>Ga0172379_10005266_pt1 | contig 18226 bp, 19 predicted proteins | sample GrowelOW334metaG_FD_119756 | JGI IMG/M metagenome (GOLD analysis project Ga0172379, IMG submission 119756) | Groundwater microbial communities from an aquifer near a municipal landfill in Southern Ontario, Canada - Groundwater well OW334 metaG | ecosystem: Environmental > Aquatic > Deep...
CTATGCTATCGCTTGAGACGGCGTAATCCGTTGCGGCGGCATTTATAATTCGGTCAAGGAGAAAATAAAAATGAACAAAGTATTATCGATAGTGGTAACCTCAATGCTGGCGATGGGCGCGGCGTCGGCCTACGCGGATGAGACATGCACGGACAGCGCCGTAAAGGCGATTGAAGCGGCTGGTGAAAATCTTCACTCTAACCAGTATGAGCCGACGGCCACCACCGCAAAAAGCATTATCGCGATAGCCGACAGCTGCGAGTCCTCCGCCGTGCGGGTGGCGGCGGCCAAGAAACTCGCAAAGGCGCTCTCCTCTGGGACGGAACCCACTTCGACCGTGGCTGTGGAAATGAAAAGACTATGCGGCTCCGACGCCGGCTGCGCGGTAGAGGCTATCGAGTCCCTGAAGAACGGCATACACTCCAACCAGACCGAGCCGACTATAACGGCGGCGCATGCTATAGTTGAAATAGTAAAGCGGGCACCCACTCAAACCGTGAAACAGAAAGCGATCGAAGCTCTTAGCATGGGTTTAGGCTCTGGGACCTCCCCGGGCAGCGAGATCAGCGAAGCCATAGCCGAAGTGGGCAAATGCGAATAAAATGCCGCCATGCGGCATTTTATTACACCCGGCACGGGGTTTTTGCTCAGGCCCGTGCCGGAGTCGGGAGAGGGGGCTTTTTCTCCTTCGGCCCGCTTTTTACCGCAAGATAATGTGTGCTACTTGTCATCCGCCGCGGCCAGCAGGAACAGATGATCGGAGAGCCGGTTCAGATAAACCGCGGCGGCGGTGGAGTTTATTTCCCATAGGGCGGCTTCGCAGAGCCGCGCTTTCGCCCGGCACAGGTGCAGGAGCGCCTCGGTTTCGGTCCGGCCCGGCAGTATAAATTCCCGGAGCGGCTTCGCACCGGCGGCAAGAAGTTCCATGCCGGCTTCGAGACGGCGGGTTTCTTTCTTAAGCTCCGTTTTAAAATCAAGGCCGGCCGCGTGGGCGGCGGCCTTTAAAAGCGTTCGCTGTGTTTTCAAAAGTTCCACGGCTTCTTTTTTGCCCGCCAGTTTAACCTTCGCCAGGCCGAGCAGCGCTCCCAGTTCGTCCAGCAGGCCAAGCGCCCTTATTCTGTGATCGGTCTTTTTAACCCTTTTTCCGGACGGCAGCCCGGTCAGGCCGTCATCGCCGCTTCCCAGCTCCGGTTTAAAATTTTCAGGCATTGAGAAGATTTTACAAACTTCGTGCTATAATTTATACAGAATAAAATATCGTTTTAACGACATTTTACCGTACCCGACAAGGGGGTTTGTCCCTCTCCGTGTCGGAGTTGAGGGAGAAATTTATGAAAGATCAGGTGCAAAAAGTTATTGAAAAAATTAAGCCCATGCTGGCGGCTGACGGCGGATCCGTCGAACTGGCCGGGGTCGACGAAAAGACCGGCATCGTGACGGTAAGGCTTACCGGCGCCTGCGGCTGCTGTCCCCATGCGACCATGACGCTTAAAACCGTGGTTGAACGCATGATCAAGGAAGAGGTGCCGCAAGTGAAACAAGTGGTGGTCGGCTGACGGCGCAGCCGCAATTTCCGCGCTATGGATGGCCCGTCCGTTCTGGGCATGGTAAAAATTTTTGCCTCAAAAATTTTTAATTAACCTTCATTCCCATTCCAGCCGGTCCGACGGCACGATGCCGCCCCGCGAACTGGCGGACGCCGTTTCCAGGGCCGGGATCGGCTATTTTTCGCTCACCGACCACGACATCTGCGACGGCTGGGAGGAGCTGGAGCCCCGCCTGAAAGAGCTGCGGATCCGGTACCTTTACGGCATAGAACTTAGCACCAGCCTCCACGACAACCTGCATATCCTCGGCTACGGCCTGAACCTGAAGGACCCGGTGTTCCTGGCCAGGCTGGAGGCCTTCCGCGCCCGGCGCCTGGAACGGATCAAAAAAATAATCGGTTTGCTGAAGGCTCAGGGGCTTGAAATTTCTTTCGAAGAGCTTAACACCGCGGCCGGCCGCTCCTACGGCCGGCCGCACATAGCGGATCTGATGCAAAGCAAGGGTTTCGTCAGGACGCGCCAGAAAGCCTTTGAAAAATATATCGCCTACGGCAAGCCCGCTTATTCCCCGCCCCTCGGCCCGAATATCGAGGAAGCCATAAAGACCGTCAAGGACGCCGGCGGCATAGCGGTGCTGGCGCACCCCGGGGTCGTCTACAAGATCCTTGAGCTGGCCAAATGGAAAGAGATGGGGCTGGACGGCATAGAGGCTTTTTACCCGGCGCACACGCAGGTCCTTACCCGTGAGTTCCTTGAGCTGGCTAAAACCCACGGGCTGCTGGTCACGGCCGGGACCGATTATCACGGCCCGGGTTCCGGCCGGGGCGAACTGTACGGCTTTGAGTTTTACGAAGAATTTTTCGGTCCGCTTAAGGAAATGTTCCTGGGAGGTTCCTGATGAAGATCATAGCGCATCGCGGCGCTTCAGGCTACGCGCCGGAGAACACGCTTTCCGCTTTTGAACTGGCCCTGAAAATGGGCTCCAAGGCCTTCGAATTCGATCTCCACCTGACCAGGGACGGCAAACTGGTCGTCCACCACGACTACGACCTTAAACGCACCGCCGGAAATCCCGCGAAGATAGCCGCCCTGAATTACGCCGCGCTGAAAAAAATAAATGTAGGCAACCAATTCGGCTTTCCCGTGGAGCGCGTTCCGCTGCTGGCGGAGGTCGTAGACCTCATCGGCCCCAAAGCCGAATGGATAAATTTCGAGCTTAAGAACGATAAGAATGTTTATCCGGGACTGGAAGCGGAGCTGCTGGAATTTATCCGCGCGCGTCCGGTGCTGCGGGAGAAGGCTTTGTTCTCAAGCTTTGATTACGGGACCCTGAAACGGCTGCGGGCTCTGGATAAGGGGATAAAACTGGGCTATCTGGGCGCGCATCTCAGGAGCCTGCTGCTCCTGCCCGCCATCCTCCGCGCCAAAGCGGTGGGGGCGGTGAATTTCCATCTCCCCCTGCGGCTCGCTTTCAGGCTTAATGTCGCCCTGATCCGCAAGGCGGGGCTCAAGGTCTGCGTCTATACCGTAAACAAAAAAACCGACGCCCTGCGCCTGCAGAAAATGGGTGTCGACGGGATCTTTTCAAATTATCCCGATATTTTGCAATGTCCAAAGACTGTTACGAAATAGTCCTTGATCATAACTGCGATCTGGCCTGCCGGTTCTGCTCGCAGGCCGGTTTCGATCCCGCGGCAAGAACGGGCCTGAAAGAGGCGGTCCGCCGGATCTGCGCAGCCAAAAAAGAAGGCTATAAACGGCTCGGTTTCTCCGGCGGAGAGGCCCTGCTGCGTCCGGACCTGTTCCTGCTTACGGCCGCCGCCCGCAAAGCGGGTTTCAAGATCGTAAGGCTGCAAACCAACGGCATCAGGCTTTCCGATCCGGCCCTCTGCCGGGGCCTGGCGCAAACCGGGCTGACCGTTTGCAAATTCACCTTTCTGGGCGACACCGCCGCTATACATGACAGCCTGACCGGCACTGCGGGCTCTTTTAAAAAAAGCCTGCGCGGCCTCGGCCATATGCTGGCCCTGGAGCTCGCCGTCGGAGTCAACCTGCTGGCGACAAAGCGGAATTACAAACGGCTTGCACGGATCATGCGGTTCTTTATGGACCGTGGGGTGTCCGATTTTACGCTTATTTATCCGCTCTATGTCGGCAATATGCGCAAAAATTTCCGGACGCTGGGCGTCCCCATGCCGGAAGCCTCAAAACACATGGTCGAAGCCCTGGACCTGGGCCGGGCCGCCGGGCTCGGGCGGGGCGTAAAGGCCCTCAATATGCCTCCCTGCCTTCTTCCCGGACATGAGACCGAAGCGTCGGAACTTTACAAATTCAACACGGTGGTAGCCTCGCCGCCGGGCCCCGACCGGGACCTGGATTCCGACATCTCCAAGGCCAAAGAGCGCGGCAAGGTCTGCGCCGCCTGCCTGTTCAAAAGCCGCTGCCCGGGCGTGGACCATAATTATCTGGAGCTTTTCGGCTGGAAAGGATTCAGGCCGGTGAAAGAACCGCCTAAAACAAACGCCCCCGTCCCGGAGCCGGGCTATTTAAGCGGCCCTGAGAAATGCTTTCTTGAAGTTCTTAAAACCGGGAACGGTGCGCCCACCGCAAAAGTGCTCGCCCTCGCCGCCGACCTTCCGCTTTGCCATAACTGCCGGGACGGCTCCAGCGTGCTGGCCGCGGGAGAGGCGTTGATAAAAAAAGGCCGGGTCAAAAGAACTTTCAGGAACGGAAAGTATTTATGGTCGCTTGCATAAGAACCGTCGCGGACAAGCTGGAAAAGGCCGGACTAAGGGTTTTGATAAATGCCGAAGACAACATCGTTGAGCTGTCGCTCCGGAGAACGGCGGACCCGCTAAAAGCCCGCAGAGTCCTGTACGGCGCGCTGAACGGATTGGAACCTTTTTTTACGGTTTATCTCAAAGGCGTCCCTTTTTGTTTTATGCCCGACGCCTGGGACCATGCGCTTTACCGCGCAAGGGCCGGAGCGGTTTACGCGCGCGTTGCGGCCTGCGCGGCCTGCCGTCTTAACGCCTTCTGCCCGGGCCTGGAAAAGAACGGCGTTTTTTACACGGACCTGCGCGGTGAACTTTCCCCCGTGCTGGCCGCGCCGGATGAACTGGTCATAGAACTGACCAAAAAGTGCAATCTGAACTGCCGCGTCTGCTCCTCCGCGCGGCGCGGCGAGGAGCTGTCTTTCAGGGAACTTTGCGGCGTATTGCGCCAGGCAAAAAAGACGGGGGTAAGGAATATCCGTTTTACCGGCGGCGAACCGTTTTTAAGCAAAGAGCTGCTCCCCGCGCTTAAAGAGGCCAAAGAGCTGGGGTTTTACACTCTGGTGAACACCAACGCCGCGGCGGGCGGACAACGACTTCTGAAACAAGCCGCGTCCCTGATCGACAATCTCCTTGTTTCCATGCAGGGCCGCGATGAAAGAACGGAGAGCGAAGCCACCCGCACTCCGGGGCTCTTTCATAAAAAACTCGACAATATCCGTTCGTTAAAAGCGGGAGGCATAAAGGTCCTGCGGCTGGGCACCGTCATTTCCAGCGATCTTTTGGAGAATTTTTCCGCCTATTACAAGCTGGCCGGCAGGATCAAGGCCCGCATCTGGGAACTTTACAGGCCCATGACGGCCGGCGGCGCCGCCGGCAAGGAGGGGTTCCGCCCGGGACCCGAAGACCTTAAACGGCTGTCCAGGAGCCTCGCTTCGCTTAAAGCCGCTTCGCCGCGCGTTCTTATAGCCAACCCCGTCCCCTTGTGTCTGGTCCCCGCCGCTGAAAGAAAAAATTTTCTCGGGGCCGCTTTCGACGACGGACATACCCGGCTGGTTTACGACCCGCGCGGTTTTTTCAAGCCGAGCTATTACATAGACACGGAACTGGGCGCCTCCCTTAAGAAAGCCTGGGGCTCCCGATTCCTTAAAACCCTGGGCGGGTTCGATTACCTGCCCGGCCGCTGCGGGACCTGCCGCGACCTGCTTAAATGCCTGGGCGGCAGCCGCGCCCAGGCCGCCGCCTCCGGCGCGGGCTGTTTCGCGCCGGATCCGTGGATGCCCAGGCAGAAACCGCCCGCCGACCGCGCTTAAGGTCTCCGGGGTCCCGCGGCGAAAAGGATATTTTATATGGCGTTTAAAAAACCGGCGGAGATCACCGCGCCGCCGCAGATCTACTGGGCTAAGCTCGGCGGGGAGTACCTGCTCACCAACGACGCGGGAGAGCACGCGCGCCTGGCCCCGGCGCAGTTCCGGACCTTTTTAAGAACAGGCGCGCCGCCCCCGGAAAGTTCCGCGTTAAGCGCGCTCCGGGATACAGGTTTTATCAGGAGCAGGCTGGATTTTGACGATCAGACGGCCAAGCGGCGGCTCTCCAACGCATATCTGGACCGCGGGCCGGGGCTCCACATCCTGGTGCTAACGCTCCGCTGCAACCATAAATGCCTGTACTGCCAGGCGGGCGCGGCCGGCGCCGCGGCGTCCGGAACCGACATGAGACTCCGCTCCCTGCGTAAAAGCCTGGATTTCGCCCTCAGCGCGCCCGGCGGCGGGCTCACGATAGAATTCCAGGGCGGCGAACCGCTTTTAAATTGGGCCGCGCTCCAAGAAGCGGTCCTTTACGGCGAAAGGAAAGCCCGCGCGGCGGCAAAAGAAATACGGTTCTCACTTGTATCCAACCTCAGCCTTATGACCGAAGAGAAAGCGGCCTTTCTTATCGCTCACAACATCGCGGTCTGCGCCTCGCTGGACGGGCCCGCCGGACTGCATAATAAGAACCGCGTATTTGCAGGAGGGGATTCGCACGCCCTGACGGTTAAATGGCTGAAATATTTCCAGGAAAAATACGGCAAAAATCCGGACTGCGGGCCCGCCGCCCTCCTGACGGTCTCGCGCCATTCCCTCGGCCGGGAAAGGGAGATCGTGGACGAATATGCCCGGCTGGGACTTTCCTCCATTTTCATCAGGCCGCTGACGCCTATCGGCTTCGCGCGCCCGCTCTGGGACAGGCTGGGCTATACCGCAGCGGAATTTACGGATTTTTACCGGAAAAGCCTGGCGCGGATAATCGCGGTAAATAAAAAAGGGATCCTGTTGAAGGAGAAAACCGCGTACCTGCTGCTGAAAAAGGTCCTTGGATTCAAGGACAACAAATATGTCGATCTGCGTTCCCCCTGCGGCGCCGGACTCGGCCAACTGGCCTACAATTTTAACGGCGACATCTACACCTGCGACGAGGCCCGGATGCTGGCCAGGGAGGGCGACGAGCTTTTCAGGATCGGCGGCGTTTTTAAGGACGATTACGCCCGCGTTATTTCTTCCGCCACCGTTAAAGCCTGCGCGGCCGCTTCCTGCCTGGAATCGCAGCCCTCCTGCGCGCGCTGCGTCTGGAAACCTTATTGCGGCGTCTGTCCCGTTTACAACTACCGGACGCAGGAAAGTTTGTGGGGTTATCTGCCGGCCAATGAGCGCTGCCGGATCTTAAAAGGCGTTTTTGAGACCGTTTTCCACCTGCTTAAAAACAAAAAAAATGAAACGATCTTCCGGGCCTGGCTCGAAAAACCGTAAAAAACGCCGCGGGATACGGGATCCGCGGCGTTTCTTTAATTCATACCTGAGAGTTTACGGCCGGCCGCCCATAATGAGCGCCAGGATGGCTTTTACCGTGTGCAGGCGGTTCTCGGCCTGGTCGAAGACCACGCTTTGCGGCCCGTCTATCACGGCGTCTTCCACTTCGGCGCCGCGGTCGGCGGGAAGCGGATGCATGTAAACGGCGTCCTTATGGGCCAGCTTCATGCGTTTTTCGGTGCAAACCCAGTCTTTATACTTTGCCAGGATCTTCATGCCGGCGTCTTTTTTATCGGCCTCGGGGACATTGATGTCCTTCAGGTGCTGGTGGCAGCCCCACGACTTGGGATAAACGATATGTGCGCCCTTAAAGGCCTCATCCATGTTATGGGTTACCTTGAACTTGGCGCCGGTATCCTTGGCGAACCGCTGCGCGTCTTCCATGGTCCTTGGGATCAGGTTGAATTCCTTGGGGTAGGCCAGCGTCACATCGACCCCGAACCGCGGCAGCAGCGTGATAAGGCCCTGGGGCACCGAAAGCGGCCTGGCGTAGGCCGGGGCATAGGTCCAGGAGACCACGCACTTCATGCCTTTAAGATTCTGCCCGAATTTTTCCTGCATGGTCATAAGATCGGCGATGGACTGGCAGGGATGGTCGACATCGCACTGAAGGCTGGTCACCGGGATCTCCGCCTCTTTGGCGACCTGGCGGATATAGTTATTGCCGATGCCGTAGAAGCAGTTGCGGATGGCGATGCCGTGGCCGTAGCGGGAAAGCACCTTGCCGGTATCCTTGGGGGTTTCGCCGTGGGAGATCTGCATCTTGTCGGGGGTCAGGTCGTGGGCGTGGCCGCCCAGCTGGGTCATGGCCGCCTCGGTCGAATTGCGGGTGCGGGTGGACTGCTCGAAGAACATCATGAACAGGGTCTTATCCTGAAGGATCCTGTGGGCTTCTCCCAGGGAAAATTTTATTTTAAGGTACTTGGCGACTTCGAGCACGGTTTCAAGTTCTTCCCTGCTCCAGTCGACGGTTTCTATCCAGTCCTTGCCTCTCAACATTGATTTCATAGACGGTTGCGCCTCCTAAGATTAAACGGCTCCAAGCGTTTATTTTACCACTTTTAACAAAAGGCGGGCGTTCTTTTGCCCGCAAGGCGGCCCCGCCCTAAAGGGCGGGGGATATAAAAATTTTTAATAAATCACGCTCCCTTGGACTTGAGCGCTTTTCTGGACGGCTTTTGAATAACCTGGCCGGTTTTTTTGATCTCTCTTCTGTATTCCTTACCGGTCACCGCCCAGTCGACCGTCTCCACGCGGAACGGGAAACCGGCCCCGGAGAAAGCCGCGGAAAGTTTTTCCAGACGGGTCGGGGTGAGCGGCTGGGGCGGCATGACAGCCAGATCCAGGTAGGAGAATTTCTTGGCCGTTCCATTCGCCCGTGAACCATAGCACAACACTTCGCATTCCGGCACATTGCCCGCCAGGATCCGTTTTATTTTTTTAAGATGCTCGGGTCTCAGGTCTATCATAATTATCTTCCTTGCTGTTTTTTCAGCGAACGACGCCGATCTTTTAAACAAGCCCGGCCGCTCTCCGCCGGCCGCCGCTTTACAGATACTGGGTTATGGCCGCGTAGAACACGGCCGCCTTGACCAGATGGTCCACCGGCATATTCTCGTTGACCGTGTGGGCGTAGACCTCATCCGACGGCCCGAAACCGATGGTCGGGATCTTAAGCCGGCCCGCGGTAGCCACGCCGTTGGTGGAGAACACCCACTTGTCCACCACCGGCTTTTTGCCGAGCGCCACGATACCGGCCTTCACGCCGGCCTGCACCAGTTTATGGTTTTCCGGCAGCACCCAGGTAGGGAAATATTTTTCCTGTCCGACTTTCAGCCCCGTCCAGGCCCTGGCGTCGTAATAAAGCACTTCCACTTTCGCCCCGGCCTTTTTAACCGCCGGCAGGCGCTTTATTTCTTCCACCGAGGATCTGAGCGTCTCGCCCAGGGTCAGACGCCTGTCCAGATAGATGGTGCATTCGTCCGGCACGGCGTTAAGGGACGGCGTCTTGCAATCCACGGAAGTGACCGCCACGGTGCCCTTGCCCAGGAACTTGTCTTTCTTAAGCTTTTTGTTCAGGTCGGTGATCTCCCGGATGACGGAGGCCATCTTCACCACGGCGTTATCCCCGCGCTCGGGCGCGGAAGCGTGGCAGGAGCGGCCCTTCGTGACCACTTTTATTTCCATGCGCCCGCGGTGTCCGCGATAAACGGCCAGGTTGGTCGGTTCGGTCAGGACTACAAAATCCGGTTTGATCTTTTCCTTGTTGATAAGATGCAGGAGAGGCAGGCCGTCGCAATCTTCCTCCATCACGGAGCCCACGGCCATATAGGTATAGTCTCCCGCCAGGTCCAGCTCCTTTATCAGCTTGCCGGCGTACACCATAGAAACCATGGACAATTTCTGATCGGTGGCGCCGCGCCCGTAAATCGTATCGTTCTTAAACACACCGGCGAAAGGATCTATTTTCCAGGCGGTCTTATCGCCGATGCCGACGGTGTCGAGATGGGCGTCTATCATGATCTTTTTTTTGCCATGGCCGATAAAGCCGATGATATTGCCCATGGCGTCGATCTTGATCCTGTCGAAACCGGTCTTGATCATCTCTTTCTGAATGCGTTCGACCAGCGCCCCTTCCTGCATGGAAAAGCTGGGGATGCGGATAAGGTCCCTGGCGAAAGCTATCATGTCTTTTCTGTGTTTTAAAACCGCGGTATTAAGTTCGGTAAGGGCCATTGTTCCTCCGTGAGCTGTTCCTTACATTGTATTTAATGGCGGCCGCCTTGTAAAACTTTAAGCGGGACGGCTCTCCCGCCGTTTTGCCGGGCATCCCGCGATTAGAGTATACCGGAAATAGCGAAGCGCCTACAGGGTCTTATGACCTTCATAATACCGGCATTAAGTGCGGACAGGCTAGGACTTAAGGGCATCCGCAGCGACGGCTGCGGATGCCTTCAAGGAAACGGCAGGACTGCAAGTTCGCGGGCGCCGGGGACATGGAGCTACCGGGCGATCATGGAACCGGGCCGCAGGCGAAAAACGCCCGACCCGCTCCTTAAATAATTCCGCCTGTGAAACAGGCGGAATTATTTAAGGAAAGAGAAATATTGTTCGAGCGCTTCGGCGAAGGCGTCTATGTCGCTTTTGGAGGTATGAAGAAAAAACGAGATCCGGACCGTCTCTCTTATCCCGCTCATCAGCGAAGCCAGGTCCGCGCAATGACGGCCGGTGCGGACGGCGAAAAACCGGTCTTTAAAATAACTGTTCAAAAAAATATTGAGGTCCGCCGGCGCGAAAGCGTTCTTTACGGGCACGAAGGAAAGCATGGCGCCGCGCTCAAGGTCCGCCGCTTCGCCGAGTATCCTGATCCTCCTGAAACCGGAAAGCGCGGAAAAGGCGCGGCGAAGGAGCATACGCATGTGGGCGCGCACCGCTTCGGGCCCCGCGGCCTTTATAACCTTGAAAGCCTCCGCCAGGCCTATGGCGCCGGCGTAATTCTGGATCCCGGCCTCAAAACGCTGATAATCGTCAAGGTACCCGGCTTTAAAGCCGCGGCCGGAACGAGCCACGCTTTTAACCATGCCGCCGCCGGTTTTGAAGGGCTTAAGCCCGGCCAGCGTTCCTTTTTTAACCCAAAGAACGCCTGTACCGAAGGGAGCCCCCAGCTTGTGGCCGGAGAAGGCCAGGGCGTCCGCGCCCGATTCCGCGGCCCGCACGGCGTGGGTGGGAGCGTACTGAGCGTCGTCGAAGAATACGGCGGCGCCGGCCGAGCGCGCCATGGCGGCAAGCCTGCCGAAGTCCGTAACGCCGCCGAAAAAATTGGAAGCGCGGGCGGCGCACACCAGCGCCGTCCGCCTGCCGAGCATCCGGCCGAAAGCCGCCAGATCGGGTTTCAGGCCTTTAAGCGGAATGATCCGGAGTTTTATTTTCCCGGTTTTTGAAAGTTCATGAAAGGGAAGAAAGACGCTGTTATGCTCCAGCGGGGAAAGGATAACCTCGTTCCTGGCCGGAGTAAAAGGGAAGGCTCCGGCGAACATATTCGCGGCTTCGGTCGTGCCGCTGGTAAAGATTATCTCCCCGGGTCCGGCCGCCCCCGTGAACTCCGCGGCGGCGGCCCTGGCGGCGGAGCATTTTTCTTCGACGGCGCGGGCCAGGGCGTGCGACGAACGGCTGCCGCCGCAGCCGCCCAGGTCCAGCAAAAAGGCCTTCTGCGCCTCCGCGGCCGGCCGCAACTTAAGCGCGGTACACGCGCTGTCCAGATAGATCATTTTCCGCCCGCCGAATTTGCGGCCGAGCGCAGGGAATTCCCCGGCAAGCGGCAAGACCGGATTTGTTTTCATATTTTAAATAGAATATTGCAAAACAATATTTTATTTCCCGCCCCGCGCTTTCGCGGCCGCCTTAAGGCCCGCCGGCGGCGAAAATGCGGGATGGACGGCGATATAATCCTTTCTGGGACCGGGGCATAATTCAAAGAACCCGCAGCCTTTACACCCGGACACTTTTTTCTTTTCCGTCAGGTGCGGCCCTTTCATGCCGGCCGACATCTTCGCCAGATCCACGCTCCGGCCATGATGCCTGCCCAGAAAGCAGGGCGGGATATGGTCCACTTCGCATTTAAGCCCCTTCCCGGCGCAAAGATCCAGGGCTTTCAGCAGATACGGCGCCGCCGCGCGATATTCCGGGATGAAGCGGGAGCCTTCGGCCCGGCCTATTCCTTTGATAAAGCTGAACTGCAGCCGGACCCGGCCCTTAAAAGTAGCGGCCGCAAAAGAGGCGAACGACGCGGTTTCCTTATAATTAAGGGAGGAGACGACATGGGTCAGCCGAAGCTTTGCGCCTAGCGCCAGAAGATCTTTTACCGCTTTGGTCCGCGCGGCAAAAGCGCCTGCTAATCCCGTGGTCTTAAGGTCCAGAACGGCATTATGTGCGGGGAAATTAAAATTCAAATAGCCGTTTGCGGTGTCCAGCGCCTTCACCAGCGATCCAAGCGACTCAGGCGGGAGAGCGGCAAGCATAACGCCGTTGGTCTGTAGTTCCACCACCCGGCCGGTCCTGGCGCAGAACGCTATGACTTTAACGAGGTCGCCCAGGTCCGCCAGCAGGGGCTCGCCGCCGGAGATCTGGACCAAGCCGGGTTCCATCGCCGCTATCTCTTTAAGCCAGGACCGTAGGCCCGTCCCGCTTTCAGCCTTCGCTTCGGCGGGATAGGAGCAGAACGCGCATTTCTGATTGCACCGTCTGAATAAATGGATCAAAGACACAGCCGCCCCCCCAGGCGGATTTTATCCGTTCTTTCAACTGAAACCAGGTTAAAGATTCTCGGTGAAGAATTGCGTGACTTTGTTCTTATAGATCTCGCCGCCGACTTCGGCGCATTTGCCGTGCGAAGCCCCGGTTATCACCCACATTTGTTTTTTCTCGGACTTGCACATGCCGTAGAGGGTTTCCGCGTCCTGGAGCGGCACGATATCGTCCTGATCCCCGTTAATGAACATCACCGGAGCTTTGACCTTGTCGATATTATGCGCGGGGCTGAACGGTTCGGGGTCGGCGCCCAGTTTCATTTTGACGAAAGCCAGCGTCAGCGGCACCATAGGAAAATAGGGGACTTTGGTGCGCAGCCAGCTCCAGTTGGCGATCACCCGCCGATAGGAGAGGAAGGTGTTTTCGGCCATGAGGCATTTCAGTTCCGGGTATTTTGCGGCCGCGAAAATGGCCACCGACCCGCCCATGGAAGAGCCGAACACCCCCGCCTGCGCCATCGCGTGCGGGCGATGCGTTTTCAGGAAGTCGTAGGCTGCGTCGAAATCGCGAGTCTCAAGATAGCCGACGCTGGACAGCGCGCCGCCGCTTTCGCCGGAGGCCCGGAAATCGAAATAAAAAAGGTTGAAACCCCTCTCCGCCAAAAAATGGGTGTCGCGCAGCAGATCTCCCCGGTTCACGCCCCAGCCGTGGCAGAGGATGATGGTCTTCTCCGTTTCCCCGCCCGCAGCCGGAATGAACCAGCCTTTAAGCGCCAGCCCATCGGCCGTGGTAAAACTTATGGTTTCGTAAGCCAGGCTGTACTGGTCGGGATGCTGGGTCACGGGCGTGCGCCGCTTCGGAGGCTGGATGATGGAATAACTTTTAAAGTAGGCGATAACGACCGCGCCCGCGGCGAGACCGAGCACCGAGAACAGCAGCCAGTTGAATAATTCGATGGGGTTCATATATATCCTTTATATACCGGATTTAAGGCCCAATAGATCGAAATAATCGTAGAGCCCCGGCTTCCGGTCTTTAAGCCAGAGGGCGGCGCGCACGGCGCCCTCGGCGAAGACCTCCCTGGAGTGGGCGCGGTGCGTGAGTTCCACCCGTTCGCAGGGACCGGCATAGAGGACGGTATGCTCGCCCACTATATCCCCGGCGCGCACGCTTACGACCGGGACCTCTCCCGGGTGGACTTCCTTTATAACCGCCTGGTATTTAAGGGCGGTGCCGGAGGGCGAGTCTTTTTTTGATCTGTGGTGGGTTTCGCTTATGCGCACATCAAAATCCGGAAGTTTGGCCGCCATCAGACGGGCCACGGCTATGGTCAGATTTACGGCGGGGCTCATGTTGGGCGACAGAAAGATAGGCGCGGAACCTGAAAACTCCTTTAACCGCGCCAACTGCCCGGCGTCAAAACCGGTTGTACCTATGACCAGCGGTTTTTTAGATCCGGCGCACAGCCCGGCGTGCACTACGCCGGCCTCAGGGGTGGTGAAATCTATCACTACCGCGGCGGCGCCTACGGAGGCCTCCAGGACGCGCCTGGGGTCCGCGCCCACCGGCGATTTCAGGTCCAAAGCGCCGGAAAGGACGCAATGCGGATTTTCCCGAACCTTTTCCACTATCTTAACGCCCATCCTGCCCGCTGCGCCAAGCACCAGGACGGCGGTTTTTGAAACGCTCATGTGTACAATTATATTTATTTACCCGTGCCCATACAAACCCGCGGAACCCGGGCCAGCCGGCCGCGGCCGGGAAGGATGAGGGACAGTCCCCGGTTTTCAGCGGGGAACCTTATGTTTTCCGCTCCCAGTTTTCCCCATGCCGATCCGCTCCGCCCAGTTCAGGATGGCGCCTATCATGCCGGGCCGCTCTTCCGCGGTCAGCATGTTCACGCCGTGCCCCCCGGCGCCGGCGCGAAAAACCGCGCTGATGCCGGCGACGCCGGCCCTGGCCGTCAGATAACCGGAACTACGCCAGGAATAATCGTCGTTCCGGGAAGCGGCGATGAACACCGGGACCCACGGCCAGGCCCGAAAAGATTCTTCGGCGCCGACGCCGGCGTAAACAAGTCCGGGGGAAAGCAGGATGACGCCGGCCGGTCTCAACCCTTCCGCGACGGCCTTGAGCGAAAGGTTCGCGCCTATGCTGGCGCCGCAAAGCAGCAATTTCCCGGCCGGGACGCCCTTCTCCTTCAAAAAATCGGCGGACGCTCTTAGATCGCCGGACAGGGAGCTCCAGGCGGCAGCGTCGAAGGTCCTGTAATCCGCCGGAGCCCCGCCGCATTCCCGGCTTCCGCCATGTCCCCTGAAATCCAGCGACAGATACCCGTAACCCTTTTTTTTCAGTTCGGTCTCCAGGACCCGCCACTCATTTTTACCGGAGCCCAGGCCGTGGGCGTTCACGAACACGAACGAGCCGGTCGAGGGCGCCTGGTAAAAAGCTTCCAGGCGGCAGCCGTCGGCGGTGTTGAAATGCACCGTTTCAGCGGCCTGGGCAAAACCGGCCGCGCCCGTGAGAAAAACAAGGACGGCGGATAAATCAACGCCCGTGGAACGGATCTTTTCAAATCCGGTCATAGCATTATAACCTTAAGGCGGAGTTTATACTTTTCCGCCAGGAATTCGGCGGCGGACTCGGTTATTTCCCTGAAATTTCCCAGTTCCGACGGGGACTCCGCCAGGAGCAGGCCGGACCTTTCTATGATGACCGCGTAACCGCCGGCTTTTACGACATTGGGCAGGGAGCGCAGGCAATCCAGCAGCGCGTCCCAGTTATGGCCGAAGTAGGCGGGAAAGCTAAAGCCGGCGGCCAGCGCGGACAACAGGGCCGCTTTATTTTTGATCCCGGCGCCGTCCAGCCGGACCGTCAAAAAACCGAGCGGAGAGAATATTTTTGCTATTTCCTCCGCTCCAAGGTCACGGCCTCCCAGTTCCAAAAAAACTTCCGCGCCGCCGGCAATGGCTGGATCGTATTTCATGTTTTGCGCCGCCCGGACCCGGAACCCCCCCGTCCGAAAAGAGTTTCGGGTTATTCTATCACGGTCAACTGGATAAAAGTTTTGTAATGGTCCGGAGTATAATACAGGAACTCTCCGCCGCCGATTATCACGCGTTCCGAGCCGCGGGCGCTCAGGTCGGGCGCGACCTGGTAGGCCTGGCCGCCGATGACTACAGAGTGCGGGGCGTCGCCTGTCAGGAGCGTGTACTCCTTGTAGAAATCGCGGGGCTGCTCCGGCAGTATTCCTTCCCTGTTGGTAAAGATGGCGCCGTCCTGTGAGTAAGGCAGCGGTTCTCCGAAAAAAATATCGCTGACCAACTTAAGGATCGCGTCCACCCTGGCAGGGTCCTCCACTTTGGGGGCAAGGTCGCTGCCGGGCGCTATCAGCTTTACGGTACCTGCAACCGGATGCGCGGCGGCGATTTTCTTTGAGGCGATCTCTTTCACCAGGTCCGGTGAAGGATTTATCTCGGCAAGGAGTTCGACTGCGGAAGCGTTTTTTATTTCACTGCGGGGTGAGGCCTGCGCGGCCAGGCGGCCCGAGGCGCTGAAAATACATACGAAGGCGGACAACACTACGGCGTTAGAGAACAGCACTTTTGTTTTAAGCATTAGTTCGTTCCTTTATCCATGCGTTGGACTGACCGGGTATAGTCTATGCTAACGCAGAATATAGGACAGGGCCGAAAGACCTATATCGATATAGGTCTTTCGGTCCAGGACCCTAATAGGCCGGAGTGGCTGCAAGTGTGCCCGACAGACCCATGCCCCGGGCACGCCCGCGAACTCGCAACCTGCCGTTTCCTTAAATTTTTCTGTGACAACATTAACAACTATTTTTGTCAGGTTGCAGAAACCACCGGGCGGGCTAATTGTGCTTCATCATAATTCCAGGGCGGGATTATGTTAAATATTAAGTACGCGGCAGGTGAATAACTGGAGCGGGATGCCGGGGGTGTGGGGCTGACGGGCCGTCGCGCAGGGTGAGGCTTGCGTAAGCGCCGGACCTAGTGTAGCGTCTCGCAAATGGCTTTACTTTTGACTGGCCGAGTTTTGGAGCGAAACAAGGAGCGAAGAGCGCGGCATAGCATGGCTATGTAAGCGATTCGCGACGCAGTTGAAGCCCAAAAGCGGCCAGCCCCCAGGGGGAGGCTCATCTTTGGCCGGTTGTTTCGTTGCTCTTCCTCAACATACATGTAGTATGGTATCGTCATCGCGCCTTACATCCGGCTCAAATCTGAGCCTTCAAAAGTAAAGCCATTTGCGAGACGCTACACTGGCGGGAGCGCGTCCACGGTGTGGACGATAGCGTGCCCGGCAGCTCCATGCCCCCGGCACGCCCGCGAACTCGCAGACCTGCCGTTTCCTTAAAAGTTCGGGACAGCCGTGCTTTTGGTCCACAACTCAGCTATGCTCTTCAAACGACCGCTCCCCGGGCGCGGCTTACGCACGCACCCGGACCGCAAACTAATTTACTGCGACAGATTCAGGCCCAAGGGCCGAGAGTTCAAGTGTCCAAGGGTCAACAACACTTACCTCGCAAGGCGGAACCCGATGTCGTCGTCGCGGTCGCCAGGGCCGTTGTTGCTGCGGTAATCGGCCCGCAGGCGACTGGCGACATTGAGGCTGAAGGAGCCGCCACGTATCACCCGGTCGGAGCCCGCCCCCTCAAACGCACTGCCGTCAGAAGGTATGCCTTTGTAAGAATCCTGGTATTTATCCTGCACCCACTGCCAGACATTCCCCGCCATATCGCACAAACCCTGCGCGGTATTACCGGCAGTCTTTGAACACACCGGCATCGTACCGTTCGCACCGCAACCATAACCGCCATTGCCGTACATCACGGCCTTGTCACAGGCCGGTTCAGCATTGCCCCAAGGGTATTTCTGTTTCTTACCGCCGCTGGTTGCCGCATATTCCCACTCGGACTCGCTGGGCAGTCTTGCCCCCTTGAACTTGGCATACTGAGTCGCCTGGTCCCAGTCCACGCAGTTGACCGGGTGAAGCTGACGGCCAGGTTTACCCCAGTTGCAATAGCCGCCGGTAGCCGGTTCCGTACACACGCCTTTGGTCACGCACTCAGCGTATTGCGCGACCGTCACATCCGTCTTGGACATCTCAAAGGTTTTGATGGCGACCTTGTGAACAGGCTTGGCGTCTTCAAAACCTTGTCCCCTACTGGTGGTCCCCATCGTGAACCTCCCGCCGCTGATGGAAACCCACTCTATCGGTTTGACAGGCTCCGCGGGCTCCACATAACCCTTAGAAACAGCCGCCATGGTTTTCAGGTCGGCAGCCTTCACCGTCAGATCGCTGAACTCAGCGGTATATGCTCCGCAGGCCATTCCCATCACAACCAGTGTCAGTAAAACTTTTTTCATTATTTCCTCCATAGATATCCCGCGACTCCTAGTTTATAATGTAGTATCTCGCGTCAACATCCGCATGAAGCAAAAGACCTACTCACATCTGGGCACTTAAGCCCAAAATTTCCGACAGCCGTGCTGCAGCAGGCGTGTCTAAGAAAAATCAGGCGACATGTTTTCGCATTAAGGATTTACGGGACAGCATCGACCTCAGCCTTGTTGTTGTCAGGTTGCAGAAACCACCGGGCGGGCTAATTGTGCTTCATCATAATTTCAGGGTGGGATCACATTGAATATTGAGTATGCGGCAGGTGAATAACTGGAGCGGGATGCCGGGGGTGTGGGGCTGACGGGCCGTCGCGCAAGCCGAGGCTTACGCAAGCGCCGAGTGGACTACGCTACCAGAGGTTTACTACGGACACTACTTCCGCCTGAGC
>Ga0172379_10005267_pt1 | contig 18214 bp, 11 predicted proteins | sample GrowelOW334metaG_FD_119756 | JGI IMG/M metagenome (GOLD analysis project Ga0172379, IMG submission 119756) | Groundwater microbial communities from an aquifer near a municipal landfill in Southern Ontario, Canada - Groundwater well OW334 metaG | ecosystem: Environmental > Aquatic > Deep...
TTACCTTGGTTATGTTGTAAAAGGCGTTTCCGTAAATCATTCGTAAATCCCGTGTACAATTTATTGTCTTTCTTACTTTTTATTATATAAGTGTAATAAAACATAATTTATCTCTAACGGGACCATATATGTGTCCATTATATCACAATAAAAAACAATTAAAAATTAAGAATTAATAATTAAGAATAAAGAAAAAAATAAAAATTATATAACAAAATACAAGGACTGTGGATAACTTATTAAACAATTAAAAATTGAGAATTAAGAATTCGGGCACGGCAAAAGCAGAGCTTTTGCCGTGCCCTTTTTGGTTTATCCTCATTATTAATTATTAATTATTAATTCTTAATTACTCGCATTTTTCTCAACCCCTTGCGCTCCAGAAAAATGCGAGTATAATGGACACATTAAAGACATATATAACCCATCTCAGATGGGTAAAAAGACAAGATGGATAATCAAAAAGACACGCAAAAGACAGGCATAAATATATATGGACAGTCGAATGTCTCTGACGATAAAACATTGTCAAATGGGCTCATTTATGAGTTCGCTAATAAAAAGACAGAGAAGCTAGTAACAGCTCTCTATATGGTTACCGACTGCATGGATACCGACGATGCTCTGAAGGGGAAGCTTCGTCTATTGGGGGTCGAACTCTTGTCCGATATATATAAGTTCTCGATTCTTTCCCCTATGGACAAGCGCGACTTTATCCACACCCCCCTCACTCATATTTATGAAATTCTCTCATTTATCGAGATTGCCTATACTATTGGTTTCATCTCTGAAATGAATACTTTAATATTAAAGAATGAGTTCAACGGCCTTATCACAGAGCTCAAATCGCATCAGTCAAAAGACAGGCATTTTACATTCACATTGGATCAAAAAATGTTTGAACTCCCCGAATTTCGAGGTGAGTCACAGGACCTTGTTTCAAAGGGCCGTCAGTATGTAAAGGACAAAAGGACATCATTTAATACAATGCCTGCACGTCCAATAGGCGTGTCCTTTATAAATAATGTAAGTCCTTTACCAAACTCCCAATCAAAAAAAACACATTCATCTGCAAACATTTTGGCTGATAAACAAGAGAGAATTACTAAGATTATTTCAACAATAAAGGGCAAGAAAGATTTGATGGGAAACCAAAATGGAGTCTCTATAAAGGACATATCTTCCTCTTTCACCGACTGCTCAGAAAAGACAATCCAACGTGAATTGAATTCACTTGTATCCACCGGAAAACTCAAGAAAACCGGCGCCAAACGCTGGTCTCGCTACGCGATGGTAGAAAGTAGTAAGTAGCAGGTAGTAAGTAGGGATGGGCTGGCTTTGCCAGCCCATCCTTTTCGATGCCCTTTTGCATCTGAATTTTGCTACTTTTTAGATACTACTTAATACCCTATATTTACAACTTTTTGCCTATTTAGAAGCTGCCTCTTCCTTCCTACCACCTTACTACTTACTACTTTCTACTTACTACTTATCTGAGTTATCCACACCCCACCCTTATATCTATTGCATATTTAAAGACCCCAGTATATAATATGCGTATGTGCTATTGCTAGTAATTTTTTACTAGATATGGTAACATATAATATCCTTTATATACGTACTTATATATGTATATTGAGGACAGATCATTGAAAATAAAATACCATTAAATTCTAATACCAAGGAGGTAATGGCTGTTTAGTTTTCTCTGGTCAAGATCCATTTTGTCTTTAGATTTTTGTTTACTATTTGACTGAATTTTATTCCCCTGGATTTTCTTTTTTATTTCGCCGTACTTTTTTGTCCGACAACTACTTTTGATAGAGAGGTTGTGTAGGATGATAGAGAAGCGGAGGAAAGTAATATAGGAATCGCGGAGAGTAAAAAACAGAAAAATAAATAAATGAAAAATAAACTCGCGCACTTAAATTAAGTGTATGAGTAAATTCAGAATGTGGTATCGGCCCTGTCGACAAGGCAGATATGCTTGTCTCGTCTTTTCTTTACTCTAGTAGTTAAGAAGGGTAAAGACAGGCAGTAATTTTAGTTTAGTTATTCCAATAATTTTTTAGAATTTTTTCGCCAACATTTTTTTGATAGAGAAATATTGTAACGAAGATTTTTAATAAATTATCCGGATGTTAATTGGTTTTGTTTACGACTTTTGATTTTTATTTTTTATTCCACCACAACTTTTTTGATAGAGAGAAGTGTATGGTTTAAATTTTGAAATTTAAAAGTTCGGTAAAAATTACTTTTTATTTTTCTGATTTCTTTTTCCTAATTTTTTAAATTAGTAATTAGTAATCAGTAATTAGTAATTAGTGATTGATATACACACACATTAGTTTTTTTCTCGGGTGACACAATATTATTATCAGTCGTCTCCTTGAATTAGTCGAAACTAATATAAACGTGTATAAATTATAAAATATGTTAAAAAAATTTTTAATCGGAACATTTTTTGCAGCTCTTTTGTTCGTAGGAACAACAGCTTTTGCTTCTTATGATTTCGGTCCTACTACTTTAAAAGTAGGTAGTACAGGTGACTATGTCAAGACACTTCAAACTCTAGTTGGTGCGACAGCTGATGGAGCTTTCGGTCCTCTAACTAAAGCAAAGGTAATGGCATGGCAAGCAAACAACGGCTTAGTTGCTGATGGATTGTTTGGAAATCTTTCAAAGGCTAAGGCAAATCTTGGTCTTGGAGGAACATCAGTTACTGGTTGTGAAGATGGAGCAGCATTCAATTCATTGACAGGTGCTTCATGCGGAACAAGTACAGTAGCAGGATGTGCAGTAGGTGCACTATTTAGTTCAACTACTGGTGCATCATGTTCAGGCGCAGCAGTAGTAGTTCCAGGAGTTCTAGCAGGAACGGCCGGAACTGTAACTTTCACTCAATTGTCACAATACAGTAGTGAAGAGTTAGGAAGCGGCCAAAATGATGTGAAAATTGCTGGCTTCGAACTTGAAGCAGCAGATGGAGATGTAGATCTTAAATCATTCAAATTAACTTTAGACAATACAGGATATGCAGCAGGAGATTCAACCCGTATTGTTGATTATATTGATTCAGTATCAATCTGGCAGGGAACTACAAAGATTGGAACAGCCAACACAGCTGACTTTACTAGGGATAGTACAGCTGTTTATTCAAAGGTTGTAGCTGTTTCTGGTGCAATTGTTAGAGATGGTGATACAGAAAAGTTTTATGTTACTGCAGATGCTGCAAACAATATAGATTCAGGGGATATTAACTCGGATTCTTGGACTGTTGACATTATAAACGTTAGATATGCGGATGGCTCAGGCGTAGTATCAACAGATACTATTACTTTGACTGCAATTCCAATTTCTTTCGTTACTGCAGCAACAGCAACTGATACAAAGCTTAAGGTTTCCCTCAATAGCACTCCGATTGCAGGTGTTGTAGATATAGATGCTACAAACAATACTGATGATGTTGTGCTTATGAAAGGTAAGTTGGTATTAGAGGGTTCATCCGATGTTTGGTTGGATGCGCTTCCAGTAACCTTTACTGCGGCTACCACAAGCGGTAGTATCAACGCAATTACAGGTTCAGTTAAACTTACACTTGGTAGTAATACTTACACAGAGGTTACTGGTACAACAAATTGTCTTACTGAAGCAGACTTTGCTACAGCATCAACTTGTTCTACAGAAGCTGAAGAGACAGCTGGTATTCTCTTTGACAACCTTAATTACACCATTCCAGCCGGCTCAACTGTGAACTTCACAATTTCAGCTGACATCAATGACCTTGATGCAACTGTTGCTGAAGCTACTAACTTTGACGCAGGAGATACTCTCCTTGCATCTATAACAACAACCGGCCGTGCATTCATCGTCGCTGAAAACTCACAAGGTGATCAATTGACAGATGCCACAGAAATGACTGGTAGTGCTGTAGGTGAAGCTCAAGCATTTCGTGATACAGGAATCAATGTCGCTTTTGTTTCCAGTACTGCGACAATCAGTCACGCTGGAGATATTAACAACACTCTTGACCATGACCAAGGAACATTTACTATCACATTTGATGTAACTGCCTTTGGTGATGATATGTACATTGATGGTACTAAACCAACAGATGCTGCTGCTGATGCAGTAATGGCTCGTGTTAGTATCAGTGGTTCTAGTACAGATACTTATGTTGACTCCAACATTAGGAGTTCAACAGGAGCTGTTCTAGGAGGTACTGTTGACGCTAATGGTTGGTATGAGGTATTAAACGGGACAACAGAGAGATTTACAATCACATATGTTACTGCAGCTGCTGCAGATGGATTGTTCCAAATGTCTCTACTTAGTCTTGCTTATGTTCCTACTACAGGTGCAACTGGTACTACCATGTATAACTACGATATGGCAAATTACTTGACACCATCACTCAATATGAATGCTGATTTGTAATTGAGTTAATCTAATCTGGTCAATACGCCTTAAAATGTATTCAAAAAACCACCCTTTTGGGTGGTTTTTTGTTTGCCCGTATCTTTCCCCAGTAATCCAAACAGCTCAAATACCCGGTATTTGAGCTGTTAACTTTCCGGACACCCGGTGTCCGGAAGACCCGAAGATTAAAATATCAAAGGAAATAGCCCCAGATATAGGCTTTGCCTCTATCTGGGGCTATTTCCTTAACTTTATAAAGTTTGCTAAAATTTGACTAACTTTATAAAGTTTGATATTATGTAGAAGTATGGAAAATATACAACAAAAACTTAAAATTATTCAAAAAAGGCTGAATATAACCCAAACCAAACTGGCTGAAAAATTTGGGGTTTCTTTTGTTACATTAAATAGTTGGTTAAATAGCAAGTCCACCCCTCGCAAGAAGATGGAAGTTTTAATAGATGATTTATTTCTTGAAATTACAGGCCAAAAGGTAATTTCTCTTGATAAATTACTCATAAAAAAACAAGCCTTAGTTGAAAAGTCCTCTAATTATGGAAGTGTTATAAATGAAATCTTGAATAATAAGGATATTTTTGATGAATTTGTCCTCAAGCTTACTTATCATAGTAATAGCATAGAAGGAAGTACCCTTACAGAGGGAGATACAGCAGCTGTTCTTTTTGATAATGTATCTCTTCCAAACAAAACACTAATTGAACAATTAGAAGCGAAAAACCACCAAACCTCTTTAAATTATTTGTTTGATTATATCGCTAAAAATGGTGAGATTAATGAGGATTTAATATTAAAATTACACAGTATTCTTATGAATGGAATTAGACCAGACGCAGGTGTTTATCGTAATCACGCCGTTAGGATTTTGGGTGTTAATTTACCGACCGCGAATTATATTAAGGTTCCAGATCTAATGAAATCGGTTGTAACTGATTTAGAAGATAAAAAAGATGATATTATCAGTATTTCGGCCAATATTCATAGTCGTTTTGAACAGATTCACCCATTTTCTGATGGGAACGGTCGCATTGGGCGGTTACTTATGACAGCGATGCTTTTAAAGGACAATTTTGCTCCAGCTATTATCCACCAACAACAAAAACAGCTCTATTATACCTATCTTTATAAATCCCAAACAAAAGGGGATCAAAGTCAACTTGAAGATTTTCTTTGTGGTACTGTCATGGACGGGTTTAACATTTTGGAACGTAAATAGAATCTAATCCCCATACACCGAGTATCTGGGAAAACCAATCCCTAGGGAAGTCCCTAGGGATTTTTCAGGGTGGTTTTTTGTTGCCAATTTTTCGGCATCTGGGGCTATTTATTCTTACTAGAAACTAGTCACTAGCTACCAGAACCTAATTTTGTGGAGTTTACTCCCACACCTACTTTTTAGAATCTTATTCAAGCGCTCCGACCATAGTCGGAGCATCTAAAAAATAGGTGTGGGAGTTATCCACAGTTTTGCCTCTATTTTATTTGTTGACAGCAAATAAAATGTTATAATATAAAAGTTAATTCTAATTGAATTATTAATTTGTGCTTTTATATTATTAGTAGTCGATGTTTTTTATTATTAGTTATTAATTATTATTATGAAATTAAATTTCAAAAATGTTTTTCTTTTAGTCGGAATGTTTGCTTTAGTTTTGGGAGTTTTTGGATTCGTCCAAACAAACAAAGCAGAAGCAAATGAATGTACCTTCGACGGTAGTACCGACAATGATTGGAATGATGTCACCAACTGGAGCGGCTGTGGTGGAGTGGTTCCAACTGCGGCTGATGATGTAGTTATTCCTACTAACCTAACAGTTACTGTTGACACAGCTGCTGTAGCGGCTAGTGTTACTTTTCAAAATGCAGTTGATGCTGCTAATGGAGCTACAATTAATGGTTCGAATTCTCTTACTGTCTCTGGTGCTACGACCTTTGCCGCCACTACAGGTACAGCAGGGGCAACTCTAGCTGTGGGGGCCGGAACATTTTCCACAGCAACTCTTGTTATCACAGATGGAGCTGCTGGCGGAGCCCATACTCTTAGTGTCGCTGCAGGTTCAGTTACAGTTACTGGGCACGTAAGCGGTACTTGGACTGATGTGGCAGATGTTATTTTTCTCTCCACTGGTGCAGGTAATATGTACTTCGGGGGAAACTTTCCTTCTGGAGGAACTTTGACTACTACTGCTACAGGAACTATTACTTTTAATGGTTCTGGTGCCCAGACAGTTGGTACTTACACCACTTATAATAATGTGGTTATAAACAAATCCGGAAACACCGCTTCAATTGAGGGGACTACCACTTTTGGCGGGACCTTTACTTTGACAGCGGGAACTTTTGCTACAGGCAATAATACATTTACTGCTACCGGAGCTTCAAGCATTACCGGAACAATTACTTTTGGCACTGGCACTAAAACATTCACTGGGAATGTTACATTAAATAATGGTGCTGTTTGGACTGAATCTGGGGCGGCAGTTTTAGTCTTTGTTGGTAATCTTACCAACAACGCGACTACTTTCACCGCACTTACTGGTGCTCACTCCTTTACCGGAACAACAAAGGTAATAAGCGGTTCTCTCGCAACAGTAATTCCTACAGTTCATATTACTGGTAACACTTCCAACACAGGCACTTTAACTGTTGCTACTTTACTTGATGTGGCTGATGGAATAACTCTTACCAACACTGGAACGGTAACTGCTACAACAGCTCTTTCTGATGTTGGTATTACCGGAACATTTGTGAATGATGCCGGCGGAACATTAAATCTTGGCGGCACCATAGATATTGCTACTTTGACCGCTAATGCTACAGGAAACACCGTTAATTACACTAATGCTACGCCAACCTGTTTAGCTGTAACTTATGACAATTTGACTTTTTCTGGAGGTGGAGCAGTTACTTGTGCAGCGACTTCTGTTACTGGTGACTTAACTCTTTCTACTGCATCAACAACATGGACTCCAACTGGAGCTTCTCTTATTATTGGTGATGCCTTGACTGTTGGCGCAAGCACTACTTTCACTTTGCCAAACATTGCTGTAACTGTGACGGGAATAACTTCAGTTACTGGAACAGTTGATACTTCTACTGGAGCTACTGGCACGAAAACATTCACCGGTGCTGTAACAATTAATTCTGGTGGCTCATTCAGTCTTACTGGGCAAGATCCAGTCACAAGTTTTGGTACAGGTATCACAAATAATAGCGTTACTGCTATGAATATGGGAGCAGGTGCTTCAACTTTGGTTGGGAATTTGGCAGGATCAGGCGCAATCACTTTTGAAGGCGCTCTAACTGTCTCAAGTGGAACGACATCTAATAACAATACTGGAACAGTTACAGTTACTGGTCTTCTAACTCTTACTGGAGGATGGACACAAGGAACTAGCTCAACTCTTTCTCTTGGAGCAGCTACTCCATTTGCCGGTGATGGGATATTTACCGCTTCAGCAACCGGAAACACAGTAACTTATACTGGAGCAGCAGCGCCAGTTAAAGCAGGTACTTACAACAACTTAACTATAGCTGGATCTGGTACGGCTACTGTTGGCAGTGCGACTATAGTGAACGGAACAATGACCGTTACTTCGGCTGTTACAAACAATAGTACTTTAACAGTTACTACTGCATTAGCAGGAGCTAGTACTTTAACAAATAGTGCTACTGGTACATTAAATATTGGTTTCGCTGGTGCTCCAGGAATTACAACTCTTACAACGATAGCTACAGGCAACACTGTGAATTACACTGCGGCCTCTCCAACTTGTAAGGTTCAGACTTATGATAATTTGACATTTAGTGGTAGTGGGACAGTAACTTGTGCCGCTACTTCTGTCACAGGAGATTTGACTCTTTCAGGGACGGTATCTTTGACTCCATCTGGCGCTTCCTTATCTATCGGTGATGTTTTGACCGTTGGTACTGGAACGACATTTATTATGCCTGGTATTGCAGTAACTGTTACCGGAGTAACTTCGGTAACTGGAACAGTAAATACAGTAACAGCTGCAACCGGCACGAAAACATTCACCGGTGCAGTAACGATTAATACAGGTGGTGTCTGGGATTTATCTACAACAAATCCGGGGACTAGCTTTGCTGGTGGTATCACTATGAGCGGTACGACATTCAATAACGGTACAGGCGCAACAGCATTTTCTGCCAATCAATCTCTAGCTGGTGCGGGAGCAATGACCTTTGGGGGTCTATTGATTCCTGCCGGAGGAACTACATTAACTAATAGTAATACAGGTACGGTTACAGTGTCTTCTACTGGTGGTATTACTCTAGCAGGTAACTTTACTCAGGGTTCTGGTGCAATTTTGGCTTTAGCGGCGGAGACTCCATTTAGTGGAGCTGGAACATTCGATGCCTCAACTAATGCCAATACGGTTAATTATACTGGTGCTGCTCAAACTGCAAAAGCTGTTACCTATAAAACATTGGGCTTGAGTGGAAGTGGAGCAAAAACAATGACGGGTATTACTACTATTGAGACAAACTTCAATATGAGCGGTTCGGCGACAGCTACTCCTGTCATAACAACAATCGGAGGTAATCTAAGTGTCACAGGAACTGCAGTTATGACAACCGGTGCAACAAATGTAGTTACTGGAACTCTTACCGTCGGGACAGGAGCAACTCTCACAATGGGAGCATTTGCTCTAACTATCGGTGGAACTTCAGGTATCACAGGAACAATAAATACAACCTCTGCTACCGGCACGAAAACATTCACCGGTGCAGTAACAGTAAATGATGGAGGAGTCTGGAACTTTGCTACAGGTGGTCCAGCAGTATCTTTAGCCGCTGGATTGACAGTTGATGGGACAGGTACATTCTCTTCCGGTGCTGGAGTTTATACTTTCATCGATGGCGCTGCTCAGACCCTTGGAGGAACTCGAGCTATTACGATTACAACTATTACAAATAATGATGCCACAGGAAATGGACTTACTCTACAAGATGATGGTGTAACCATTACAACCCTTACTCAAGGAGCAAGTTCTGTTCTTACCTTTGCTGGAGCAATACCAACAATTACTACACTTGATGCTGATACTAATGCCAACACGGTCCAATACACTGGCACTTCTCAAGCAGTTAAAGCCGATACTTACAGTAGCTTGACTATCAATAGTGCTGGTGGTACAGCTACTATCGGAGGAACAACAGTAGTAAATGTAACCTTGACTGCAACTACTGCTCTTACAAACAACAGTACCTTGACTGTCACAGGTTCTCTTGCAGGTCTATTGTTGACTAACGGTGCAAGCGCTACCCTCAATCTTGGTGGTACTAGTACTGTTACAACTTTAACTGCAACTGCTGCAGACAACACAGTTAATTACACCAAAGCAGGCGCGCAAACAGTAAAAGATCCTGGTACAGCTACTGACTATGTTAACTTAGGACTTTCAGGAAGTGGAGCAAAATCAATTGCAGCTTCTACGGTAATTAGCGGAAATCTTACAATAACCGCTGATGCCACAGCCACTCTTTTGACTAGTAGCCTTAGTACTGCTAATAAACTTTACTTTGGGACTTCAATGCAACGTTCTGGTACTTGGGGAGCAACCGCCGCAACAGCAAGTAATGAGACTGATACATATTTCACTTCTGGTGTAACTTATATTATAACTATTGCTACAGGAAGTAGTTCTAGTAGTGGCGGTGGTGGCGGTGGTGGTAGTAGCGGTAGTACTTCAATAACTTGTGGCACTGGATATACTTTAGTAAGTGGTGCTTGTGTTGTCACAACAACAACTACTCCAACTACTCCAGTTACCCCAGCAATCACAGCAGGTGGATGTTCAGCAGGGAATATATATAATACTTCAACTGGAGCATTATGTGTAAACAATGCTACTCTACAAATTCCAGGATGCGGTAGTAGAACCACTGGTTTTAGTACATCAACAGGAGGTTCTTGTGCTGGTAATCATGTGACGACTGTTACAACTCCTTCTACTACAGCAACAACTACTTCAACTTACAATTTAGGGACAACAACTCTAAAAAATGGAAGTAAGGGAGAAGCGGTCAAAGAGTTACAAAGATTCCTAAATGACAAACTATCATTAGGTCTAGTAGTAGATGGCAAACTTGGTCCAAAGACGATTGCAGTTATCAAGACATGGCAAAAGGCCAATGGTCTAGTAGCTGACGGTCTCATTGGTCCAAAAACCAAAGCCTTAATGAACAAATAATTCTTGAGTGATTAAGGATTAAAGAATGGGTCAAAACAGCATTTCGGTTTACCGAAATGCTGTTTTCCTTTTCAACTCATATTTTTTCCGGACACCGGGAGTCCGGAAAGTTCATAAAATACAAAGCCCTTTTTTAATTGAATACAGATAAAAACGGCAGGAGGGGATTACCCCTCCCGCCGTTTTCCATTTTCCGTTCGTTTTTTGATTTCCCCTACACTTCCCCTATCCCCGGTATAGGGGAAACCAGAGGTTGCTTTCCTTTGGCTTTGTTTAATGGATCAGAGTCTCAATATTAACAAGTAATTTTTAATTTAATACAGATAAAAGCGTCGCGGAGGATTACCTCCGCGACGCCCTCCACTTCACGAAAGTTATCCCCATTTTTTCCCTATACTTCCCCTATCCCCGGTATAGGGAATATGATAAAATAAAAATATGGCAAAAAGAAAAGTAGCTCTAGTCCCTGGAGAATATTTCCATATTTACAATAGAGGGAATAGCAAACAGGCTATATTTCTTGATGATGAGGATAGGGATCGTTTTGTAAAGTTAATTTATCTATCTAATTCTAAAAGAAATTTCAATTTTCGGAATAATATTGTAGATATAAAGATAAATGCCTGGGATTTTGAGAGGGGGAGTCCTATTGTTTCAGTTGGCGCCTGGGTTTTAATGCCCAACCACTTCCACCTCTATTTGATTTCCCCTATACCGGGGATAGGGGAAGGCAATCAAACAAAATTATTTATAACTCTTTTTATGCAGAAACTTTGCGTGTCATATTCTAAGTATTTCAATGGCAAATATAAGAGAACCGGGGGCCTTTTTGAGGGTAGATTCAAGGCGGTGCATGTTGAGGATGACATACAGGCAAAATATCTGTTTTCTTATATACACCTAAACCCTATTAAACTTATAGATCCTAAGTGGAAAGAGAATGGTATTCACGATAAAGATAAGGCTTTGTCGTTTTTGAGGGAGTATAAATGGAGTAGCTATATGGATTATATTGGGACCAAAAGAAATGAAAATAAGATTTTGATGATCGAAAGTTTTCCACAGTATTTTAATAATATCGCTGATTTTGACAAAGAAATTTTCGAGTGGCTAAGCATAAAAGAGGAAGAATTTTAATTATCTCACTTCCCCCACCCGCGGGGTGGGGGAAAGTTATCCACAGGTGGGGGAGTTTGTCTTCCGGACACCCGGTGTCCGGAATGAAAAGTTATCCACAGGTTGATGGGGTGTGGTTTTTTGTGTTACAATATTATTATGGAAAGGCTGAAAAGTTGTTCCTTTTGTTTTTTATTAAAAAATTTTAGAGTAAATAAAATAATTACAAAAAAATATTTTGCATTTCTATTTGTGTCCGTGATTTTTCTAATCAACGGATTTTTTATTTCTCCAGCTTCCGCGGAGGATGAGATTGAAGATAACAATAATGCGGAGGCTACTGAAATTGTGGAAGATATATTGGTGGATACGGATATTCCTATCATAATGAATGATAACGAAAATACAGATATTGATATAAACGTAATTAACCCTGAGCCTACTGTAGTTGAGGAAATAATAAATTCGGATGAAAATATTGAAAATGTAAATTTTATTCCAGCGAAGGAAGATAATATTCTTCTAAACGAAATAATAACTGAGGTTGATGGTATTATATCGGAACAAGATTTTTTAAATATAAAGGTTTTATCTAATTATGAAATAGAAATTATTAAAGAGATTCTTCCTGGAGTTGCTATTATATCTATTCCCGAGATAGCCGTAGAGGAACAAACCATTATGTTAGAAAATCTTCCTCAAAAAGAAATGTATTTCTATATTGATTCACTCGAGGAAACACTACAACCATCTGTTGACGATTATTCAAAAATAACTTTTGTTTTAGATGGGAATAGACCTCATTTGATTTTTATTAAATCGCATCATAGTACAAAAACAATTCGTGATGATGATACTGGTGGGGATTGTGCATCTTTTGGCATATGGGATAAAGATACTTTAACGTGTACAATGACCGAAGATATTTTTGAAGTAATAGATATTGTAAGTGATGGAATTACTCTGGATGGTAATGGAAAAACGATTAAATCCGACCAAGGTTTTGGTTCTGGGAGTGGAGTCAATATTTCTTTTAGAAAAAATATTGTAGCAAAAAATTTAATAATAGAAGGTTTTGATAATGCTTTTGGTATATTCCAAACGAGCAACAGTTCGTTTTACAACAATATAACTCGTGGTTTTGGTATGGGTTTTTACGTTGCTTTTAGTTCGACATATACGATTATTACTGGGAATGATATTTCCAATAGCAAATATTATCTTACTACAGCGGAAGTGTCTAGTAATGGGATAGTGATGAATAGTAATGCCCAGAGAACCACAGTAAACGAAAATACACTATTTGTTTCAAAGTTTGGAATATCATTTGGTTATTCAGGGGGTAATGATAAAGTTTATAATAATAATTTTTTGTCGCGGTTTCCTTTTCCAGAGACAGTCGGAGGAACAAGAAATACTCTTTTTAAACCAATGCCGATCGGCGGAAATTATTATAGAATATACAATAGTTCAGAAGAGGGATGCGACGATATAAACGATGATTATATATGCGACGTTGCTATTAGTTTTGATACTCAAACAGATAAGTTCCCTTGGATTTATAAAAATGGTTGGAAAGGGGAAAGAATTCCGGACGATGAAAAATGTGAGATGAATTGTTTTTCTAGTGTTATGTTAATTCCGGGATTTGAAGCTAGCCGAATGTATAATATGAAAGATGTATTGGGGGTTCTAGTTGAGGATAAGTTGTGGGAGCCCAATCTAGGAAGTGATATTACTGATTTATTGATGGATAACGCTGGGGTGAGTATTGATAATAATATTTATACAAGAGATATAGTAGACACTGCGACAATATATGGTATTGGTATTAAAAATTTTTATAAATCTTTCATGGATGAAATGGATGAATTGGTGGCTCGAGGAGAAGTTTCTAGCTGGAAGGCCATTGCTTATGATTGGAGATTATCGCCTCTTGATATCATAAAAAGGGGAGTAGAAAATGAAAATGGTGATATTTCTTATAATGAAGAATTAACAACTGATCAGATTCCGTATATTATTGATCAATTACAAAAACTTGCTGATTCCTCTCATACTGGGAAAGTCGCAGTTGTTGTCCATTCGAATGGAGGATTAGTAGCTAAGTCACTAGTACTAAAATTAGAGGATATGAAAGAAAATGGAGAATCTAATTTGATTGATTATATAGATAACATAATTTTTGTTGGGTCGCCCTTACTGGGTACACCTGAGGCTATCCCCGGGATCTTGCATGGGTATAGTCAGGGGATGTTACTTAATCTGCTTTTGACTAGAAAAAAAGCTCGTGATTTTGGACAAAATGTCCCAGGAGCGTATAACCTTTTACCTTCTGAAAAATATTTTAGTGAAATTAATAATGGATTAATTACTTTTGATAAGTCATTAGAGAAGTTGAATAATTGGAGATCATTGTATGGTGAATCTATTGATAGTTTCGAAGAGTTTAAGAAATTTTTACCTGATATTGGTGGTTATAGGGTAAAACCAGATTATGATGATTTAAATAATCCACTTATCCTTAGTGAAAGTCTTTTAAATAGGGCAGAAGATTTCCATGGTTATCTGGATGATTTAGAATTTCCTTCGACTATACAAATTCATAAAGTTGCCGGCTGGGGAATCCCTACGACAAGTAATTTAAAATATAAGACAAAGAAAGAGTGTGAGGTTTTCTTAGGATTATTGTGTGTAAAGAAAAAATTAGTACTTTCCTCTGATCTTGGCCTGACTTCAGGAGGAGATGGGACGGTCATTGCAGAAACGGCATTGAATGGGTCAGGGGCAGATTATTATTTGAATTTAGGGGAGTATAACAAAGATAATCGTAAGGGAGAAATATTTTATTCAAATAAAAGTCATGCAAATATATTTAAAGTTCCATATTTGTTTGACCTAGTCCACAATATTTTAAGAAATGTTGCTACCTTACCTGATTATGTGACGACAACTGCACCACCAGTTGTTAACTTTACTGTACTCAAAATGCATTCACCTGTGGCGATGGATATTGTCGATGAAGAGGGATATCATACGGGGTTGGTAGAGGATGATGACCCAGAACTTGAATATATTGAAAATAATATTCCAAATAGTTCTTACTTTGAGGTAGGGGATGAGAAATATATTATCGTCCCAAGCGATAGTAATTATAAATTGGTTCTTGCTGGGGAAGCTGATGGGATTTTCACCCTAGAACAGGAATTAATAACAAATGATATATTGATAGACTATGTAGTATTTAGAGATGTGCCCATAACCGCTTCTTTTTATGGAGAAACTAATATGACAGCCAATTCTCCAATAGAAAATATTATTGTATACGGAGAAAATGAAGGAGAATTTGAGCCTAGTCTTTATCCTTCTACAGAAGAAGAAAATGTTGAAGATGAACAAGAACAAAATGAGCCAGAAGAGCATATCTCCTCATCTGGGAGCGTCTCGATTTTTATGAATAGGAATATTCCAGAAGCGAAAACTATTAATACAGATTCAGTAATGATAGCGTTAGAGGATAAAAAAGAAGATAACACAATTTTCCAAGTAGGATTTTCTCAGGGTAAAGTTCTTAGTCTACAAGTGGATAATAATCCCAAAATTGATCAACCTAAACTGGGTATTGAGAATACTGACCTTTCTGCTTCGGCTGGGGATAGTGGTATAATAAAAGAAGGAATTTTAATGTGGGTTAGTCTGATAGTGTTGGTATTATTAATTGGAGTTAGATTAATTTTTAAGTTAAAATAAAATATGAATTATAGAAAAAAAATTGGAATTATATTTGGGATATTATTAATAGTATCACTTTTTTCATATCTATATGCTCTTTATATAATAAATTGTAATCAAGCGCACAATTATTCATGCAGTAATTTATTTTTTGACGAACTGGTGTCAATGTTTGTTGCAACTCCTCTATTCATCACAGCACCTTTATTATTTTTATTTATTTTTTCAGAAAAAGTTTTTAACATATGGAAGAAGTTTGCTTTTTTTGCAACCCCATTAATGATAATTGGAATTTTACTCATAAAAGTAAATCCAATCCATTGTGATTTTTTTATATGCGTCGATCGTACTTTTATGATATTTTTCTCGGGGATTTTATATTTAATTTTAAGTGCTTTAATAATTTCAATCTCAGCTATCTATTTTAAAATTAAAAATAGATAAGATTCTGTTAATTTCTCGTTTGACTTTTAGTGTCATCGGAGTATCATTTTAAGTGAATAACCCTTAATTCAAAATCCTATGAAGACTAAAAAATTCGATCTGGCCCGTTTGGAAGTTTCCAAAGGGTATGCCCTTGTTAAGCCGAGTCACTTTTTTAAAAATTTTGATGTAAATGACACTGACGCTAATTTCAACCCAAAAGTAAAACTTAAAGCTGCCAGTGATAATGAAGTAATCATCAACGAAGTTCCTTCTCTAGGATTGAAGCCTTGGATGAAGGTCCGTATTAATCAGGGATCGATTAGGGTGGAAAATATTTTAGGAAGAGAGGTGAAGATCATTGATGTTTTAAGCGAATCCTTTGAGATTTATCCTATTCCAATTTCAAATCTTTTTCTCAATAGAAATGAAATTGAAGAGATGGTTGTATTGGGGCTCCTTAATTTAAATGATTTACACAAAGCTCATTGTGCGGCCGGATTTCTAACGTAAGAAAGTATTTAACCAGCCGAATAAGGCGTGAAAGAGTGTCCCCCAGATGCTCTTTCTTTTTATCTAATTGAGAAAAATATTTATGCTATAATGTTAGCATGATTAATAAACATTTTTGGAAGACACTTTTTTCATTTTTGGGAGTTATCCTTGTAGGTCTTATTTTGCTTGTGGTTATTGAATCATATAAGAAATAGGGGATAATTATAGAATATTGACAATTTATACTTATTTGCTAATATACTCGTGTAGCCGTAGAAAGTAGGCAACCAATAAGTCCTACTGAGGTCGAACATCGTTTTGCTATTTTATAGTAGAATGAACTACACATACGGCCCGAAAGGGTCTTTTTTATTAGAAATTAAAGAGCAGGGCGATTATAATTTCTATAACCCTGTTAAATGATTTTAAATCTATGTTGAAGTTCTATTACATATATGTACTTCGTTCAAGTAAAGATAATAATTTTTATGTTGGATTTACAGAAGATTTAAAATCACGATTTAAGGAACATTCAAGTGGTAATGTTATCTCTACGAGAGAACGTAGGCCATTGGAAATAATTTATTCTGAGGCGTGTTTAAGTAAGAAAGATGCTCTTCATAGAGAAAAATATTTAAAAACGTATCACGGTAAATTATTTCTAAGGAATAGACTTAAATCGTATTTAACAGGGTAATAATTTTTATATTTCGTTTCACTTCATTAAAAATTTATTATGCCAATTACATTAGACAAAAAGAAAGAATTAGTGGCCTCTCTCGAGAGTGCGCTAAAAGGTGCAAATTCTGTTGTCTTCGTGAAATTTGATAAATTGAAAGTTGCCGATGTGAACTCACTTCGCCGAACTCTTCAAGCTCAGAAAGTTGGTTATCAAGTAGCAAAGAAAACTTTGCTCAAGCGTGCTTTGACCAGTCACAAAATTGCAGGAGAACTTCCTGAAATTCCTGGACAGGTTGCAATCGCATACAGTGATGACTTACTAGCTGGAGCTCGTGAAGTTTTTGGTTTTCAGAAAACTCACAAAGAAAATATTTCAATTGTCGGAGGTGTCTTTGAAGGGAAGTATATGAATGCGACAGAAATGATGTCTATCGCGACAATTCCTCCACTTGAAGTTCTCCGCGGAATGTTCGTCAATCTTATCAATTCACCAATACAAAGATTTGCAGTTGCTATTAATGCTATAGCAGAAAAGAAAGCATAAAATTATTAACTTATTATAAAAAATTATGGAAGAAACAACAAAAACAACAGTTCCTGCAAAATTCAAAGACATTGTTGCAAAAATTGAAGAAATGTCAGTTTTGGATTTACACGAACTCGTAAAAGTATTAGAAGAAAAGTTTGGAGTATCCGCATCTGCTGTCGCAGTTGCAGGGCCTGCTCAAGGTGCCGGGGAAGCAGTAGAAGAAAAGAGTTCTTTCACTGTTGAACTAACAGCTGCAGGTGAACAAAAAATTGCAGTTATGAAAGTTGTCAAAGAAGTTCTTGCTCTTGGACTTAAAGAAGCAAAGGATCTAGTTGATGGCGCTCCTTCAGTGCTTAAAGAAGGGGTAAAGAAGGCTGATGCCGAAGAAATGAAGAAGAAAATAGAAGAAGCTGGAGGCAAGGTTACATTAAAGTAACTCAATCTGAGCTCAAAAAGCCCCCCGCAAGCAAAGCTTGCGGGGGGCTTTTTCTTGGCGTATAATAGCCCATATGGAAACTCTAGCTAAGCTTTTTGGGGGTCAGGCACGTGTTCGAATAATGCGCCTTTTCTTATTAAATAATAA
>Ga0172379_10005268_pt1 | contig 18214 bp, 15 predicted proteins | sample GrowelOW334metaG_FD_119756 | JGI IMG/M metagenome (GOLD analysis project Ga0172379, IMG submission 119756) | Groundwater microbial communities from an aquifer near a municipal landfill in Southern Ontario, Canada - Groundwater well OW334 metaG | ecosystem: Environmental > Aquatic > Deep...
ACCAACGCCACCCCTTTCTTCCTCAGCTTGGCCGCTGGAGCCATGGTCGGCAACGCCCTCTTTCACTTGATTCCGGAAGGTTTCGAGCACTACATCAGCACTGATGGCGCAAACGGTCTCCGCTTCGTCTCACTGCTGATCATTGGCGGCTTCTTTGCCTTCTTCGCCATCGACCTGCTGCTCCACTCTGTCGGCAAGCACGACCAGCCCCATGCAAAGCCCATCGGCTATCTGGTCATGCTGGGCGATACCCTCGAGAACTTTGTCGACGGCATCGTCATCGGTAGCGCTTTTCTGCTCAGCCCTGAAATCGGCATTGCCACCACGATTGCTGTGGTCGTGCACGAGATTCCCATCGAGCTTGGCGACTTTGCCGTGCTCATGCATTCGGGTTTCTCGCGCAAGAAGGCGCTGATTTGGAACTTCGCCTCGGGCATGATCTCACTCATCGGTGTGGTCGCTGCCTGGTATTTCGGACAACACATCGCGGGCTTCCCGCATCTGATGGGTCCGATTGCTGCTGGCGCGTTTCTCTACATGGCTGGTTCGTCGCTCATCCCGGCGATTCGCGAAGACGCGCACTTCTCCAAGGCTGGCGTGCATTTGCTCATTGCCATCCTTGGTGCGGCCATCATGTATTCGCTCCTGTTCCTCGAATAGACGGCAAGAGCGACAACAGTGTCTGCAAGCATGAAACTGGCCCGCGGCGAAGGAAGGGGTTCACATGGTCTAACCACCATTGAACTCCTTCCTAGCTGTGGGCTTTTTTCACTATGCTGCAAAGCTTGATTCTTCGTGGCTTATTTTCAACTCACTCTTTTTCGAGGCTTTTTAAAGGTGATTTTTCTACTACATTTTATAATATGGCAAGTTTTAGTAGAACTAATTTAGGCGAAACTAAATAGAAAATAGAAACAGAGCTAGAACAATAACAAGTGCAAGGGCAAGGGCCAGGGCCAGGGCCAGGGCAAGGGCCAGGGCCAGGGCCAGGGCCAGGGCAAGGGCCAGGGCCAGGGCAAGAGCAAGAGCAAGAGCTAGAGCTAGAGCTAGAGCTAGAACAAGTGCAAAGACAAGACCAAAGACAAGACCAAGTGATTTGCAATCGCCGGTGATTTTACAAATCGATTATATCTAGCACCCGTGCGTCACTCCACTTCTCGTTTATTACAAACACTTATGCCAATGTTCCTGCAACACCGGTTGTTTAGCTCTTTCATAAACAGCGAAGATGTTTCTATCTCTCCTTATCTCACTTTCCTCTGGAACTAAATTTCCTTCTGCAACAAAAATCAAATCAAGCCACCTAAGCTACCTCTATCCCATCGCATCAGCAGCACGACAGCAGTTGAGCATTTGTGCGCAGGTATGGGTTCCCTCAACGGAAGAGCAAAATTCGCTCAAACACAAAAAGGACTGATTGACGATGTCTAAGAAATCAGACGAAATTGCCGCACGACGTGCCGCTCTAGGACTAAAGGTAATCAGCAACGAAAGACTTTCCTCTGCCAGCGCTGCCAATGTTTCTCCTTCTCCGCATTCACAATCAAATTCTGTGCAAGACCATCTGGTCGGCACCGGTTTCGAGCGGCGTCGCCCACCTGGCACTGAGATCACAGCTCGTTCCGGCGTGCCTTCTGGCGGATATCATCGTGCCACCTTCGACAAGCCCAGCCCAATCACTGTCGCCGCAGTAAACGGCAACAGCGAAGACATTGAGGTCAAGGCATCGATCTATGCTCAGTGGCTCGAAGAACAGTATCACTCCAACATCGCACCCTTCGCCTTTCTCTCCGATGTTGCGCTCAATGTCGACAATCTGCCGGACGACATGGTCGTAGAAAAGGCCTGCGAAATGATGCGCGCCCAAGGCTGGCAAATCGATGTGCATTACTTCAACAGCGCCGGCTGCAGAGCAGGTTCTGTCACTATGATGCACCCGCATTCGGTGGGCTTCTAAAACGGATTCCGCAGCCATGCACATGTGTGTGGCTGCGGTAGACGTATCACCTGTAATCTCTAACCAGCAATCTGTAGTCCTTAGACTTAGCCCGTGTGTAGTTACCGCGAGAATGACTCTGCACCTGACAATTTTAAAAACCAAAGCCACACTATTGCTTATAGTTAAACAGGCTTTACAGGTAAATTTTGGTCTGGCCAAAGGGTCAGACCAAAGAGCCAATCAAAGGGCGGCCAATAAAGAGGCAATCAAGCCAGCACGTAACGCCTTCGCGCGAGCGTTGTAGACAGTGGTGCAATCAGTTAGCGATAGACGACTTGTGTAAAGTCGCTAGATCAAACTTCAAGAGCTTTTCTCTAATAAGAGCCTTCAAGCTTGGCTTTAGGGGCTTTTGAGAAGATTTGCATAAGTGCTCCTGTCATAGATAGGCTCAAATTCTATTTCCTTCTCTCCCATCATCAATTTTGAAAGCAAACACAAACAAGAACCAATAACCACAAGCATCATCATGAACCAAACATCGCCCCGCGAACTTGGCCGCGACACCCTCTGGCTGGTCAAAATAAACAACACGCATGAAGTAATTGCTACTGGCGCTTGCGGCGACGCAAACGGCAAAGCAAAAGGGTTTTTCCTACCCGGCAACGAAGACTTTCATGATCTTTGCGAGATCGACGAAGTGCTACGGCAAATCAACATCGACGAAAGCCTTACCCCGCGCCCTGAAGGTTTCTGCCCTCCACCTGCTAGCCTCTGGTTAGTTGTGGTCGAATGCCGCTACAACGTTGTGAAAGTTTCGCAAGACGGCATCGGTTTTTTCATTCCGGGCCAAGAACCTTGCTGGCTCCTGCCGCACGTAGCCGAATGGTTGGAGCAAATCGTTCCGCAATAACAACAATACTGGCAAACCTGAAACCAATTTTTTACTATGGATAATCTCTCTAATCGTCGTGCCGTTTTGCAAAAGTATGGCGTAGAAAAGCTCAGCGCCACACCCGGCAAAACCTATTGGTACAACAAGCTGGCCCAAGTGCGACCTGATTGTACTTTTGATCGCTTCGAAGTTTACTGTGATGAACAAAAGCCGATCGTTGCTCGCCTGCAAGGCTTGGCTGAACAAATCGTCGGCAAAGGCGATCAGATTCTCAACGAAGAGTTTCCCTTTGCCAACGGTCGCATCATGTTTCTCACCAGCGACCCTGGTCACGGCAAGACCCATTTGGTCGAAGCTGTGATCAACTATGTGGCTGACAAACGGCCTGAACTGCTGGCCAAAATGATTTTGTCTCGCGGAAACTTTCTTCATGATCACATGACTGCCGCCTCCGAATATGGTGGCGCCTCGGTAGTGATTATCGATGATATTTTCTCCGAGCACCAGTCAATTGGGGCGCTGCATCCGGCTACCGATCTCAAATCGTTCATGCACTTTATCACCATGCTTTATGAGCGCCGCATCTTTGCCCTGATCACGAGCAACTTTCGCTTGATGGGTGAAGATGGTGGAATTCTCGGTCGGGTTGCCACTTGCGACCAGATCGGACGAGTGCTCTCACGTTGCAAGCAAGTGCTGGCATCTTCAGGCGAAATCGTTTTGCCCGGAAAAGACTTCCGCCAAGAGTTGGCAAAACGCGATTCAGGAGACAACTTCACACTTTGAACAATCATTATGAACTTACTCGCTAATACTCCTAATTTCACTACACCAAATTTCACAACCTCTATTTTCGCAGTTCTGGCCTGCACCGTCGTGATGATCGTTGGTTACATCGGCGTTCACTACTATAACTGCAAACGTGCTTGGCAGTTGGCACCAGCGCTTCACACCTGGCTCTTAGAAAACTTCGCTCTACTGGACACTGACGGCGATGGCCTAATTACGAGCGATGACATTGATAGACACTGGCAAACAGCCAAAGCAGCTGAGCGCTATCAGAAAGCTGAACATGGGCGCGCCCTCAACAATGACTGCAAAATGGCTGCTTATGCCCGTTACTTTCTTTGCGATATTGGCCATGTGGTGAAAACTATCTATGTAGGTTCGCCGATGAATGGCTGTATGACCGGCATTAAAGTCTATGCCATCAATGTGGCGGATGTAGAGGCCTTTCCCGAAAAGGCTCTTCTGCGCTATCAGCGTGAGTTTCCGCGAGGCTAACTTGAGCGGATACTTGATCGGGGTCAGGGCTAACCTGAGCGAGGTCAACTTGAGCTGAATAAATCTATCCGGATCTAACAATGGCAACCAGGGTGTTCCCGTGAACACCCTGGTTTGCCACTTAGGCCAACTGAAAGAAGGGTCCGGCACTTAGTTTGAACGATCACAATAAAAAAAATCAGAAAATTTACTCTACTATATAGTAATAGCAAGCAAAAAAGATTCCGGGCTGGAGCTGCGGCTGCCTGCAAGCCTAAGCTTGCAAACAACCAACAGCCCCAACCGCGGAATCAGAAGTCGACGGTCAGTCGACTTTAGCCGACCTTAGCCGTTGTGGGCGAAGGCGAAGGCCAACTTGTCGTTGCCGACGCACGGGCCTTGGCAGACCTGCGAGCCGAGCGCGACCACTTTGCCGAAGAGTCGCTGACTGATGGAGCGAGCATCCTCATCGGATGTCACTTCTTCGGTCTGTGCGGTGGAACCCAGATGGGGCTGCCGCAGCGACGGAATGACGGGGGCGTCCATGTGACTGCCCTTTCCGTAACACATGTTGCTGTTCATGGTAGTAAACCTCACTTTGAGTTTTGGGTTGCGGGGTTGCTAGTGTTCAGGCCGGAATGGCCCTTACTTGTCTTCCACTTCGAGGCCGTCCGTGTCCAGCTGGAACAGATACGACAGGAACGTCGTAGCGTAGGCGCCAGAACGGAGGCTGAAGCAGAAGCTAACAACCTCGTCGCGAACGTCGTAAGACAGATCGTTCACGAAGATGAAGGCAGGGCGGCGAGGACCGGGCCGACCATTGAAGTTCGAGAGGAAGATTTCCTTGGTCTTCCGATCGAGTTGGTCAGGCACAGCCTGGGGGCACCACTGCCGATAGAATGCCACGGACCGTTCATCCCCGGGGAAATACAGGGGGATGACCGGCTCGCCGTCTCTGTCGACCTCGAGTGACTTCACCGAGATCTTGGCTCCCTCGTCGTTGACGTCGCCCAGGAGCTGGTTGAACCAGTAACCCTGGAAAGCGCCCACGGACAGAGAGAGGTCGTCCTTCAGTTCACGAACTGCCCGTTCGATGCACTTCGTGCTGAGGATCTTGTTGACCAGCTTGTACTCGATGAACATGTTCGCCATCTTGTACACCGGCTTGCCTTTGTAGCCGATCGCCTCGAGCATCTTCTTCATGTCGAGGAAGCAGTAGAACTGCTCAGCGACACTCTGATTCTTCTCTTCGGCGATGCGCTCTGCTTCTGCCCACTTGGCCGCAAGCTGCCGGCGCAGCTCATTGGCCTTGGGGTGGTCGTTGTTCTCGACCACTTCGCAGATGAACCGCTTGATGCCAGCTTCCAACCCGTTTTCAATCAGGTCGACGCCGACACCGAGCAGATTCTGCCGACGACCCAGACGCTGCCGTCCGAAGAAGTTCGGCACACGAGGGACGCGCTTGCCCTTGTGGTCACGCATGAGGAACTCGAGACGGGGAGCCAGATACTCCTCGAGCTGAGCGCGCGTCTTGCCGGCGACGATCAGCTTGATCTGGAAGTGGTTACCTTCCAGGTGGCCCTTGCCGAGCTTTTTGGTGCATCGACGTGCATCTTTGATAAAGAAACCATGCTCCCGCAGGACGGCTTCGTCCGGGAAGCAGTGACGCCGCACGTGCTCGAGATCCACGCCTTCCAAGACCACCATCTGCGCACTACGTGCGGTGCGGTCCTTGAGACCCGCGGCGGTGATGTTCTTGACCGGCATGTTGAGCAGTCTGGCCAGCCCCTCGATGGCGGCTGGGGTAGTGTGGCGATACTTGACCAGGGTGACGGCGACCAGGGGGCCCTTGGCGGAGTCAAGGTCTTCCGGGTTGGGGAAGTCCGAATCCACCGACACCGTGCACTGAAGCCCCGGCTGCCGTTCCTGGACGATGAAGTCATCGGGGTCTGCCTTGTGCTGCGCTGCCCAGACTCCGAAGTTTCCTGCGAAGTCACGGACAGCGGCAGTCGGCACGAACCCGAGCCCTGACGTCATTGTGATGTCGTTAATCTTAGCCATGTTATACACCTCTAGGTTCTTGGTCCGTTCTTCTGATGCAGCGGGTTGCCACATCAGGCGCGGACCGACGTTGATAAACCGAAGAGCTGAACGGGCACCGCATGTTGATGCGGAACCGTGTTGCAGCGTACGGCAGGACCTCACCACGGGTGTGATGAGGCCTGTCAGGCTGCTCTGGTAGAAGAGCCTGAAGCGGGTAAAACCGTTCACTGATCACCGTCGTATGACGGCGAGCAGTTAGTAGGCGGCCGGAGCCTCAGGAAGGAGGGCGATAAGATCCTCCATGCTCTTCACGACCAAGACACCATCGGGGATGGTGGCCGGGTCGTACTTGCGATTGCGGTCGACGAGGCACGCTTTCATTCCCACCGCGAGGGCTGGCAGGATGTCGTTTTCGAGGTGGTCGCCGATCATCAGGCAATCACCGGGGTGACACTTGTTGCGAATGTACGCCCGACGGTAGATTTCAGGATCAGGCTTGCTGACCCCTTCTACGAAGGAATACACACGCAGTTCTTCGGGGAAGTACTTGCCGAGGTTGTCTTCCGCGAACAAGCAATCCACCGGGAACGACCACAGGTTAGAAACGAGGCTCAGCTTGAAGCCGCGGCCCTTGAGCACCTTCAACGCGTTCTTGGCGTCGAAGAAAACTCCTGAGCACGAAGACTCCTGGTCGACCACGTCTTGGAACTGGTCAACCTGTTGCGCGTTGACCGAGAGGTCGAAGCGGCTGGCAACTGAGCGAAGAAAACCGACCGCGTCACGAACGTCTGTGGTCAAACAGACATTCAGGAACGCCGGGTCCACTGACCGCAAATCTTTGGGGTCAATGGTGTCTACTTTGTAGCCGAGAATTCTCTGAGCATCGAGGATCGGCTCACGGTTGTCTGACCGTGCTACCGTTCCCCAGAGGTCGACGCAGAGCGTACTGATACCCGACAGTGCCGAGCGCCAGTAGTCTGGAGAGTTCTTGGCCAGCTGAACTGATGTTGTGTTCATAGTCTGGCTCCTTTGTTTTAAATGGCTTGAGCTGCCGGCCAGTTCGCTGAACTGGTCGACTGCTCTTCAAAATGCTGGAAGGTGCCCGCTTCTAGACACAAGGGTGCCTAACAAAAGAAGCGGGCTCACTAGTTACACTGGGCATGCCGTAGGGCAGAGCCTGGTGACTAGCAGTGCGACCGACTGGTCAGACTACGTAGTTCACTTCAGCGAAGATGCCCTGCGGTATGCGCCGGTCGAGGTTGGCGCCGAGCGTGTGGCAGAGGACGACCCGTCTCATGGAAGAGTCGAGATCGGCATGCAGCACGTCGAAACCCATTTCGATCAGCTTGCGAGCTGCAGCCACGAGAGTGGGTGTGCAGTTGCGATGCGGCAGGATGGCGAGGAGGTCTTCTTCTTCAGCCGTCGGTGCCTTCTTGTCGAAAGCGTGGCCGTTGAAGTTTTTCACCTCGTCATATTGGAAGCGCACGACCACCTGAGCGAGAGCATCGGTGGCAAAAGTGACGCGGCCGGCGCCGAGAACGACGTCAGCATTGCCTTGAGCACAAGCCGCAGCTGCGCGGTCAGGGGTCAAGACGTCGGGTCCGTACTGTGCGTAGGTCGCCGTCAGAGGATGAGAGTCATCATCGATGGAACTGTCCTGGCAAAGCAGAGCAGCAACAACGAGTTTGACCGACATCGGCATCTGATAGATGGCGCGGGCGTTGGCAGAGATGGGCTGAGAGATGCTCGTGCAGGTGACGCAGAAGACACCGCCATCTTCCAACTTGTTAGCACGACAGGCGTCACCATCATGGCCAGAGATGGCGCATGGAAGGCAAACGTCCGTTCCGATGATTCTGAGTGGTTTTGTCATAGTTTTCTCTTTTCGTAAGCCTTAGATGCCAACTACCACAACAACAGCAGAGCAGCTCCCGGGGCCGAACAGCAAAACCAACAGAGAATCCTGCAAGTGCATCGTCCGCCAACATATTGCTGGAGGATTTAGCGGTGAGGATGGTGCGCTGGTTAGGTGTTTAAGGGAACTGAAGAAACTCTTGGTGTATGTGTGTAGAAGGATAGTTGGACCTTAAGCTAAAGTTATCAAGAGAAGCAAGGGTTATTTCGCCCGCGTCATTAAAGTTTATGCTTGGAGGTGGCGCCCCTGGCGCTATGGAGAGTCACAAGGTGCTGGCCCTAAGGCCATGGGGTGAGGAGATTTAGAGTCTCAGAATGCTCTTTTAGTTAGAACAATAAAGCTAGTAGAGCCTCACACAGAGCGCGTAATTACCACACTGAGAGCTGTTTAATGAGCTAGCAAGGCTCGCTCTAACTGCGTTTTGGCAAAAAAACAAATACCTTTCGATTTCGAAATTTCGTCTGATAGCAAAACGAAATCTCGCTAGCGAAGCTTCGCCATTGTTAGGAAAAATCCGAAAAGGCTGCTTGCACAAGCCACGCAATCCTCTTTACAACTTCAAACACTTAGCCCGTCACTGCTTACAGCTTCAACCGAAAAACGGACTTGCGCTAATCAAAATTTCATTAACCGCATCTAATTATTCAGCTATTTGTTCTAGCAGGGTCATATATCTACGGTAGACATACTGTCTCTCATTTAAAAATCTCTGGAATCGTAAATATCACGCGCTAACTCTTAATCAACTCTCCACTCTCACTCTTTTAACTCTCACCAACTTTTTGTGTGATGAGGGCGAGGTCGTGAGTGTGTGCATCTGATGCAAGTTGATTTTGATTGTGCGGCTGTCTGCGATTTCTTTGGCGGGTGACATGGGTTTGAGGCAACGGTTTTTCTAAGTGCGAATGCAAATTCGAAACTCACTTAGACGAACAATCGCTCTCTAGCTCTTCTGTTTCTTCTAACAGTCTTCTTAAACCAGAAACTCGCTCCGTCGGCTCCATACCGGGGCCTGAACGAGTTTCACAAAACATTGGAGTCACACTATGAACATTCGTGAAAAGCTCGTCCACGGCCTCAACTCTGCTTTCAGCGTCGAGCCCGTCGTTTCTCCGAAGTCGCTCTACACCAGTGCCGTTTCGCGCCTGGCTGAGCTCTTCCCCGACCTCAACGTGCCCGGCTATGACCGCAATGGTCACATCCGTCACCTCTCGGGTCCCTCTGGCATGTTCGCCCAGCCCTACCTCGGCAGCGCCAAGCAGCACGCCAGCAACTTCCTTGCCAGCAGCACCATCTCGCAGGCCTTCGGTCTGAGCAACATCACCCTCGCCGACGGCGTTTCGGAAGAAATGCCTTTCGGTCACCGGGTCGCCTACGCTCAGCAGATCGTCCTCAAGGATGGCAGCAAGCTCAACGTTCGTGGCGCGCACATGCACGTCTCGATGGACAAGAGCGGCAAGATCTTCAACGTCACCTCGACCCTCAAGTTCGGCCGTCGTCCGGCTGCGCTCGGCAAGGTGATTTCGGCTGACGAAGCCATCGCTCTGGCGAAGGTGAAGTTCGCTTCCCTCACTCGCCTTCTCAGCAAGGACGACAAGCAGTACGCCAAGGACCTCAAGGGTGCCATCAACACCTGCACGGCTTCGGCGACCCTGGTGCTGTCCGAGCACGCCGGCAAGTTCGACCCCATCTACGAGGTCCAGCTGTCCACCTGCGAACCGCGTCAAGTGATGCTGTTCCTGGTCAAGGCGAAGACCAAGGAAGTGGTGCACCACCAGTCGCTTCTGCACTTCTCGGTGTCGAGCACGGCCACCACGGCTGGTCTCAACCGCGTTCCGGCGAAGTGCTTCCTGCGCATCCCCGATCCCAAGGTGGCCATCCCGAAGCAGGTCGTCGACCACTTCGTGGAGAACCTCCCGGATGCGAAGGTGCTCAAGAACGAGCGCTTCGACATGAAGGTGAAGGTCGGCCGCAAGTGGGAGACCCTCGGCTGCAAGGCTGATGGTTCCTTCAACTTCGACCCGATCAAGGAAGTCGACGCCTTCACGGCGGTGGCGACGTTCGTTGCCATCAACACCCAGCTCGTCTTCTTCGAGGCGATGGGCATGAAGAAGCAGGATCGTCCGATCCCGGTCTTCATCAACGACAGCTCCGTCACCGACAACGCCTATTTCGATCCGGAAGGATACGAGATTCACATCGGCGTTGGTTCCGGCCTGCCCAACGGTCTGAACAAGGTGATCGGCTTCGACCTCGGCGTGTCGTGGCACGAAAATGGCCACCACGTGGTCATGCTGCAGGCGCCGGGCAAGGACCTTCCTGGACCGGAGGGTGGTGCGCTGCATGAGAGCACTGGCGACATGTGCCAGCTGATCATGCAGTACTGGTTCGCACTGACGTTCGCCTCGGCCACCAGTCAGGCTCTGACGGTTGCCGAAATCAAGGCGGACAAGCGCATCATCGGCCTGTATGCACTGCCGCCGAACGGCATCCGCATCCAGCGCAACACCAAGACGGTCCGTGACAAGACCGGCGAGGTGCACGATGACGGTGAGATCTCGGGTGCGGCCACGGCTGACATCCTGGAAGCCTTCCTCACCGGCGATGCTTCGGCTGATGCAGCCAAGCTCAAGGCGCAGCTCGAGCTGTACGTGAAGACCTACCTGCTGGCTCTGGCCCTCGTGCCTCCCAGCAAGGTGACCTTCCGCGACATGCGTCGTGCCTTCGTCAGCGCGGACAGCCAGCTCAGTGGTGGTGCCAACAAGGCCATCATCGAGAAGGGCTTCAATGATCACGGCATCACTGCCGGGACCACGCCCGTCACCGGCAAAACCGGCGGCACTGGCAAAACCGGTGGCAAGGGTCGTCGTCGCAAGAGCTAAGGCTCAAGCACGGCGATACCTACCGCTGGGTAGTTGGTAACAAAAAGCTAGAGGGGGGCGTGGTCCAAAAGACTGCGCTCCCTTCAACGCTTTTATTCTCCGCATTCATATCTGGGTGCAAATCAGAACGTTCACCTCTAAGGAGCAAAACATGTCCGGAATCGTCATCATCATCATCCTCGGCGTCATCGTTTACTACGCCCACAAGAATGGCTTCACCACCAGTGCCACCGACAAGAAGATCGGCGGCGTCTGCGCTGGCATCGCCACGAAGTTCAACATGGCACCGAACGTGGTGCGCGTCCTCACCGTCCTGGCTGGCCTGATTTCGGGCGGCTTCGTGCTGGTGCTCTACCTGCTGCTGTGGGTCGCTTTGCCCCGGCGCTAACGCCTGAGCGCAGCCCCAAATAAGGCATCAGAAAAACAGGTATTCAGTCGGGCTCACGCTCAACTGTTCCGCCTGTTTTTCTTTTGGCAATTTGATAGTAGACCGGTCGACTACAATGCGGTCACACTCGTTTCGAGCGCAAACCAGTAGATAACGGGTAAAGAAAACTAGAAAGTCTACGGGCAGAAATCATCAAAAGTGACGCAATGCTTAGTCAGACAACAATCGAAATAATCCGCTGCAACGATCGGGCTGGAGCACACATGCATTGTCGCAAACCAGTTATTGCTATTTCCTGCATCTTCCTTTGCCTGCTGACACTCAAAAGCGTCAGTGCCGACGCCCCTAAAAGCATGCCTCGATCTTCTGAAAGAACAAATGAAAAAACAAACAACAAATTGAAGCCTTACGCTCTCATATATGTTCCGCCGCCAGCCATATTACGCCAGCAAGCCAACTACAAAGCCAGCGCTGCGCCAACTACAGAAAATCAGTTCTACTTTGCTTGTCATCTCTTAATTGCCTACAACGAGATAGACAAAGCCAGCAAATTTGCTCGCAAGGCCATTGTTGATCACCCTACTTGGTGCGCTCCCAATTTGATACTAGGCAATATTGCCGAGCTTTCTTTCGAAGATCAACCTGCAACTGAGTTCTATAAAAAGGCTATCGAAGCAGCGCCTAATTGCATTCAGGGTTATTCTTGCCTGGCTGATCACCTACGTCGCTGTACAGACTATCAGGGTTCTTTGCAGGCAATACAAAAAGGGCTTGCCCTAGTTGGCCCCAATCAGACTGACGACATTCGGCATATAGCTTGCAATTTGTACACGGTGCAAAGTATGAATTACAGCGCACTGAAGCAATTTAAAAACGCCGTCAAAAGTTTGGAAGCGACCGATGTGCTGTATCCCGGATTGAACGCTCGAAGAACGAATCTCACTGAAGCCTTGATAGCTGACAAACAATATTCGAAAGCCATCGACCTTTCCAGCAAAGTGCTTAAGCAGCAACCGCAATTTCTTGAGTTTTACCATCTTAGGGCACTGGCTTATGCCGCCACAAATCAGAATCGAGAGGCAATAGCTGATTTGAACAAATTTATTGCTAGGCATCACAGCACCATAGCAAGAGAATCCGAAGATCGTAAGGCCAGAGCCCTTAGGGCCAGCCTTTACGAAAAAACAGGTAATTTAAAATCAGCAAAAATAGACCGCGACTTCCTGGCCAAAGAGCAACTAGATGCCTACAAAGACACAACGTTTGCTGGCAAAGAAAAGTAGATGAACTAGTGGGCGCTAATTAAATTCAGGCAACCGCAGTTTTTGCCCACAAATTGCCAAACACAGTCATTAAAGTAGATGAACAACAGGCAACCATAGCCGAACCCCGGCCAGAAAACTAATCAATCATCACGCACTACTAGTGGTGCGTGAATATAATATTTTGACAAGCACAGAGGCAAGAAGCCCCTTGTGCTTTTTCGCATTTTAGCACCACATATAGTGCCACCGCGCTAGCTGTATAATTCAATTTAATGTCATCAAACCATGAGCAAAACAAGGCGCCCTTAGCGGCTCTCGCACTAGTCTATCAAATCAGAATTAAATCGCGCGCAAGCGCGAGCTAGAAGGCAATCGTTAACAGCCATTCATCACATAACGCCTGTCTTAGCCACTTTTGCGTTTAGAAACTCGAGCAAGCTGCTTGGCTCTTACGCATAACACCTATCAACCAAAATCATTTATCACAGCCGCGCCAGCTTACTTATAGCCAGGCAAGCGCGTTTAACTGGGGCAATTACTAACCATTGATATACATAAGCTCCTTTAACTACTGTTTTATGTATCCCTTCTAATTCTATTCAAGAGCTTAAAAAAAACCCGCAATACCCCCACCGTTTTTATCCAAACCTATCTGCCAGACATTTTAGTCTGATGACCTAACACCTCACAAAGAGCGCCACAACAGAGGCTGTCAATTGACATTTGCCGCTCCAAGGAACTGCAGCTGTGAATTTACCCTCCGTTATTCTTTGCATATTTTGCAAAGTCGATTGAATAGACCATTTATCTGATTAGGTGAAAACATGACCAAAACTACAGAGCCAATCAACGAAACTGCCGCCAAACCCGACATTTTCCGGCAAGCCGAATTTGCACTTCTACCGCTCACTACTCTGACGGCCATTCTCTTCCTCCTTCTCCTCTGTGAGCAGCTCGGTTCCAAAGACCTTTTCGAAGTCATCCCCCTCTGGGCGAAATACACATGGACAGCTGGTGCTTACGTCTGCTGTTTTCTCGCCTGTCGTTATTGTGGCGCTGGCACGAGACAGAATTGCACAACAAAAATTCCAGACGAACTTGAGCGCCAGTTGCAGCGGTCAATCAACTTCTTTGGAATGCTGTTCGCTTCTGGCGTAACGATTGTCCTGGCTGTCGGCGTATCCACCATGGCACCGGCACGAATCGCATTCGAGACATCGATACTTCTAGTCATTCCCACGCTCGCTGGCCTCATCTGCGGCGACAAGTATGGCTACTTCCGCCTACGCCTCACCAACGTGACCGTAGTGATTTAGCATTCAAAAAAGGAGAACGTTATGACTTGGCGATGTTAGAGAACTAAAGCCTCCGACCGTGACAGTGCTGCCTCCCACTGTGTTAGTCGGAACAAACCCAAGAAACTGACGGCGGCAGACGAGGAGCAATCCTCAGAAGCAGTCATATTTTGGTTCTACAACTCAGTATCGTCATGCTGAGTTGGGAGGTACCCGTTGCAAGCCGTGGACCCGGTTTAGCAGCGGTGTATCAATATTGTGACGCACAGCACAGGCCACCCCGGAAACCTGACCTAATGCTGCGGACCTAAAGATGAAAGCTTGACTGAAATATGTCTCTGCTGCTCATCGGCTTTTCGAAAATACATTGATTATTTTCGATTAGTTTGGTTGTAGTTTCCACTCACTGGACAGAACTTGGGCCTTGCTCAAGTTTGAGTCCTAGAGCAGACTTCCGACTTGAGTGATGTTAGCCGGATATGGCTAGTACATTCACTGAGTTAGCCGAGGGGCGGTCTGCTAGAGCCGAGGGCGCTTCTTTCTCACCTAATTATAGAGAAAGAGGCAATTATATATTTTACAAACTATAGAGCCTGTCCTCGAGGCTCGAGCAGCATTCCAAGAGTCGTCAGCTCAAAGAGTGCTGTGAGCGTCACTGCTTTCACCAGCAGTGATTTTGATTAACCTCAACCCGCAAGCCTTAGGGTAAGCGGCGCCAAAGCAAAAAATCAGTGTGTCTTCTTTCTATAGAGATTATTTCTATAAATATAGAATATTTTCTCTATCAGAATGGCGACACCAGTCGAGTTCGGCTCTGGGGTCGAGCTTCCACTAACGTCGCGTCTAGCGAACGCGGTCATGACTGACAAACATGACTCCCGAGGGAGATTTGACGATTGGTCCAAATCGTTAAACCTGCCAATGCCAGGAATGAGAACCGGCATAGGGACTAGCTTAGAGAGGTGCCTCACAAAAGGCTTGGCGATGGTACTCCTGTCGCGACACCCTCTCTACCTAAGTAAGTAAGTAAGTAAGTAAGTAAGTAATTACCAAGGTCTTATCGACTGCGCTCAAATGCGAGTGGCAGGCATAGACCTTGTTCGGGGCACACGGAACGCCTGTAAAACGGTGCCCTCATCTAATCTCAGGCAAAACCAAGGAACACCATGAACTCCATCCACGCCAGCCTCTTCGCCTCCTACGCTCCCGCCATCTTCAGTGGCGAGGGCGAAACCAAGCAAATCGACAGCCTCGTGCAATCGATCCAAAACGATTGGCTCAAGGTAACCGAACTGGCTGCCAGTGCCAAAAAAGCGCTGTTTGCTGTGAAGTCGCATCGCGGTACCTATGAAGTGGCGCTGAAACAGAAAGAGTCAATTCGTCGCCGTGCCATCCTCAACAAGCAGAGCGCTCTGGTCTGCAGTTACACGGCAGCGGTCTATGCCTTCCGCTTCTTCGGCCAACGTCTGGTGGCGAGCACGCGCGTGCTGGCAGGGCTCATCCCCGACCTGATCAAAGACAGCGGCATCTCTGCTGGCAATTCGATGGTCAACGATTGCCGCCGCAGCAACACCGTTGTCTGCACTCGCATCATCAGCGACATGCCCGACACCCTCACGGCATTGGCGGCCGAATTGAGCCCCGAAGATATCATGCTCATCGCCTCCGGGAGCGGCGATTTGATCAGCCTCAGCCTGGAACTTTTCGAACACGAGAAGGCACACCGCTTCGCAGCTCCGCTGAACGTCCCCTACCAGTTCGGAGCAATTTGCCATCCGGCTTACCAGGCCCTCGAAGAAGAGCTGGTGAAGCTGGAGGTTGTAGTCGCGCGAGCGGAACAAACGAGTTTGGCCTTCGAACGGGCACGCTCGCTGGCGCTCAATCAAGAGCAGTTCCAAAGTCGTTTGGCCAACGTCAGCACTCCCGAAAAGGCGCGCCTGATCATCAAAGAAGCTGATGCCACCATGGTCGATTATCGCGCCTCGCTCGTGGCGCTGGAAATTGGCTTGTACGCCGTCTACGCCGCTGAACGTGCGACGGAAGAAAAACTGAAGGCCTTGCCCAACAGTTTTGGCAATTCGGAAAACGGGCAATGGGGGCTGGCGCAGACCAATCGCATCGCCGCCAAGTGCCTGCTCGAAAGTGTTGTCGCTCGCTGCAAGAAAATCCGACCCGGCCATCGCAACAGCGAAAACCACCAGTTGCGCGACACCAGCTACGCCACCATGGAAAATGCCTTCAAGAGCATTCCGGCAACCTTCCAGTTCCCCTTCCTCGGCTTCCTCCAATCTCGCTAAAGAAAGGTTTCAAATTGAACAAACTTGCCAATCTGCTCTACCGCAACAGCGGAGAGCTCGAGGCGGCCATTCACCAAGAGCTCGATGCCTTGGGCATCGCCAGCTACTACCCCGACCTCAACAACGAGGTGAGCGGGCCCTTGCGCCCCATGGAGCCGCCGCTGCCCATCGCTCTCGAACTGCCGCCGCGCCGCTCCTACGGCCGCATCAACGCAGGGAAGGACCAGCTCTGGTTGTTCCGCTACGACACTAGCTACGCCGTCATCTGCACCGCCCCGGTGCTGCAGCGCAAGCTCGATGCACTGGCGGTGCTGAGCGACGATGACATCGTCTTCTCCACACCGAAGCAGGGCGCGCCGACCCTGATCAAGTTCACCAACCACGACAGCCTCACCCTGGCCGTCATGGTGTTGCGTCAAGCGCTTTTCGACGAGTACCAGCGCCAGTAGCGACACTCAAATCTAAAGGAGAAATCATGGCCAAGACAAAGCAGGCTCATATTGCGAAAGTTGCGACAGTGCCGGTGAGCAAGAAAGTGGCCTTCTCCTTTAGTGAGAACGGTCCGGACAGCAAGAAAGACTTGGGCGGCAAGGGCGCTGGCTTGGTGGAGCTGGTCAAGCTGGGCGCTCGCGTGCCAGCGGGTTTCACCATCACCACCGCTGTTGCTCGCGCTTACGCCCAGGAGAAAACCATGCCCAAGCGCGTGGTCTTTCACCTGCATCAACAGGTGGCAGCCCTGGAAAAGGCAACCGGTAAGCGCTTCGGTGCTAACTCCGTTGGTGGTGCCCCGCTCCTTGTATCGGTGCGCTCTGGTGCTGAGGTGTCGATGCCGGGCATGATGGACACCGTGCTCAACCTCGGCCTCAATTGGGCAACCACCAAGGCTTTGGCAAAGGCAGTCGATGCGCGCTTCGCCTGGGATTCTTATCAACGCTTCCTCAGTATGTTCGGTGAAGTGGTGCTGGGCATCAGCAAAGAGCTGTTCAATGGCTGCAAGACAGAGCTGCTCAAGCGGCACGGTGTCAGCGAAATCGAGCAGCTGAGCGCATCTGGGATGATCGAGCTGTGCGGTCGCTATCTGGGTCTGGCAGAAAAAGAAAGCAGCAAGCCCTTTCCTCATGACGCTTGGACGCAGCTGCTCATGGCAGTAGAAGCCGTTCTGCGTTCGTGGAACAACGAGCGTGCCCAAGAGTACCGCCGCCTCAACCGCATCAGCGGCAACCTCGGCACCGCTGTCAACGTGCAAGCAATGGTCATGGGCAACCGCGATCAGAACTCATGCTCGGGCGTGGCTTTCAGCAGCGATGTGGTGACCGGCGCCACTGGCATGTGGGGAGAATTTCTGGTGGGCGGTCAGGGTGAAGATGTGGTGGCAGGTGTGCGCAAGGCACCAGCCATCGCCTTGATGCGCCAATGGAACGAAGTGGTGTACACGGAGCTGGCACAGATGGTGGCTAAGATGGAGCAGCATCGCGCTCAACCGGTGGAAATCGAATTCACCGTCGAGTCGGGCGTGCTGTACATTCTGCAAGTGCGTGATGCCAAATGCACGGCGGCAGCAGCGGCCAGCATCGCCGTGCAGTACGTCTGGCAGAAGCGCTGGAGCAAGGAGCAAGCCTTGGCCTATGTCTCGCAAGAGGCAGTGGCATCCCTCAAGGCACCGGGCTTCCATCCTACGTATCTGCAAACCGCCATCAAGCACCACCTCATCGGCCGTGGCATTTCGGCATCGCCGGGGGCAGCTTTTGGCAAAGTGGTGACCACCGCGCAAGCAGCTGTCGAAGCGGCGGCTCGTGGTGAAAAAGTTGTGTTGGTGCGCCCCGACACTTCGCCCGATGACCTCTCGGGCATGATTGCTGCAGTTGCCATCGTCACTTTTGTCGGTGGTGCCACGAGCCATGCGGCAGTGGTAGCGCGCGGTCTGGCCAAGCCGGCTGTGGTTTCCCTGAATCTGGAAAAGGGTCAAGAGCTCTTGGAAGGCATGGAAATCTCTGTTGACGGCAGCGGCATAGTGGTTCGTGGCGAAGTAGAAATG
>Ga0172379_10005269_pt1 | contig 18212 bp, 21 predicted proteins | sample GrowelOW334metaG_FD_119756 | JGI IMG/M metagenome (GOLD analysis project Ga0172379, IMG submission 119756) | Groundwater microbial communities from an aquifer near a municipal landfill in Southern Ontario, Canada - Groundwater well OW334 metaG | ecosystem: Environmental > Aquatic > Deep...
AAAGCACCGATTCGTCAATTTATTGAAAAAAAGAAAGAAGGAAAAAATTATTTTGAGCAAGAAGTTGTTGACTCGTATATTTATGAAGGGAAGATACACCTTCGGGAGCCGTCTCATACGTTAGGCGAGTATTTGAACCCAGACTTTTTGAAGGATTTTGAAATTGAAAATTTTGAAGAAGGGTATGATTTTCCCGCGTCCGAACAAGTTAACGGAGATACCTACCCGACATTTTTTATTGTAAAAGCAAAGAAGAAGCAAAAAATATAATAAGACAATAAAGACGATATTATTTCTGATTTTGGATTTCAATACTTTTATCCTTTAAATCCGCAATGAAGATATAACCCTTATTTTCGCGTATCTTGGTTCCAACAGCGTCCACTATGGCGCGCAAATAAAAATAGTCGCATTTTGCGGGGCTATTTTTGTGACTAGCGATGAGACATTTGAACTGGTATAATTTACTTATGAAATTTTTATTAACATCTGGCGGACTAACAAACGATTTGATTATCGGAGCTCTTCAAGATTTGGTCGGGAAGAATTTTGGTGATGTATCCATCGCTTTTATTCCGACGGCTTCAAACGTGGAGTCGGGAGATAAGTGGTGGGTAATTAAAGACCTTGTAAAATTACAAGAACTTAAATTTAAGTCGGTAGACATAGTTGATATTTCGGCGCTTCCGAAAAATGTATGGTTGCCGAGACTTAATGCCGTGGATATTTTATATTTTGAAGGGGGTGACACTTTTCATTTAATGCGAACGATTAATGAGACTGGTTTAGTATCTCACATTACTGAATCATTGAAAGAAAAAATATGGGTAGGTGTAAGTGCGGGAAGTATGGTGGTAGCACCTGATTTGTTACTCTCTTTGTCTCAAAAGATTTACGAAGAAGATTTGAATGAGAAGGAAAATCTGAAAGGTCTTGGTTTAATAAATTTTTATGTCTTACCACATTTGGATTCGCAATGGTTCCCAAAAGTAAAAGAAGAAGAAATAAAGCAAAACATTGAAAATATAAAAACAAAGATTTATGTTTTAGATGATAATTGTGCAGTTAAGATTCTGGACAATAAAGAGGAAGTTGTCGGTGATGGAAAATGGTTTTTGATTGATGGATACTAAATATAAAAAAAGAAATAGTGAGTTATGGAGTGGGGTAAATTTTCACAATAAAAATATTTTCGCCTCTCTCTAAACATTACCGCATCTTGGTTCCAACAGCGCCGTGCCCTGCCGTAGCCTTTGGCGGAGGAGGGTCCACTAGGGCGCGCACTTGAAAAAGCCTTTGTCTTACAAGGGCTTTTTCTGTACGGGTGATGGGAATTGGAACTGACATTGACTATAATTTATATATATGTTATTATATAAAGCGGGTACTTTTGATTTCCATTAACTGAGGTGATTATTATGAAAAGCGGTACATATTTAGGATTTAGTCCAACCGACGAATCAGCCGTGATGTGCGGCGAGGTTGAGATAGTTATTAGCGACACAGATTTGCGTTGGCGACATGCAGGGGGTCTTTATATTGATGAAGCTACACAGCCTGTGTCTAATTTTCGGGAAATGACCAGAGCGGAGATTGCGACCGAATTTAAGTCCGGTGCGTCTTCTATTGATAAGGTTGTTGAAGGTTATGTCTTAATTGGCGGCGGTCCAAAACTTTTGTTTTTTGACCCAGCTCGCTTAGAGAAAGGGGAGTTCGAGCTTATCGTTGTCCTTCCGGATATTTCCGCCATTTTTGGACCGACTCTTTTGTTCGGACCTGAACAGGTTACGCGAGGAGAATTCGACGAAGCTATCAAAGTTATTGAAGAACAGGCAGGTGCCGGCGTTGTCCCGCGTCTTCGCAATAATGGACGTGCAGAAAATTAATCATAAACATAAAAACAAAAAATAGTTCTTCTGTCCGGCGTGTTTTTTACGCCGGACTATTTTTTATAATTTTGCGATATATACGCACACTTCATTTTCCAGTTGCTCCCGTATCTTAGTTCCAACAGCGTTAACGACGGGCGCACAAAAAGAAGAAACCCCAAAATGGAATCCGAACAGACAGGAAATTTGACATATTCTATGAGTGTGATACCATAAAAAGTGGAATAATTATCTCTAAAAAAGAGAGGAGAGAACAATGAAAATCACTGTACGCGATTACTATCAAGAAGATCAGAACAAAACCAAGGAAGTTGAAGTTCCGAACGATGCAACCGTTCGTGACGCTCTGACAAAAAATGGGCATGACAAGTTTTTTCATCCACTTCACGAAACTCTCGTTAATGGAGAAATACGTGATCTTGATACCCTCCTGAAACCTGGTGACCACGTCACTAATCAATTAAGCAAAGAGGGAATGAATGTGCTCGAGAAAGATATGAAGGAGCGTCCTTACGTCTATTATCAACTGCCGGAATCAGGGTTCATTGGCGAAATATAATAATCGTTTACGAGTTACATTTCACAAATATCCATAGCGGAATACTTCTCGGTATTCCGTTTTTTTGCGGTTGTTGTAACTCTTTTCTTGTCTCGAGATATTAAAAAAGAAAAGTCCGAAGCTTTATTGTTTCGGACTTTGTTTTTTACTTTGTCTCTTCAACTTTTTTCGCGATACACGCTAATTTGCTATGCCGTATTCCGTAACCGAGATAAATGAGCATTCCGACTGCTTGCCAGATGAGGAAGCGGATCCAGGTCGTATCGGAAAGAAAATATCCTAATGTGGCGACAGAAAGCGAACCGCATATCGGAATTGTCCAACCGAAAGGAATTTTGAATGGTCGCTCCATTTCGGGACGTTTTACTCGAAGTATGACAACCCCGACACAGACGACGAAGAAAGCGAGGAGCGTACCGATATTCACCAGCTCCGCAAGTTCACGGAGAGGAAAGAATCCTGCCATGAGCGAGATGATTCCTCCGGAACAGAGAATCGCAAGGACCGGTGTTTGTGTTTTTTTGTTTACTCTCGATAAAAAGATGGGAAGCAAACCATCTCTGCCCATGGCATAAATTATCCGCGTAAGTCCGAAAAAGCAGACGAGCATTACGGTGGTGATCCCCGCGATAGCTCCGGTTGCGACTAAGGCTGAAGCCCATTTGAAACCGATCTGCAATAACGCAAAGGAGATCGGCGAATCAACATTGAGTGTGTGATATGGCGCAATAGCCGTCAAAAGTCCCGCGACGACAACATAGAGTATTGTCGTTACAAAAAGGGAACTGATGATACCAATCGGCAAATCTCTCTGAGGATTCTTTGTTTCCTCGGCGGCCGTCGAAACGGCGTCAAAACCGATATAAGCGAAGAATACCATTGATGAGCCCGCCAATATTCCGACAGGTTTTCCGAGCATCATTTGATCATACCAGCCAAACGGCATGAACGGCGTCCAGTATTCTTTGTGAATATGTTGGGATGCAATGGCAATAAAAACAGCTATCGTGAAAAGTTTGATATATACCATGACATTGTTCATTCTCATTCCGTGTTTGACGCCGGCGACGAGAAGCAGGGTGAGTGCGATGACGATGCCGAAAGCGGGAAGATTTATGATTCCGCCGGCACGCGGTCCGTTCGTATATTCGTTCGGAATATGCAAGTCATACACATGTATCTCAGGGAGAATGTTCGACAGTGAAGCCGACCAGTGGATATGTATATCAATCGTCGAGAGAATATTTTGAAAATATCCCGACCAGCCGTTTGCGACCGCAGCGACAGCGACACCATATTCGAGAATGAGCGCCCAGCCGATGATCCACGCAATGATTTCCCCGAATGCCGTGTAACAATATCCGTAAGCGCTTCCGCATCCGCCCACACTTCCCGCAAGTTCTGCGTACGATAATGCGGCGAATGCGCAGACAATACCGGCGATTGCAAATGATACAACGATTGCGGGACCGGTTTGTGTTGCTGCAACGATTCCGGTCAAAACAAAGATCCCTGTGCCGATGATACAGCCGATCCCAAGAAGGGTAAGGTCAAGCGCGGTGAGACAACGTTTGAGTTCTCCTTCTCGCGAATCGTGCAGAGAGAGATCCTTTGTCCGAAACAAAAGTCGCAATTTTTGCATAAAACCTCCAAAATTCAAAGAATAGATCTAATGCGAATACTACCCATTTTTTGTCGTTCGGTCAAATTTGTGTGTTTGACAAGTTTTGTAAATTATGTAATATATAAACCAGGGTGCACTTTTGTCAATCGGTTTGAAAATTGGAGAGAGAAATGAAAAATAAAGTTATTGGGATAATCATCATGCTTGTGGGAGCAACGATTGGAATTTATCATACTTTTTTTGTTGTACCTGGGGTGTACGAAAAATTAGCGAAACTCGCCGGTTATGCTGAAACTTTTACAGATAACTTAGCCGGAATAGGGGGGGTCACTTGTCTTGTTGTGCCATTTTTTATTTGTGTAGCGTTAATATGGTTCGGTGGATTTTTGTTCACAAAAAAATAATCTATCCCGGATAATTAATTCCTCAAAAAGGTCTGAAATTTCAGGCCTTTTTTATTGCGAATCGTCGCCATACTCTTGCTACACCAAGGTCTCTCCTTTCTCCGTCGCTCTGCTCTTCCTTAAGGAAAGACCTTGGTTCCGCTCAGTGCTTGTCCAACTTCCGTTGCTGAACGTCGACACAATTCGTACCCATTCGCAATTCATTCGTTATTTTGTATAACCCGAAGGTGGTATATAATGTTGAGTATGGCAAGAACACGAGAATATCAACATCAAAATTTGGACTTTGATCCGGCGACTCTGCCGATTGCGGAACTGTACAAAAAATTGGAATCTTCGGAGGAAGGTCTGACGGCACGCGAAGCACTTCGGCGGTTTGCCATGTATGGACCGAACGATGTGTATGAAAATCGCGAGAAATCAATTTTTGAGGACATTCTCGGGCGATTCAAAAATCCGTTTGTTCTTCTTTTGTTGACGATGGCGGCGCTGTCTTATTTCTTCGGGAACAAGCTTGGCGTTATTGTCATCCTTTTTATGATCGTGACGAATATCGCGCTGTCGTTTTTCCAGGAAAGAAAAGCCGAAAGCGCGGCGAAAAAATTGCAGGAGATCGTTGAGACAAATTGCATGGTCGTCCGCGAAAACACCTCGCTTGTCAAACCGCTCAAATTCGTCGTCCCCGGCGATATCGTAGCGCTCCGTGCCGGAGATATTATTCCCGGTGACATTCGCATCATTTCGACGAACGATCTTTTTGTGAATCAATCTTCGCTTACGGGCGAATCACTGCCGGTGGAAAAATTTCCCGAGTGCACGGATAAGACCTGTCTTGAACCGTCGAAGGTCCGCAACATGGCCTTTATGGGGTCTTCTGTCGTGTCGGGAATCGGACGCGGCGTAGTGGTTCGCACCGGCGCCTTTACTTCCTTCGGCGAAATATCAAAAAAACTTGCCGAGAGCAGGAACAAAACACTATTCGAGAAACAAACGACAGATTTTACCGTTGTGATGATCCGTATCATTGCACTTGTGGTGACGATCATTTTAATGATTTTTGCCGTGCAGCATCGAGACCTTACGGAATCATTTTTGTTCGCGGTCGCGATTGCCGTTCAAATTACTCCGGAAACCTTGCCGATGGTCGCAACGCTCAATCTTTCGCGCGGGGCGCTCGATATGTCGAAGAAAAAAGTTATTGTGAAGCGTTTGAGTGCCATTCAAAACTTCGGTGCGATGGATGTACTTTGCTCCGACAAAACCGGCACATTAACGCAAAACGAAGTTATCTTGGAACAATATATCAATGTTCGCGGTGAGGACGATAAGAGTGTTTTTGATTATGCCTACATCAATGCTTTTTTTCAGAAAGGAATTAAAACGCTTTTGAACAGTTCTATTGTAAAACACGAGCGAGAAGATTTGCATGAGTACGAAATGCTCGATGAGGTACCGTTTGATTTTGAAAGAAAGATCAATTCCGTCGTTGTAAAAAACAACGAGAGGCTCATTATCTCGCTTGGCGCTCCGGAAGAAATTTTGAAACGCTGTGCAAAGTATGAAGATGTGGGTCAAAAGAAAACACTCCAGTCTTCGGAACATGAAAAAATTCTTGAGCACTATTATCGCTTATCCCGCGAAGGGTTTCGTGTTTTGGCAGTGGCATACAAAGAAGTAGAGGAAAGATCGAAAGAAAAAAAATACTCGGTTGATGACGAGTGCGAATTAACTCTTCGCGGATATCTCGCATTTCTCGATCCGGCGAAACCGAGCGCGAAAAAAGCCGTTGATACTCTCCGTTCGATCGGCATTGATTTTAAAATAATAACAGGGGACAGTGAGCTCGTGACGGAGAAGATCTGTAATGACCTCGGCATTCCCGTCGGGAAAATGGTTCTCGGCACGGAATTCGAACATCTTTCGGAAGAGGGGCTTTCTCATTTGTGCGAGGAGGCGACTATTTTTGCGCGTATGACGCCGGAGCAAAAGGAACGGATCATACGAGTATTGCGTGCTCGCGGACACATCGTCGGGTATTTAGGCGATGGGATCAACGATGCTCTGTCTCTTCGTGCTGCCGATATCGGTATTTCCGTAAACAACGCCGTTGATGTCGCGAAAGAATCGGCGGGAATAGTCTTGCTTGAAAAAGATCTGCAGGCGCTCGCCGACGGAATTCTCGAAGGACGGAAAGTGTTTACGAATTTCATGAATTATATTTATACGGTAAGCATGGTAAACGTGAGTTATATGATCTCGTTTATCGGCACTTCGCTTTTTCTTCCATTCATGGCAATGAGTCCTATTCAAATATTATTGAACAACTATTTGTTCGAGGTGACGCAAACCGCATACCCCGGAGATAACGTTGACAAGGAAAATTTGAGAGTGCCTCATCATTGGCATATCCGATCCCTCGTCAAGTTTATGATCGTTTTTGGCGGTATTGCGGCACTCTTTAACTTCCTTATGTTCCGGATTCTTTGGTCTTTTTTTGGGGGAGCTGTCGATGTTGCGCTCTTCCAAACCGGTTGGTTCATCGAAACGCTTTTTGCGGAAGTTTTGCTTATTCTTGCGATCCGGACAAAAAAAGTTCCGTTCCGTAAAAGCCGCCCGAGCAAGTTGTTGTTTTCTGTTATCGTTTCTGCGCTTATTGTTGCTTTAATCTTGCCGTTCTCTCCAATCGCTTCTGCTCTCGAACTTACAAAAATGCCGGTATTTTTCTATCCCGTCATGCTCGCCGTTGTGTTCTCTTTTCTTGCGACCGTTTGGTATCTGAAAAAATGGTTTTTTGAATATGTAGAGGAATAATGCTAACTTGATAAACTTTTAACTTTGTGGTACGGTGCTTGTAGATTAATCCATTCTTCATTTATCGGAGTTGTTCTATGAAATCTTTTTCGGTCGCATTGCCGGAGGGAATCTGGTACATGCTCTCGGCAAACCTGTTTTTCTCTTTTATGACCGTCTCCGTGTACGGTGTTAAAATTCTGGATCCGAGTGTTTCGCCTTTTGTGGTGAGTTTTGTGCGCGTCATTGTCAATTTTCTTGTGATACTGCTTCCCGTTATTGTTTTTGGAAAACGAAAATTGTTATTCGGGGACAGAAGAGCATCGCTTTGGTTTCGCGGACTTTTTGGCGGGATTGCGCTCATGCTTTTCTTTTATTCCATTCAGACGCTCGGCCCGTCGGAAAGTACGTTCATTCAATCCGCGAACGGTATATTTATCGTTTTGCTTTGCCCCCTTGTCCTTTCTGAACGTTTTTCCGTTCGTGCTTTGCTTGCTGTTCTCGGCGCAGTTCTCGGGTTGTATATTCTTTTCGATCCTTCCTTTTCCGGAGGAAGAACGATCGGGCAGATCATGGCTCTCGTTTCCGGAGTTTTTGCGGCACTTTCCGCGCTCATGGTCGCGAAGTCCGGAAAAAGTAATTCTTATGTGACGGTTGTATTCTATTTTTGCTTTGTTGCCGTATTTGTTCATCTTGCTTATTTTGCCGTAGCCGGGGATGTGGTTATTCCGAAAGGGTACCTCGTCTGGGTTGCAATGATCGGCGTCGGAATTTTTTCGAGCGCCGCGCAATTGCTCATGACCAAAGCGTATCAGATCGCGCCCGCTTCGGTGGTTGTCGCCGTCGGATATTCCGGACCGGTTTTAAACACGGTGTGGGGGATCGTTCTTTTTGGGCAAATGCTGACGATCCGCGCTATGGTCGGCTGCTTCATTATACTGCTCTGCGGAGTCTTTCTTCCGTTCCTGAAGAAAGAACTAAAAACCGATTGTCCGGTTGTTGACATTAAAGAAGGAATGTGATATTGTCAGAGGTAGCCTGTTCTTGATTTGATTCGAACAGAATTTCATCCGACATTGGAGAAAAATATGGAAACGAAAGATTGTCTGTTTTGTGCGAATAGTACCGCTGTTCTTGCTGTAATATGCCTGGTTATTGTATTAGTTTCATCTGCTGACGTTGTTGTCTATGGCGTCGGTGCGTTCGGAATTTTACTGCTCATGAGAGCAATGGCCATGTATTGGTCTTATTTTAAAAATAAGGCAAAAAAAGAAAGATAATCCATCTTCAAATACCCTCCGCAAAAGCGTGAGGGTATTTTTTATAGTATATTCCGAAGGAGTTCGTCCCAGTGCTTTATTCTTGCCGTAGCGTTCCATTCGGGAAATGCGTCGACCGGATCAAAAAGGATCTTATTGGGAACGGAATCGAGGATCTCAATGACATCCAGTTCATCATCGAGAAAGTGGGTGACATCGAGTTCCGCCGCCGTTGAATTTTTTTCTTTTGCACTTTCAACAAAAAAGGTATTGCTCTCATCGAAATACTTTGGATAGAGTTCTTGCTCTATCAACAGTTCTATCGCGGGAAGGTATTTTTTTCGGCGTGAGATCAGAAAAAACGGAATCCCCAGCTGTGTTAATGTTTCGAGCGCTTCCGTCACTCCCGGCATAATTTTCGCAGAGAGAGTAATCTCCGGTTCGTTGTAGAGAATTTTCTGAATTTCTCTTCGTACTGTTTCGGGAAGCACTTGTTTGAGAAGATCGGATTGTGTGTCCCGCGGAGAAAGTGCAAAACCCCTTTCCCGGGCAAGCTCGATCTTTTTTGGTCCGAGGTCGATGATCACTCCATCCATATCGAAACCGATGATCGTTTGTTTTAGTGTGTTATTCATGTTTTCAGGATAACTTGCGTGGCGATATTATGCAAACAGACAGCAATTGTCGCGAGTCAATATTGTTGGTTATTTTTAGTTTGGTACAATATACACAGGGAAGTTATTGTTCGTTCCTTGAGGAGGAAGTATGTTTCAACCCATTCTATTGGAAGAGTTTAAAAAGAGAACGGGAATATCGTCGGAGACGGTCGTTACGTCGTGGTACTTGGCGCAAAAAGTGGTTTCGTTTCGCGATCTCGTTTCCGTTTCTTCGATCCAGGTCATGTCGGAAGAATATCTGCGAAAATTATTATACAGCACGACTCTTGTTGGAGACCCGAATCTCCGAGTGTTCGAGAATTGCGGGATTTGCCACGCGAGAATCGATCCGCACAATCTCCAGGTGGGGCAGACCTTCGTCGAAAGACTCAAAGTTCAAAAAATGCTCGAAAATCTTTCACGGGTGTTCGAAGGATTTTGTGTCAATCACGGTTTTGCAAAAAGCATACCCTTCGTGATCCTCGGCAAAATTTCAGACGGAACGTTTGCTGTTGCTCACTACATTCCTCCAATCGTCGAACAGCACGGTGGCGGATTGTATCTTTTAGACGGCGTGCATCGCAATTTTCTTGTCGGCGCAGTGGGAACGACCATTGAAGCGATCATTTTGAAAGATATCAGTACGCCGTTCCCATGCGACGTTCGTCCGTGGTCATCGCTTCGTTTGGTGGAAGAAAAACCGCCAAAAGAAGAACGGTTCTATAATTTGAACACGGAACTGTACCGAGACCTGAAATGGGTCGGTATCGACGGATAGGAGAAAAAGTATGTCAAAACAAGGAAAATTCATTGTTATCGACGGACTCGACGGGTGCGGAAAAGGCACTCAATTCGATCTGCTCCGAAATAAATACGCAGACGGCAGCGTAGTTTTTACCCGCGAACCGGGAGGAACTCCTTTTGCGGAAAAGATCCGCGAAGTAATTTTATGCGACACTGCAGCCGATTCAGGCGCGCTCACGCAGTTCTTTCTTTTTCTTGCGGCGAGATCCGATCATGTGGACAAGACGATATTGCCGGCAATCAGGGCGGGGAAACATGTCATTTCCGACCGCGGAGATTCTTCGACGTGGGCTTTCCAGATCTGCGGAAAAGAAAACCCGTTGCTCCGCAAACATTTCGCGGAAACTCGAAAATGGATATTTACCGATATCGAGCCGGATCTGTATATTGTTCTCGACCTCAAACCGGAAGTTGCCGCGGCAAGAATGAGTAAAGACAAAGCTCGTACGACCAATCATTTCGACAATCAGGAAATCGCCTATCATCGTCGAGTCCGCGAAGGATTCCTTGAATTTGCAAAAACGCATCCCGTTTTGATCGTGGACGCAGATCGAAGTTCGGAAGAAATTCATCGCGATATTATTGCTAAAGTTGAAGCCGTGTTCAAAGAGTAATCTACGAGTAAAAAGTAAAAAGCACGCTTGCCGTGCTTTTTTTATTATGACAATTACAGATCTCGTATCTTTCGCGAAAACTCCGGATCGTCCGCGTATTTTTTTACGAGCGGATTTATCAAATATTTTTCTCGTATTTGCGAGAAGGGAAGGTTTGTGTCAATGAATCCTCTTTGATACAGATATTCATCGAGGTTGGCTGGGAAGAGAACGCGGTAATCGATCCATGGAATTTTTCGCGGAGACGTTCTATTAATATGATACACAAGGTTGGTAATACAATTATCGGTGACAGTATTATAAAATTCCGGAACTTTGGCAATACCGTTCCCTCGCATTAGCATATCCCGAAAGAGCTGTTCTCCGGTCGTTGCGTCGAGCGTTGTCGGGTAGAGGTAGACATTATCTTTATACTGGTCCGTTCGCAGGCGGATAACGTCGCGTTCGTCGGCGACAACATAAATGAGTTCAAAATCGCGCAGCATTCCGTCTACGATAGAATACACTTCGCTTTTTTCTTTGCGTACTTCGACGGAAATGCTGACAAATGAGTTATCATCAAACTCGAATGAAAAAAATGCGTGCCCGACGCCGAGCGTTCCTTTAAAAGGGGAAAGGATGAACCATACTTTTTTGAGTTTACTCGGATCGTATTCGCGGTCGTAATAATTGACGGTGTAATCATCTACTGTTTTGTATGAGGCATTGCGGACATTTCGGATCATGACCTTTCCATTATCTTCGAATTCTGCGATGGGTAATATTTTTTGACTTGGAACCCATGTGCGGTCATTCGAAGGAGTTTTTTTCGAGATCGCGAATGAAACGGAAAGAACCGTAATCGCAACAACGACCAATACTATCTCGAAAAAAACAACAAGACCACGGAAGAATTTATGTACATAATATTTGAACGAGTCCATGAGACTATTATACAATGCGGCACGGAAAAGCAACAAGCAATAAGCAAAAAGCAACTAGGGCACGAACAAAAAAAGGGAACCGGCTGTCGTCGTTCCCTTGTTGCTTTTTGCTTATTGCTTGTTGCTCTTTATTCGTCCGGTCCTTTCCCCCAAACTCTTTTTTCGTTTATGGCAAACTTTGCGCGGTAGGCGTGTTCCATATCGATATCGAAATGGTTGGCCAGGTCGAGAAAATACAGAAAGACGTCCGCAAATATTTTTTCCAGCAGTTCTTTTTCTCCTTTCTTGCTTTCTTTTCCGCTTTGTTCCCAGACGCCGAGATAATGGCGCATCGCTTTGGTAAGCGAACCGACACCGTTCATGAATCTGTCCATAAGAACGAGATCAAGTTTATCGCAATGTTGTTTGCCGCAAATGACCATTGCCCGGCGCTGAAAATCGTAAAGAGAAGGATATTCTTTTATGTCGAATTTGTCACGGAACGCTTTTTCCATATCAACATCGAAGTAGTTTGCTACATCAAGAAGATAATTAAAAACATCGGAAAATTCGCCGGCAAGAGACTCTTTTTCCTTTTGTACATTCTTTGACGCATCGAAGAACGAAGCGTAATAGTCATCTATGGCTTCGGACAGTTCTGTCTTTTCCTCCATAATTCCGCTTAAAATAACGAAATGCGAATTGTTGTCCCAGCCGCGTTCTTTGCAAACACCCTTGATGTGTGCTTGAAAATCAGCAAGAGAAGGGTTTTGTTTCAGGTCTTTCATTTCAATCTCTCCAAATACGTAGATAAAGTCCGCTTGGAATAGTATCACCTATTTATAAAAATGTAAATAGAGATAATTGACATTAACGTAGAAGCATAGTACACTTGACGGAGCATTATTGTTCTATTCTAGAAATAATATCGGAGGAAAATGATGTGCAGTATACATTAGAGGATTTAGACCCTAAACATGTTATCTCTCAACAACAGGTTGAAATAGATAACTTAAAAAACCTTGTGTCTCAACAACAAGCGGAAATAGAACGACTTAAAGAGGCGTTAGTGCGCGATCCGCTGACGAAATTAAAATTAGCAAAAAATTTTGAGCGAAAATGTCTCGAGCAGATAGATTTCGTGGAAAGAAAAAGAGAAAAATCTTTACAGTCTTCTCCTGAAGATCATACCCCCCATCGTTTGAGCCGCACTCATTCCGTCGCTTTTGTGGATATGGATGGTCTCAAATGGACGAATGATAATCCCGCTTTCGGGTACTCGGTCGGCGACAACGTACTGATTGCTTTGGCGGACATTTTGGACCGATGGAAAAGAAAACAAGAAGACTTGATCGTGAGACGATCTAAAGGCGGGGATGAATTTTTGCTGCTCTTTGCCGGATCCGACAAAAAGGAAACGGCACGGATCTTGCTTGAAAACAGAAGACGCTTTGAGAAGGTAATCGAAAGAGATTTCCCCGGACTTGTGGGGAAAGTCAGCTTTTCGTTCGGGGTTCGTGAGGTTACTCGCGATTTTACCGAGAATGATATTGCGCAAGCGTTTGATGACGCAAGCAAAGATATGCACCATTGGAAGGAGCATCGAAAAATGGACAGAACCGTTTCTTGCCTTTCTTCTCGTTAAAATATAACCATGCAAAGGGGGGTCTCGCGAGACCCCCCCTTTCTTTTTGTCTCAAAATGATATATATTAAAGTTTATCAAGTGAAAAGTTCATAAGGTTCGGTTGGCACCGTTGTTGCTTTATAACTTTATAAACTTTTCACTCGTTTTGCCTGGTTAGCTCAGTTGGTAGAGCACGTCATTGGTAATGACGAGGTCCGCAGTTCAATCCTGCGACCAGGCTCCGAAAAAGCTTGTCAGGCCACCTTAGCTCAGTTGGTAGAGCATCTCACTCGTAACGAGAAGGTCCCCAGTTCAATCCTGGGAGGTGGCTCATGAAAAATCTCCGCATTGGGGATTTTTTCTTTACACCTATTATGTTATGTGTTAGTCTTCATACAGATTTCATAATACCATGGAGGTGTTTTATGGACTTTGATATAAAAAGAGTTCGTTCGCTTCGTTTTTGGCTCGGCTCTATCGAATATGCAATTTTTGCCGTGCTTTTCGCCTACATTGTTTTTTGCGGGTACTTTATTTTTGTATCGACGAGCGGGTTTGACTATTTGCTCGGGCTTGCCGCGTTTCTAATTTTTTTGTATCGGTTGTGTCACACGGATATGAAAAATTATGACCATTTGCCTCTCGTTGACCAAGTGAACGTGTTGTTTCGAAGAGACGAAATTCATGTTCGCAAACCGACGGAAACGGAACGAGAGATCGCACTCAGTTTTTTTGAAGGAAAAGATCTTGAAATGCCGACACTGCTTACCTGCGATTCCCCCGAACGATTAAACGCATTTGCTCTGCGATTCAATAATAAACAATTATTGGTTGTTTCCGAACTTTCCTATTGGTATTTATCCCTCTATGATATTTGGGCGGTGTTTGGGCACGAGATGGGGCATGTGTTGCATTATGATCTGTATCGGCTGCAAATTGAAAAATGGATGTTTGAGATTGGCGCGTGGTTTTCCGTACTTGCGATATTCAAATTCGTTGTGTACGTTCTTATATCTCCTTTCTTGATTGTCTATTCCTGGTGGGTTTGTTTGTTGTTGGCTGCTTCGATCTACGGATATCGGCGTTATGCACTCCCTGTTTTACCTTCATATCTCTACTTGATTCGGGAGGTTTTGGCGGATAATACTTCCGCGCAAAAAAATAAGTCGGCAATGCAAATGCTTACATGTTTGAGAACAATAAATGAAGAAGTGGAATATCCCGATTTTACGCTTCGAGAACATGCGCTTTTGTGGATCTGTCATAAAGAGAACGATCCTTCATGAACACCATCCGCCATTTTACACATGGCGGGTGTTTTATTGTGCTTTCTTTTCTGCTATACTCTAAAGTAATGGATGAGAAGAATGCACGGATAGAAGAGATAGAAAAACTAATGCTCGCCTCCGATTTTTGGAACGACAAAACGAAAGCGCAGGCCCTTATAAAAGAGCTTGGCGAATTGAAAGAAAGTCTTTCGGGGGGAGGGAAGTATGACAAAGGTCCCGCGATTATCACCATATTCTCGGGCGCCGGCGGAGATGACTCGGAAGATTTTTCGGCAATGCTTTTTCGCATGTACGAAAAGTACATCGCGAAAGAAGGGTGGGGCTTAAGCATATTGCACAAGAACGAAAACGATCATGACGGTTTTCGGAATCTTACCTTCGAGGTTTCGGGGAAGGGTGCGTATGGAAGATTGAAAAACGAATCGGGGGTTCATCGATTGGTGCGTATATCACCCTTCAATGCAAAGAAGCTCAGACACACATCATTTTCAATGGTGGAAGTTATTCCGAAATTCAACAAGACCGAAGATATCGCGATCCCTGAGGATGAGCTATCGATCGAATTTCAGAAAGGAAGCGGTCCGGGCGGGCAGAATGTCAATAAGAGAGAGACGGCGGTGCGCATCGTTCATTTGCCGACCAAGCTTTCCGTGCACATTGATTCCGAACGTTCTCAGCAACAGAACAAAGAAAAGGCACTCGATATTCTGCGCGGAAAATTATATAAGATGAAGGAAGATGAAAGAAAAAGCAAAGAATCGGGAATGTATATCAGCAAAACGACGGAGATTGAGTGGGGAAATCAGATCCGTTCGTACGTACTTCACCCATACAAAATGGTAAAAGATCATCGCACCGGAGTCGAGACGAGCAAAGTCGATGCGGTGCTCGAAGATGGGGAGATCGATGAGTTCATCGAAGCGGAGAAAGACATTTAATGATTAAAGATTAAAGATTAAAGATTTAAGAATACGCCGACCTATGTTTTTGTTATTCATAAATCCTAAATCATAAATCGTAAATCTTTCGTACAATGATATATTTCGATAAAGTAGCAAAATCATATTCTAACGATCCTCAGGGTTTCGCGCTGCGGGACATTAATTTTTCCATTGCGCACAATGAGTTCGTTTCGATCGTCGGACATTCCGGTGCGGGAAAGACGACGCTTCTTAAGTTGCTGCTCGCGGAAGAGAGACCAACGGAAGGAACCATCTTTTTTGAATCGGTAAACGTCAATGAACTTCACCGAAATGAAGTGACTAAATTGCGACGCAGGATTGGCATGATCTTTCAGGATTTTCGTCTTTTGCCGAACAAGACCGTGTATGAAAATATTGCCTTCGCCATGGAAGCCGCGGGACGAAGCGACGAAGAGATCGCGTTTGATGTGCCTCATGTTCTTGAGTTGGTTGATCTCGGACACAAAATGTGGGATTTTCCAGGACATCTTTCCGGCGGAGAAAAACAGCGTGTTGCCATTGCTCGCGCCATTGTGAACCAGCCCGATATTATTATCGCCGATGAGCCGACTGGAAATCTTGATCCGGTAAATACGTATGAGATCGTCCAAATCTTAAAGAAAGTCAACGATATCGGCACGACTGTCATCCTCACTACCCACAACAAAGGCATTATCGACCTCCTCGGTCGGCGCGTTATCACGATGGAAGGAGGGAAAATTATTAGAGACGATCTAACGGGGAAATACGTTTTATAAGTTCATCAAGTTCGTAAAGTTCATCAAGTTTATAAAGTCCGAACGACGTCGTCATTACTTTATAACTTGATGAACTTGATAAACTTTCAACTGTGTATGTTTTGGCTCAATACAAAAAGAATAATTCGGACGGGATTTCTCAGCTTTTGGAGGAATGGTTTTGTGTCGCTTTCTTCCATCCTCGTCGTGACCGTCACGCTCTTCACTATCATCGCGATCATTTTCACGAATGTCGTTCTTGAATCGGTGCTCGCGGACCTCGAATCAAAAGTCGACGTGAATGTGTATTTCGTCGTCAACGCGGGGGAATCGGATATTTTAGACATGAAGGATTCACTCGAGAAACTCACAGAGGTTTCGTCTGTGAAATACGTTTCCCGCGACCAGGCACTGGCAGAATTCAAAGAGAAACATAAGGACGACTATCTGACGATCCAGGGATTGAACGAACTCGGCGACAATCCGCTCGGTGCTCGGCTCAATATCGTTGCGAAAGACCCTTCTCAGTATGAGGGAATTGTCAAAACCATCGAAGACAAGAATGCTCTCGTATCGAGCGAGACAAGGATCATTGACAAAGTAAATTATCGCCAGAACAAAGTGGTTATTGATAGACTTTCTGCTATCATTGTCGGCGCAAAACAGCTCGGGTATCTTCTTGCTCTCGTTCTCATGTTCATTTCCGTTCTTATTACCTTAAACACTATCCGCCTCGTCATTTATATGTCTCGCGAAGAGATCGCCGTCATGCGTCTCGTCGGGGCGAGCAATATGTATGTCCGCGGGCCGTTCATCGTCGGCGGAATGATATACGGCATTATTTCAGCGATTCTTGCCATGCTACTTTTTTATCCGATAGCCGTTTGGCTTGCAAAAGCAACGACTGATTTCTTCGGCGGAGTGAATCTTTATACATATTACATTGAAAACTTTTTCGAAATATTCGTAATCGTACTCGTCGCCGGAGTTCTTCTTGGTGCGGTGTCGAGTTTCCTTGCTGTGAGGAAGTACCTCAAAGTGTAAGATACCAATATGCGAATGGGCACTAACATACGAATTGATACGAATACGGACGACGGACGATGATACAAAATAAAAAAAGCCCGGATGGTTCCGGGCTTTTTGCTGGAGTTATAACACTCCGGCAAACACGTCTTCCATGAAGTCAGGGTAGAAAGGTTCGGTTTTTCTTTCAGGAAGTTCTTCTTTTTTGACAGTCTTCCAATAATGAAGCCAGTCTTTTGGGTGCCAAAGTTGCAATCTTGATAAGTCTTCTTGTCCTGTTCCAGTGTGTGGCATAATTCACCTCCATTCGGAAAGAGCCATCCTTTTGTCATCATGGTATAGGCGGAGAAAAAAGTCAACCCCGAATGATATGTTCGGGGTTGGTGTTTTTCTCGAGTGATTTTAGGTTAGCCTCCGTGGTGAGGTCTGCCGCGCTTTCTTCGCGAGAAGTGATCTTCTATGGTGTCTTCAATATCCTTATCTTTTAGCGGATCTCCGAAGAATTGCTGATGACATTGCGGTTGTTTGGCGTAGGCGACTTCGACTTTCGCCGCTCTTTTTCCGTCCATGTTGTCCAGAAAAGGAATTCCATTTTCTTCGCATTGTTTCAGGACCAGTACCCTTTGTGTTTCGTAATCGCGTTTTTTCTGAGCGAAGCTTTGGTGCGTTGCCATTTGTACCTCCTTTGTTGCTCTAAATATACAGTATCACATATATATCTATACGTCAATAAATAAATTTGGGTGTATGTCCTCACACCTCGTCATTCTGAGTTTACGAAGAATCCCGTTGTTTTACCAGCTAAACGATATCAAACCACTTTCAGTTTGCAAAAGAACGAGATTCTTCGCAGGCTCAGAATGACGGGTACATAAGGATTTTATGCAGGTGTGAGGACTTACATTTGTGAAATAACAATTGCAGATACCGGTTAATTGTGTTAATACTGATGCAGACTGTTCTTACTATTCTCATGAATGTCTGCCGCTCGCCGGCACTTTGGAAAAATTTCGCGAGTATGGCATACTGGAGGTATAAAAAATAATATTATGGCAACTAAATCAAAAAATG
>Ga0172379_10005270_pt1 | contig 18209 bp, 25 predicted proteins | sample GrowelOW334metaG_FD_119756 | JGI IMG/M metagenome (GOLD analysis project Ga0172379, IMG submission 119756) | Groundwater microbial communities from an aquifer near a municipal landfill in Southern Ontario, Canada - Groundwater well OW334 metaG | ecosystem: Environmental > Aquatic > Deep...
GATAATAAACAATAGTGGTCAGAATATAGAAATTATAGAAAAGGAATTTATAAAATATTTTGAAAATCGTGAAAAAGAAATAAAAAGAATAGTGATTGAAGATGTGCCCCATAAATATCAAAGGAGAATTTTAGAAATTCTTTTAGAAGAAAATAATTAAAACTACCCTCCATTTTGGAGAGAAAGAATATGAACAGAGAAATGACAAAACAAGATTGGACATCGCTAACGATTGTGTTAATTAGCTCAATAAGTTTTGGGATATGGCTATCAAATTTCTTCGCTGGGCTATTCTTACTTTCTGCGTATGTTTATGTAAACAGAATAACTGGAAATTAGAAATTAATTTAATCCCTCCCACCGAAAAAAAGGTAGGGAGGAAAAAGAAATAATTAACTCGGAGGCAAAACCCCGATAAAAGAAGATGAAGACATACATCATCACCGACACGCATTTTAATCACAAGAAACTGATTGAGTATGGCAGGCCAGATAACTTTGATGATTTATTATGGAAAGAACTAGGGAAACTTCCAAGTAATTGTTTGTTGATACATTTGGGAGATGTTTGCATTGGTAACGATTTAGAAGTTCACGAAAGATTAAGGTTATTACCTTTCATAAAGATTTTAGTTAAAGGAAACCACGATAAAAAATCAGATAATTGGTATTTAGAGAAGGGTTGGGACTTTGTATGCGAACAATTTACGAACACATATTTTGGTAAAAAGATTTTATTCTCTCATATCCCTGTCGCTTGGGACGGATATTACGAATTAAATATTCACGGTCATTTTCACGATTCAGACCACAGAAGACACGAAACAGGGTTAATGGCGATAAAAAACGGGTATCAAAAACTACTGGCAATGGAATACACAAATTACAAGCCAGTTTTATTAGAGGAATTTATTAAAAACTAATCAGAGCTTTACGCTCAAAAGATGTATGAACTTTGAAGAAGAAAATAAAAGAGGGTTTTCGCCAGCAATGAAAGTAATTGTGTTGACTAAAAATCACAAGCAAGAAATGTATTTTTCGGCACAAATGATAGAGCAAGCAAAATATAAAGGTCAACAGATTGAAAAGATAATTGATGAAGTCTGGGAAATACAAAAAAAGTTTGAAAAATAATTAACGGGCTTTAAGCTCAAAAATGGTATGGAAAAGAGTTACGAAAAAAATGAAGATTGTGTTGATTGCGACCATTGCTGGATTTGCCTTATTTGTAGAAAACATTGGGAGAGTGAAGAAGGCGCAAAAAATTGCAACCATAATAAATAATCATTAAACAGCCTTGCACGCTTTAAGTGCAGAGAATATGATAAAAGAATTTTTAGCAAAATTAAGGAAGAAAAGTAAACCATATTACAGGACAGGGTGGGATTTAAACAACCAAGCGACGTCATTATTATGGACAGGTGAACTTTCGTCTTCGGACGAAGCTCAAGAGAAAAAGGAGGATTTAAGAATTGAAAAGAAACCAGTTGAAGTATTTAAAGAGATTTTTACCGAAGAACCAAAATTAGATTTAGTGAGTTTAGATAAGAAAATTGAAATGGTAGAAAAGAGAATTTCTGTTTTGAGAGATTTCGTTGGCGGAAATATATCAGACGATATGGAGGCTTTAGGATTTTTAAAGGCAAGAAAGAAATTATTGAAAACCAAAATTGAATTTAGGTGGGCGACTACAAATCTAAAAAGTATACAAGATTTAGTTGGTAAATATAAATTAAGAATGGTTGATTTTGCGAGTTATGCGAAGAATGTTCCAATGGAGGCAGTTGATGAGTTAGAAAAGTTTATGGCCCAATACGAAAAGGTCAGAGATGACCAACCAGTGTTAAAACTTATTATTGACGAAGGCGGAAAAGAAGCAAAGAAAGACCCTATCTTACTGGCAAGTTCTCCTTTTGGAAAATGGTTTTATATTTTAGGAGCGTGGGATAAAGAAGTAGAAATTGTAGATGATTTAATTTATAACGGTAAATAATTATCCCCCGTACTTGGTTGCTTTGAGGAGGTGGCGTAATTGCAATAGCGTCAGGGCGAACCGCCTGTGAGATGGTATCAATCGGTAGGTGCATAAATGATTAGTCCGAGCAGAGTGAAATTCTTTGCCCTCCTCTTCAAAATAGCCAAGTACAAATATTATTAAAGGTAACAGGTGTTACCATACAAAATTATGCCAAAAGAATTACAAGATTTACTTAAAAAAATATATGCCGAGAAAAGGAAAGCGAAGGAAGAGGGTAAGTGGGGCGAGAATGATGCTTTGACTTGCGAAATTCTTGGCTTAGTGGAAGGGTATTTATTCGGATTAAGCCCCTCGCAGAGGAAATAATAATTAATGGGTAGATAAAGGTCGGAGTTAATATTAAATAAAATAAAAAATTATGTTTGAAGAATTTAATTTTGAAAGATTCAATGGTGTTAATAAAAAACCCTCAAAAGGAGGATTAACGGTTAGAAATGGAGGCATCAATATTCTTGAAATAAATTTTCCTGATTATGCAAGAGTGGATATTTATACCGATAAATCAAATAATGCAATAAAAATAATTGAAGGGGATTCCTTGAAAGTTTTTCATAAAAACAAGGGACGAGGAGATAAAATTGGGCGCGTTATTAGTGCTAAATCATTATTAAGTGCAAAATTGGTGGAAATAGGTCATTACAAATACGTCGGAAATAATGTGTTTGTTTTAGACGAATTATATATAAATAAAAAGGTTAATCAATCGGGGGAAGAATAGAGATTACTAATTTTAGATAAAGGATATGAAAAACGAAATAACTATTGAGTTTATAAAAAGATATATATCAGCTTATTTATCTGATTACAGTCAGCTTAATGATTCTCTTGAAGTTGTTGTTAAAGATTGCGCAGAAAGAATGGGAAAAGATATTGTAGCCTTTGTTGATATGCCTTCTGAACAATTACAAGTTGTTGAAGATTACGCCACTTTTTATACTCCCAAGACTTGGTTTCAACATTTCAAAAAAACTTATTTTAACGACTGGCTACTTAAAAAATTCCCTGTACAATGGCACGAAGAAAAAATGAGAGTTGAAATAAAAATTAGTGCTGTTTACCCTCAATTACCACAAGTTTTTAAGAAGGGCGTAGGACAAATAAGATACCATTATGGAAAGGATTCCCCAATATCTCATTATCCAACAGTAAATGACGGAGAGAATTATTTTTAGCCCCATATATGTAATTATGAAATCTAAAAGCATCATAGAGAAAGGGAAAAGGTTAGAGAAGTTTTTGTGCCAAGAAATTGAAGCTATGGGTTTGGGAGTTTCCGTAAGGACTCCCGGCTCTGGAAACGGCCTGCACAAGGGGGACATATTTAATAATTTAAAGTTTCTGTTTGAATGTAAAAATGAGAAGCAGGTAAACATATTAAAGAATATAGACCAAGCCAAAAACCAAGCAGAAAAAGGCAATAAGTGGCCGGAAAAATGGGCGCTGATTAGCCGGGACCCGAGATACCCTGAATTTGAAAAAGTTTACGCGACAATAGACTTATGGCAATTTTTGGAATTACTGAAAAGAAATGAAGAACCAATGATAAAAGAGCCGGATAGGCAGACAAGTTGGCATATTAAGTCGGCTATCAGCGCTTTAAAACTATTAGAGAAAGATTTTAATAACTAATATGGAGAGAGAACTTGCGCTCATATTTTTTGTCTTGGTTATAGGATTTATAGCAGATATTTTAATTGTCTTAAAAAAGTTTAAATACATATGAGCGAAAAAGCAAAATCAGTTTTATTTATGTTTCTATTTTCGTATCTTATTTGGGGCGGGTTGAGTTATACATTTCTGATGACGGCCATTGAAAATTACATATCAAAGATTGAGTTCAGGGAAAAAATATTGAGAGGAGAATGTACTCTTATTGACCAGTATGGAAACTGCTATTCCGCCAAACAATATCAAGACATTTTAGAGAATAATAAAAAAGAGGCAACTAAGGGTTTTTACGGATTATGAGTTCATTTTTCTGGACAACTGTACAAGTGTTGATGATAGTGGGGTTTTACTTTATTTATTTCGGGTGGGCTTATTTCGGTTTATACTCCGGATTTATCTGTTGGATTTTTGAGACAATATGGTGGGGAGTTTTTACATTAAACATTTTAAATATAGAAAATAACGACTGATGAATAACAAATATTTCACAAAGTCAACAAGGGAAGATATTTATGAAATGTTAAAAATGATTAAAAGTGGCTTATCACTTTCTGAAATAGGAAGACTATTGCACCGGGACCATACGAGTATTATGTATTGGATTCATAAGATAGGCCCAGCTAATATATTTGTGGAAAACTTTGAACCAAAGAGTGCTATATTGAATGTAGAGATATATAAAAAAGAACCAATAAAAGTGGACTGTTGCAAAGTTTGTAGGAAGGAAAAAATTGATAAAAAGTGGAAACTGACTGATTATTGTGGCCTTTTATGTTGGCACGAAGAAAACAGAAAGCCACGACAAAATTTATATTGGTAAATTATGGAAACTGAAACAACTAAAAAAATACCATTGAAGATAACAGAAGAGCGTGAACTCAAAGCGTTTTTATTTATCGCGCAGGCAGTGAATATTGAATCGCAACAAGGAGTGCATATTATATTTAGCTATGATTTAGAAAGAGCAATGGAGAATGTTGAGAAGATAGTTCCGCTGAATATGTTTATTAAAGAGTCCGGCTCTGTCCTCGTAAAAGATTTATTTAAAAGAATTGAGGGATTTGAAAGAGTGATAGACCCACCCCAAAAGATTGAAGTCAGATTACCGCCAGTATTATCTACAAGAGAGCAGTTTATAAACAATCTAAAGCTTTGTGCGAATGAGTATGTTGAAAATAAAAAAGATAAAAGTCAATTACTAAAAATAATTGATAAATTAAATGTTAAAACGACAAGCGATAGACCATAATATCTGTTCGTGCGGTAAGAAGAAATACACAAAGAGGTTAGCCCAAGAGTTAAAAAACAGCATTCTAAAAAAGTTCGGCAAACAATTATTTATCTATCAGTGCAAATTTTGTAATTATTTTCATCTAACGAAGAAAAATTGGAATAGTAAAAAATAAAATGGCAACAGAAAAGAACAAGGTCGGAAGACCACTAAAATTCAAAAATGCAAAAGAACTTCAAAAGAAGATTGATGTTTATTTCAAGAGCTGTTGGGATTATAAGAGAGATTTATTCGGTAATAGAATTTATGATAAGGCGACAAAACCAAAACAACCAATTATGGTTCAAATCAGGCCATATACAATAACCGGATTAGCGGTTTCACTTGGAACTTTCAGAGATGTTTTGATTGATTATGAAACAAAATATAGCGAACTATATGATAAAGAGTTTTCCAACACTATAAAAAGAGCAAAAGAGATGTGCCATCAATATGCAGAAGATAGTTTATTTATTGGTAAAAATCCAACAGGTGCTATTTTTAATCTAAAAAATAATTACCGATGGGAAGATAAAACTAAACAAGAACACTCTGGTAATTTATCTCTAACAGAAATTTTAAAAAAAGCTGATTCGGAGCAAGAAGATTAAATATTATGCCAACTGGGATTTATCAACGGAAAAAAGGATATAAATTATTTAAAAATACTGGCGATAAAAATCCTGCCAAAAGAATTGAAGTAAGAAAAAAAATAAGTGAGGCGATGAAGGGTAATAAAAATGGTATAGGAAATAAAAGTAGAACTGGTATTAAAAGTTCTGAAGAAACAAAAATAAAAATAAGTTTAGCAAATTTAGGAAAGATAAAATATTGGAAAGGTGAAGAAGCAACCTATTCTTCTAAACATCACTGGGTCAGAAATCATAAAGGTAAACCTAAGATATGTGAGAATTGCGGAAAATCAGCTAAACATTGGGCGAACATAGATCATAAATACCATAGAGATTTAGATGACTATATTGCTCTTTGTGTTAAATGCCATAAAAAATATGACAGAAAGTTCTAATAATAATTCAAAACTTGTTAATCAGTTTCGGAAGAGTCCTATATTTTTTATTGAGAAAGTTTGGGGCTTAACCCCACAGCCACTCAAAGAAGAATACAAAGATAAAGTTAAATCAGTTTCTTTAAAAGAAATAAAAGCGAGTTGGTTTTTACCTTTTGAAAAGGGAAAGCATATCACTTGGCAACAATGGGTAATTTTATTATCAGTTGAAAAGGCTTTAAAATATGCCGCGCCAAAAAGAATATCAGTTGCATCTGGCCACGGAGTAGGCAAATCAGGGACTCTATCTTGGCTTATACTCTGGTACTTATTTTGTTTTAAAGACGCGCAGATCCCTTGCACTGCCCCAACATCAGAACAAATGCACGATGTTTTATGGAAAGAAGTTGCTATTTGGCTTGATAGAATGCCAAAGGAGATTAAGGCCTTGTATGAGTGGTCGGCTGGATATGTAAGGATTAAAGAAAGCCCGGAAACCTGGTTTGCAAGGGCAAGAACAGCGCGCAAAGAAAACCCGGAGGCCTTGGCTGGTATTCACGGAGATCACGTTATGATTCTTTGCGATGAGGCAAGTGGTATTCCAAATGAAATATTCAGACCGGCAGAGGGAGCTTTAACGAATGAAAATGTTTTAATTATTTTAATTTCAAACCCTACAAGGCTTATAGGATATTTCTACGACACTCATCACTCTGATAAATTAAACTGGCAGACATTACAATTTACGTCAGAAGACAGTCCAATTGTTGAGCCAGATTATTGCGAAAGAATTAAAAGCAAATATGGAGAGGATTCAGATGAGTTGAGGTTTATGGTTAAAGGTACTTTTCCAAAAGAGGATTTAATTGATGACAAAGGATATGTTCCTCTCTTAGTTGAGAATGATTTAAAAAATACTACAAACGAAGAATTTATCGGGGAAATAAGGCTTGGTGTTGACCCTTCCGGAATGGGAAAGAATAAAACGTCTTGGGTTGCAAGAGATAAGTTTAAAATGAAGATTGTTGCAAACGAGGAAACAAGCAACGGGAAATCTATCGCACAGAAAACAATAATGATAATGGAGCAGTTAGGAATGATTACACAGCGACCGAATATGTTGATTAGAGAACCTCAAATTAAGTTTTATAAGAATGTTATCTTTGATGGATTTGGAATTGGAATTGATGCAGTAAAAGAAATGGCTTTGGCTGGATATAATGTGAATGTTGTAAATGTTGGAGAAAGACCAACAGGAAACTCAATGGAAGATGAAGAAGACAGAAATTTATATATTAACAAGCGCGCAATGGCTTATGATAGATTTAAGAAATGGGCCAGACAAGGAGGAGAGTTTGTGAATGTTGAGAAGTGGAAACCTATTTTGCAAATTAAATACCGCAGAGAGTTATCCGGCAAAATGAAGATAATGGGGAAAGATGAGATGCGCAAGTTAGGAATACAAAGCCCAGATGATTGTGATGCAGGTTCTTTAACTTTTATTGAAAGGGAAGAACTGCAAGCAAAGTATAAAAAATTTAAACAGCCAGAGTGGGAGGCCACCTCTGACTATGAGGGAAAATAATGGAAGAAAAACGAACACCAGTATATTTTAATAGTGATGAGTTGAGAGTTTGGAAATGGGTTTGTAAAAATTACGAAGTGTTTAGCGTTGCGGAAAAATTGAAAGGCTGTAAGATTATCTTTAACAACAGTCCGGAAGGAAAAGTAATACCGGAATTTAATGTCTATAATCCAAAGACATTCAACAATTTTACTGCATAAAATCTTCGGTGGAAAACTTTTTATAATCTTGTGTTATTATATATTTGAGGCAATAACTTGCCTTATAAAAAAGATTCTTCGCTAACCTAAAAAAGAGGGGGCGATGACAGAGTTTCTGACGAAAGTCGGGGCTTCTGTTGTCGCCCTTTTTGTTTACAATTTTTAGATAGGCTTTTGCTCTCACTCTTTATGAGTTCGCCTATTTTAAGAGCCAAGATATGGATATGCTACGGCACAATCCTATCTAAAAACTATAAACAAATGAACTTTATACCAAGACAATTAGCGGACACTTTGACAGAAATCGCCTGTAAACAATACAAGGTGGGTTTTGAATTTAAACAGGGGAGATTAGAAGAGATAAGAAAAAACGAGGAGTTTTATTATGGCAGAAAAATAAAAATGCCTAAGGGCAGGTTTGGAGTCCCATTGCCTACAATGTCAGGATTTGTTGATACATTGATGTCAAAGATTGATGACGCGCCCATTGTTAAGTTTGACCACGGAGATGATATTGCTGATTTAAAGATTGCGAGAAAAGTGTCGGCAGTTTGGCAAAAAGACCAGCATCCTAATAGGGCTAATTGGTCTTTAAAAGACAGGTGGGAAAAGAAACTTGCTTGTTTTTCAGGCAGGGCTATTTCAAAGATTTATTCAGAATCAGACCCGGCTTATAAAAATTATTATGAAGTTGTTGACCACGAAGATTTTATAACAGAGCCTATGGGTGGCGGAGAATTGGAAGCGCATTTGTTTAAAGGGCAAGATAATATATTCAGAAGCAAGGCAATTTTAAAAAGAAATGCAGGAATTGGATTATATGAACCACAACAAGTTGCAAAATTGATTTTGAGTTATAACGATGAAACTTACGCTAAGGCAGAAGATATTTATAAAGCAAAAGCAAAGAGAATGGAACGCCTCGGGCTAAACTTGTCAGCTAACACTTATGTCGGCCAGTCAATGTTTAGGCTTATTGAGTGGGTAATGGAATACGAGGGCGAACAGTATTATTTATTGTTCTGTCCTATTACAAGAATTTGGGTTCGCGCGCACAAATTAAAAGATGTATTTGAATCAGGATTAAGCCCGTGGACTTCTTGGGCCACACACGAAGATGCTTTTAACTTCTGGTCTAAGGCTCCTTGCGACGATATAAGGCCTATTGCAGACTCAATTGATACTTTATTCAACCAAGCACTGGATAACCGCTACAAACGCAATTTTGGTATGAGAGCGTTTGACCCGGATGTATTCAAAAACCCGGAGGAACTTATTTGGAAACCAGATGGATTAGTGCAGGCTACTGGAAAACTTAAAGCTATCAATCAAGGTATTTACGAGTTCAAGACAGAGGAGATTACCGGGACAGTTGATTTGATACAGTTCCTTGATTTTTACGGAGGAAAGAAAACAGGTATAAATCCGCAGGATCAAGGCGCATTAGATAAAAACGAGCAGAAAGTTGGAATATATTTTGGAAACTTGCAACAGATGGCTGATAGATTGGGGCTTTATAACAAGTCTTACAAAGAGAGCTATGCTCATAAGGGATTGAGATATGCCTGGGGAGTTGCAGAACACCTAACAGAACCAGAGGCTGTAAAGATAATCGGAGAAGACGGAGTTGAATTTACAGAATTGACAAGGGGCGAAGCTAAGAAGGCCCCGGATTTAGATATTGTTATTACTGGAGGTTCTGCCGAAGTTATGGCAAATGAAGCAAAGGCGAAGAAAAGAGAAAATGTCTTGATGCTTATTTCAAAAGACCAAGTGTTAAGAAGTCAGATAAATCCTCAATGGTATTTACAAGAAACTTTAAAGCAAGGTTCTTTTGACGAGAATGAAATCAAGGTTGCCGTAAGCAAAGACCCATTAAGCCTTGAAATGATGTCAGATGCTTCTAACGCAATACAAATGATTTTACAAGGCAAGAAACCAAAAAAGAGAATGTCGGCCGATACAAGTTTTATTGAATATATTATAAATTTCGCAAATGACAAGGAGTTAAAAATGAATGAATTTGTCGCTTTAATGGAGTACGCCAAAGCTCATTTACCGATTGTCAAAAAGAATATGGTAAGGCGCGCTTTGAGCATTAGAAACGAGCTTGTAATCAATCGGGCAAAGAGCGGAATTGAAGACCCTAATAAGCTGAATATAGACGAAACTACGCGAGTGTCAGAACCAGTCCCGGGAATAAGCCAGCCGATACAAGGGAACGCAGCCACAAACTTATTAAAAGGCACAGCTCAATAATATGGAGCTCTTAGAGAAAATAGAAAAACTAAAATCTGAATATACTTTTGAACAGGATAAGGCGGTAATGACTTCTCTTTCAAAAAGGGTAAGGTCTGCACTTGTAAAGCAGGGAGTTGCAAAATCTGATGGCATTAAATTAGCCTTAGAGGAAATCAATAATAAAATTAAAGACATTTCTTATTTGATATGTTTCTCAAAGGATTTAGAAGAAAAAGAACGCCAGAGATTATTTCAACAGAGAGAAGATTACCAATGGTTTGTTTCATTTTTCCAGCCGGAGAAAGATATAAAATTCATAGAGGAATATATAAATAAAGAATTAGAATAGAAAGATTATGGAAGAGGAAAAAATAACAACCAAGGAGGACATTGAAAAAGGAAAGAAACAAAAGCAGTCAAAGTTTAGAAGAATTGAAAACTATTTAGAAGCATTTGAATTGTTTAAAGACAGAGCGTACAGATTTACAAGAGATATTATTGGCGAAAGTAAAAAAGAAATGACTGCCCGCGCGTTAGCTTTCTGCAAGATGAATGGAGAAGCGCTTGTGGTGATAATGGACATCAAAAGGGACGTAATTACGATAGCTCACAAGGACGATTTTATGACGACAGATATTCAAAGTCCCTTATTACACACTAACCAGAATTTACTTAAAAAGGTCGTTTATAAAAAGTTTTCTGACCCTAAAAAGGCAGAAGAAGCGCTAAAAGAGTTCTTAGATATTCAACAGACTCTTTTCGTGAACTTCTTACGAATTGTAAATAACAAAGAGGAGGAGGAAGAAAATAATAACGAACAAAAAGATTAAAAACAATGGCAAAACCAAAAGCAACAAAATCAGTGGAAACAAAACCAGACGCCACTGAAACTCCTGAACCAACTAAAAATTCAGTAGTTGTTAAATTTGAAACAGGAACAAGAGTTTACTCCTTGGAAAAACACGGAGAGAATTTTCAGGAATTGGCAGAAGAATTTGTTTCAAAGAATCCAGGAGCAAGAAAAATTGTTAAATAATTAAATCTATTTGTCTGCTCTTTATGGGGATTATCTTTTATCAAGCAGTTAAAATCTTCTGCAAAGGTAGATGTATAATCCTCGCCAAGAGCAGACAATTTGAGCCGGAAGGCCAAATGAGGCGTGATTAGCCCGCGAAAGCAAAGTAATCAGGTTTGAGATGTCCTTAAAACATCCTAAAAATTATGGCAGTAGAAATAAAAGACGATTTAGAGGGAATCAATGAACCCCTTGACGAAGAGTCAAAAAAAATCATTGACGAAATGAAGGCCGAAAATGAGCCTGAAAAGAAAGACGAACCCGAAGGCAATAAGGGTTCAGAGAAGAAAGAAGAAAAAGCGGAAGAAAAGGAAGAGGAGAAAGTTGAAGAAAAGAAAGAAGAAAAAAAAGATGATGGGGAAGATGGTGATAAAAAGCCAGAAAAAACCCCTCGCACTCCCAAGATGATGCCAGCTTGGGAACACGAAAAGAGTAAGAGCCAATGGGGAAAAGAAAAAGAGCAACTTGAAATCCAAATTACTGAATTAAGCAAAAAAGTTGACAGCAAAGATACAAAGCCTGAACAGGCCGATGCTATCAAAAAATTTGCTGAAAAACATAACTGGGACGAAGAAACAGTTAAGGACTTCTTAGACTTGGCAGGGCTATCTTCTTTGGAGAAGAAAGTAATGAGCAAGTTTGAGGGATTTGAAAGGCATAATTCAGAGGTATTTCAAGAGCAAGAATTTTCCAGAGATTATTCAAAGAGTGTGTCTCCTTTGTTAAAGGCAGACAATATTTCAGAGGATAAGACAGACCAAGTCAAAAAGATAATTCACGATTTGGCGTTCACAGAAAAGTACGCTAAAAACGACCTTGATGATGTTTATCTAATAGCCAAACAAAAAGGGTTCTTAGATGACTATTTACCAGTAGAGAGAAAGAAATCTGCTGAAAATTCAAGGGGCGGAGCATCGGGAGTAACAGGCAAAGAAAAGGGCGAAGACACATTGGAAGAAATAATGGAAAAATCCGATGAAGACTTTGAGAAATGGTCTGATGAACAAGGAAAAAAACAATCTTCAAGGACTTACTCTGTACCGGGACAATAATTTACCAAAAAGATTTTAAACGATGGGTGCAAATCCAAATACTTTATCTCCTTCTAAGCCGACATATCTGTCGCGCAGAATGCAGATAAAGAGAGGCAAAATGACGATTTATAAAGAAATCGTCAATATGGAAGAGCAGTCCACCCTTGTAAAGGGAACTGCTGTTTCAAGACCATATCGTTCAGCATTGGTTGTTAAAACCCTTGCAGCGGATGGCGCATACGAAAGACAAGCAATTACAGACACAACAGAGACTTTGACTGTTGACACGCAGAATGTAATTGCCATCTATGTAACAGATGTAGATGCTTTGCAAACAAATTACAATACAAAAAACCAGTATGGTGATGATGCAATGAAGAGGATGGACGAACACCTTGACGGAGACATACTCGGTGAGTATTCTTCTGCAAGTTCTGTTGTTGGAGCCTACGAAGTAGCAGGCACAGGTTCAGCAAGCGATGGATTGGGATTTACATTGACAACTTCAAATATCCTTTCTGTATTCTCAAAAGTGAGAACAAAACTTCAAAGGAAGCATATTCCTATGAACGACAGATGGGCCATTATATCGCCGGAGTTCTTTGAGGTCTTAATGCAATTTATTGCAGGAAGAGAATCATTGCTCGGAGATAAGGTTGGAACAAATCCTAAGGAGATGGGGACATACGGAGGATTCAGACTTTTTGTTTCTGAAGCAACAGGTTGGTCTGCAAGATTGGAAATGGCAACAATAGCAACTGATACCGATACGATTGTCATCAATGGAGCTACATTTACTGCTGATGCTGATGGCGCTGCGGTAGGAGCCGGGCATTTCTCAATACAAACCACTGCTACATTATGCTGTGGACAGTTAGCTGATGCTATCAATAATTCAGAAGAGTACGCAGCAAGCGTGGGAACTGTTGATACCTATATTGAACTCACAGCAGCCAATAGAGCGAAGCTGGAAGGCATCACTGCTTCATTTACTGCCGGAGATGAATATCTAACCTTAAAGGGAGAGGGTGTAGGTTATGTGGTTGTTTCTGAAACATTGACTACAACAGCCAATACTTGGACTTCTACATATCAAATTCAACACAACTTATTCGGACAAGGAAAACCGATTGACTTGGTTGTTCAAAAATATCCAAAGATTGCATTCAAAGACAGATCAGATGCTTCTTTCGGATATATTGGCCAAGATATGGTTGTTTGGGATTTGTATGGATTGAAAACATTTACAGAGGGCGCGGATGCCTTAGTTGATGTTCAAATTCTTTCGGGAGGGTTTTAGTAGTAATTGAGTAATCGGGGTTGGGCAGTAACTCTGCCCTTCTCCGAAAACTCCGCAAAATAATGAGCAAAACAATTTTATACATAGTTATCGGAATTGTTGCGGTTACTCTTTTACTAATAGGGTATAACACATTGAGTCCAACATTGGGCGGATTAGTCCATAATGCCATTGAGCAGTTTAGCCCAGGCATTATGGTTGGAGATGCCCAAACTCCTGCTTGTATTAAAGTTATGGATACAGACAAAGGAGGTTGGAGTTATATGACGTTCCTTAATGGAGTTGGAACAGTAACAGGGGGTTCTGCGGCGGATTTGGCAACAGATAATTGGCAAATCCCAACTGCTTGTACAAACGCCTCAACAATTCAAGGAAAATAATAATTTTTCCGCTTTGCTCCTGAATATATTTTGGGGGCAAAATCGGGAAAATAATAATTAAAAAGATAAAATAATGAAGACAAATTATTTTAAATTTATAGGATATGCCTTATTAGCACTATTATTTATAACGGCCTCCTATTCTTTTATAAGTACAGGAGAACCAGTTAAAGAGGTTTTAGGCGCTCTTGGGACAGAGGGCGAATACTCTGTTGTAACGACAACAGGAGAAAGTTGGGAAAAGATTTCAAGTGTTCCTGTGATATTGCACAGAGTTATATTTGGAACTGCCAGCGATGAATTATATCTGGCGAACGCAACTACTACGCCATCAACAAATGGAGCTTTTTATATAAAAGCAACAGTTCCGGCAACATTTGATATGGATATGATAATGTCAAGTGGAATGGTTGCCTATGTGACCTCAACAAGAGGTGTCATTTTTGTAACATCTCCATATAAATAAAAAATGATAATAGAACCGGGTAAAAAATTTATAATCACCCGACAATTAGGAAACCCCGCTGACACAGGGACTTATTACGTTCGCGCTTTTATTCGTAATGCGGAAACAGATACGCTTTTGGCAACAGTCAATTTAACCGATAAAGGAGACCAGCGATTCCGCGGAGAATGGAATGTTCCTTATAAGCAGATTGATGATTATTTTGTAACCATTACGTCTTTTGTTTATACGGATTCAGGATATACGACAGAAAGTGAAGATTACGAAAGAGTTGAAGACCAATATCAGGTAGCTCAAAAACAATTAGGGGGCGGTGGAGGAGGCGGAACGATAGTAAAAAAGCCGGATTATAACGAAATACGCAAAATTATCAAAGAGGAGATAGAGATTATTAAGTTTCCGGAATTAAAAGTTGACTTGTCGCCAATCATTTCTAATTTGAACGAGGTTATAGAGAGTGTTGAAGCCATTAAAAATAAAGAATATCCGAAGCAGGAAAAGATTGACCTGAACCCCATATTGGAAAAGATTTTAGGTATAGAACGCGAGATAACATTTTTAAATAAAAAAGCATCTTTGCTTGAAAACACCGATTTAAACCCGGTTATTTCATATATGCACGACTTGGACACTTCTATAAAAGATAAGAAAGAGATTACAGAACTTCAAAATAAATTGTTAGATTTATCAAAGTCGCTGGAAGAATTTATTACGGAAGTGAAAGCTCCCAAGCTGAAATCGTTTGAAGAAGTTATCTCTGAAATAAAACATTTTAACGATAAAAGACCCTCCCATAAGTTAAGAAGAAAGTTTATATAATAAAATGAGCATTAAAGAAGTACTATTATTATCAATGCTATCGGCGGTTGCGCTCTGCACCGGGCTTTATTTTATTGGAGATAATTATGATAGTTCTTTGGGAGGCACAATATCAAAAATTGAAAGACAATATTTTACGAGAAGCGGGACAACACTTACTCCGAAAACTGCTAATGATTCTATAAACTTGGGAACAGGCCTGTTGACTTCAAGCGGTTTGATACAAGGACAGATTTCTACTCCGGCAAATCCCAGTTCCGGGTACAACAAACTATATTTTAAATCAGACGATAAACTGTACCAACTTACATCTGCCGGGGCAGAAACGGAGATTGGGACTGGCGGAGCAGGAGATGTAACAGATGTTGGCGACTGTGCTTCCGGAGTGTGTTTAGACGGCACTTCTGACGGGGGAACTTGGATTAAATTTTATGATGCACAAGGCGCAGGCCAGCTTATAAACGGGAATCTGACAGGCGTACAAACTTGGACTATGCCGGATGCAACAGGAACTGTAGCGCTTACCACAAGCACAGTGGCAGCGGCCTCGGCTTTGGCCGCAGATCCGTCTGACTGCGCGGCAAACCAATTTGCCAATGCTATTGCTACATCGGGCAACCTTACTTGCGCGGCTTTGGCTGACGCAGATATTCCTAATAGCATAACGATAGATTCAGCCACCGGGGCAACCAACGCAGTAAATATTGGGATAACTAATGATACTACAACCAGTGCAACAATGTACCCTTTATGGGTAACGGCAAATACAGGAAATTTACCAGCGAAAGTGTCATCAACGAAATTATCTTTTAATCCTTCAACCGGGATTCTGACTTCTACCGGATTCTCCGGCCCATTAACAGGAGCAGTAACCGGCAACGCATCTACTGCGACTGCGTTGGCAGCCAATGGAGCAAATTGCAACGCCGGTGAATCTCCTTTGGGGGTTGATGCTTCTGGCGCGGCGGAAGGTTGTTTTGCCGTGGTTACGGGTACGCCTTGGACTGGTATGGGTTATTTAACTGTTGAAACAGATCCGCAGGTGGGAACTCTTACAAACACAAAATGGTGTACAACAGACGGCTCGGCGGTAAACTGCGCAACAGATGCTCCAATTTTAGTGGAGGTTGATGGTTCTACAACCAACGAATTGCCGACAGCCGGGTTTGCGATTGACGTTTCTACTGCGGAGGTAGCCTTTGACCCGACAGAGATTACGGGAGGCACAACTTGGGACGATGGTGGGGAAGCCAGTGTAATTTGGGCCTGGGCTTTATCTGGCGCGACAGACCCGCAAATTACCTTTGCAAATGATTTAATGACTTTGGCTAACGGCTTAACTTTAACAACTGGCAATAATTTTATTATAGGCACAACTCAATGGAACTCGGCTGATAAAATAGACGGAACAAAAATTAAAGATGCTGACTATGGAGATGTGGTTATAGACGTGAATGGCGATTGGCAGGTTTCAGAAGCCACAGCGTTGGCGGCCGACCCGGCAGACTGTGGGGCCGGAACAGTTGCCACAGCCATTGCCGCCTCTGGGGCTTTGACTTGCTCTATTACTCCGATAGTTTCTGCTAATATAGACACTTCTTCTGAATTAACAACTATTTTAACAGACGAGGACGGAACAGGAACGTGCGGAACAGGTATGATTTGCATAGGAGGACACACACACCCGACAACAGAAGTTTCGGGGGTTAACGCAGGAACAGACTTGACTGCCGACTTAGAAGAAGAAACTCACGCTTCTGAACACGCAGTGAGCGCGGCAGACACAGTGTTTCCAGCAGACCCTAATGCTGATAAATATCTGATGTGGGATGACGACCCCGGAGCTTTGGTTTGGCAAACAGTAGCCGGTAGCGGAGATATTACTGCGGTTGGAGATTGCGCGGACGGCGCTTGCTTTGATGGAACGCAGGGAACAACTTTAACTTTTAACAACGCAGGAGGCGATGGAATATTTGCTTATGATGGCACTTCTTTTACTTTTGACAAACCAATAGTAGTAACAGGGCTTGTAACTTCTTCTATTGGCTTTGATGGAGTGGGAGCTGTAGATTTAGACTATGGCTCGGCCGATATTACAGACCATACTTTTGTAACAGACGGGACTGGCGATGGTGAGATAGTATTGCCCAATGATTCAATAGGGCAAGACGAGATAGATTTCTCCACAGTAACAGGGGCGGATTTAACTCTGACAGATGCTGGTGCAATTACTTCTACCGGGACGATAACCGCGGCCGTAGGTTTTGATTGCACAGGGGCCGCAGATTGCGACTTTGGAAGCGCAGATATTCTTGATTTAACATTTACAAACAACGATTCTGTTATTATTTTTGATGCTGGAATTACAATTTCAACAGGAGACCATTTAACTGTTGGAGCAATCCAGTGGGACAATGGTTCAGACTATATTGACGGAGAACAGATAGCGGCCGATACGATAGATGATGATAGTATAGATTTTGCCGATGTTACCGGGGCAGACATTACTTTAACCGATGCCGGAGTGATAACATCAAGCGGAACAATAACCTCTTCTGGTACTTTTGATGTAACCGGAGCAGTTGGTTTTGTTTTAGGAAGCGCTGACGTTACAAGTTTTACCTTTACTTCTGACGGCACAGGCAACGGAGAGTTTACATTCCCCGCTGACGTGATAGGAGACGCTGACATTGATTGGGGAACAGGGGCGGGACAAGTGTCTGGGGCTGACATAACCTTTGCAGAGGGAGATATGACTGACTCAACGATTGTAACGGCCGATGTAAAAGATAACGATTTAACTGCTTCCGACCTTGCGGACTCTCTTGATTTTGGAGGAGATACAAGTTTTGAAATACCAAATGCGGCTGGGCCGACTGTAAACGCCGCAGGAGAAATTGCGATAGATACAACCACTGACCAATTTATTTATTACGGAGGAGCAAAAAGAGTATTAACTTATCAAAAGCAGTTCTGTTTCTCCTTGGAAGACCCTGTGGACGCTGATGATAATGTACCAGTTCATTTCCCAAGAATGCCTATAACAGTAACCGATGTGTATTGCGAGGTTGATGGGGGAACTTCTGTTTCAATGACCCTATCAGACGGCACTAATGCTTTGGAAGCCA
>Ga0172379_10005271_pt1 | contig 18208 bp, 25 predicted proteins | sample GrowelOW334metaG_FD_119756 | JGI IMG/M metagenome (GOLD analysis project Ga0172379, IMG submission 119756) | Groundwater microbial communities from an aquifer near a municipal landfill in Southern Ontario, Canada - Groundwater well OW334 metaG | ecosystem: Environmental > Aquatic > Deep...
CAAAAGTTTCAACTTTCAGCAAGAAGCTATATGAAAATGATAAAAGTTGCCCGCACAATTGCAGATTTAGACAATTCAGAAGAAATTGGAATTAATCATATGGCAGAAGCCTTGCAATATAAGCCAAAAAATTATGAGTCAGCATAACGATGTTGGGAAAATTGGCGAGGATTTGGCAAAAAAATATTTGGAAAAAGAAGGATACAAAATTTTAGAACAGAATTACAAAACAAGATATGCTGAAATTGATTTGGTGGCTGAAAAGGCAATGAAATTTTTAAACAAAAAAACTTTGGTTTTTGTGGAGGTGCGCACAAAGATTGGAGAAAATTTTGGAAGCCCAGAAGACACAATAAATAAAGCTAAACTTTGGAAAGTTTTGCAAAATGCTAAAAGTTACACGGCATTTAAAAAGTGGGACGGCCCTGCACGTATTGACGCGGTTTGCATTGTTTTAAAGCCCGATTACAAAATTGACAGGCTCACCCACCACGAAAACATAGTTTCGTAATTTATGCTCGCTTTGTGCCCGCTATTGACGCGGGTTTTTGTTTTGTTATAATAAAAGTGTAAACGCTGAGGGTAGGGCAGGACGAGTGCCATCTGGCGTAAATAGTCGCCTACCCTCAGAGAAGTTCTCGTTCATTCAAAACTTGACTCCCTGTCGAAATTTGGTAGCTAAGCTACCACCCCACACATACTCAAACTTTATTCGACAGGCACTTTAACTAGTGCTTTTCTTTTGCAAAAAACATTATATATTGACAAGGGTATTTTGATTTGGTAAGCTTATTTAATAATCAAGAAACAGAAGATATTGTCCGGCTGAAAAGCGGGACACTTTTTTTAAGAAATTTACAATTTACAATTTCCAATTTACAATAAATGACTCAATGAAACATTGGAACATTTAATGAAAATTGAGGATTGAAAATTATATTTGAAATGGATATAAAATCATTTAAAGGAGCACTAAATCAAATTGCAGAAGAAAGAGGAATCTCACCTGAAAAGGTTATTGAAACAATTGAAGCTGCAATTGCTACAGCTTACAAAAAAGATTACGGCCAAAAAGGACAAAAAATTAAGGCCAAATTTAACCCGGTTTCGGGCGATGTTAAGTTTTGGCAGATAAAATTGGTTGTAGATAATTCACTGCTTTATACAGATGAGGAAGTTGAAGAAATGAAAGAAAGAAAAGAAATTCCTCAAGACGAAGCAAGACCTGGCGAGGATGCACCAAAAAAATATGTTTTTAATCCTGAAAAGCATATAATGCTTGAAGACGCCAAAAAAGATTATCCAAAAATAAAGGCTGGAGAAGAAATTGAAATTCCTTTAATTTCAAAACAAGATTATGGAAGAATTGCAGCTCAAACTGCAAAGCAAGTTATTTTGCAGAAAATTAGAGAAGCAGAAAAAGAAACAATTTCTTCTGAATACAGGTCTAAGGAAGGTGAAATTGTTTCTGGAATTGTTCAAAGAATTGAAGGCCACACAGTTTTTGTGGATATTGGAAAAACTTTAGGAATTTTAAATAGAGACGAACAAATTCCAGGAGAATTTTATAGACCATCTCAAAGATTAAAATTATATATAATGAAAGTAGAAGACACGCCAAAAGGTTCGGTTGTTTTGCTTTCAAGAACTTATCCAAAATTAATTTCAAAATTATTTGAATTAGAAGTTCCTGAAATTGCTTCTGGAACCGTTGTTATAAAATCAATTGCAAGAGAGCCGGGATTCAGAACAAAAATTGCAGTTGTTTCAAACGAAGAAGGAGTTGACCCAATTGGTGCTTGCGTTGGACAAAGAGGAACAAGAATTATGGCAGTTATAAATGAATTAGGTGGAGAAAAAATTGACGTAATTTCATGGGAAGAAAAGCCAGAAAAATTTATTACAAATGCTTTGTCTCCAGCAAAAGTTGTTGACGTAAAAGTTGAAGATAAAAATACTGCAATTGTTTTTGTGCCAGAAGATCAGCTTTCTTTGGCAATTGGAAAAGATGGCAGAAATGTAAGGTTGGCTGCAAACTTAACTGGCTGGAAAATAGATATTAAAACAATAGAAGTTCCAGCAGAAAGCGACTCCGCCGAAGGCTCCGTCGAGGCAAAGGAAGTTGAGGCTGATGAGAAGCCAAAAAAGAAAACTAAATCAAAGAAGAAATCCGCCTCCGTTGAAGACTCTGGCGAGGCAAAGGAAGAATAAAATTTATGTCAGAAACGTTAAAACATGATGACGAATCAATAAAGCCAGAATTAAGAGGCCCAAATGCAGAACATCTGGCTGAAGGATTCAGGCCAATTATGGCGTGCGTTGGAACTAGAGAAGAGTATGGAAAAGAAATAGCAGAACTTACGAATCTCGAAAGTGTTGGCCATAATGTAGATTTTTATTCAAATCCAAAAGAATTAGATAAAAAAAATTTTAAGAACGCCGGGTCGCAGACATATGTCATTTCCTCTACTGATGGCGAGCCAAAGCTTACTAAAAGATTATACAATTGTACTAGCTTAACTGCGGTAGGACGTAAGATTGACTCAGAGACTGAATTATCATTTTTAACACACCAAGACCCATACGAATTTCATAATGTGAAAAAAGATTCGTTTGTTTCCCATTTGAAAGAGCGTCTTCAAGAACTTAAAAGTAAGTGTTCTGAGGGGTCAATAGACATAGTGATTACCGGAGGTTGGTTCAATGAAAAATATCCAGATCAGTATCAAGAATCATTAAAAATATTAAGTTCTGTTGTTAAAGAGGAATTAGGTTTTGAACCTCAGGTTATTTGTGGGCCGAAAAATTTGGCTGGTGATGATGTATATTTTGACACGCAAAAAAGAAGATTATATGTGGTCCGTCCAGATGACGAAATTTTACACAATGAAGTTTTTAAGCCGAGTAAAATTGATGAAATGAAAGAAAAGTGGAGAAAAGAACAAAAAGAAAGAGAAGAACAAAAACAAAAATAAAAAATTAAAAATAATTTAATTGTCAATTATCAAAATTCAGTTATCATTGAAAATTTAATGAAAATTGAAAATTGAAAATTGAAAATTTTCGTATGAGTCTCATATATTTTCCGATTATCGTGTCGCTATTTGCGATAGCGTTCGTATGGTTTTTAGTTTTGCAAATCAAAAAAGCTCCGGCTGCCGGAGATAAAGCTGTGGCAATTACAGCCGCAGTTCAAGAGGGAGCTATGTCTTATTTAAAAAGACAATATAAGACAATTTCAATTGTAGGAATTATTTTATTTATTTTGCTATTCTTTTTAGGCTGGAAAATTGCAATTGGGTTTTTAATTGGAGCAATTTTGTCAGGAGTTTCAGGATTTATTGGCATGATTGTTTCGACACAAGCCAACACAAGAGTGGCTCAGGCTGCAAAAAATGGCTTAGCCAAAGCTTTAGACATTTCTTTTAAAGGAGGTTTAATTACAGGTTTAATGGTTGTTTCTTTAGGATTATTAGCTGTATCAGGATATTATTTTCTAACAAAAGATATTAATGGATTAATTGGCCTTGGATTTGGAGCTTCTTTAATTTCGGTTTTTGCCAGAGTTGGTGGAGGTATTTACACAAAAGCCGCCGACGTTGGAGCAGACTTAGTTGGAAAAGTTGAAAAAGGAATTCCAGAAGATGACCCAAGAAACCCAGCAGTTATTGCAGACCAAGTTGGCGACAACGTTGGAGACTGCGCTGGCATGGCAGCAGACATTTTTGAAACATATGTGGTTACCACTATTGCCACAATGATTTTGGGAGCTTTGTTATTTCCACGAGCCGACCAATTTGTTTTATTGCCTTTAATTTTAGGAAGCGTTGCAATTTTAACTTCAATAATTGGAAGTTTTTTTGTAAGGCTCGGCAAAAAGAAATCAATTATGGGGGCAATGTACAAAGGCGTTGCTGCAACAATTATTTTGTCAGCAATTGTTTTTTATCCCATAATTTCAAAATTAATGGCAGGGCAGGCAATTTCTGTAATGAATCTTTATTTATCAACATTGGTTGGTTTGGTAATTGCAGCAGGAATGTTTGTTATCACAGAATATTACACTTCAAAAAGTTATGGCCCAGTAAAATCAATTGCCAAAGCTTCAGAAACAGGGCACGCAACAAATATTATAAGGGGTTTGGGATTGGGAATGCAATCAACAGCTTTGCCAGTTTTGTTAATTGCCTTTGGAACAATTTTAAGCTTCTGGCTGGCAGGAATTTATGGAGTAGCGCTTGCTGTTATGGCAATGCTTTCAATTTCTGGAATTGTTGTTGGTGTTGATGCTTATGGCCCAATTACAGACAACGCCGGTGGAATTGCCGAAATGTCTGGAATGCCAGAAGATGTAAGAGAAATTACAGACTCATTAGACGCAGTTGGAAACACAACAAAAGCTGTCACAAAAGGTTATGCAATAGCTTCAGCTGGCCTTGCTGCGTTAGTTTTGTTTTCTGCATATTCAGAAGAAGTTGGCGCACATGGAATTTCACAATTTGTTTTAAACGACCCAAAAATTATTGCAGGATTATTAATTGGAGGACTTTTGCCCTATTTGTTTGCTTCAATGTTAATGGGAGCTGTTGGGAAAACAGCTGGAAAAGTTGTTGAAGAAGTTAGAAGACAATTTAAAAATATTAAAGGTTTAATGGAAGGAACTGCAAAACCAGAATATGGAAAATGCGTTGATATAGTTACAGCTGCAGCAATTAAAGAAATGTTATTGCCAGCTTTAATTCCAGTTTTAGCTCCTGTTTTAGTTGGATTTATTTTGGGCCCAGAAGCCCTTGGAGGAATGTTGATTGGTTCAATTGTTACAGGACTGTTTGTTGGAATTTCAATGACAACTGGAGGTGCTGCCTGGGATAATGCCAAAAAATATATTGAAGGTGGAGCATTTGGAGGAAAAGGAGGCGAAGCCCACAAAGCAGCAGTTACCGGCGACACAGTTGGCGACCCATACAAAGACACTGCCGGCCCAGCAATTAACCCAATGATTAAAGTGTTAAACATCGTAGCCCTCTTAATTGTCGCATTCTTAGTATAATAAAATTAAAATAATAATAATAATAATATGGCAGAAGAAAAAAAAGAATTTACACCATCTCCAGCCGAATCTTTTGAAATTGATTATTTAAATGCTCGTGGAGTTGATGCTACAGATGCAATGATAAAATTAGGTTTTGTTTTTTCCCAAAGTGGCGTTGAAGAGCCTGGAAAGAGAGTATTTTTTGAAGGACGAGCTAGTGATGGGACAAAAATTAAAATGGTGGTTGAAAAAGGTGAAAATTATAAAACACCTGCTCAACTTGAAGCCGAACGCGTCGAAAGAGAATTGGAAAAATAATAGATTTTTACGGCTCAATGCCGTTGAGCCGTATTTTCAAAAACCGCCCTCGCTTCTTGGCTCGGGCGGTTTTTGTTTGACTTTTTAATCTGTCAGATGCAAACTTAAATAATCATTATTAAAAACTAATTGAGAAATAAAAGTTATGGAAGAAATAAGCTATAAAGAAATAGAAGACCCAGAATATTATTCTGCGTTGCAGAAATCTTTAGATGGTTATGACGCAAAATTATGGCAGGTTCCTGGTCTATTCTTTGTCATAATTGGTCTGTTGATAAGTGGGTTGGATTTTGGTAATAATTTTTGGTCTTCTTGGTATAATGGGACTCTCTTTATTATAGGAACTATTCTTACTGGACTACTTTTAGTTTATTATAACAAGGCACAATTATTTTTCTTATTAATTCAAGAAAAAATTAATGAGTTTGATCGTATTTATAATGAAAATTGGAAAAACAAAATAGAAAGGATACCGTTAGCATCCATGCCACAGAAAGATTTAATATTTAGATTGGCATGTTTAGTTAAAGACGAAAGATTAAAAATTCATCCAGTTAGATATTCATTGGCTAATTTTCGTGCATCTTCTTGCATTAGGTGGGTAATGTTTTTTGCATTTTTAATAAATCTGCTTTTAGGATTGATTATAATATATAGAGCATTTTAATAAAAAATAAATTTATGGAATCAGATCAAAATAAAAATAGGCTTTTTAGTAGAAGAGACAGTGGGGAAATTAGGGCATTAGCGATTGGTTTATTTTGTATAGTTGCTCTATCTTTCAGTTGGTCTGGCTTGTCTCTAATACAAAATGGAGCTTTAGGAAATTGGAGTATCACGTCAAGTTTTAAAGGGTGGACTCTTTATATCACTAGTATCTCTCCTGGTTTAATGGTTTTTTTATTGGCTACGGCTATTTTAATTTTTGGATTACCAAGGGTGCTTAAAAATTTATAAATAAAAATAAATTTATGGAAATTTTTATTATATTAACTATTTTATTTTTGATATCTGCTTCCATAGTAGTTTTTGATAATCAGCTAATTCGGGCTAAAAAAAGAGGAGAAGTTCCACCCGATGAATCGAATCCTCCTTCGTGGGTAGGTTTAGTCTATTGGGTTTGGATTGGATTAGGAATTGCTCTCTTACTCACTAATTGGAAATATGCTATTTATGTTTTCATTGCATTTGTAATTTTTTCTTTTTTTGGTATTTTAGAAATAGCTGGAAATATTATTATGAGTTTATTTAAACCTAAACCTAAAAAATAAATTTATGAATCCTTATATCACCCAGAAACAGGCATTATTATGGGCAATAATAACTACGGCATTGTATCTTATATTCTGTGATTTTATTGTAGAAGTCCCTTTTATCGGATTTTTCTTTGTATGGATCGGTTGGCTTATACCTGTCGCTTTCTGGTATACTGCCATTACTGGTGAATAAATAATAAATAAATTTATGGATAGAAAAGAAGAATTGTTCGCAGTTAAGTCTTTTTTAAAAAGTGAAAATATTGATTTTGTTGATGGCGATTTTAGCTGGAGTGAAGACTTAGATAAGAATGGAATAGATATTGTTTTTAAAGATAAAAAATTTCAAGTTACAGCAGTCCCTTCTGATATGGTAGAGGTTTCACGGAAAATTTTCAGAGGCAAAAAAGATCAAGTTAATTCGGGAAATGCAACCGGAGAACATAAAATTATATCTGATATTGGAAGTATCCCTTTTTTTAAATATGAGGTTAATACAGATGAGGCATGGGAAAAATTTGTTTTAGAGCCGTTAAAAAAGAAGATAGAAAAATATACAGAGAGAATAAGTATAAATGCAATTAAAGAAATAATACTTTTAATTTTTGTGTTTAATGACGATGCGACCATGATTCCTCCATTTTTTGACAAGAGTCAGTTTATAGAAAATAATAAAATTAAAAATATAGAAGATTTCAAAAAGTTTAAAGGAGTTTATTTATCAGAACAAGGAAAAAACATAAAAATTAATTAAAAAATAACTTTATGAAAGGGTGTAAAATTTGTGGGAAGAAAAAAATGAAATCATACTACCCTCTCTGTTTAAGTTGTTGGATAAAAGAACAAAAGAAGTTAGAAACGCCCACAGAAATACAGCAAATAAAAACTAAAGAGGAATTTGTAAAAGAAGGGATGTCGAAAACTAATTGGGATAAGATGGGACACTTAGAAGGTTCTGGGAGATATACACATTACGTTGATACTTCTCCCGGAGCGGGATACAAAGAAGGTTCTATATATTTTATATATTTTGCCATAGTTGCCTTTTTAGGTTTTGCTTCGCTTCCACTTGCTCTTATATTTTTAATTTTAGGTATTACCTATTTCATATTTTCTTCAATAGCGAAAGGAAGATATTTGGAAAAAAGATATGATGAAGAAGTGGAAAGCAAAAAAAGATTAGAAGATCTAAAAAATAAATTAAAAAAATAAATTTATGGAGAATAAAAATAAGTATTTAGGATTTTTGGGGTTTCTGGGGTTCTTGGGATTTCAAGACCCGTGGTATTTTTTGTTTTTTCTGTTTTTTTTATTTTTCCTCGCCTCGCCCAAAACAGCCAGTGTTTTGGGTAGAGCAGGTAAAATGGCTAATGTAATAGAAGAAAGATCACAGACAAAAGAAGAGCACAAACAGAAGATATTAGATTTACTTTCAACTCAAGGGCAACTGACAAACAACGAAGTTGAAAAGTATTTAGGTGTTTCAAATGCCTCTGCAGAAAGATATTTACAGGAATTGGAAAAGGATGGGAAAATAAAGCAGGTTGGTAAAACAGGCAGGAACGTTTTTTATTCAAAAAATTAAACAACTCACTCGATTGAGTTGTTTGCAAACAAGAGACAAAATCACTCAGGTTAACATATGTTAACCTGGCATGGTAAAATGAAAGAGAAGAGTTTTTATACGATAAAAGAACTAGCAGAATTATTAGAAATTAGCAGAATATCTGTTTTTAAAAGAGTAAGGCAAGGCTCAATTTTAGGCCAAAAAATGGGGAGGAATTTTGTTATTTTTAAAAAAGACATCAACCTAAAAAAACTATTGAAAACAATTAAACATTAATGTAATCTCAACATCAACATTAATAATCACTCAGGTTAACATATGTTAACCTGAGTGATAAAAGGTAAACTTATGAAAAATGTTATTATATTTCACGGCACAGAAGGTTATCCTGAAGAAAATTGGTTTCCTTGGATGAAAGAAAAACTTGAAGCTGAAGATTGCCAGGTTTTTGTGCCGCAGTTCCCTTCACCTCCAATTGTGCCATCCAAAATTTCTGAGTGGTTTGATGTGCTTAAAAATTATGAACAATATATAAACAAGGATACAATTTTAATTGGGCATAGTTTGGGCGGGTTGTTTTTACTTAGAGTTTTGGAAAAATTAGATTATCCAATTCATGCTGCAGTTTTTGTTAGCACTCCGGTTGGCGAAAAACCAATTTTAAATTGGGATAGAGATAGTTCTTTTTGTGGTTTTAATTTAAAATGGGATGAAATAAAAAACAAAGCAAAAAATTTTATTGTTTATCAATCAGATGACGATCCTTATGTTGGTTTAGCTAATGGTGAAAAATTAGCTAAAGAGTTGGGCGTAGAATTAACCTTTATTCCAAACGCAGGACATTTTAATAAACCAGCTGGTTATACAGAATTTCCTCATTTATTAGAAAAATTAAAACCATTATTATAAATAAATTTATGACACAAGAAAATATAAAGCCCTTCGGCTCTGTTCAGGGCAAGCATACAGGGTGCTGTGATCCATTTGATCCAGCTCCATGGCAGGAAAAAGAAATAACATGGCAGGACAAGCTTTTTGTTAAAGACCATGTCACAAGTTTTTTGCATATACCATTAAATTTTGGCCAAAAGGTGGTTAAAAATTTAAAGCTAATTGAAAAAGCAGACGCAAAGTCGCCTTATCAGTTAATGTTAACAGACGAGAAATCTTTATGGGGAGCAGATCTTTATATTGACGTTGCAAAAGATGTTCCTTACGCACAAATGGCAAAAATTTCAGGAACATTTTTAACAAAGGTTTATGAGGGGCCATATCAAAACGTTGGAAAGTGGGCAGAAGATATGAAAGAATATGTAAAAAGCAGTGGTAACCCATTAAAGAAATTATATTTCTCATACACTACTTGCCCAAAATGCGCTAAGGCCTATGGCAAAAATTATGTTGTGCTTTTTGCACAAATAAAATAAACTTATGGAAGAATTAGAAGAAATTAAAAACGAGATAAATTTGCTAAAAGAAAGAAATAAAAGAGTTGAGGCAGATAAAGCTTGGGAAACTAGCAAGTTTAGAAAAATTTTTGTTTTACTAATAACTTATATTGTTACTTCTGTTGTTTTTTATTCTATAGGAGTAAAAGACTCCCTGTTAAATGCTTTAATCCCAACAGTAGCTTTTTATCTCTCTACTCAATCTCTGCCCTTTATAAAAAGATGGTGGATTAAAAATGTTAAAAAATAGATTATGTACTATTTTGCTACTCCGCATGTAAATACAAACGTAAAAGAAAATACTTTAGATTTTGAAAAACTGAAAAGAAACGAAGAGCTTTGCAAAAAGCTTGAAGAAGAGGGGCTTAAAATATTCCTCCCCTACCGAGATGCAGATCAAACTTTATCTGGGAAAGATTTATTGGAAAAAGAGTTAGAAGTTATAAGAAATTGCGATGGAATGATTGTTGCTTTATCAAACACAAGAGGAATTTATTTAGAAGCTGGATATGCAAAAGCATTGGGAAAGAAAATAATAGGATTAAAAGTTGAAGAAACCAGAGATTTTTCTGACTGGGGCAAGGCATTCTTTGACTACATTGCAAAAGACGCAGAAGACTTAATAAAATATTTTGAAACAAAACATGAGTAAAATTGTGCAAAAATTTAAAGTAGATGGTAAGGAAATTATTTTTAGATATCCAGAGGCAAAAGATGCAGCTGATATTTTGAAGCTAGTTAATTCATTTGTTGTTGAAAGAGCAATGGTTGGCGAGCATAAAAAACCAACTATGCAAAAGATAAAAAAGGCTCTTGATGGAAGATTAAAAAATATAAAAAATAAAAAGATTGTTTATTTTGTTGTTGAAGTAGATGGAAAGATAAAAGGAAGATCTTGGATTAGTAAGAAAGAGCCAAGTGCTCAAGACCATATTGGAAATCTTGTAATTCACCTTCATGGCAATTTAAGGGGCAAAGGTTTAGGAGAAAAGCTGTTGAAAGAGATTTTAAAAGAAGCAAAAAAAGTTTTAAAAATAAAAATGGTTACTTTAGAGGTTATGAGTAAGAATACGCCAGCGATAAATTTATATAAAAAAGTTGGATTTAAAGAATATGGAAAATTGGTAAAAGGACTTCGACATTTTGAAAAATTAGATGACAGCATATTAATGGTAAAATATTTATAATATGAAAATAAAAATTGAAGAACTAAAAAAAATTTGTTTGGAAATTTTACAAAAGAAGGGATTAAATAGAAAAGACGCTGAAAGCATATTTGAAGAATACTTAGATTCTGAACTGCGGGGAATAGTGTGTCATGGCTTTCAGTCTTTTGCAAATTTTGGTGCAAAGCTTGTTGAAGATGTAAAGCCCGCAAAAATTATAAAAGAAGGGCGTAATTTTTTATATATAAACGGAAACAAAAATTTAGGCCAGATTGTCTGCCATAAATATGTGCCTCAATTAATAAAGAAAGCAAAAAAGTCTGGCATTGCAATGATGGGCATCCGCAATATGTACTCTTATTTAAGGCCTGGCACATATGCAAGAATTGCAGCAGAAAATGATTTAGTTGGCTTTGTGTTTAATTACGGAGGCGGACAAAGAGTGGCACCCTACGGATCTATTGACCCTTTTTTTGGCACAAACCCAATTGCCATTGGAATGCCCGGAGAAAAATTCCCAGTAATAGTTGACTTTGCCACGTCAAAAACAGCTTTAATGAAAGTGAGAATGGCGGCAAAATTAAATCAAAGAGCCGCAGAGGGTATAGCGATTGATAAAAATGGAAACCCAACAACTGACCCAGAAAAAATAATGGAGGGGGCGCTGTTGCCTTTTGGGGAATATAAAGGTTCGGGGTTAGCCTTGGTTGTGGAGCTTTTAACTAAGACCATGTTTAAGGTTGAACCTAAACATAAAATAAAAGAAACCAGAGGATTTTTATTTATCTTTTTTGACCCGAAAACTTTTATAGGTGTAAAAGAATTTAAAAAAGCCGTAAGCAAAACAACTGACCAGATAAAACGTTTGAGGAGAGCTAAAGAATTTGAGGAAATACAAATTCCAGGCGAAAGGGAGCAAAAGTTATATGAAAAGAATTTAAAACGCGGATATTTAGAGCTTAATGAAAAAATATTATCAGACATAAAAAAATTATTATGAATGATATTGAAATTGAAATTCAGGTAAAAATTGAGAACGCCAAAGCACTGGCTGATTTTTTAAATAAAAATGCAAAATTTAAATATGAAGACCACCAAATAGATGAATATTTTTCGCCAGCGCACAGAGACTTTACCGCAACACGGCCAATTAAAGAATGGCTAAGGTTGCGAGATTCTAACGGAAAATATTCTATAACTTACAAAAATTGGTATTATGAAGATGGTAGAAGCACGCATTGCGATGAATATGAATCGGCAATCGATGATATTTTGCAGGTGAGAAAAATGTTTGAAGTTTTAAATTTTAAAAATATAACCACGGTTGATAAAATAAGAAAATGCTGGGATTTTAAAGATTATGAGGTTTCTATGGATTCTATAAAAGGTTTAGGAGATTTTGTTGAGGTTGAATATAAAGCCAGCAAAGATAATGTCGATCCTAAAAAAGTATTGGCTGAAATGACGCAATTTTTGAAAGATGCTGGATGCGGTAAAATTGAAAGAAATTATGTTGGCTACCCTTTTCAGTTTTTGTTTCCAAATGAAGTAAAATTTGAAGAGCAATAACCGCAGATTGTAAAAAGACTTGACAAGGTTTCTTGATTTGATAATATTAATTTAAGGGAAAGACACCAGCAGGCTCCAGGCCTACTGGCCTTTCTTTTTATAAAATGGGCTTTGTCCGTTTTTTTAGTTGACCTAAATGAGTTTTTATTATAATCTTATATATTGTATTTAACCACAGAAACGAGCTAAGCTCGTTGAAAACCTATAAGGAGAGGAGGTGGATATCTTATGTCTAAAAAAGGAAGTTTCAGTGCAGATTTAGATGGCGTGACAGTGACGGTGAGGGCGAGTAGTAGACGGGTGGCAACTAACAAGATATGTGCTAAAACGGGTAGACATGTACACGAAGTTGAATCTCGTGTCTATGGTGGCCACGGAGCTCGCAGTGGGGCAAAACCCAAAAATCCACACCGTTGTCGTGGTCGTTCGCGCCAATCTGATAGTTCACAAAGTAATGGGCCGTATCGTTGCAATACTTGTAACAGGACTTTTCCAGGCAAGGCCACTATATGGCGAATGCGTTTGCGGTGGCTATATTCATCTCTAGCCATCTCGTTTTATGGTAGCCGTGGCTTGTACGATGTACAGCACGGCTTCTTTTTTTATATCTTTTTAGTTATAATATTGATTTATCGCAAAAAAAGTGTTAAATTAGACAATATTATTCATAAAAAAGTATATAAAGCTATGGAAGTAAAAAGTAAAAAGTTAGATAAGTCGCAAATAGAATTAGAGTTTGAGTTAACAGCAGAAGAATTTGCCGAGCACTTTGAGCATGCGCTAGAACATTTAAAGCATCACGTGAAAGTTGATGGATTTCGTGAAGGAAAAGCACCGGCAACAATGGTTGAAGATAAATTAAAGCCAGAAATGCTTTTAATGGAAGCTGGTGACCATGCAGTTCAACATGTTTATACAGATTATATTAAAGAAAACAAATTAGAGCCTGTTGGCCAGCCAGAAGTACAAATAAAAAAAATAGCTAAGGGCAGTGAGTTTATTTTTACTGCAATAATTACGGTTTTACCAGATGTTGAATTGCCAAATTATAAAGAAATTGCAAAAGCCGTAAAAGGAAAAGAAATTACTGTGACAGAAGAAGAAATCCAAGATTCTATAAATTATTTACAAAAAACTAGAGCAAAATTTACTTTGAAAAATGAGACAGCCGAGAACAAAGATTTTGTTGAAATAAAATATCAAAGCCTTGATATTGAAAATAATAAAGAAATTGATGACAAGTTTATTTTAGGTGAAGGTGGATTTATGAAAGGTTTTGAAGAAGGAATTATTGGAATGAAGTCAGGTGACGAAAAAGAAATTAATGTTATGTTTCCTGAAACTACTCCAAGAAAAGATTTGGCTGGAAAAGAAAGCCAATTTAAGATTAAAATGGTTTCTGTGCAAAAAATGGAATTACCAGAAATTGATGACGAATTTGCAAAACAATTAGGCGCATTTGATTCGTTAGACGCTTTAAAAGTTAGCATGAAAGAAGGAATTAGAATGGAAAAATCTGAAGAAGAAAAACAAAGAGTAAGAGGAGAAATTTTAGAAAAAATTGCAGAAAAGTCAAAGTTTGAAATGCCAGTTGCCATGGTTGAATATGAAAAAGAAAGATTGCTTGAAGATTTAAAGAATAAAATTTCGCAAAGCATTAAAATTAGCTTTGAAGAATATTTAGCCTCTATTAAAAAGACAGAACAAGAAATAAAAGAAACATATCAAAAAGAAGCAGAAAAAAGATTAAGAGGATTTTTAATTTTAAGAGAATTGGGCAAAAAAGAAAGCATTGAAGTTTCTGACGAAGAGGTGGCAGAAGAGGTTGCAAAGTCTGTAAAAAATTATTCAAAGGAGCAATTAGCCAAAATTGACATAAATGAATTAAAAGAGTATACTAAAGGTGTAATTAAAAATGAAAAAATATTCCAAATGTTGGAAGATTTTTCAAAGTAAATTACATATTAATTCTTAATAACAAATGCCAATAGTACCAACTATTGTAGAAAAAACACAGCGCGGTGAGCGCGCATATGATATATTTTCAAGGCTTTTAGAAGAGCGCATTATTTTTCTTGCGGGTCCAGTTACAGATATGAATGCAAACGTGGTTATTGCCCAGATGCTTTATTTAGCATCAAAAGACTCAAAAAGAGACATAAAGCTTTACATAAACAGCCCAGGAGGTTCGGTTACGGCAGGATTAGCCATTTATGACACAATGCAGTATTTGAAATGCCCTGTTTCTACCATTTGCATAGGGCTTACAGCTTCAATGGCAGCAGTTATTTTGGCATCAGGAGAAAAAGGTAAAAGATTTGCCTTGCCTAATGCTGAAATTTTATTGCACCAAGTTGCTGGGGGCATGCAGGGTCAGGCAGCAGACATAGAAATTACTGCAAAACAGATTCTTCACATGAAAGAAAAATTAAATAAAATCATCTCTTCGCACACAGGACAGCCTTTGGCTAAGGTGATAAAAGATACTGACAGAGATTTTTATTTAACTGCAGAAGAGGCTAAAAAATACGGACTAATTGATGAAGTAATCGGCGGAAAGTAATCCTTCAGCTTCGTTCAGGACCTTCGGCCTTCTAAAATAAATATATTTTATGCACACTCACTGAGCAAGTGAGTTGTTTTGTTAAAATAATAAAGTCGGAAAAATTAAAAAGTTAATAAAAATATGGATCAAATAATATTATTAGTTATAGGAGGCGCAGTGTGTCTGATTTTAGGCTCTGTTTTGGGATATTATGTTAGGCAAAACTTAGCTAAGAAAAGGGCAGGATCTCTTGAAGCAAAACTGCAGAAAAGAGTTGTTGACGTGAAAGAAGAAACTTCAACTATGGTGAAGAACGCAGAAAAGAAATCTGCTGACATTATAGAAAAAGCTCAAAAAGAAGTAGATGAAAGAAGAAGAGAATTTTTAAAAGCTCAGCAGCTTTTATTAGACAGAGAAAGTTTATTGGCTGAAAGAATTACTTCTTTTGAAGGCAAAGAAAAAGAATTGCAAGATAAAGTAGAGAAGTTAAAAACTATAAAAGAAAGTTTAGACCAATTAAGACTTGAGGCAGAAAGTAAATTAGAAAAAGTGGCTTCCCTTTCAAGAGAAGACGCCAAAAAAGAATTATTAGCATTAGTTGAAATAGAAAATGAAAAAGATATTTTAGATAGAATAAAAAAACTAGAAGAAGGAAATCAGGAAAAATTACAACTAAGGGCAAAAGACATTGTTGCTATGGCAATTCAAAAATGCGCAGTTTCGCAAGCGCAAGAATTAACAACAACAAATGTTATTCTTACCAGTGAAGATTTAAAAGGCAGAATTATTGGAAAAGAAGGCAGAAATATTAGAACCTTTGAAAAATTAACTGGCGTTGAATTAATTGTGGATGAATCTCCAGAATCAGTTGTTATTTCAGGATTTAATCCAATTAGAAGGCAAATTGCCAAAGTTACTTTAGATAAATTAATTCAAGATGGCAGAATTCAGCCAGCAAAAATTGAAGAAAAATATGAAGAAGCAAAGGCAGAAATTTCAACAAAAATAAAAGAAGCTGGAGACAAAGCAGTTTATGAAGTTGGAATTATTGGATTGAACGAAAAATTAGTTCAAATTCTTGGCAGATTATATTACAGGACTTCTTATGGCCAAAATGTTTTATTGCATTCAATGGAAGTGGCTTTAATTTCAGAAACAATTGCAGAAGAATTGGGAGCTAATAGCCAAATTGCAAAAAGAGCGGGTTTATTGCACGACATTGGAAAAGCAATGGACCAGCAAATTCAAGGTTCTCACATTGATATTGGAATTAAAATTTTAGAAAAGTTTGGCGAGTCAGAGACAATTGTAAAAGCAATGAGGTCTCATCATGGAGATTACCCCGTTGAGTCTTTAGAAGCTACAATTGTTACTGTGGCAGATGCAATTTCAAGTTCAAGGCCAGGAGCCAGAAAAGACACCTTAGAAAATTATTTGCAGAGGTTGAAAGCATTAGAAGATATTGCAAATAAATTTGAAGGCGTTGAAAAAACTTATGCCATTCAGGCAGGAAGAGAAATTCGCGTGTTTGTTAAGTCAGACAGAGTTGACGACTTGCAAGCTGCCAAAATTGCAAGACAAATTGCAGCAGAAATTGAAGAAGAACTAAAATATCCAGGAGAAATTAAAGTTGTAGTTATCCGTGAAAACCGCGTCATCGAATACGCCAGATAAAGAAATAAAAAAGCCCCGACGTACGTCGGGGCTTTTTTATTTCTTTAAACTAAACGAGTTATTATAAAAATAAACAGTGTGCCCAAAATTGTTAAGCCAATTAGCTTATAAGAACTGTGTTCTGAATGGGCTTCTGGCAAAATATCTGAGGCTCCAATATAAAGCAAAAATCCTGCAAAGAACCCTAAATATAAGACTAAGAATTGAGCTGGAACTTGAAAAAACAAAGTTGAGACAGCTCCAAGAATAGGTGTTATTGCGCCAAGAAGCAAAAATATTTTAGATTTTTTGGCAGTGTTTTTGTTATTAAGCATTAAAGTTACTATATTCATGCCATCTGTAAAATCGTGAGATATCACAGCAACTGCAACTAATATGCCCACAGCGGGGCTGACTTGAAAGCCAAGCCCAATGCCAACGCCGTCTAGAAAACTGTGGCCTATTAAAGCTACAGCAGAAGCTACCCCTATATGCGGGTGTTTATGATGAGTGGCGCAGTCTTCTTCGTGGCAATGTTGTATCAAAATGCTTTTTTCTAATATATGAAAAATTAAAAATCCTAGGACTAAAGCAATCATGACTCCAACAGAACTAAAATTATAAATTTTAACTTGCTCAATTATTTCTGGGAAAATATCAAAGGCTACAACTCCAAGTAAAACTCCTGCAGCAAAAGCCATGATATAGTGGAGTTTATCTTTAAATTTAATAGCAAAAAGTCCGCCCAAAAGAGTAGAAATAAATGTTGCTATTGAGAGTATTATAATAATTATTGCCATATTGTGTTATATTACCAATTAATTATCTATAATTAAAGAGTCTAAAACATCTTTAATTATTTCTGTTTCTTTTTTACTTATATTTTTGGGAACTGAAACTTGTATCCTTCCGCAGTCAAAAGAAAGGTCTATCTTATGAAGGTTGTCCACAGGGGTGTTGATAGGGTTAGATAAGATTATCTTTTTTTTATCTAATTTATCTTTGTTAATTAACAGGGGTGTGGATTTCCTTTCTTTTGCAACCCAATGCTGTATTTTGCTTGGTTCAGCTCCATATTTTTTATAATCTTTTATAACTTTGAGCAGGCGGGCTTTATAAGTATTTAAAGAAACAATGCTTTTGTCTTTATGGGCAATTACTAAACTTCTAAAAATCTCTCCTATACTATCCTCTACCATATCTATTGATTTGAGCTCTTCTTTATTCAATTCCTTTTCAAAAATTTTTAAAGCAGATTTTAAGTTGTTTGCTGTGTTATCGGCATATTTTCTATTAGCCTTGGCAAATTCTATGAAGTTGTATAGATCAATAAATTTATTCATAATATTTTTGATTAATCTTTGTTTATCTTATTTTATCTTATTCTATCATAAAAAAGATAAAATAAAAACACCTTTAAAGGGGTGTTTTTATTTTTTGAGCGGGTAAGGGGAGTCGAACCCCTCTCTTCAGATTGGAAATCTGAGGTAATACCGATATACGATACCCGCCTCCGTTCGCTATTGCGAACTTCGGCGGGCATGCCCGCCTGAGTTGCCAAGGCGAATCATGTTTACTATGCCGAAAAACATTTATCTTCGCAAGAACCCGTTATGTTGTCGCGGGGGAAAGTTTATGCTAATTTCTTTCTATA
>Ga0172379_10005272_pt1 | contig 18206 bp, 18 predicted proteins | sample GrowelOW334metaG_FD_119756 | JGI IMG/M metagenome (GOLD analysis project Ga0172379, IMG submission 119756) | Groundwater microbial communities from an aquifer near a municipal landfill in Southern Ontario, Canada - Groundwater well OW334 metaG | ecosystem: Environmental > Aquatic > Deep...
GCAACAGACTTGGCACTCTTGACACCCATGTGGTCTGCATGGAAGACAAAATGGTGAAACTGGATGGCCAGATGAAAGGCATTCGTTCAGACCTTTCACATATGGCTTCAGACGTGCAAGGACTACATGGACCGCTTCAGTCAGTGCTTCAACCCTTGACCGACGTCAAAGGCCCGCTGCATGAAATGAACGAGGTGCTAGGCGATATGAATAGCATGATCACCTGGGCTCTGGCTGCCATTGTCGCCCTTACTCTGGGTATTGTCTTTGGCACCCCGCTAGCAGCTATTTACATTTATGCTCATCGGAGGCGCTTCTTCCCTGATATGAAAGAGCAAGAATTTCCTAAATTAAGAACACAATAGAAGCACTCTCAAATGTTAGAGCTAAACCACCACCCATGGCGCGCCCTTGTGCGCCCGGCGCACCTCTTTCAATTGACAATTACCTATGTGTCCGTGATTTAGTTGCAGTATCTTAGCTATGGCATACCAAACGCCACCATGGGCCACAATCAAGACTGGACCTGGCTTTGCTAACGCCTTTTGTAGGCCCTGATTGACGCGCATGCCGAATTCAAGTTGTGCTTCACCGCCAGGTGGCTCCGAACCAGGCAAGAATAAGTCTGGCAATTCACTCCAAGGCCGCTTCTCCCATTCACCAAGGTGCCACTCTTTTAGTTCATCAACATGAACAGTGTCAGCTTTAAGTATTTGGTTGAGCGATTCGGCCGTCTGAATGGCACGCAACATCGGACTTACACAAATAGTTTTTACACCGATACAGGCTTGCAGAGCCTCGCTCTCAGCCAATAGTCGAGCTTGCTCTTTGCCGTTGTCATTTAGCTCTACATCCCAACCAGCACCAGCTGCAAGGTTGGTTAAATTAGCCTCTGTCTGCCCATGACGAACAAAATAGAATTTTTCAGACTGATCTAGATTCTCGGACTGATCTAATTTGTTGGCCTGCTCTAATTTATCGAACGGGTCTTGCTCTAACACTTCAGCTCCTTAGACTTCTTCCTTTCTAATAGTTTCACATGCCGGAGCAGTATATGAATACAAAAGTGAAATAGGGCCATGGCCTAGGCAAAATTGCAAAACCTGCGGACTGATTCGCAATAAGCCAAAAGGCCTACCCAGCGATACTTTCGAAGCGCGCGCGAGGAGTCAAAGGGAATCTGGAAGATTAATCAGCAGTATCTCCAAATACTATTGAGAACTAATTTCACAATTGAGCACTAAGCAAAACAACTTCCAAATCAGCAAAACCATAACTATTTGAGGCTTTCAGTCAGCGACGATGAGTCTTAAAGGTCACTTGCAATAACTGCAAGCCTAAGATATGCTGCTTTTGTTGTTGCGATTAATTCTCAACAGCGAATTCAAATTCGCAGTTTGCAGCAGTCACTACAGACCCAAGCTAACCGTGAACAATCAAATCTTTCAAACTTACATCCGCTGATGCGGCTGTATTTATTTGTCTACTTACTGCCGCCACCGGCGGTGCTTTGATGCGCCTATTTCAGGAGAGAAAAATCATGGGTAAATTATTCTACGGGACAATGACCGGCAACACCGCAGCGGTGGCAGATTCAATTCAAGCCGCCCTAGCCGATCTTGTTGACGAGTCAAAATGTATCGACAGAGCCAAAGCTGACGACCTGAGAGCATGCGATTTACTTATTTTAGGCGGCTCCACTTGGGGCGACGGCGAACTAACAGACGACTGGGTTGACTTCTTACCACAGCTTGATCAAATTGACTTCAGCGGAAAAACTGTTGCTCTTTTTGGAGTCGGCGACCAAGTGAGCTACACCTATAACTTTGTCAGCGCCATGAAAATTCTTTACGACAAAGTGATCGAAAGAGGCGCACGCGTAATTGCTCACAACGTTTCGGTAGAAGGCTTTGAATTTGCTCACTCTGAATCAATAGTTGACGGCGCTTTCATCGGTCTAGTAATCGATGAAATGAACGAACCAGATCTAACTCAAGCGCGCATCGAAAGCTGGGCTCAAGCAGTACGCCAGGAAGCTCCAGTGGCAATCGCTTAAAACAGACAGGTGTTAGTTGAGAAACTTGGCAATTGAACTATTGGGCGGCCCCCATGACGGATACTCAATCGATTGTCTGCTCACGCCGCCGCCTTACTTTTTACTTCCTTGCGAAGGGAAAAGCATAGCCACCATCTACTACTTTGAAAGTGTCTGTTTCAGCGCTGGCAAAGGGCGATTGCGCTATGTCTTTAGCGGTTACCAGGCCATTACTGCCGAAGAAATCAAAGAACTTAGGGGCTTTGAACAGCAGAGCAATAGCTTGAGGAGTAGATAATATGACTGGCATAGCGCGCTGGCTAGAGGGCCGCCCCATAGCAACAATTGACCGACTAAAGAAGATCAATCACGCTGCCACCAGCTCAGCCCACATAATTCTGGCGCTCTCGTATGGGCTAACAGATCCACACATACGCGCTATCAATAGAATGATAGTTGGCCTTCTGCTATCAAGACACAAGGCTCAACGGTGCGGTAATAGGGCAATAGAAGAACGCATTGAAGCAAAGCTGCAAGATTTACACGATGCCATTAACCAGGTCACAGGACATGACCCAATGGCCTCAGCCGGCCACGGCGAAGTTGCAGGTAATGCCTGCAAGCGAGCTGTGCCACGTAAAGCTATCAATAAGATGCTAGAAAAAATGGAACTTAACGCATCATAACTTGTCTTTACCTGATACCTAGATTAGAGCAGTGGTATCAAAATGACCTCAATTAACAATGAACCTGAAGCGGTTCTCTATCCCCAAGACGTAAGCGTTGTGCTGGATGAGATGCTTTACGACCAAGACTTGGCCGCGCCTAATCAAGAACCTGTACAAGAAATTTCACTAGAAGAAAAAGAGTTACAGGCGCAGGTAGCACGCGATGAGCGTGCTTATGAATTAGAAGTAAGACAGCATGAAATGGAAAAAGTATTAGTTAAAGAAGAGATTCATGCTTCGAGTCATATGGAGCAGTTTGATTACTCTGGACCTCTCATGGCATTCCTCACTATCGCCGTAATCGTTGGCCTAGCTTACTTAGCTCAAAGGCAAATTTACAACATGTCGCACAATCCAGCGCCTCCAACAGGCGTGGTGATCGACAATACAGCCCCCCTTCCAAGAGCCGCACCAGCTTATCCAACGGTGTTGGTACAGCCATCTAATAATCCTAATCAAGCGCCGAGCCCCCTGCCACCAGCTGCAACGACAAACTAGTATTAGCTAAATCTTAGTGCAAGAACAGTTCGGCTTGGGCCCGCATTTCAATTGACTTTCGAGCACGCGCAGCCACAAACGGATTCTCGTCACGGGCTAACTGCAATAGCACCGGCGGTGGAGCCAGTACATTTTCTGCCATACCAAGGCGCACGTCGGCACTTTGGTCGTAAGTCATAAATCTCATCCAAAGCAGCGGCAGATTGGCATTGGTAGCGACAGCTAAACGCACTTCTACACTTGAGTCACTAACAAGATCAATTAGCACCATTGGATTAGTGTTGCAATTTTCTGCCACTCTTTGACGAATACGTTCGCTATCGCTGCGAGCTAATTTCTCTAAAACAAAATCAGGAGTATTGGGACTGCCAGCGAATATGTAATGTACTGGGTTATTCGGATAATTTTGCATAACAGCTCCTTTAGTGTACCCGCCACATTTCGTCTATAAGCACAAGAAGCTCAGTTAACTGTTGCAGCTCCACTGGTTTGCGAATGTAATAATTCATCGCTAGCTGCATAGCTTTGACAATTTCCTCCTCATCTTCTGACACGGTTAAAACCACAATAGGAAGCCCTCTTGGCCCGCCGGCCCAAAGCTCTTCAAGCACTTCAAAGCCATTCATTTTAGGCATGTTTAAATCAAGCAAGAGCAAATCTGGTCGCGGCGCTTGAGCAAAGCTACCAAGCTGGCGCAAATAGCTTATTGCATCAAGGCCGTCATCGACCACATTTAGTACATGAGCCAACTTCGTATCAAGCAAGACTTCGCGCAGTAGGTTTGCATCTTCAGGATTATCTTCTGCCAAGAGTATTTGCATTGGTTTTATCATAGGCACCTCCTTTATGAGGGTAAGGCAAAGGAAAAGCAGCTGCCACCACCGGCAGTGGATTCAACCCATATTTCTCCCCCATGACTCTCGACAATTTTCTTGCATAAAACCAGCCCCAGCCCAATGCCCGGAAACTCTTTGCGACTATGCAAACGTTGAAATAGTTGAAATAGTCGCTGTTTGTACTGGGGCTCAATGCCAATTCCATTATCTGAAACAGAAAAAACAATGCGCCCCTCGTCAACCTTGCAATCGACAACAATTTGGGGCTGGGTGCGACAAAACTTAAGAGCATTGCTGATTAAGTTCTGACAGACGTGCACCATTTGCTTGCAATCGCAAAGCACAAGTTGTTCTGACAAAGAACTGCCAACGGTAATTACAGCCTGCTGCCGCTCTATGGGCTCGGCCAAATTGAGCAAGGCTTCATTGACAAAATCGATAGCGGGAACCAAAGTCGGCACACTTGAGGTATTGAGCCGAGCCAATTGACCGATGCCATCGATGAGGCGCTCCATACGCTCCACTCCGGCATCAAAGTGATTGAGAAATTCTGATACTTCAGTTGCTAAAGTGTCACCGTGGCGGATACGCAGTAAGCGACCGTAACCGACTACGGTACGGAGAGGCTCGCGCAAATCATGCACCGTGAGTTTAGCGAAATGCTCAAGAGTGGCATTGCGACTGGCCAACTCTTTAAGCATCTCCTGTTGCACTTGCTCATTGAGGCGCCGTGTGGCAATTTCTAAACCGAGTTGTGTGTTGACATACTCAAGCTCAGCCGTACGAGCACGTACCTGGCCTTCTAGATTTCCGGCCAAACGTCTAATTACTAAAGTACGTCGACTCATCACGATAGAGACAAGCATTACTATGCTGAATGCAAGCAGGTTCTGAGGATCTACCGTATAAAGGCTAAAGCGCGGCGGATCCAAAAAATAGTTGAAAGCGAACAAGCTCAACAGAGCCGTCAGTAGAGATGGAAACCAGTCAAATTTAGTCGAAACATAGAGCACCGCTAATATGTAGAGCATACAAATATTGCGGAACTTAAGATACGGAAGAAGAATCTCTCCGACTAATGTAATGAGCGCGACACTGACAAAGGCAGCAAACACACCTATCTGTTCTTGCGAAAAACGAAGGTACGGCTGGACGCTCAACCAAGCTCTAAGACGGCTTAAGTAGTGATCAATCAAATAGCGTTTGTTTACTATCGCAACCATAATTCCTCAAGCAAATTTCGCGTGCCAAACCTTCTATTTCAGGTTTAGCATGCGATTGTGACCATAATGTGTGTATTCACGATTTTCCAGTCGCCAATAGGCGCTAAAATTAGATTTACCCCAAAAAAAATGTTATCGCAGTGCCAAACACAACCACGACCACAGCAACCGAAAATAAGATTGCCATAATTGGTGCCGGCCCGGTGGGCATAAGTGCAGCGCGCGCACTTAAAGAAAGTGGCATTGCCTACGATCAATTTGAAAGCCAGAGCGAACTTGGCGGCAACTAGCGCAATGGAGTCTACAAAAACGCCCACATCATCTCATCGCGCAAAACTACTGAATTTCCTGACTTTCCTATGCCCGCGAGTTATCCCGATTTTCCTAGCGCCGAGCAAATGCTGAGCTATTTAGAGAGTTACGCCAAACACTTCAACCTTATAGACGACATTCATTTCAATAGCACCGTTACTCAAGTCGCCCCTGCTAAGGTTGGCTGGCTAGTTGAGTTGGCAGATGGCACAAAGCAAAATTATGAAGGGGTTGTAGTTTGCAACGGTCACCACTGGGAGCGGCGCTGGCCGACCTACGAAGGCAACTTCGCCGGGACTATGATGCATTCAAAAGACTACAAAAGCCCAGACCAACTAAAAGACAAAAAAGTGTTGGTAATCGGTGGTGGCAATTCGGCTTGCGACATTGCCGCTGAAGCGGCTCGTGTCGGTAGAAGTGCCCATTTGAGCCTACGGAGAGGCTATTGGTTTCTGCCCAAAACAATTTATGGCAAACCGACAGCCGAACTACTGAACACAAAAATGCCAGTCTGGGCACAGCGCCTTCACCTCAGTCTGTTGTTGAAAATAGTGGTAGGCGACTATCGCAAGTATGGCTTAATGCAGCCCGATCACAAAGTGTTCGAGCACCATCCAACGATAAATACAGAGCTTCTGCACTACCTTAAGCACGGCAAGATCACTCCACATGGTGATGTAAAACGATTTGACGGTAACTCTGTCGAATTTATTGACGGCAGTAAGGAGGAGTTTGATTTAATCGTCTGCGGCACAGGCTTTAACGTTTCAATACCTTTTCTGGCGAAAGACATAGTATCGATAGATGGCCCTGTGGTTAAGGCCTACTGGGGGCTAGTGGCGCCTCATCACAGACAGTTGTATATCTACGGCTGGGGCCAAGCCCGTTATGGCTTCGGCCCGTTGCTAACGCCGGCCTCACAACTCTTAGCTAAGCTGATCGTTTTGCAGAGGCGCTTGCAGCACCCACTCGGTGAAATACTGCAATTGGCGCGACAACCGCTTCCGACTACTCATTTGCTCGATCCGATGGCAACACTCAAACAGATCAAATCAGCTAGCAGAGCGCTGTGGCTGCTGCCCATACTCGATCGCTATTTTGTTAAAAACTAAATTAGCGTTGCAAGGCCTTATCAACTTCGATGATGCGTTTCTCTGCTCCGAACTTGACCACGGCCCAAAATCTGTTGGGCAAAAGTCGCTTTAGACGCCATAAGAAACGAGCACGTCCAGGTAGCACCACATATAGTTGCTTGGCGGCAACAGCAGCCAAGGTCATGCGGGCGACATCTGCGGGGTCTAGAGCCGAATCTTCCATAAGATACTGTGAGCGCCGATTGTATAATTCAGGCCCTAAAGTAGCCTTACCCATGGCCGTGCGAATGTAGGTAGGCATCAGCACAGTAGTATAAACATTGCTATCGGCCAATTCGCCGCGTAGGGTTTCACTGAGTGACACCACTCCAGCCTTACTGATATTGTAAGCCGACATCATTGGTGGCGAAATAAAAGCAGCGGCGCTAGCAATATTGAGAATGTGACCTGATTTCTGAGCCTTCATAATGGGTGCGAATAGATGACAGCCATTGATAGTGCCCATCAAATTAACATCAATTATTTGACGAAAGGTCTCGATAGATAATTCATCGATGCAGCCGCCACAGCCAAGCCCAGCGCAGTTAATAGCAAAGTCTATTCCCCCAAACTTCTGCTTGAAGTTCTCGACAGCCACCTTAAATTGAGCATAATCGCTGACATCAAAAGAATAACTTTCGACCACACCACCCGCTGAAGTTACTTGTGCAACAGCGACTTTTAGTTTCTCAATATCGCGATCGGCCATGGCAATTTTCCAGCCATCCGCCGCCAACTCTAGGGCAAAAGCTAATCCAACACCGCCGGCTGCACCGGTTATGAAGGCACGTTTAGATGAATACTGCTGCGTGAGCTTAAGCAATACGCTTCTCCATATCTTCTAGAGTAACGCCTTTGGTTTCAGGGAAAACAAAGAAGACTAAAAAGAACTGAATGACCATCATTAAGGCGAAAAATGCAAATGGATAACCACCAGAAGACTTGGCCAAAATAGGAAAGAGTCCTGAAATTACAGCGTTCATGATCCAATGGGAAGAACTGCCCAAGGCCTGCCCCTTGGCTCTAACCGGAGTAGGAAAAATCTCGCTCAGATAAACCCAAATTACTGCCCCTTGAGAGAAGGAGAAGAAAGCAATATATGCCACCAGCAACCACACTAAATATTCCTGCCCCTGTTGAGCAAAGAAGACAGCAGCAACACCGGCAAGACAGATAGCGCAGCCAACCGAGCCGACTAAAAGCAGTGTACGTCGCCCCAAGCGATCGATCATGGTCATAGCAATGAGCACGGCCACTAGATTGGTAAAACCAATAATTACCGCCTGCAAGTCTCCAGACATTTTGCCAAAGCCGGCCTTCTCGAATATGTCATTGAGATAATACAAAATGGCATTGATACCAGACAGCTGATTGAAGGCACCAATAGTGATGGCTAAGAAAATTGGCAAGCGATATTTATTCTGAAACAGGGGTTCATTGGGCAGAGCATGTTCAGCTTTGATACTAGAGACGATCTCTTGTAATTCCTGCTCATAGTCTTCAACGCCTGTTTTCTTCAACACTTCACGTGCTTCATCAATACGGTCGCGCCGCGCCAACCAACGAGGGCTGCGGGGAATGGTAAAAAGCATAACCAGAAATAGTATGGCAGGAAGGGCCGACACACCTAGCTTCCAGCGCCATTCTGTTAATCCCAGGGGCAAGGTACCGATGAGATAATTAGAGAAGTAAGCAAGCAAAATACCCAAGACTACATTAACTTGAAAAAGACCGACCAAGCGACCGCGCCACTTTGCCGGAGCAAGCTCAGCAATATAGACAGGCCCAAGAACAGACGAACAGCCAATTCCTAAGCCTCCGATAAAGCGAAAGGCAATAAGCGAATACCAATCCCAAGCAAAAGCACAACCAAGCGCCGATATGACATAGAGCACAGCAGCCAATCTTAGGGTCTCCCGCGCACCAAACTTTTCACCGGGGATACCTGAGAGCATTGAAGCAAACACAGTGCCCCAGAGCGCACTTGAAACAGTGAAGCCAAGTGCCGTAGCACTAAGTTGATACTCAAGCGACAAGGCATGAGTTGCCCCAGCTATAACAGCCGTGTCAAAGCCAAACAATAGACCACCGAGGGCCCCGACCAAGCTGCTCTTAAATAGGTAGAAGTAAGGTTTCAGGTTCACGGGGGCAAACGATCCAATTAGTAATAAGTTAAGTGCTTGCATAGTGTAAGGCCACTTAGGCTGGTTTATCCCATACCCCGCCTTAAATCTGCCTTGAATGAAATTGTTGTGGGCTCTTTTGGCACGATCCTCCGTCTAGTGCGAAAATTAGTGACTCAATAAAAAATCAACTGAGGTTATTTGCAGAGATGGCTCAACAGCAACAAAGAAGCGGCATTTCAATCAGCCCACGCATACTAATTGCCCTTGCCATTGCGGCCTTTTCATTGATTTCCTATTTCGGTAGCTCTGTCTACAACCCTATTACAGAGCAAAAGCAACATCTCGATTTAACACCCAAACAAGAAATTGCTTTAGGTCTTCAAGCGGCCCCAGAGATGGCGCAGCAATATGGTGGACAAGCCCGCGACTCGGAGGGACAGGCAGCCGTTGATCAAATTGGGCAAGAACTAGTAACCAAGACCGATGCTAATAAAACGCCCTATCAATACCATTTTCATCTGCTAGCCGACGACAAGACCGTTAATGCTTTTGCCTTACCAGGCGGCCAAATATTTATCACCGAAGGTTTATACAAGAACCTTAAAACCAAAGGCGAACTAGCCTGTGTCTTAGCACACGAAGTAGGTCACGTAGCAGCAAGACACTCGGCCCAACAACTTGCCAAGCAACAACTGTCGCAAGGCTTGACTGGGGCAGCAGTAATCGCCGCTTATGATCCCAACGATCGCAATAACAATGCGGCTGCCATGGCCATGCTTATCAGCCAAGTAGTTTCGATGAAATTCGGCCGCAACGATGAACTAGAAGCAGATCGCCTGGGCGTGCGCTTTTCACAACAAGCTGGCTATGATCCGCGTTCGATGACGAAAGTGATGGAAATTCTTGATCGCCTCGCCAAATCGCGCACCCCAGAATTTTTCAGTACCCATCCTAACCCTGGCAACCGCATCAAGAAAATCAACGAAGAAATTGCTACTCGTTTTCCCTCTGGCGTGCCTGACGGTCTAATTCAGTAACTGCTACTTATCTATTGTTGGCCCGCAGAACAATCTTCAGCAGTGCATTCTTAAGACCAATCTGCAACAAGTCGGCAAAGCGCATACTGCTTACAATATCGTCCTTAGCACCTCGATTTGTTAAATCGTTGTCGAGGTGTTCTATCAATTCATCTCCTTCTGGAGCTTGACCAATAGTGAGAAAAGTAATGGTCATTTCTTTGTGATTTCGCAGGGCGTTGGTGGCCTGTGAAATTAGCTTACTCAACGAGCCACCTTGATTAGGCAAGCCATCCGTTAATACCACAATCAAAACCGGCTTATTCTCATGATCAGGATCGTCTAGATGGGAACTTATTGCCTCAGCCAGTGGAGTACATATGTCGGTCTCACCGCTGGGAACAATAGTGCTAAAGACATTCTCAAGGTCTTTTTCGCTAGCATGCTCATGCACTTCAAAGCTATCGTTAAAAGGGATGAGTGTTATGCCACCACGTAGCCTGTCACCACAGTATCTCGAAAAATCAGTAATCTGACTGCGACACCAACCCCAGCGAGAAAGATCGTACGGCCCCACTCCAAGGCCGCCATTCATTGATCCAGAATGGTCTATCAATAAAACAACTTGATAGGGAGACATTGCTTTGAAGAACTTGTCTTCATTTGGAACATCTGGCTTTAAAGTGACTTTCTGGTCTAGCTTCTGATCACCTTTTTCGCCTTGTGTCTCGTCTTTGGGGGCAGGCCAAACTTTTTCGTCTTGGCTGCGACTAGCAACGTCTTCATTCATTTGAGCGCGAGCAATTTCAAGGCGAATCTCAAACTTGGTCTGATAGCGAACTCCCTTGCGTTCAATATCAAGGGTCAACATTTTGCCCTGCAAACTAGCACGCAAAATTCGATCACCTTCGACGATGGCCTGATGCGAGGCAGGCGAACCAAGTTTCACCTTTGTGACTACACCAGGCAACCTGCTATCATCAAGAGACAAACCGGCAGCATTGCAGAGCATCATCAATTCACTAACTTGCCCACGCAAGCGAATGGGCGAGGCAGCTGCCCTGTTTACACTCGAGGCTGACGGTTTCGAACTATGCTGCGCCAGAACTGCTTGGTTGAGCCCGAGAAATACAATTAGCATGAAAATCGCAAGACAAGAACTAGTTAGCTGTCTTGGCAGAGCCCTCAATGTATAATCGCCCTTGCTAGTCACCTCAGTGGCCTCCCTCTCTCCACCTTGGCTTTGTTAGAGTTGAGGCGTCCTGGTGTAGCTAATAGTGCCGCTGGTGGTGCCACCGCAGGAAGCTTCATATCGCTTGCTTGCTCAACGCCACCAAAGTTGACATAGTTGCGCACATACATTGAAGTTCCCATATCAGAGACCTTGTTAGAACCTACTGTAGAAGTCATTTGCTGCTTAAGGCCTTCACCGGATGACCCAATAGAATTCAAGCGCACCTGATAGTGCCTATCAAGAGCTATACAATCTTTCAAAACTTGAGAGCACAAACTATCAACCTTAGTTCGAAAAGCCGACTTGAGTGCATTAGCAGCCGGGCTTGATGCCGGTGAGATGGCCTTGCGTGATGATGACGGATACACGAGTGAAGCTGACAAATCATCTTTCAACTGATTAGCTAAAAATACAATCTGTCTTTTGGTCAGCTCAACTTTATCAAGAAGAGCTGTTGCACGCTCATTCTCGACTCGATCAATCAATGATGACAGTTGTTTATCGAGACCAGAAGCCGAGGAATTATTTGCCGTTGTCTTCGACTTACGCGACTCTTCTTCATTATCTAAAATGGTACGAACTCTCACTAGGCTATCGATAAGCTTGCAGTAGTACTGAGAATCAGACCCCTCTGCATCATATGGATTGACGGCGTAAAGAGCGCGGCGCAACCGACTGCTTTCGCCGCCAGTGGCTGCAGCAAGGGGTGCTCTCGAATATAGCTGCTCTTCAAACGATATTACTGGTGTACATTCGTTGTTACCAGCAGCTACAGCAGTAGTTTGCCAGAGCAGCAAACAGCAGGTCAGAGAGAGTGTGCACTTCATCATCGACTCAAACCAACCATTCGAAAATTGCTCACTCGCTTTGCAGTAAATTCTACTCGTCAATACTAATTTGCCTATTGAAATGGAAGGTTGCGTGAAGATCTTAGAAAAAAAAGAGGTCGTAGGTTTGTAGGGCCATTAAGTTCAAAAGGGCTTTAGCTTGCCCGGTACAGCCCGCAGGCCCGGCGAAGCAGAAGTATTTGAAGTTGAAGAAGTATTTGAAGTTGCACCTGCCTTTATACTCTCTTGCACACCACCAAAGTTGACATAGTTGCGCACATAAAAGCTAGTACCATTTGGAGTTACTTGCGAAGATCCGACCGTGGCTCCCATCTGTCCTTTTAGATTCTGGTGTGAGCTAGCTAGCGCTTCAAGGCGCTTACCATAGGTCTCATCAATCAGCCTAAACTCATCTTGGTAGTCTGAAGTGAGTATCTTAATTTTGGTATCGGCCTTGGCCTGAATAGCAACAATGGTGGTTTCATAGTTCGTATTCTGCGTGCGCATATGAGCAGGAAAAAAGCGAGGAGTAGAGTTGATTTCCTCGTCTGCTTCTTGTCGAATCTTGCTGATTTTACGATTTAACTCACTCTTCTTCTCATCTAGCTTGTGTCGGTATTCAGCATTTACTTCAGCTCTTAATCTCTCTAGCTGCTGGTCGAAGTGAGCCGCTTTGGCCTGATTGCTAGCCGAGCCCGTGACCTTTTGACTTGGCGATTCAATAAGCTTATCGGCAGAATCAGCGGCTGATTTTTCAGATAATTTTGAACTAGGCAAAGCTGCCAGGTTTTTTAAGGCCTGGTTGGAATAGTCTGTTAGCTCAGCGCTTTTAGAATAACGCAAGCTTGATTGATACTCAAAGCGAGCAGCAGAATTTTGCCCCTCTCGAGCAAGGCAATTAGCATAGTAATAATGTGCCTGAGCATTGGTCGGCTCTACCAAAAGTAACGCTTGAAATAGAGGCACAGCCTTCTCGAATGAACCAGCTTTATAGAAAGCAACAGCAGCGTCCATTTTGGCTCTAGCTTTTTGTGATTCAGTCTTGCGGACTACAGCCTTAGAATTAGAAGAAGAAGAAGCTCCGCTAGAAGCAGATGATGCCTCAGCCTCAGGAGCGGCCGGTGGAACAAGGAAAATTCTCGTTCTGTTCCCCCCAGAAGCATATGCACCAAAAGTGGTATCAAAAATTACCACCAAAGCGGCTAACAAACATCTGGCACAAGTGGGAAACGCTATTCTCAAAACTACCACCTGGCAATTAGCGCAAATGTGGGTGTACCTCTATCTGTTCCCAAGATAGCCACAATTTATGCACGACAGCCCATACATAGATATGCCGGCCATTGACAAGCGATGAGTATTAGGCTCTGCGGCCGTTTTGAGCCGGTTCTAATGCTATGCTTATGTGGATTTAGCTAGTTCAATGCTTTCTTGAATGCTAATTTCGATTTGCCCATGACCCTTACTCTGTGCCTTAAATGCTAAAACAGTCCAGAAACAGCTCACGTTTGGGCGATTTGCTCGTTCAAGCCGGAATATTAACCCAAATGCAGCTCTCTGACGCCGCTCGCAGTGCTAAAGCGAAGCGTATTCAAATTGGCCAAGCATTAGTAATGAACGGTGTAATTTCTCCACGCGACTTGCAGTCTGTTTTAGAAGCACAATCAAATTTAAGAGACAAATCTGTCGAGCCTGCAGAAGCTCTTCGCTGTCTCAAAATTGCCTACAAACTGGGCGCATCGTTCAAAGACATACTGGCCGAATATGTTTCACCCAAACAAACACAAACAAGCAAACTCGGTGAACTATTAGTTGAATCTGGACTCGTCAGCTACGAAGTTCTTGCCAAAGCCGTTGAACAGAGCTACAGCACGGGCTTGCCTCTTGGTCGCATGCTTGTCTTGCACGAAACTATAAGCAACGATCTTCTCACTTTAGCACTAGACCTCCAAGTAAGAGTGCGCGATGAGATGATGACGAGGCAAGAAGCTCTCACAGCGATTCGCGCCGCCGCCGGCATGGCCCCTATTGCTCCTGGCACAATAGAAGAGAAGCCGGTCGCTGCCCCAGAAGGCCCACGCAAAAAAGGTCTGCGTATCGGCGAGTTAATGGTGATGGCTGGCGTTCTCACTGAAACCGACGTTATGAACGCGCTTGAGTGGGGTCTCGTCAATCATCAAACAATTGGCAAGGTCTTAATTAGCCAAAATCTCGTTTCGCAGACATTGCTAGATGCAGCATTGTCTCTGCAAAAAATGGTCGATCAAGAAAACTTCGAAGCGGCCAAGGCCAGTGAATGCCTGGCTCGCATACACAGCAGCGGCATTGCCCTTGAAGAAGCTCTGGCAGAAATTCGCGAAGAGAAAGTAGCGAAAGACGGCGAAGTCACATACGAAAAATTGTTGATGCTTGCTCGCGTTGTTAGCGAAGATGATCTTGAAGCAGCCTTTGATATCTCTACTCAAAGCGCCACTGTAATTGGCAAAATCTTAGTGCTGACCGGCCACATGGATGTGCCAACTCTGCAAGCCACCCTACGCTGTTACCAACTCTTTTCTCGTGGGCTGCTTAGTCAAGACGACGCTGTCGTTACTCTCGATTATTCACTGCACCAAAATAGTGAAGGTCCAATCAAATTTGATGACGCGCTTAAAGAGCTAGGCTGGAACAAAGACAGAGGTTTGCGCTTGAAAGGCGAGCCTACTCCAACACTAATGAGCGCCGAAGCAATGCAATCAGAAGCTGATGGCATTAATGCTCGAGAATCTGGAACTAGTTCAAAAACTGATTCTAAAAATGAAACTGAAACTAAGTCTGAATCTGAGTCTGCTGCAGATGCACAGGCCATCCTGATAATGCCTGAAAGCAAGCCAGTTTTGGAAGACCCAGATAGCATACCGGAGATGCCAGCTGATCAATCAGTATCTGATATTGGAATTTCTGCCGACGAAGATAGCGATGATGATCAAGATGACAGTGAGTCAAGCGATGAAGCTAAGCAAAACGCCAAAGCGAAAAAGCATTCACAAACTATTCAACCTGAAGATGCAAGAGCAAGCCGCTTAGCCACTTTAATGCAAGGTCACAAACAAGGCGAGCGCGATTTACTGGCCAATTTCGATCCTAGTAACGATCCACCGGATGCCCTACATAAAGTCTTTGAACGTCTAGCAGCTAGCTACTTTACTCGCGGCAACTATACTCAAGCTCAAGTTATTTATGAACGCATGCTGGTGCATAGACTTAATCAAGTCGGTACAAGCGATACGGCCTTAGTAGCCGACTTCAACAATCTCGCTGGCGTATTAGTCGCCCAAGAAAAGTACAATCAAGCTGAGCCTTTCATGCGTCGTGCCGTGTCAATTTTAGATGTAGCCAAAGAAGTTGATCAGCTCAAAGTTGCTGAGGCATTATCATTACTCGCGACTATCTATATGCGTCAAGACAAACTGGCAGAAAGCGAACCGCTAGTTAGACGAGCACTAGATATTAGACGCAAGAATCTATCGCCCGATCATCCTGACCTTGCTCAAACTCTTTCTGACTATGCCAAGATTCTGCGCAAAATGCAACGCGAAGAAGAAGCCGAAACTATGTACAAAGAAGCTCTTTTGATTCTCTCCAAAATTGAAGAGGAACAAAATGAACTTGACGCCAGCGACGGGCAAGAAGCCGCTGAATAGTAAATCAGCAAAATACTTGAGTACTCAAGTATTTTCTATAAAAGGGATATTTAGAGAGAATAAATGGTTTCCATGGAAACCATTTATTTTCAGGAATTTTAAAGACCAGCAGGCACGCCCATTAGTTCTTCAACGCGCAAGACCACTTCTTCAATGTCTTCAGTGGTCAGTCCAAAGTGCGTCACGGCTCGAATTCCCAGTTGGCCTTCTACAGCAACAAGCACACCGATATCGCGCAGACGACGAGCCAATTCTTGAATAGACAAATCGGCTCTGTCACTTTCAAAGAAAACCATATTAGTGCGGTGCTTGGCCGGCGCCACTTGGATGCCTTCAATTTCAGAGAGACCTTGCGCTAGTTGCATAGCTAAGGTGTGATCGATATCGAGCCTTTCCACCATGTTATCGAGAGCCCAGATGCAAGCTGCTGCTAGTACCCCAGATTGACGCATGCCACCGCCGAGGGCTTTGCGAATGCGGCGAGCCTTGCCAATAAATTCATGATTGCCACAAATAATTGAACCAGCTGGTGCGGCCAAACCCTTAGAAAAGCAAAATTGCACTGAATCTACGTGAGCAGTAAATTCTTCAATGCTAGCAAGTAAGGCACGGCTAGCATTAAACAAACGCGCACCATCCAAATGCACTGCTAAGCCATTCTGCAAAGCAATCTCTTTAACCATGCGCATATAAGCAGGTGTGAGTGGCTGGCCGTTGTAGGTATTTTCTAAAGCAATAAGCTTAGTTGTGGTGCGGTGCACATTGTCATCATTGATGCAAAGATTGATTTGCTCAAGTGGCAGAGTGCCATCGGCTTCGTTAGTGATTGTTCGTAAACTGACACCACCAAACGCCGAAACACCGGCTTGTTCCCAAATAGCAATGTGTGAACGCGAGCCAAGAATTACTTCATCACCACGCTGACAATGAGCCAACACACTGCTGAGGTTGCCCATCGTACCGGTTGGCACAAACAAAGCAGCATCTTTGCCAGTTAGCTGGGCGCAGCGCTCTTGCAACAAATTGACAGTGGGGTCTTCGCCATAAACGTCGTCACCAAGTTCGGCCTTGGTCATGGCATCGCGCATTTCTTGAGGCGGAAGTGTCACTGTGTCACTACGCAAGTCAATTCTGGTTTTGTTCATATCTTTCTCTTTTTAGGCACCGAAGAAATGCTTGTGTAGCTGCTTGACGGCATTGTCAGCGTCTTCGTTTAGAACCAAGAAACTTAAGTTGATATCAGAAGCACCGCCTGAAATTACCAAAATATTGATGTCTTTCATGGCACTGAAAACTTCACCGGCAATACCGCTGCTACCGCGGAATTGTCTACCCACAACAGTAACAATGGCTGTATTGTTCAAGACTTTGAGCTCGCCCCATTCAGCCAAATCTTCCTTGATCGCATCAAGATTTTCTGTCGAATCAATTGTAATTGACAGTGAAACTTCTGACGTAGCGATCAAGTCGATAGAAGTTTTATGGCGATCAAAAACAGTAAAGACTTTAGCGAGAAAACCATGAGCCATGAGCATGCGCGGTGAGCTAATGAACAGAGCTGTAATGTTTTTCTTGGAAGCAATGGCGCAAATACGCTGAGAAAGCGGTATGTCTTTAGGATCTATTTTGCTGTCTGGAACATCAGCCTGAATTAGTGTGCCCGGACTATCAGGCCGCATTGTATTGAGCACTTTAACTGGAATGCTTTTCTCGACTGCGGGTTTAATTGTGAGCGGGTGCAAAACTTTTGCGCCAAAATACGCAAGTTCAGCGGCTTCTTGGAAGGTTACTTGAGCAATAACTTTGGCAGCTGGCACAATACGTGGATCGCAAGTCATCATGCCATCAACGTCTGTCCAAATCTCAATGCGCGAAGCATCGGCTGCAACACCAAGAATAGAAGCAGAATAATCTGAGCCACCACGACCAAGGGTGGTAGTGACACCATCAATGGTTGAGCCGATAAAACCCTGACTAATAACAGTGAAGCCGTCTTTGACTGCCTGGCCGATTATCTTCTTGGCTCTGGTTTCAACTTCAGCCCAAAGAGGATTAGCCTTGCCAAAAGTGTCATCTGTTATCAACACTTGCCGGGCATCAACCCACTGTACTTTCAAGCCGCGACTGCTGGCATACTCGGCTAGAACACGACTAGACAGTAACTCGCCAATTGATGAAACCACATCAAGAGAGCGTTTAGAGAGCTCGCCCAAATAATTGATACCGCGCAAGACCGACTCTAGTTCTTGCAAGTGGATATTTAAATCGGCAAGCAAGGCCTGGGCTTTCTCTGCGCTTAGGAGGCCCTTAACAGCATCGATGTGCTTCTGTCGAATCATTTCAATCTGAGCCAGAGCACCATCTAAATCACGACGGACCGCCAGGTTAGCCGCTTCAATCAAGGCGTTGGTTACGCCTGACATTGCTGAAACTACAACCAATGGCGGTCCGTCATTTTCTTTAGTTTTTGAAATCAGGGCGAACACCTGTTCAAAACGCTCTTTCGAGCCCACTGAAGTGCCACCGAATTTCATTACTATCATTGCAGGACCCTA
>Ga0172379_10005273_pt1 | contig 18203 bp, 19 predicted proteins | sample GrowelOW334metaG_FD_119756 | JGI IMG/M metagenome (GOLD analysis project Ga0172379, IMG submission 119756) | Groundwater microbial communities from an aquifer near a municipal landfill in Southern Ontario, Canada - Groundwater well OW334 metaG | ecosystem: Environmental > Aquatic > Deep...
ATCCCCGCGCCGCGGAGAAACCTTTGTAACGAGAAAGATCACGCAAGGATTGGCAAGAATAAAAACCGGCAAACAAGACAAATTATTCTTGGGAAATCTGGATGCAAAGCGCGACTGGGGCTATGCGAAAGATTACGTTGAGGGTATGTGGCGGATACTGCAGCATAAAACGCCGGATGATTTTATCCTTGCCACAGGCGAAACACATTCCATCCGAGAATTCGCCGAAGAATCCGCCAAGCACCTTGGTTTTGAGATCGAATGGAAAGGTAAAGGTATGAAAGAAAAAGGCATTGATAAAAAAACAAAAAAAGTTTTGATCGAGATCGACCCTGTCTATTTCCGTCCCGCCGAAGTGGATGTGCTTTTAGGTGATTACAGCAAAGCCAAAAAAACCCTCGGTTGGCAGCCAACGACGACATTCAAGACATTGGCGAAGTTAATGACTGAAAGCGATTATGAAGCGGAGAAAGATATAAAATTTACATAAATAACCTTGATGTGGAAAATCCCTCTTGAGCAGTATAAAGAATTCCATCGGCTCATGCCTATTCTTTGCGTAGACGGGGTTGTAGTACGAAACAATTCGTTTCTTCTCCTAAAAAGGAAAAACGCTCCAGCAAAAGATGAATGGTGGTTTCCCGGAGGACGAGTGCTTCGCAACGAACTTCTCGTTGATGCCGTCAAAAGAAAGATTTGGGAAGAAACCGGCCTTGAATCAGAAAAGCTGGAGATACTGGGTGCTGATGAGACGCTTTTTCCAGACGGACCATTCGAATGGTCGACACATACTGTAAATATAGTTTTTAAGGCAGAAGCAAAAGACGGCAATGAAAAAATAGACGATCAATCACAAGAATTCCAATGGTTTGAAAAAATAGATGAAAGCTGGCCTCCATATGTAAAAAAATTTTTAGAAAAAGCAAGATTTTAATTAAACTATTATACTAACTCATGAAAAAAGATTCAAAAATATTCGTAGCCGGTCATCGCGGGCTTGTAGGATCGGCTATCGTCCGAGACCTTGCAAAAAAGGGCTACAAAAATCTTTTGCTTAAAACCCATAAAGAACTTGATCTTCTTGACCAGAACTCAGTCGCAAAATTTTTCGCAGCCGAAAAACCGGAATATGTGTTTCTCGCTGCCGCCAAAGTCGGCGGTATTGTGGCGAACAATACTTATCCTGCTGAATTCATTTATCAAAACTTGACGATCGAAACGAATATAATCGAAAGTTCGCGAAAGAGCGGTGTCAAAAAACTTCTTTTTCTCGGAAGCTCCTGCATCTATCCGCGTATGGCACCCCAGCCGATCAAAGAAGAATATCTTTTGACGGGAGAGCTTGAACCGACTAACAAAGCCTACGCGATCGCAAAGATCGCCGGCATCGTTATGTGCGAATCGTACAATAAACAATACGGCACGAATTTTATTTCCGTCATGCCGACCAATCTCTATGGCATAAATGATAATTTTGACCTCCAAAATTCACATGTTCTCCCCGCAATGCTTCGAAAATTTCATGAAGCAAAAATATCCGGCACAAAAGAAGTCATTCTCTGGGGAAGCGGAAAACCAAAACGCGAGTTTCTCTACGTCGACGATCTTGCCGATGCTTGCGTTTTTCTCATGAACAAATATGACGGCAAAGAGATCGTCAACATCGGCACAGGCGTTGATGTCTCAATAAAAGAACTCGCGGAACTCGTCCAGAAAACCGTCGGCTTCAAAGGAAAAATAATCTGGGACAAAACAAAACCCGACGGAACCCCAAGAAAATGGCTCGATGTCACCAAACTCCACGACCTCGGCTGGAAGCACAAAGTCGTACTCGAAAAAGGACTGAAAATTTCATACTCATGGTTCAAAGAAAATTGCAAGTAACTTTCTCATCCGTTCTTTACTTATAGAAGTAATGCTTATTTTTAGTGGAAAAATTCGCTAATATGTTGTAGAATAGACCCATTCGTAAACAAACATAATATAGAAAAATAGAAAGATTCATAGCGATGATATCGCTGATCTTCTTATTTTATATTTTTCTATCTGCTTTTCATGCAAACAACCATAATCAAACCAAAAAAGATCTTCCGTTGGAATGACCTTCGCGAGATTTGGCAATACAAGGAGCTCCTCTATTTTTTCACATGGAGAGACCTCAAGGTCCGTTACAAACAAACGGCCATCGGGGCGGCTTGGGCGATATTTCAGCCATTCATGACTATGATTGTGTTTACCGTCTTTTTCGGTACACTGGCAAAGATGCCGTCCGATGGCGTACCCTACCCGATTTTTGTCTATACTGGACTTCTCTTCTGGCAATTTTTTTCTGTCGCGCTCTCCAGTACAAGTTCTTGTCTCATTGCCAATCAATCCATCATTACAAAAGTGTATTTTCCTCGACTCATTTTACCTATTTCTTCTGTTCTCACCCAATTGGTAGACTTTGCCGTTGCAGCCGCCGTACTGGTAGTGCTCATGTTTTATTACGGATACAGTCCAAACATACTTGGAATTCTTTTGATCCCTTTGCTGCTTCTTATCGCATTTATGGCTGCGGTCGGCGGAGGGCTTTTTCTCGCGGCAATTAATGTAAAATATCGCGACGTGAGGTACGTGCTTCCCTATTTTATTCAAATGCTCATGTTTATTACTCCCGTTATTTACCCGGCGAGCATTGCCGGAAAATACTCATGGATCCTAGCCGTAAACCCAATGACCGGCGTTATTCAAAACGCACGCGCTGCGCTTCTCGGTACCGCCCCCATAAACTGGCTGCTCATCGGAATTTCCTTCGTTGCGACATTCGTTCTGCTCGGGATCGGTATCATTGTGTTTAAGAAAACGGAACGGTATTTTGCGGATATCATCTAAATTTTATGGAAAATAATCCTATCATCACCATAAAAAACGTCGGCAAGCGCTACAATATCAACCACCACAGAGGAGGATATGTGGCGCTTCGGGATGTCATAATGACCATATTGCGCTCCCCTTTTAAATTTCTCAAAACCAAAGCCAAACAAATCGCCGGCATCGACACCAAGGAAGAATTTTGGGCGCTCAAAGATATCAATCTTGAGGTGAAGAAGGGCGAGGTTATCGGGATCATCGGGCCGAACGGTTCCGGAAAATCCACGCTTCTGAAAATCCTCTCCCAAATTACTCCGCCGACAACGGGAGAAATTATCATACAAGGCAAAGTCGGCAGTCTTCTGGAGGTGGGCACCGGATTTCATCCGGAACTTTCCGGCAGGGAAAACATTTTCTTAAACGGTGCGATATTGGGAATGGGACGCAAAGAGATCGCCGAAAAATTCGATAGGATCGTCGAGTTTGCCGGCGTGGACAAATTTATTGATACGCCGGTGAAATATTACTCAAGCGGAATGTATGTTCGTCTCGCCTTTTCCGTCGCCGCACACATGGAGCCTGATATTCTCATTATTGATGAAGTACTCGCCGTCGGAGATGCGGAATTTCAAAAAAAGTGTCTCGGAAAAATGGATGAAGTGACAAAACAGGACGGACGAACCATTCTTTTTGTGAGCCACAATATGGGAGCGATAGAACAGCTCTGTACAAAAACAGTACTACTCGAAAAAGGCGAGATCATAAAGTTCGGAAACACAAAAGAGGTTATACGCCATTATACAAAGAGCAGTAATTTTCTCAATTCTGTACTTGAATATAACGAAACAACAGACAAAGACGCAAAAATAAGAAAGATATCACTTTTGGGAAAAGATGATATTCCGTCGGCAAAAATTCCTTTTGATTCGGATTTTTCCGTAGAAGTAGAATACGAGATATTTAGAAAAATCGAACGCGCAATGCTTGCTTTGGGTTGCTATTCCCAAGGAGAACTTCTTTTTTATTCTTCAGACGCCGACAAAGCGGGACAATTGTCCTCATACGCACCCGGCAGATATAAAAGCCAAATACAGATTCCATTAAAGCTTTTAAATGCTGGATTCTACTATCTGGAAATAAATATAAATTGCCCGGGCGTTGAGTTTATCGACAGAAAACAAAACATCCCCTTCGAAATATATCACTCGGACAATCCTTTGTCGGCGATGTATAATAACCAAATTCCCGGAAAAATCATCATCCCCCTTGAATATAAAAACAAAAAGATTTCATAAATCATGAATCAAAAAATCAAACAAAGCCTCCGTCATTTTGTCCAAAAACATTACGGTTATGATCTGAGTGCCATCCGAACAAAAGTCGGCGATGATTTTCTGGATCAAAAAAAACTTTTGGGAAATATACTTACTCCGATGATATTTGACGTTGGCGCCAACATCGGACAAACAACCTACAAATACAAAAAATTATTCCAAAAAGCGGAAATATACGGCTTTGAACCGTTCCCCGAAGTATTTGAAAAATATTCAGAACTCTTCAAAAGAGACAAGCACGTTCATGCGGAACCTATCGCGCTTTCAAAAGAAAACGGAACGGCGGATTTTTATTCCAATAACCTTCATTATACCAACTCTCTCCTTCCGAATAATCCAGAGTATACGGATGGAAATGAGCGCTACGACCCGATCGCAACTCTTCGTGTAAAAACGGAAACATTGGACTCCTACTGTGAAAAACATAAAATAGAGAGAATTCATATTCTCAAAATGGATGTTCAAGGCGGCGAGCTGCTCGTTCTCCAAGGCTCAAAAAAAATGCTCGGAAACGGTAGTATTGATATGATCTTTACAGAAGTTGAGTTTCTCGAAATGTATAAGAGACAGCCTCTCATGCAGGATATCGCATCTTTTTTAACGCCATACGGATTCAATCTCCATAAAATATACAATACAGCAAGCGAAAACGGAGCTCCCGTTGCAGGAGACGCCTTGTTTGTCCGTGCAAAAATATAAAAATAACGCCGTTATGAACAAGGTTATTCATTGCCTAGGTGACAGCCATACAAGTTTTTTTTCAGGGAGCAATACCATTCAACCGCTTTGGCCAAAAGAATCGAATGATAGGATACCCATTTTTAAAACATACCGTATCGACGCTTCGCTCGCTTACAATCTTTGTAAAACCGGTACCACCACGTATGGCAGAGAAAAACTTTTCAACATACTAGAGAAAATTAAGAAAAACGACATTATCCTCCTCTCCTTCGGCGAAGTTGATTGTCGTGTTCATCTCATTAAACAAGCTTCTCTTCAAAATAAACCGCTCAAAGAAATAGCGAAAGAATGTGTTGAGAGATATTTTTCAGTTATCAAAGAAATAACCAGTCTTGGGTATACAGTAATCATCTGGGGAGCAATTCCAACTTCAACCTCCGAAACGCCTATCAATAAGGATTATCCATCATTCGGGTCATGCTTTGAGCGTAATCATGCGACGAAACTTTTTAATGAGTATCTCAGTGAACTCGCTCGTAAAAATAATATTTTTTTTCTTTCTTTTTTTGATGATCTGACAAAAAATGATGGCCTTACAAAAAGAAACTGTCTCGCAGACAAAACCCACCTATCTCAACGGATCATGCCATTGGTAGTTAAAAAGATACGCGTACTGCTTCCTGAAATGAATATTGTTTTGTTCAAAAATACTATCCTTGGAAAATTACCGTGGAAAGTACAATATACGCTTTTTTCGATAGTCTGGAATTTTCAAGATATACTCTTTTCTCTCTCCAGAAAAAGAAAAGATCTCGTCTTCGTATTAAAACAATTCATTAAAAAACTTATTAAAAAATGAAAAAAATCCTTCTTCAACCGCCGAGCGGACACATGGCGAATAATAAAATTTTCGGGCCGGACGTGAACAACACGAGCGAACCATGGCGGGTGTTGCGCGATCGGCTTCGTATGCTCGGATACGAGCTCACCACTGCCGACGACAATACGCTTGATAGTTGCGCATGGGTTTTTTATTTTGATACGCTCGGCTTTGATGGCACCTATATACCGTGCGGCGGGATAAAATCGAAAATACGAGCCCTGTTTGGATTAAAAACATACCGGCCGTGGCCAACGCGCAAGCTCTACCAAGAAGCGATTCAAGCCGGATTGGAGAACAAAATGATCTTGATGATGGGAGAAGGAAAAGCGGTAAACCCGGAAAATTACAACCCTGAGGTGTGGAAAAAATTCAAATATATTTTGACATGGGACGACGATCTGATCGACAACAGAAAATTCTTCAAATATTATCCGCCCGTGCCTCGCAAGGAGCCACCAAAAGATCCTCCGTCATTTCAAGAAAAAAAACTCCTCGCCAACATGTCCTGCAACAAGCGAAGCAGACACCCGAATGAACTTTATTCTGAAAGAAGAAAAACCATTGACTTTTTTGATAAACATTATCCGAATGATTTTGATCTGTACGGGTACTTGGACGTACCGAGGGAAAGGGTATGGCCCTGGCAAATAAAAAAACACAAAACAAACCGGGGTGAATCACACGATAAAATAGAAACGCTTTCCCATTATAAATTTACCGTATGTTATGAAAACATAGCCAAAACAAAAGGCTATGTCAGTGAAAAGATATTGGATGTTCTTATGGCGAGATCAGTTCCCGTCTATTGGGGCGCTGAAAATATCGCCGAATATGTAGACCCCGAAGCATTCATTGATCGTCGAAAATTCAAAAACAATAAAGAACTCGCGGATTTTCTTTTTTCCGTAACCGAAGAACAATATGACAAATATCTTGCAGCTGGCGATCTCTACTTACAAAGTGAAAAATTCAAAAAATTCCTCCCCGAAAATTTCAGTATGACAATTATTAAAATGCTACATATTGCGTAGGTATTTCTCCAATATCACGATATCTTCTATCGTATCAATATCAACGCTTCTTTCTTTTGGCATCACGTAAGGAATTGTGTTCTTGGTAAAGAGAGATTTCCTTTTAAATACTTCTTTCCTAACTATATATATAGCACCATTTGGCATATAGAGCTTTGGGAGTAATTGTCGACTTACAAACGGAAATTTATCATTATGAACCCCGTGCATATAATTATTCTTATCAAGAAGAAATGATTTAAGATATTTATTGTCCGCTTCGCAAACGCTTATGAGAGCACTCGCTACTTTATCTTTTGCAAGAAATTTTATGGCATTTTTAATATCTTTGCTTCCCCGAAGAGGCGATGTCGGCTGAAGAAGCATCGCCATATCAGGCACATATTTTTCTCTCTTTTTCAAATAATCGAGTGCATGCCAGATCGCACTTTCAGAACTAATTTTGTCGCCCGACAAACTCTGCGGACGTCTGATCGTTTCCGCACCATATTTTTTCGCCATCTCCAGTATCTCGTCCGAATCGGAAGAAACAAACACTCTTTCGACTCCCGCAAAAAACGCTGATTCTATCGTCCACGCCATGAGCGGTTTTCCTCCAACCGAAATAATATTCTTTTTCGGAATTCCTTTTGATCCGGCGCGCGCCGGAATAACCGCCAAAGTTTTCATATATAAAACTATTGCATTTTATAAAACCCCCCTTCTCGTAAAAGTTTTTTGAGATCTTTGTTTGAGATTTCTCGACCCTGATCAGTGCAGTATTCTCCAGATTTCGACCTTTTTGAACCGGGATAAAAAACATCCGGTATTTTTTTTACAGGAATAACGCTAAAATTTGGCAGAATAATATATAACTTATCGGTCTCAAGCGCGTTTTCTGATTCTTCGATAGTCAGCAACTTTTCATGTTTACGTTCACCTTCTTTGGCTCCAATAATACGGATCGGGGATGCTTTATTCACAATACTTTCCTCAATCATTATTTCCTGCAAAGCATTCACAGCATCGCCTATTTTTACCGCCGGCATTTTAAAAACAAATATCTCGCTTTCCTTTGTCATTTGAGCTGCTTCGAGCACCAATTGTGCCGCCTCTTTCATCGACATAAAGAAACGCCTCATTTCCGGATCAGTAACCGTAATCGGTTTTCCGTTTCTTATTTGTTTTATAAACAACGGAAAAACGGAACCACGCGACCAAAGCACATTACCAAAACGCACACTGCAAAATTTCGTTTTTTTGGTTCCTTTATAAAAAATGCTGGAAAGCATCAAACGCTCTGCCATCAATTTGGTCGTACCAAGAACACTGCTTGGATTTACCGCCTTGTCTGTTGAAATATTCACCACTCGGTCAACACCGGAAGCAAGCGCGCAATCAATAACATTTTGTGTTCCTTGCACATTCGTTTGATACGCCTCAAACGGATTTCGCTCACACAGGAAAACATGTTTCAGCGCAGCGGCATGAAAAACAATATCGATGTTTTCCGTCGCGCGCATCAAACGCTCTTTATCGCGAATGTCCCCGATAAGAAAATTGACCGGTGCGTTTTCGCCAAGTTCTTGCATCAATTGAAACTGTTTGGAATCATCCCGGCTAAAAATACGGATTTGTTTCGGATTATGATTCGCTAAGAGCTCTTTGACCAAAGTTGAACCGATAGAACCGGTCCCGCCAGTAATTAATATTCGTTTGTTATTCAAAATACTCATAATTATGCATTATACTCATTTTTTATCACATAACGTTTATACGCTATCCTCAGCCCATCGTCAACTGTTGTTTTTTTAAATGTTCCAATTAAAGATTCGAGTTTTTGAGTATCTCCGACTACGGAAACGACTTCCTCTTGGATCGGGCCGTAATGATAACAGATATCTTTTCCTGTTATTTTTTCAATTTTTTTAATAACTTCAAGAATCGTATATCCCTCTCCCGTTGAAACATTTACAATATTCAAACCATCTTTTGCTTTTTTGAGAAGCAAAAAAAATATTTTTGCTGCATCATCAACGAAAATAAAATCGCGAACAGATGTTCCGTCTCCTGAAATAACAATTTCTTTCTTTGCGTGAAATAGCGAATTAAAAGCAAGCCCGATAATTCCACGATTTTTTACATCCCCATACACATTTCCTAATCGCGCAATTATAATTTTAATCTTTTTGTTTTTTTTAGAAAATTCCTCAAGTATGCGTTCTTCCTCCAATTTTTGTTTTGCGTATAAAGTTATCGGAGACAATTCATCCGTTTCCTTCTGTGAATCTTTGCCCCCCTTATATATCATCAGGGATGACGCATAGAGCAAAACTTTTGGTCCACCCTCGCCGATCACAGATACAACTCTTTTAAGAAAAGCGATGTTTGGTTGCGCCAAAAAAATAATACGAGAAACTTGATTCACTATTTCATCAAAAAAGAATTCGCCGTTATCATCGCAAAAATAAAAAACATTTGGCGTAGAAACATAGACGTTTTTTCCGGAATGAAAAACAGCTGTTCTGGAATCGGAAAATTCTCGAAGTAAATGCTCTCCAATAAATCCCGTTCCGCCAACTAAAAGCGTATCGAATTTTTGCATTTTAATAGGTAATAACTTTTTGCACGTTAGGGAGTTTAATCGTTTCAAGGATGCGAACTATCTTTTCTGACGCATTTCCGTGATCATAGGGGTTTTTGCCCTTTTTTACTTTTGCACGAAATTTCTTATCAAACAAACATTTTTCCACAGCTTTCGAAATCGCTTTTCGTTTGCTGGGTACATCGACAACATTTACCCCACGTTCCCGAAATTGTTGTCGCGTTCCAATATTTACGGTAGGGAGTCCAAATGACGGCGCTTCATGGATACCGGCACTGGAATTTCCCACTAAAACATCCGCTACTTTAAGAATTCGTAAGTAATCTTCATACTGAATATGAGGGACGACTTTGAATCCCGATTTATCAAGTTCAGAAATAATACGCTTCCCCCCGGCATCGTTATTGGAATATATTGCCAACACTTCGGCATTATGTTTCTTTTTGATATCCGTAAGCGCTTTAATGCTTTCGCCGATTTGGGCAACCACGGAATCAACCTCGGTCGTAACGGTGTGTTGTGAAAAGACAATAAGCGGCTTTTTTGAATCCAATCCGTATTTTTTCAAAATTTCTTCACGAGGAAGATAAGGTAAACTATTTATCGTATCATTACTCGGGCTTCCTACAAGAAAAACGTACTTCGGATCTTCTCCCAGTTTAATAATACGCTTTCGACTTTCCTCGGAACCGGCAAAATGGATATGCGAAAATTTTGTAGTAGCGTGCCGAAGAACCTCATCAATAGTACCGCTTCGTTCTCCTCCTTGAATATGAGCAACGGGAATATTTAAATGCATTCCGACAACCGCGGCTGCGAGATGCGCTCCGATATCAAAACCGCAAAAGACAATATCCGGTTTTTCACGAGCAATAATATCGGTCAGGGAATGTACAAATGAAGCGAAGGCATGAGCCATCGCAACGCCATCATCACCGTCTTCTGAACCAAATACCGGAGCTATGGCATTTACGGTAAATCCATCATCTTCAACAAATTTTTTCGTTTCCCCGAAAGATTTTACCAAATGGAGCCCTGTCATAACGAGCCGAAGTTCCAACTTCGAGCTTTTTTGCACTGCCTTCATTATTGGCTTCAAACGGCTATAATCCGCTCGACGTTCCGTGACAAATAAAATAACCCGTTTTTTCTTCATAAAATATCTGTTTTTGTTTTATAAAAACCGACGAACTGTTGACTGTTGACATAATCTACCATAAAATATCAAAAAAATAAAGCGCTCCAATTTCGCATGAAGCGCTTTTCTATTTTTACATAATGTCCCGACGTTTTATCTGCACATCTTTTGGAATATCCGCGAGAGATTTTTTACCGATTATTTTTTTGTAATCAACCGCTTTAATTTCTCCTGTGCCGGGGCGTTTTACCCAAATATTGTCTTTGGAAAAAGTTTCTCCTTTTTTAATATCTTTGATGCTTACAACGCAAGCATAGGCAAAATCGATAGTACCCTGCTCTTCTTTTTGAATTTCTTTATTTCCGCCAAGCGCTTGATGAATGGCTTTTGATCCAAGTATCATTTGTTTGAGTTCTGGCGGATCAATCGAAATCATAATATCCGGACCTTCCCAAGTTTTATCGGAAGTGAAATGTTTTTCCAAAATACTTGCACCCAAAGGCACCGATCCGAGGCAAGTGTAGATACCGATAGAATGGTCACTCAGTCCAATAACAGCATCGGGGAACGCTTTTTGTATGTCCCCGAGCGAACCGAGTCGCACTTTATCGTATGGAGTCGGGTACATAGAAACGCAATGTAATAGTGCGAACGGAATTTTATATTTCCGTAAAATCTTTACAGAAGAACGAATCGACGCGATATCATTCATTCCAGTGCTCAAAATAATCGGCTTTCCGAACGAAGCGACATGTTCAATAAGCGGGTAGTTATTACATTCCCCTGAACCGATTTTGTATGCTGAAACCTTCATTTTATGAAGACGGTCGGCGGCAGCGCGAGAAAACGGCGTTGAAAGGTAAATAAGTCCGAGACTTTCTGCATATTTTTTTAATTCCAGATCTTGCTCTTCAGAAAAAGCGCAACGATTCATAATCTCCCAAATTGATTCTTTTGTATGTCCGGGAATAACATTTTTTGCCTCAGGTATCATTTCATCATCAATAACATGGCATTGGAATTTAACGCAAGAAGCGCCCGCTTGTGAAGCATCAAGAATCATTCGTTTTGCTTTCTCTATGCTTCCTTCGTGGTTAATGCCGATTTCTGCGATAACAAACGGCGGGAAATCGCGACCGATTTTTCGTTTACCGATAGATATGTATTTGTTCATGTTGTGTTTGTATTAAGACACTTGATGTTTGAGACTCCATTCACCATTTTTCTTATCCCAAATATGAGGGGAGCGACCGGCATCAATAAATTTATGAAATTTTTCTTCACTCATATCCACGTATGCTAAAAACTCTTTGAAATATTTTTTGGGGAACTCTTGATCAAATCTTTTTACTAAGGCAACGCCTTCTTCTCGCGTGATTTTTCCGTTGCGAATTTCTTGTGCCGCGTCGTAACTCGCACGTCCGAGTCCAAATTTAGCAAGCGTCGTATAGTAATGGAATGGATCGGTTTTATCATCAATACTGCTGTATTTTGAATAACTCCCTTCCGTGCGTTCGGAGTTCGCCTGAAAACCTGTATTTTTGGCGGCATAATAGTAGCACTCCTGCGAATCCCACTTCAAATAATATCCGAGAAAATGAACTTCAGCTTTCAGTTTTTCAATTTCTTTTTTTGAAACAGGCAAATAGGGATTCAAATCGTTCAGCGAAAGTTTTTCATTTTTAATGAGTTCACTTGCCGATACCCCGCCCAAGAAAAGTTGATTAAGAGAAATATCCTGAGTAAAAAATTCTTTCTTCATTGTCGGAACATCATTATCCGCGATTTTATTGCCATACTCCGCTTGATTCTCTCCATAAAAAATGAGCGGTATCTGATATTGCACAGCAAACTTTGGACCGATATATTTTTGTCCAATTATAAAAGGTTGAAATGGATGGAGAAGATTTTCAAAAGCGAGTTTCGTTAACATTCGATGCACTTTGCCATTCGGTGTGAATAAAACATTATCAAGACCGCCAACGTGTATCCATCTCTCAAAGTTTTTCCAGCCAATATCCGTATACATGTGAGGTGACCACGTAACAGTGAGCGGGTTCATCCCATATTTATATTTCAAAATGTGCGAAGCAAATGCACTGTCTTTACCACCGCTCCCTGGAACAATACAATCGTATCGCCCATCTTTGCTCCGGTGTTTATCGCAAAGTTTAATCAATTCTTTTTCTCGAACTTTCCAATTTATCGTTTCTTTATGCTCGGCATACCGACACGCATCACAAACTCCATCGGCCCCAAAAGCAATGGTTTCTTTTCTATCACCCGCTTTTGCTTTAAACTCAACCGCGGAACTCGGTCGTTGATTTGAAATAACACATCGCTTACAAAAAACGACATCTTTCGGCAAACCGTATTTGGGGGTGTTATTTTTTATCATAAGTATTGGCAATGGTAACAAAATTCTCAATTATCTTCAAGCCAACTTCTCCGCTTTTTTCAGGATGAAATTGTGTGCCATAGATATTTCCTTTTTTAACTCCGGCACAAAAGGTAATATCACCGCATGTCGCTTCCGATAAAATTTCCGTTTTATTATCGGGAATCATGATATAGGAGTGTACAAAATAAACCGAAGACTTGTCAGATATTCCATTCATTATCGTATTTTTCCATTTTGTTTTTTTTGCCGGAGAAACTTCCGACCAGCCGATATTTGGAATTTTTTCGGAATCAGAAACGAACTTCGGAAAGATTTTAACGTTTCCACGCACGAGTCCAAGCCCTTGATGTTCTCCGAATTCAAACCCTTTGGAAAGCATTATTTGAGCACCAAGACAAATTCCGAGCATCGGTTTTCCGGTTTTTGAAAATCTCACAATCGGTTCGAGTAATTTTCTTTTTTCAATCTCGCGCATTCCAGCTTGAAATGCGCCAACGCCAGGCAAAATAATTCCATCCGCCATGGCGATTATTTTCGGGTCGGAAGTTATGATCACCGTCTCTGCAAAAAGCCCAAGAGCTTTCTTGAGGCTATATAAATTCCCTAGGCCATAGTCTATGATAGCAATGGTTGTATTTCTTTTCATTTTTTTCTGACAGGTATTTTTTTTTCAAGAAGTTTATTCTTCACATCGACAATTGCAAACTCGTTGTAATGGAAGATTGACGATGCCGAAACAGCATCAACTTTTCCTTCTCTGATAACTTTCCAAAAATCTTCCGTACTGCCTGCACCGCCATGAACAATCACAGGCACGGGTGCAAATTCTGCAACCGCTTTAGAAAGCGCAATATCGTACCCTTTCCGCGTGCCGTCATTATCAATGGAAGTAAGCAATATTTCGCCAACACCGAGATCAATCCCTTTTTTTATCCATTCAATCGCGTCAACACCGGTTCTTTCCCTACCTCCTTCCGTATATGCTTCCCACTTGTTTTCGGAAATATTTTTCGCCTCAACGGAAAGCACGATGCACTGCGACCCGAATTCCCGCGACGCGACTTTCAAAAATTCCGGATGCGCGATGGCGTGTGTGTTTATCGCCACCTTATCGGCTCCCGCTCGGAGTGCGTTATTGATGTCGGAAATCGAACGAATGCCTCCGCCGACAGTTATTGGGATGAAAATATTTTCGGAGATGCTTTTGAGCTGTTCAAAATCCAAATTTCGCTGATACAAACTCGCTACGACGTCAATATACATGAGTTCATCAGCTCCGCTCTCATAATATTTGAGCGATAAAGTTTTCGGATCGCCAACCACACGAAGCCCCTCAAGATGGACCCCTTTAACAACATTCTGACCCTTTATATCCAACCTGGAAATGATTCGCATCGTTTTCATAATGCAATAATTAGTGTATAATACTTCTACAAAAATGGGAAGGTTTCATCTTCCACTTTAATCAAAAAACATGTTAAAAAGCATCAAAAATTGGTTTCTTTGGGTTAAAAGACGTACAGAAATCAGATCTCGCGTAAAACGAGTAATTGAGAAAATTCGAACGGAAAAAGAACTTGCAAAAATGAACCAAGGCCTGAAAGATACGCATAAGGGCGAGAGGTGTTTTATATTGGGAACCGGTCCGTCAATCAAGAATCAAGACATCACGTTACTCAAAAATGAGCAAACTTTCGCTGTGGCAGGCTTTTATTTGCATCACGATTATGACATCATCCATCCGAAATTTTTCTGCATTATTGACGTTGCTTGTTTCGGGGAGGATAAGGAATCTAAAAAATTCATTGAAAATATAGCAAAAAAAGTTCACGAGGACACTTCAGTAATTTTGCCGTTTTCATTCAAAAATGCAATAGAAAAAAGAGGGCTCTTCGCAAAAAACAAAAAAATATATCTCTCGCAAAACAGCCGTTCAACGTTTCGTGAAAATGGCCATTTTAATATTGATATTGATAAGCAAATACCGGTTCTGGTAAATGTGGTTTTTTCGGCAATGATTACGGCCAATTACATGGGCTTTAAGACGATGTATCTTCTGGGGGTAGAACATGACTGGCTAGCAAAAAGAAGCTGTACTCCGGAAGCAAATTATTTCCAAGATCAACATTTTTACGAGGAAGACGAATTTCCCAAAATACCGCTTCTAACAACGTTTGTTCCTTATGAAAAAATCTGCATATCCGCAACACTCGCCTACAAAACACATCGTCTTCTTAAGCAAAAAATGCCGGATGTTCAAATATTCAACTTAACACCCGGTTCATACCTTGATGTTTTTCCTTTTCAGAGATATGAAGACGTTGCAAAAGGTTTGAACGATAACAAAGATTCTCATGGATAAAACAAATTCTCAAACAACGCTGACGACAAAAAAAGATTGGAGCGAATATTACGACAAGAATGCGCATACCCAGGAAAAAAAAGAAAAACCGGTCGCCTTTTCTGAATTGTTTGATGCCTATCTGAAGCCCGATAAAAATAAAACCGTACTTGAGATAGGATGCGCCGGAGGAGATTTTTTGTATCACATTCACAATAAATTCAGTCACATACCCTACGGAATTGATTACTCGGAAAAGATTGAATTAACGAGAAACAAATTTTCGGAGAACGGAGCCGTTGCTCCCACTTTATACCTGCAGGACCTGATGACTTGGACTACGGAGAAAAAATTTGATGTGGTGTGTTCTTTCGGCTTTGTCGAACACTTTGAAAATTTCGATTTTGTTATTAAAAAACACGCTGACTTGGTGTCCAATGATGGGCTACTGATTTTAACCATACCTCATTTTTCTCACGGGCAATATTTTTTGCATTGGTTGCTTGATAGAAAAAATTTAAAACTTCACAACACAAAGATAATGAATTTGCGGTCATTCAAAAAGGCCTTCGCCAAATTGCCTTTTGAAATAAAAGAGTTGTCTTATTACGGAACATTCGCTTTTTGGATGGAAAAAAAGCTAGAAACTCTGACTGAAAAAATACTGTACCGTGTAATCCGAATTTTTGGAGTAAAAATAAACCGAGTGCTCGGAGAAAACCGCCCTAATTTTATGTTCTCCCCATTTATCGTATGTGTCGCAAAAAGAAAATGACAAACAATACTTCAAAAATAAGCTTTGTCGTGCCGGCATACAATTCCGCCGAAACTATCTCGGAATCGATCGATTCTATTTTTAACGGTAATTTTGAAAGCGGTGATGAAGTTATCATCGTAAACGACGCTTCCACCGACCGCACGGAAGAAAAAATTATCGCTCTGCAAAAAAAGTATCCGCCGATCATTTACCTTAAAAATAAAGAAAACAGAGGATGTCCCGCCACAAGAAATATCGGTATACACAGCGCAAAAAATCCGCTTATTTTTAATTTGGATGCAGATGACGTACTCGCGAAAAAGAGCGTCGCTACCCTCAAAGAATATCTCATTGCGCAAAACGCCGATATCTCAGCCTTTGGTGAAAGCCGGTTTTTTACGAAAAGCATAAAAAAAATTACGCACAAATGGGTCTACAAAGGCGGCGTTATCACCCTCGCGGATTATCTCGCCGGCCCGTATGTTCCGGGGGGAAATTTGATATATACAAAAAAAAGCTGGAAAAAAATAGGCGGATACTGGGAATACGGGAAAGGGCTGCACGAATTTTGGGGTTTCGGGCTGAAGCAGATCGCTATGGGTTCCAAATTTGTAGTACTTCCCGATTCGTATTACTTTCATCGGTACGGAAAGCCTTCCCTGTTCGTTCGCGAATCACGAGATAGTCAAGAAGGCTCGCGGGTAACAACAAAAATGATCATGGATTTCATCGGCTTACTCCGCGAAGATGACGCAAAATACATCCGGAGCGAAGAGGGGAAAAATTGGTTTGATAACATTTCGGAAAAACCGATACACGTCCTTTCGGGAGAACTCGGCATAACCGGATACAAAGTATCGCTTGATCCAAGCGGTCCGTTCGTAAAAATGCTCAAAAAAATTCTTCCTGAAAATTTAAAAACGCATCTTAAACGCATTCTCAAAAAAACATGATAACCGTCAAATTTACCGGTGGTTTGGGAAACCAAATGTTCCAGTACGCGTTTGGGCGGCGCCTTTCTCTCGACCAAAAAAGTGAACTTTTTTTTGATACATCGTGGTATAAAAAATCCCCCGACCGAAACTTTACGATCGAAAATTTTCAAATTGCAGGGAAACCGTCAACAAAATTTGAAAAAATAAAACGACTTTTTTCCGAAACAATAGAGGAAAAGACGCTCCTCTTTGACACAAAAGTTCTTTCGACAAACGATAGCTTGTTTCTCAATGGCTATTGGCAAAGTCCGAAATATTTTGAAGACATTGAAGATATTTTACGCAAAGACTTTACCCTTAAAAAACCGCAAGGAGAAAAGTACGATGAAATGTTGCGCAAAATTACCATGGGAAATTCTGTTTCCTTGCATGTGCGCCGCGGTGATTATCTTGCCGAAAAAAACGTGAGCGTATATACTGAATGTTCCCCTGAATACTACAAAAAGGCGATACAATATGTAAAAGAAATAAACGAAGATATTCATCTTTTTATTTTTTCGGATGATACCGACTGGGTGAAAGAGAACCTGAAGATCGATCTTCCTGCAACGTATGTTTCAGCAGAACATTTCACAGATTACCAGGAACTGACGCTTATGAGCGCCTGCAGGCATAATATAACGGCAAACAGCACCTTCAGCTGGTGGGGTGCGTGGCTCAATAAGAATCCGGAAAAAATAGTCATCACTCCCGGAAAATGGCTCGTAACCGACAGCAACTATGAAAATGACCTTCTTCCCGAGGAATGGACAAAACTGTAAAATTTTACGATTTATTTATCACTTTATATTTTTATGGAAGCAAAAACACAAATTAACAACTACCTCGTTCGCGTCGCAGAGACAACAAACAAATTAAATCGAGACGAAATAAATGCGCTCGCTCACGAAATTTATGAAACTTACAAAAATGATAAGAACATTTTTATTTTCGGCAATGGAGGAAGCGCGTCAACATCATCTCATCTTGCCTGCGACTTAAACAAAGGCATAAGTTACGGAAAACATAAAAAATTCCATGCGCATTCTCTGACGGACAATATCGCAACCATTACAGCCTATTCCAATGACTTATCTTACGATGATGTTTTTATCGAACAACTCAAAAACTTTTTGAATCAGGGAGATCTTGTTATCGCAATTTCCGGAAGCGGCAATTCAAAAAATATCATAAAGGCGGTGGAATACGCCAATTCAATGGGAAAC
>Ga0172379_10005274_pt1 | contig 18201 bp, 17 predicted proteins | sample GrowelOW334metaG_FD_119756 | JGI IMG/M metagenome (GOLD analysis project Ga0172379, IMG submission 119756) | Groundwater microbial communities from an aquifer near a municipal landfill in Southern Ontario, Canada - Groundwater well OW334 metaG | ecosystem: Environmental > Aquatic > Deep...
CCCTCTTCCAGCAGTTTCATCGCTTCGTCATTTTGCGCTTTGGTAAGATATAGGTCGGCAAGCCTCGCAAACAACGGTGAACGGGGAACCTCGGACATCTTTTGAGCAAGAAACTCTATGTCGAACTCTTCTAATTCCATAATAAAAAAGCCAGGGAAAGTATTTTCTCTGGCTTAAAATAGCTAACTAATTTGTGATTTGCAAAAGTGCGATGTGTTCTTCAGCAAAAATTGTTTTGTCGTCCCGATACAATGCACCGAGACTTTTCGCAACGACAATCTACAATCGAATTTTTGCCGCAGCGCTAATGCAATAAATTACTTTACAACAATCTTCTAAATTGCCAACGGTTCGACGGCAAGGTTCAATTGTGACATCTTAATCCGGCGGGCTTCAAGTGCCTGCTGTACGGACATCAGTGCTACAAAACCATATCCGAACGTGAAGAGAAGCTGGAACGGAACAGCAGCGATCTCCAGATAATACAACGATGAAAGGACGCCGAATAAACAGTAAAGTGCCAAGGCAATTTCAACGAGTACCGTCCAGCTGAATTTTACCGGAACATATTTCTTATCGTTCCATGACTGTTTTTTCCCTTCGATACCGTACTTCGGCGTACGGACGAACTCGCTTTTCCGTTTGAATAATCCTTCCAACACCGCTTTGCTGTTGTTTACGGCAAATCCCATGCTTCCCGCCATAAACACCGGGAAGAGCATGATTCGTTTGCGCCAGTCAACGTAGATGTCCTTCTGTGAATAGAGATAGAACAGGAACGAACCGATAAATGCCAGCACGAAGACCGACATGAAATCAAAATACGCGTTGTATTGTCCGCCGTGCTTGATAAACGTGAGCGGCACGTTCAAAATACTGGCAAGGATGATGAACGGGAACACGATGTTGTTCGTCAGATGGAACGTGCTGTGGAACTTGATACGGAACGGAATGTTCGACTTCCAGACCATGGGAAGAAGTTTCCGTGCAGTCTCGATAGCACCCTTCGTCCAGCGGAACTGCTGCGATTTCAATGCGTTGATCTCCGCCGGAAGTTCTGCCGGTGACGTTACATCGCGCAGGAACTTGAATTTCCATCCGAGCAATTGTGCACGATAGCTCAGATCGAGATCTTCCGTTCATGTATCGCTCTGCCAGTTGCCGGCATCGATGATGGTTGCTTTTCTCCACACGCCGCCGGTCCCGTTGAAGTTGATGAAATATCCCGCCTTGTTGCGGATATTCTGTTCGATTACAAAGTGTCCGTCCAACGCCATTGCCTGTGTGCGGGTCATCAGCGAATAGTCGCCGTTCAAATGTTCCCAGCGTGTCTGCACCATGCCGATGTTCTGATCGGCGAAGAAATATGGGATGGTCTTCTTGAGAAATTCCGGTTTCGGAATGAAGTCTGCATCGAAGATTGCTACGAAATCGCCTTTGGCAGTTTTCAGTCCTTCTTTCAATGCTCCTGCTTTAAATCCCTGCCGATTCGTTCGGTGGCCGTGGATAATGTTGTAGCCCTGCGCCTGTTTTTCGCGTACGATGCTGGCAACGAGGTCCACTGTTTCGTCTGTGGAATCATCCAGCACCTGAATCTCGAGCCTGTCCTTCGGATAGTCGATCGCGCAGGAGGCATCGATAAGCCGTCGCACTACATACATCTCATTATAGAGCGGAAGCTGTATGGTGACCATGGGCGTATCATTTAGCTGCAGATCCCCTTCCACCTCGTTGCGATGGCGATAATAGTGATAGATCATAACAAAGCCGTGGGCGCCGAAGATAAAGAGAATGCTCAGGCAGATGATGTAAGCGATGAGTATGAATTGTTCCATAGTGTTATATGTTTATGTGGGAGTTATAGTTCTAAAAACTTTTGCCATTGTATCATCGATTCATCGGATCATTGTTGCAATGTTACAATGATTCAATGAATCAATTCATTATTTTTTACCACCCCGAGACTGTTTCCAGCAGGATGTCTTCTGCAACTTTATTTACCGCATCATTCAACGCGACGTCGCGTACTTGCTGTCCCTGTGTGTATTCGCCCCAGTTTGAAAAATCGCGTTCCCACACCTTTTTCCGTAATTTCATGTCGGTGTAGGTCGCATGCACCGTTACCGTGATTCTGCGTGTCTTAATGATGTCGTTCCCGCCGATAACAGACGGAGCATCGATAACTGTTGAGATCGTTCCTTCAATGATCGAATCCGACGTCAACCGTTCGCCGATCTCCAGATTATTATCATTGCGGAACATTTCGATCACTTTCTGCGTGAACTTCTCCCGGAGTCCCGGTTCGCCGAATCCGCTCACATCCTCGAACAGCGGAATCGCTACCGTCTTCAAATGCGGCGCGACCGATGCTCCGGTGAAGGAGTAGCAGCTGCCGAAAGTGAGTATACACACGATCGTAAAAAGAAGGAATGTTACTCTCATAATCCGTATTCTTTGATTTTCCGGTACAGTGTCCGTTCGGAGATCTGCAGTTCATCCGCTGCCAGACGGCGGTTATTGTGAAATTTCTTCAGCGCCGTTTCGATCATTCTCCGCTCCATCTCATTCAACGAAAGATTTTCCTGCACTGCGTTATTTTGATTCGCTTTTACCGCTCCGTCCGCACCCAGCACCCCTTTCAACAGGTTCTTCACTTCAAGCATATCGTTTTTCAGTTCGATCAATGCACGGTACAGCAGCTGCCGTTCGTCAAAATCGTTCTGCTTCGTCACGATCATTGGTAGCATCCGCTCTTCTGCCGGCAGACGAAGATATTTCCTGATGTCTTCCGCATCCAGCCGCTTTCCCCGTTCCAGCACCAGCATGCTCTCCACCACGTTGCGCAGTTCGCGCACATTGCCGTGCCAGTAATAATTCTGCAATATTTCCGCCGCCGATGTTGTCATCCCGCCGAACTTGATGCCGTTCTTTGCGGAGAACTCTTCCACAAATTTTTCAAAGAGCAGCGGAATATCTTCTTTCCGTTCCCGCAGTGCCGGAATCCGCACGTTTACTGAACGAAGCCGGTAGAACAGATCCTGTCGGAAATTCCCGTTCCGCACTTCCTGTTCCAAATCCTTGTTTGTCGCAGCGATCACCCGCACATCCACTTTTCGCGCATTGGAGGAACCGACACGAAGGAATTCGCCGTTCTCCAGAATCCGTAAGAATTTCACCTGCGTTGCCAGCGGCAGTTCGCCGATCTCGTCCAAAAAGATCGTCCCGCCGTCTGCCAGTTCGAAATATCCCTTTCGCTCGCTGCTGGCTCCGGTAAACGAACCCCGCTCGTGACCGAACAGTTCGGATTCGATAATCCCTTCTGGAATCGCGCCGCAGTTCACCGTGACCATCGCTTTCTTCGACCGCCGGCTTGCGCCGTGGATCGCATGGGCAATCACTTCCTTGCCCACGCCGCTTTCCCCGGTGATGAGTACCGTAATATCAGTCGGCGCCACATGCTGAACGACCTGCACCAGCTCTTGCATCTCAAGCGACTCGCCGACAATGCCGAACTGTTGCTGGAACTCTTTCTTGTTCACAACCTGGTCCACCTTCGCCCCGTTCACCGTTTCACCACGAACCAATCCAGATTAAACTTCGCTTTCAGTTCGCTGCCGTAGACTTTTGCCGTGCGCTCATCCGCAAATCCATCAAATCCTACTGCATACACTGTTTTTTCGCCGCTCTGCTTGGAGAAAACTACTGCCTGTCGACCGACCGCCGTGGAGATATTCTGCGCTTGTTCATACGCTTTTGTCTCCTGCGAATACACTCCCACCTGAACAATAAATGCTCCTGTGACTGTTGCCGGTGCAGTCGGATGCGTTTCTGTTTTCTCTTCCGTTACTGGCTTGGATACCACAGCGGGCTGCTGGATGCCTACTTCGGACGGCTTTGCTTCATTTTTCGCAAAGATTGAATTCGGATATTGCTGATTCAACTGGTTCATTTTCGCTTCGGCAGTTTTGTATAAACCGACGGCGTAATAATATTGATATACTTTATAGAGAGCATCATCCGCCCATTCGTTCTGAGGGAAATTGTCAACGATGGACTGATATTTTTTCACTGCCTGGTCGCCGTTCCCTGTCACATATGCATCCAAATACCGGACTGCAGGATCGTTCGGAGATTGTTTTATCAGCGTTGCAACCTCGATTCGCACTTGTTCAAGTTTTCCGGAATGGATCAAATCAAGGCGTTCACGGACATCTCGATCGCTCAACTGCGCGGTAAGTATTCCTGCCGCTGCAACAGTTGTTAGAAAAATATATGTGATCGTCTTCTTCATTGTCTGTTTGCCGGTATTAATTGATTCCGGGAACGAGTTTCCCGAACAGTGTTTGTGCATTCGCACGTTCGATTTTCACTCTTCGATATTCCCCAACGGCAGCATCTTCCCGGGGGAAAAGTGTTTTTTTATTCGTATCTGTTCTGCCGAGCAAATCGTCGGAAGAGCGGGAACTGTCCCGTTCCACCAATACTTCCACTTCTGTTCCGATCAGAGACTGATTAATCTCCAGTGCAATCGCGTTCTGCACATCGATGATCTCGCTTAACCGTTCCACTTTCATTTCTTCCGGGACATCATCTCCCATGTCGAATGCTCTGGTATTTTCGCGCGGAGAATATTTGAACATGTATGCGCCGTCGTACCGCACATTCTTCAGGATTTCCAGTGTCATCTGATGATCTTGCTCTGTCTCAGTTGGGAATCCCGCGATGATATCCGTAGAGAAACTTGCTTCCGGCATTGCTGTTTTGATCTTCGCCAGCAGATTCAGATAATGATCCACCGTGTACGTCCGGTTCATTAATTTGAGTATGCGGTCCGAACCAGACTGGACCGGCAGATGGACGTATTTACAAATGTTCTTGTGCGTTGCAATCGTCTCGATCAGCTTATCGCTCATATCCTGCGGGTGTGATGTGGTGTAGCGTACACGCATGGAACTGTCCACTGTTGCTACCGATTTCAGCAGATCCGCAAAATCGTTCTCGCCGTCGTGATAAGAATTCACGTTTTGTCCGAGCAACGACACCTCTTTGAATCCCTGTTCGCTCAAGTTCCGAACTTCTTCCATTATGCTCTTCAAACTGCGGCTCCGTTCGCGACCCCGGGTAAACGGAACGACGCAAAACGTGCAAAATTTATCGCAACCGCGCATCACAGACAACCAAGCGCTGATCCCTTCCGTGCGAAGCGGGGTGATATCATCATAATTCTCGACACGGGAAAGTTTTACCGCGATTCCTCGCTGACCAGCATACGCATCATCAATCAGTTTCGGTAGTTTTCGGTATTCATCGGGACCAACTACAAGGTCAACAAGATTATTCTTCTCTACCAGAGTGGTACGCAATCGTTCGGCCATGCAACCCAGCACGCCAATCAGTACATCGGGATTCCTACGTTTATGTTCCTTCAATTCAGAAACACGTTGATGTGCTCTTTGTTCAGCGTTGTCCCGCACGCTGCAGGTATTCACCAAAATCAGATCTGCAAGAGCGGCGTCTGAGGTGACTTTGTAACCGATTTTATCAACTACACTTAGGACAACCTCTGTGTCTGCCATATTCATCTGGCATCCGTAGGTTTCCACATACACTTTTTTATTTTTTTCAACTTCCATGCGATACAAATATACCGCAAGACTGACATTTGGACAATGGAAAGTCCTTTTATTAACTAAATTTAATTGAATAGACTTTAGATTAAGCGATTTTAAGAATAGAGTATTTGCCTTTTTGTCAGCTTTTTTTCTTCTCTCTTGTGGAAGACAAAAGCATAAAGACAAAGTTATCCACAGATTACAAACATCGAATTTTGATGAATTTAGGGTATCTGTGGGAGGTACAAAAGATCAAAGTAACGATGCAATTCGGTGTGCCAGAAGGTGGTTCAGATACACAGCGGGAAGATAGAGAAACAATCCATCGATCAATGCATGCATGAGAACCCGAGTTTCGATTGTCTGTTCCTTCCAGAGCAAATAGAAAAGGAGGATTGAAAACGGAACATTACCGGCAACAGCAGTAACTGTGCCGGGATTGTACATTCCTAGGACGAAAATGCCGCTGATGTGTGGCATTAATGCATTCCAGAAAATAATCGACTGCAGTGTCAGCAAAACAGAGATTTTTCGGCGTGTCTGCTCACCGCGTAGACACAAGATGGTAATGATCAACGGGACGACGGTTACAAGTATCAGAGAAATGAATATTTGCGTGCGGGAAAATTCCAGCGATCTGAAGAGTGGAACCTTTTCCTGAAGCTCCGGCAGATGTGCTGCGAGCCAATGTGGCATGGTGAGCGCTTCTTCAAGATTATGGAAGAAGAGCACAGCGGGAATTAGCGGGAGCAAACGTTTACTATCGATTTTCATCACACTGAAATATACGAACAGACAGTAAATTAAAAACAGTACGAATTTCAATAATTATTTTCATCCGAAATCTCCGTATATTTTACCAGCAATTCAACAATCACCCAACCTTTATCCAAACAGGCAAAGTATGAATCCTCAGAATTTCATTTCCGAAGTCCGCATGAAAGCCAAACAATTAAAGAAAACTATCGTCCTTCCGGACGCCATCGATCCCCGCGCAATGAAAGCAGCGCGCATTTTAACAGATGAAGGGATCGCCACTCCGATCCTGATCGGCAGCGAATCGGCAATACAGGCAAAAGCAAAAGAAGAGAATGTATCATTGTCCAACATCAAGATCATCGATCCGGAAAAGTCCGAACTGTTACAATCATTCTCTGATAAATTCTTCGAATTACGTAAAGCGAAAGGAATCCAACCGAATGAAGCAACCGAGACGATGAAGAAGCCGCTCTTTTTCGGCGCAATGATGGTCCGCGAAGGATTGGCAGACGGCAGCGTTGCCGGTTCTCTTTCTACCACCGGCGATGTGATGCGCGCCGGTATTCAAGTGATTGGAATGAAGGAAGGAATCTCAGTTGTCTCCAGTTTCTTTATGATGGTGTTCCCGAATCAATTATACTCCTTTGCCGATTGTGCTGTTGTTCCGGATCCGACTGCAGAACAGTTAGCGGACATTGCATTAACAACAGCAGAGAATCACGCAAAACTGACCGGCGAAGAACCGCGCGTGGCAATGCTCTCCTTCTCCACAAAAGGAAGTGCAAACCATCCGCACGTTGAGAAAGTGGTGAAAGCAACGGCACTGGCACAACAAAAACGTCCTGCCTTGAAACTGGACGGCGAAATGCAGTTGGATGCGGCTATCGTTCCAAAAGTCGGTGCGTCAAAAGCTCCCGGCAGCAACGTTGCCGGCACGGCGAATGTGCTTGTCTTTCCCGATCTCGATGCCGGCAATATCGGCTACAAATTGGGACAGCGTCTCGGCGGCGCCGAAGCAATCGGACCGATCGTGCAAGGGCTGAAAAAACCGGCGTTTGATCTTTCGCGCGGGTGTTCGGTGGAAGATATTGTCAACACCACGGCGATTAATGTTGTGATTGGAGCGGTGTAAAAAACGATGAATGATAAATGATGAATGATGAACAATTATGGCAAAAGATAATATTGTAAGGACTAAAAGTTTTGCATTTGCGATTAAAATCGTCACGATGTACAAATATCTTGTTGATCATCAAAAAGAGTTCGTGTTAAGCAAACAATTGCTGCGCTCTGGTACGTCAATAGGGGCAAATATACGAGAAGCAGACAATGCCGAAAGCAAAGCTGACTTCATTCATAAAATGAGTATAGCTCAAAAAGAAACAGATGAATCGCTGTACTGGTTAGAATTATTAAAAGAAACGAATTACCTTTCGGAAACAGAATATAATTCTATTTCATCCGATGCTAATGAGATACTGAAATTAGTACGCAGCATTATTATCTCGTCCAAGAATAACATTCATCGTTCATAATTCATCATTTATGCAGAGTAAAGACTGGATCGAATCATTACACTTGCTCCCTCACCCGGAGGGGGGATATTATAAAGAGATTTACCGTGCTGAAGGAGTGATTCCTCAATTGAATCTTCCGATTCGGTACAGCGGAGGACGGTCTTACTCAACCGCAATCTATTATCTGCTGGAGAGCGGCGACATTTCATCGCTACACCGCTTGCGGTCGGATGAACAGTGGTTTCACATCGACGGTTCGGCGTTGTCAATCCACTCCATCGCACCGGATGGAACCTACACGCAGCAGCATATCGGAAAACACATGGAGAACGGAGAACAGCCGTATGCCGTTGTGCCGCTTGGCAGCTGGTTTGGCGGGACTGTGGATAAGGAAAACAGTTACAGCCTTGTCGGTTGTGTGGTATCGCCGGGATTCGATTTTGAAGATTTTGAACTGGCAAAAAAAGAGTTATTACTTCTGCAGTTTCCACAACATGCAGCAATCATTGAAAAACTTTCTCGTTCTTAATTTTACAGACTCTGGATAAGTGGAACCAGAGCGAACCTCAAGAGAAATGCCCCGCCGATCTCCACAACAAACGGAATCACCACGCCGTCCGGAAAGAAATCCACATCGGCATCTTTCATTATCAGGAATCCGGCGATGACAATCGTCAGCATCAAATGCAGCGCTTCGGGAAACGGAACCATCCCGGTCAGAATTGAGGCGCCTGCACAAATAGTGCAGGTTTTGATGCTCACCTCCAGTTTTCGCATCCTGATAACGACTACATACAACACCGTTTTCAGGATCAGGTCGATAAGAGGCAGAAAGATGTCAATCAGATTCATTTCCGTCTGAACTCCGTTTCAACCGTCATCGCAATCCCGCCGCGGACTGCATACGCCGCAGTCACCGTGCAGCGGCGCGGTTTCAATACCGCAACGAGATCATCAAGAATAACATTCACTACATGTTCGTAAAATGTCTCTTCGTTGCGGAAGGATTGTAAATAGAGTTTGAGCGATTTTGATTCAATAATCAGTTTGTCCGGCACATATTCGATCTGCAGCGTGGCAAAATCGGGCTGACGGTTCACCGGTCCGAGCGTTGTAAATTCTTCGGTAGTCAATGTTACGGTGTAATTGCGGTCAGCATGGTGATTGGGAAATACTTCCAGTTTTTTTTGCGGAGCGGCATCCTTTCCGAGAAGGGATAATGATTTCAAGTCTTTGTTGGAAGTTAGTTTTTTCGCCATAGATGATTTCTCGCGCTAGTATTGTGAGTTATCATCCTTCGACATGCTCAGGATGACTCACTTGATTTGCATTCAAAACTTATTTCAGTCTGTGATTCCTGATCTTCTCGTACGTGCCGCCGAAAAGAAGGTCATTGGTATTTTTCGCATTCAGGAAATCATGCGGAAAACCGAGCTCTATCGCACTGATCTCGTCCAATCGTTTCAACTGATCTGCGGAGAGTTTCACTTTCACACTGTTTAGATTATCCTTGATCTGTGCTTCGTTCCTTCCTCCGATAATGGGAATATTCACTCCGGGCCGATGCAGCAGCCACGCAAGCGCGGTCTGTGCCGGCGAAACGTTCAGTTCTGCGGCAATAGCCGATGCGGTCTCCGCAATCATTAAATTCCGTTCGGACAATCTTCTGCTCCCCTCTTTAATCCTCGTCTTCTCCTGATGTTTCCCGCCGGAAAATTTTCCCGTCAGCACCCCGGAACCAAGCGGGGACCACGGCAGCACTGCCATGTCGAATGCACGGGCCATCGGCAGCAATTCCCGTTCCGGTGTCCGCTCCACCAAGCTGTACTCCACCTGCAGTCCCGCAAACGAAGTCCATCCTCGCAGCTCTGCGATCGTATTCATCTGCGATACCAGCCACGCCGGAGTATCCGAAATGCCGATGTGCAGAATCTTTCCCTGGCGAACCGCATCGTCCAACGAGCGAAGTACTTCGTCAACGCCGGTGGTGAAGTCCCACGCGTGCACATAATAGAGATCGATGTAATCAGTTTTTAACCGTTTCAGACTGTGGTGCAGGGACTGGACCATATTTTTGCGGTGATTGCCGCTCCAGTTCGGATCACCCTGTTTCATCTTCAGAGAATACTTCGTTGCAAGAACAATATTCTCCCTGTCGTGACAGATCAGGTCGCCGATGATCTTTTCGGAAGTCCCTTCCGTATATCGATTTGCCGTATCAATGAAGTTTCCCCCTTCTTTCACGAACGCATCATACATTTTCCTGCATTCGTCCACCGAGGCGCCCCAACCCCATTCTTCGCCGAAAGTCATCGTTCCGAGACAGAGTTCCGAAACACGCAAACCGCTTTTCCCGAGGAGTTTGTAGTTCATAGTAATTCTCACAAAAAAAATCTGGAGGAAAAGTAGTGAAGGAATTGGCCAGAAACAAGTAATAGGTGTCTCAAAAAAAAATGGTCATTTCCCCTAAGGGTCCTCTTGGGGCGATGGAGTGAAATGACCGTAGCAATCTCATGAGTACTGTTTGATACGAGGTTGCAGGGAATCGTGGTCAAGATGTCTGCCAGGATCGTGCCGCAAAAGTGATTCCTTCGACCAATACTTGCAAGCAAGAGAATAATCTGAGTTGACACTTTGCGAAATCTACGTATTTTACTTGATTCCTAATTCTTCATCTCGTTCCCAAGCAGAGCGTGGGAATGAGAAAATATTTTAATTGGCCAATAGACACATTTTTATTGATAACATCTATCGGTTCCGAATCGGTGATTGAATAAAAAAATAATACCTGCTAAGGCTGCATAATGAAAATATCCACACATCTCTTACTGACAACAATTTTCGCTTTCTTTGCGTTAATCAACCTTGGTTGTCCTGATGATGTGCCTCCGATAGTGATTCCTCCGACACCAACAAACTGCGAGTATCCGGCAGGCAATCGAAATTTTACTTGGAGATTGGACACAATAGCATGGTGGCCATCGTTACTCGGTGGAAGCCACGCATTCTCTGACTCCGACGCTTGGGTTGTGGGAGATATGCACGGCCCTATTATCAATGGACAAAATACAAGTTATGTCGGTTTGCATTGGGATGGGAAAACGTGGAATGAGCAAATTGATTTCCTTGATATTCTTATGAAGGCTAATGATTTAACTGGCGATGATCATTTTATGGTTGGAGTTGGATGGCGTGGTATGCCCGAAGGTGTATTAGCTGCTGTAACCGAATTTGAAAACTCAACAAAAAAATGGAATACGGTTCAATTTCAATCTAAAGGTGAGCTTCGCTCTGTGTGGACTGACGGCAAAGGATATTTCATTACCGTTGGAGATAACGGAATGGTCTATACAAAAGATGGCTATACGGCTGAGTGGGTATATCAAAAAGCGCCGACGGAATTTAATTTTACAAAAATTGTTGGATTATCAAAAAATGAGATCTATGCTCGATCCGTCATTTCATTGTCTACGGGTGAATATTTTCAACAATACTGGAGGTATTTTGGTGGGCAATGGTTAAAATTGTATGATAGCAAAGATACAACAGGAACACCTGTGAAATTGTACAATACTGATAATAGCATGTATGATGTGGCGGTTTCCCGTTGTTCAATTACCGATTCACTAAAAATATATCTTATTGGGTGGGAATCATTTCTGCTTGAATCAAAAGGACAATCGTTGGAATATAGAATAACAAATCTTTCTGAACTTGGGCTGCCATTACGGAGTCTTGGTAGAACTGCCGGAAGGATAATATTTTATTCACCAAACGATTTTTGGATATTCGGAACACGGTTTAATTTCTATCATTGGAATGGCGATAATTTCCAAAAAATTGTGATGCCGGGATTGCCGAATGATGATGCCCATTTTGGAAATCAGCAAGCAATGATAAAGACTTCATCGGGGAAGATATTTCTTCCGACCGAAGTTTCTTCACAGGTATATGTTGTGGTTCAAGGTGCACCTAATTAATAACGAAATTTAAATTTCATCTCGTTCCCAAACTCCTTTGGGAACGTACTATAAACGAAGTTCCGCTTCACACACAGAACGAAAAACAGATCGGAGAATTTAAACAAGAAATATAGTCTCGAATACGATCGGTTTCAAAGTAGAGCTTTGGAACGAGAACCAAATCTTGTCATTCCGGCGGAAGCCGGAATCCACGTTTTTTTTGTTATTTTTTAGGATGGATGCCAGCTTTCGCTGGCATGACATAACTTTTTTTAGCTTTTTCATCTCGTTCCCAAACTCTTTTGGGGAACGTACTAGAAGCGAAGTCCTGCTTCGCACTTAGAATGAAAACAGATTGGAGAAATTGAGTATGAAACGGAGTTTCATCATAATGGCGCACTCAAGCAGTGCTTGGGAGTGAAAGAAAACAATCGCATTTTAAAACACGCGGTATTCAGAAAAATGTAACATCCACTTGGAACGGACTGGCGTCCGTTCCGACAATGGAAAAATACCTAATTCTTGGTATTGATTGTTTCATCTCGTTCCCAAGAAGAGCTTGGGCACGAGAAACTACCCAAAGAAAATTCTCAGCGATTTTTTCTTTCATGAACCACCCGTTCAATCACTTCCATCGTTGTTTCCGCACCAGTTTGCCAATCGAATTCCCGCGAACGGACAAGCGCATTCTGCGTCAGCCGTTCCCGCAGGTGTGCATCACGCAGCATCAGAATGATCTTTTCGGCAAGCTGTTCACGGTTGCCGTATTCGTACAATAAACCCGTTTCTCCGTCAATCACTGCATCGCGCAATCCCTGCACATTGCTGGAAACTGTCGGCGTGCCGCATGCATTTGCTTCGATCGCCGTTAATCCCCATCCTTCTTTTGCCGAAGTATTCACCGCCACATGCATGGTATTGAGCAATCGAACTTTTTCCTCTTCGCTGACGAATCCGGTAAACGTAATGCTGTCCTGTAATCCCAGCTGGGCTGTCAATTCCATCAACCGCGGCTTGTCATCACCGTCTCCGACGATAACAAGTTTTGCTTCAGGAATCACCTGCTGCACAACGATGAACGCTTCAATAAGGTGATCGAATGATTTGTATTTCTTCAGTCTACCGAGCGCGCCGATCAACGGCGTGGAAGATTTGGCGATGCCTGTTTGCCGATAGAGTTTGTGGTCCATTCCGTACGGAACATAGTGCACCTTGTCCGGGAAAAATCCGTTCGCGTTCACTTCGGCTATTGTGCTGGGAGAGTGCACCATAAAATGAATTTTGCGGTACATCGGTAGCGATGCGCGTTCAGCAAGGTACACGTACGACGCGAGCGGAAAGATTGTCTCTTTGAAAACACTTGTGCCAAGCAGGTGGTGGATCTCGCCGAGTACCGGCTCTTTTACATACGCCGGTGTATAGAACGGGATTTTGTTCACATCATCCACGATCAGATCGAAGTGCTGATGCCGGAAGGTGGAAAAATACTTTTGCATCACCACATAATTGAAGAGGAATCTTCCCCCCTGGCGGATGATCTTGATGCCGTTCTTTTCATCCGTCGGCTTCGCCCCGTCATACGAAGAGCAAAAGAGCGTCACCTCATGCCCCATCGCAGCAATGCGGGAATACGTTTCGTGGAGATGCACTTCGGCGCCGCCGGCGAGCGGATGAGAGAGGTCTTGCCAGTTGAAAATGAGGATGTTCATAAGAGCAATTGATAATGCATAATTGATAATGGATAATGGATAACGATCGATTATCACCTATCCATTATCAACTATCAATTGCTGTGCTATTTTTTCTTTCCAATCACTCCCATAGAGAGTGCAGTATAGGTGGCGAGTGTGCTGTCTTTCACCGTATCGCGGATCGCTTTACGCACGGAATACAGCAGCGGCACTTTCGGATTCAGCGGCAATTTAATCCCGATTGCACGGAATGCTTCCCTGGTCATCCGGTAGAACAAACTGGGATACATCCATTCGCCGTAGGTATGGATCGTTTGCAATCCGAGTTTTTCCATTTCCTTCTTCAGTTCGGGAACGGAGAAGGAACGTTCCCAACCTGCAAACCATTTGTTGATTGCGATAAGGAATGTTTTGATGACGGTGTAGATGTGATACCGCTGCGGCACATCAACACAGAGCAGTCCGCCGGATTTGAGCACACGGATATTCTCCCGGAGGAGTGCTTCCGCTTTCTCGTAGCGGAAATGTTCCAGCAGTCCCTGGTGGAAGATGATATCGAACGTGTTGTCCTTAAAAGGCAGCTGGAACGTATCCCCGCCGATGATGCGAACATCCATCTTCTCTTCCGCGGCAATTCGTTTCATGATCTTGAGAGAGTTCATGGAATAGTCGAGCTGATACACTTCCGCTCCTCGTTCCACCAGGGGAAAACTGTCTCGTCCGGTCCCGGCACCGATCTCGAGAATCTTCTTCCCTTTCACATCCGTCACCTTCACCAGATTCCGCACGACGCGGTCCGAGTTGGAGTAGACCTCCTTCACTTCCTTCTTCTCTTCCCAAAAATTGTCCCAATGTTCTAAGCGAGATTCTTTCATACTGACATTTATTTATGAGTACCGTATCTGATTTCTTTGTGTTGCAAAGAAAAAAGGATGAAGATTACTCTTCACCCTTTTTCTTTGATTATGTACTGCGATGATGCGGCGATATTATTTTTTCGCCAGTGTATCCTTTTTCGCGTTGCGGATTGCCATCAACTGTGCTTTTTGCGCTTTCACCCATTCCGGCAAACCTTGCATTGTGCCGTACGTCGTGTTAATGCGGTCCAAGATCTCGTTTGCCTTGTCAAACTCTCCGCGGTTTTGATACATCGTAAAGAGCATGTAATACGGATGATACTGGTTTTGGAACGGTTCTGCGATCGGCTTAGAAACCATCTCCAGTAGCCGCGCTTCTAGATTTTGCGTCGTCTGCTTATACCGCTCATGTGCACCGGCAAATTGATAGAAGTTCGTGATATCGTATTCTACACGGTAATCCAGCGGCAGCACGGACGACGGAAGTTTTACCATCATCGCATCGAGCGTTTCCACCGCTTTGGCGTTGTCGCGGGCAACATTAATGTAATGAAGCGCAAGACGCATGAATGCATTGCGGTAGTTCATGGCAAGACGCACCACATTCTCGTCATAATGCACCGTAGAATCCTGCAGTCCACGGTAGCGGTACCCACGACGGAACGTGAGGCTCGGTTCCGCCGGTACGTTCAACAAGTTCGCCGAGAGAATATTCGGATCGATCACGCCGTCATCACTTGGGGCAGGATACGGGATCAGTTTCATCGCCAGACCATCCATGCGGAAATACCGGTCGAGGCCGATCTTCGAATCCGGCGTTGAGGTGACGGCCATGTAGATCGGACGGACCCAGTTATTGGACAGGATAATATCATATGCCATGATATCCTGCGCACGGATCGCTTTGATCACCTGACCTCCCGGCTGCGGAAACTGCATGGTATTGGGAAGCACGAACCGGATCACTCCCGATTTGGCCGATGTGTCATTCTTTATTTGCGGCTGTTTCGGACGGTCTGAGAACTGTTCGTACTCTTTCATTACATTCGCAGGAACAGGGATCGTCATTTCTCGCGGTTCCCACTGCATCGGACCAATCTGTTCAATTTCCTGATCGCTCAGGCTGATCGGTACTTTCTTTGCACCGAACGGTTCGAGATGTTTCAATTGACTGATGTACCACGAGGTATTCACCAGGCTCAGGTTCACAATTCGGATGTCACGACGGACTCCTTCCACATCCTGCAGATACCAAAGTGGGAATGTGTCGTTGTCCCCGTTCGTAAACAGGATCGCATCCGGTTCGCAGGATTGCAGCAGGTTATAGGAATAATCCCATGCGACATAATCGCCTGTCCGATCGGATGATTTAAAATTGGTGTACAGCATATTCACCGGAACGAACACAACGGCAACTGCCAATGCTCCAAACGATGCATATTTCTGCCACTGTTCGTTCTTCACCCATTCACGGACCGAGTCGATGAGTCCCATCGCACCGATGCCGATCCAGATGGAAAAGACAAAGAAGGAGCCGACATAGAAGTAATCACGCTCCCGGGGCTGCGGGTTCTGCATGTTGAAGTAGAACGCCATGATCAGGCTCATGAGGATGAAGAAATTGAAAAAGACCCACCACATCACACGGTCCCGCTTCCAGTGATAATAGAAGCCGAACAATCCGATGATGAGCGGGATTCCCCAGAGCTGCTTCCAGTTCACTCCTGCTCCCTGGAAATCTCCTTCGCGTCCAACATACTGCCACAGAAAATACCGAAGCAGCATCTCATCCATCTGATACCGCATGAAATAGTCCATGTCGCTCGTATAGTTCGTATAGATCCCTTGGTGCTGTGGCTCCTGGCTCCAGCGCCGTTTCATCAGCGGCGAATCGCCGTACTGTTCGCGGTTCAGATAGGAGACCAGTTTCTTCAGCGTGCTAGGATCGTTTTCGTTCATCGGCGTGTTCGCGTTGGCGCGAATGATCACCATTGCATACGTAGAATAACCGAGGACTATCAGCAAGAAGGAGAGGGATGCAATATTGATCATCTCATTCTTCCGCTGGATGGAATACCACACACCATAAATCGCTGCGATGACCGCTGCGAACGGGATCATCGTCCAAATGATACTCTTGGATTCCGTACCGCCGCCGATCGCATATTCACCGTCCAGCAGGTTCGGCAACATCTTTACGATGCCGGGATAGACCACGGCAAAAATGCCGATCGCCACAATGCCGAAAATGATGTAATTCCGGATGGAGAATTCATAACGCCGAAAGAAGACAATGATAAGGAATGGAAAAATCACCAAGAGCGCTAATAAATGGACGCCGAGCGATAATCCAATAAGATATGCTATAAGAAAAATGTATTTTTGATGTGTCGGAGAGTCGGCGCGTTCGTTCCACCGAAGTGACAGCCAGGTGACCAAACTGACGAACAGCATGCTAATGCCGTATACTTCCGCTTCCACCGCGTTAAACCAGAATGTCGCGCTGAAGGAAAGGGAAAATGCACCTACTGCTGCCGATGTATACAGCGAGATCTTGTTCCAGGTATCTTCCGTCCGTGGTCTCCATAAAATGATCAGTTTCACCAGCGACAGGTATAAGAACATTGCCGTGAGCGCGCTGGATAATGCAGAGATGAAATGAATGCGAACCGCTGGATCACTGTAGAACGGCACCATCCCGATCACTTTACCAATCAGCAAAAAGAATGGCGAACCTGGCGGATGCGGTACTTGTAATAGATAGGTTGCAGAAATGAATTCGCCGACATCCCAAAAAACAACGGTATCAGCAAGTGTTAAGATGTAGGCGAGCAGTGTTCCGAGAAAGACAAATCCGGCAACAAGTTTATTCAATTTGGTATGTTCCATTACAACCTCGAAAGTGAAAAATCAAACAACGTGGATAAATATACCTTGAAAGTGCCTATTTTCAAAAGAAAATCAGCCATCCCCGTTACAGGATCAGCCGACCGGCAATCTCATCACAGACGGCATAACCGCGGGAAGTGAGTGAAATGACATTGTTTTGACGGCTCAACAATCCTTCCCGTTCCATCTCCTCTATTATCTGACGACGGACCGAAAAGACATCTTCCCCGTACAATGAATAGAGCTTTTTCAGGTCAATCCCGGTACTGCGAAGTCCAAGAAAGATTTCTTCTGTGAAGAATTTCTTGCGATCAACCGATTCGCTTCCTGCTTCAGGAAATTCATTCCGTTCAAACGCATCGCAATAACTTTGAATACTTCGGACATTCCACCACCGTTTACCGCTGGAAGATGAATCCTTGCAAAATGAATGAGCGGAGGGACCGAATCCAATATAATCCGTATGATTCCAGTAATTGAAATTGTGCCGTGAACGAAATCCTGGTTTAGCAAAATTGGAGACTTCGTACTGTTGAAATCCATTGGATGTCAGCGTATCGATCGTGATTTCATAGAGTGCGGCATCTTCTTCATCCGGCAGTGGTGCAACCAGTTTGTTCTTCACCATCGTTGCGAGCGGAGTTTGATCCTCCACGATCAACGCATAGGCGGAAATGTGTTTCGGCTGCAGCGCAACGGCTCGACAAAGATTTTCCTTCCAACGTTCCGGTGTCTGTCCGGGAAGCGCAAAGATCAGATCGCAACTGACATTGTCGAATCCGGCGCGATATGCACTTTCAACCGCACGCTCCGCCTCTGCGGCCGTGTGGATTCTGGTAAGGAATTTCAAATCGTCATCATGGAATGATTGAATACCGAAACTGATCCGGTTGAACCCTGCTGCACGGAATTCG
>Ga0172379_10005275_pt1 | contig 18196 bp, 5 predicted proteins | sample GrowelOW334metaG_FD_119756 | JGI IMG/M metagenome (GOLD analysis project Ga0172379, IMG submission 119756) | Groundwater microbial communities from an aquifer near a municipal landfill in Southern Ontario, Canada - Groundwater well OW334 metaG | ecosystem: Environmental > Aquatic > Deep...
CGATGGAGGCAGTCGGCAGGGCCGGCGGGGTGGCATTCAGACAGAACGGCCCGATGGCATTGAAGGTCGGTCTAACCAACGGATTAACCGGGATGGTCAGGCTCGAGGTATCGGCACACTGACCGGCATCCGGGGTGAAACGGTAGGTGGTGGTGAGCAGGCTGTCGACCTTGGCCGGGGTCCACGTACCGGTGATTCCCTCATTGGAAACCAGTGGCAGGACCGGAGCAGCGGCGCTCAGGCAGATCGGCCCGATGGCGTTGAAGGTCGGTTTAACCAGCGGATTAACCGGGATGGTCAGGCTCGAGGTATCGGCACACTGACCGGCATCCGGGGTGAAACGGTAAGTGGCGGTGACCAGGCTGTCGACCTTGGCCGGGGTCCATGTTCCGGTGATTCCCTCATTGGAAACCAGCGGCAGGACCGGAGCGGCGGAGCCGGCACAGATCGGGGCGATAACCGGGAAGGTAACGGCGACAATCGGATTGACGGTAATCTCGATTTTCCTTTCAACGGCACATAAACCGGAATCTGGGGTGAAGGTGTAAGTCACTGTTCCGGCAGTGGTTGTGCTGATAATGGCCGGACTCCAGGTACCGTGGATTGCATTAAGCGAGGTGTCAGGTAGCAGAGGTGCTATAGAGTTTTGACAGAGCACGCTGATCGGATCGAATTCCGGAACAACATTTTCGTTGATCGTTAAAGTGATTTCCCGACTGGCTTCACAACCGACCGGATCTTTGACAGTATAAACCAGCGTGTAAACCCCTGCAGGTGCATTTTTGCCGAATACCGGATTTGCGATGCTGTCAGAGCTAAGATACTCTGATCCGGCACCGGTCCAGATATGAATCAGGCTGTTGGTGGTTCCGGTCACAGTCGTTTGCAGCTTGATTTCGGTATTGTGGCAAACTACCGGAGGATCCGGACTTGTTGTAATCGATGCCACAATGTTCTGCAAAATAACAGTCACCTGATCTGAAGCAGGCGTGCATGTTCCTTCGCTGCCCTGACCTTTAGCGGTCAGGGTCAGTATGATGCTGCCTCCTGCAAGATCGGCCGGACCGGGTGTATATGTCGGATTAAGGAGGGTTGAATCGCTGAAAGCACCATCGCCATTGGTGATCCAGACCAATGAGGAATAATCCGTTGCAGAGGCTTCGCTTAGGATGATGACACCACCGGAGCACACAACCAGATCATTGCCGGCAGTAGCTGTGGCTTGTGGTACAACAATCACTGAGCCGGTTTCGATGATTTTACAACCCGAGGCATTGGTTTGTTCAGCGGTCAGGGAGTAAGTTCCGGGGCCAATATCCCAGGAAATATCTGTCTCACTGCCCTGAACAGGATTGCCGTCTTTACCGGTACCGGTATAGGGACTTCCGGCAGGATTAGCCAAAGCTATCACATTACCACCCGAATCTTTCAGGATCCAGTTGAATATGCCGTTCTGATCACCATCTATCCGGTACGTACGGGCCGAACCTTTACATACCTTGTCGATCACATAAGGTACCGGACCTGTTGCTGAAGAATCGGGGAAGGAATTTTTGACATAGATACGGGAACTCCGGGGCAGTGGATTGACAGTCAGCTGTACCGTGTTTGACGGATTTGGCTGAATACCACTGGAATTGGAAACTTCAATGGCGGTATACTCTGTTGTCGATGCCGGTCCTACCGGGATAACCAATGGATTGTTTGAACTGCTTATCCCATTGTATTCCTGGACCCTGGTTCCATCCTTGTCCCTGATCTGAAGTTTGAAACTCCAGGGTTCGCTTCCGGCAAAGGTAATGGTCAGGTTTGCCAGATCACCAATACATATTTCGCCCGGATTTATTGCGAGGACCGCAGTCGGTAAGGCCGCGGTAACAAGCATCTTGCCCACCGAGATGTTGTTGGTACCATTGAGTCGGATTGCGGTGACTTTGTAAAAAAAGGTCCCAGGCTTGAGCCAGGTTACACTCACCGTTGGCCCGGTATTTACCCCACCCGGGAAGAAGGCTTCTCCAGCCGGGCAATTTCCGGGCGTTACCGCAAAATCGATTCCTGTGACATCATTGTACAACTCCCAGTTGTAGGTGTCTCCAGCCACTTCAATAACACTCAGTTGAGAGGTTTGACCAGCATTCACAGTATTCTCCTGGGCCATGGCATGGGCCATGGTCATACCTGCCAGAAGAACCAGCAAAACCAATCGCAATATGTGCTTAAATGCTCTCAATCAGTTTGTTATGATGTACCTGTTTGAATTATGAAACCATACGGTCCCTCCATGCACGCGCCCGCGTGGCTACACGTATGTACGTGCGCGCGCGCCTGTGCGCGAAAGCGAAAGTGCGCATACACTCCGTCGTGAATGCACATATACTTCGCCCGCGTTTGTTCGCTGGAAGTGTTCCTAAAGATCAAATGAAAAGCGCGTTAACAGAGCCAAATGTCTGACAACATCGACGTCATACCGCAATAGACAATCCATTGCGGCTTCGCTTTATATAGTCACCGAAAAGACTGATAAACAATTAGTTTACCCGCCCCGGGCGTATGTCTCTTATCATTTGCTTTGAAAACCCTCAAGTTCCGTCTGCCCGGGACACTTCCGGGCAGACGGATCTGTCTTGGGTATGAAAAAGCAAATCAGTTTATGCCAAATAGATGGCCGGACAATAGTTGTTAGTTCTTCTTATTGTCAGGCAGGAATGTGGCAGGAGTGATCGGAGCAATGACTGGACGTGCCTTGATGTTCTGAAGGGCAATATCCATCTGGTCTGCACCGGCTGCAGGAGTACAGGTACCACTTGGTGAACCGTTTGCAAGGTTGTTGGCAATGTCCCAGTCTCCAGCAGCGTTCTGACCGTCAACCTGAAGAGTAATATCCCTACCAGCTACGGCGATGCCTTCGTAATTGTTGTGCGTGATAACAACTTTAACATAGATGGATACGCCAAGAGATACGTCAAGAACAGTGGCGTCGGGAGTAACAGGAGCAGTTGCAGCATTCCAGACGGTAGTAGCGCTCCACGTGCTGGGAAGCTCATAGGTCCAGGTAATAACAGCTGCTTCAACCACATCTAATCCAACGACAGCCAGTGTCGGGGTCCATGAACCGGAAAAGTTGGCAGCGATCACTTCATAATACAGGGTATTTGTACCGAAATCATAATTAACGGTACCGGCTGCATAGGTTGCACTTCTTACGATATCTGCACATTGGTCTTCTGCTGCATCGTAAGCAAGAATTGTTTTGGTTCCATCTTCTATGTTTTTAACATCAACAATGAAAGCCTTGATCGGCTGGATTTCCCATGCATTGAAGTTGTCGGCACAACCGGCGACTGGGGCCGTGTAATGGGCCGCAACAAAAGTCGGGGTGGTTCCGGGAACGGTGCCGTTCAGGGTGGCATCTGACCAAGTAATGGAAACCTGGGTAGCAGCCCCGGCTACACCGTAGTTAGCACTGGTGGTGATAAGATCAGTTGGTGTGGTCAATCGGGTTGAAAGATTGTTGGTAGTAACGACTGGTGTACCGCTTGAAGCAATGAAATTAGGATCCTTGGTTGCCCAGAAAAGGAACTGGCCACCAGCCGGTGTTCCGGAGGCTTCATAAACATAGGGCTTACCTGCGATCGGGTGACCAGCATCGTCGAGACAGGAAATCGGACGAGGGATTGAATTGTGAAGAGCATTTTGTCCATAAACCATAACTCCGGCACATAATGCCAATGCGATAAGTAAAAATTGCTTTTTCATTTTGTAAAAAATTTAAATGTAAATAATTGATAATAAGATAATTAATTGAAAAAATAATTTGATTTGTCTTGAAAAATTGTGTTCGAATTGTGCTAAAAGATTGAATTGTAATTGTTTATAAAGTGTTGTGTGGTTGGCAGTCATCCCGCATAGGGAGACCAAATAAGGAGGATTACACCATAGGCATTGGGAATTAGTTGTTAATACTTTGATTATTTGTTTGTTAAATGATTGTTTTTGTTTCATGTCTAATTCAGTTTTATAAGCCGTGGACGTGGAGTGATGGTAATGTTCATCACCTTCACATCCGAGATATTGTTGTTGCAATCCACTAACCAATAAGTTATTGTGTGGATTACCGGTAAGAAGGTCACTCCGTCGCCCGGGAATTGAATATCCGACCCGAAGTCAGATGGCTGACCGGTGCCCTCAATCGGTGCAAAGGTTAACCAGGCTGGAGGTGCAGCAGGGTTAGGGGTATTTGAGAAGTCAATCCTCCAGTGGAGTACAAGTTGATTATCCGCACAGCAGTTATCATTGAAATTGTATAGATCAGGATCCAGGTTCAAACTGGTACTGGCGCTCAGGAAACGATAGTAATCAGGCTCCGGATTGATCTTAAGGTTATTCGATGTGAATTCAGCGAGACTGAGGTTTACCACGCAAAATGAGATGGAATCAGGGACTGTAAAAGTCGGAGGCTCATTGTCGATTACCGTAACCATCTGGAGGCATGTATCGGTCCCGGAGATATTTGTTACCACCCAGGTAATGGCCGTAACTCCGGCATTGAATGCGAACGGATTGGGAACAATCGGACTGCCGCTCCCGTTTGCAACGGTTGCACCGGTCATGGTCCAGGTCCAGGTCACCGGGACCGCTCCTGAAACCAATGTCGGCTCACCGGGATTGATGGCGGCACTGCATAAGCCGGGATCAGTAAAACGGGTTGTGTCAGGCCGGCAAACGATCACCGGTTTTGCCAATACGGTAACGGTAAATGAACAGGTCACCGTATGACTGTGTGCATCTGTTAACGTGTAAGTTATTGTTGTGACTCCAGGATAAAAAGTGGAAACGGTATCGATATTCACTCCGGTAAGCAAGGAATTCCCCGGGGTTGGTGCCGAGCTTACCCAGGTCAGGGTAAAACCAGGACAATTATCAGAATAGGTGGGGGTCCCGATATTAACATTGGTGGCGAAAGGCTGGTTAAAATCGGCATTGACAACGATGCTTGGGGGACAGGTAAGGGACGGCAGCAGGTCGTTTACGGTTATGGTCTGTACGCAGGTAGTCGGATTGCCTGATAAGTCGGTGATGGTCCAGGTGACCAAAGTTGTCCCGATTGGGTAGTTGCCGCTGGCGTTGTCGGTGCCATTGAAGCTGTTAACAATGGACACAAGTTCATCGCAGGGGTCTGAAACCAGCGGTACAGGAATAATAAGAGAGGCAGAGCACATTCCGGCATCGGTATCCACCGTTAAATCTGCAGGGCAACCGACATTGAACACGGGTCTGACAAAATCCTTGATCCAGACATTAAAGGAGCAGGATGATTGATTTCCGCCGATATCGGTAATGGTATAGGTAACCTGGGTGATGCCCACATGGAAAGTCTGACCGCTTGCGAAATTAATTCCGGTGGCCGGACTGCTGCCGGTGGTTGCACCGGTCATGGACCAGGTGACGGTAAATGAGCAATTATCGGAAAAAGTGGGGTCAGCAATGGTGACATTGGATAAGGTACATCCCTCATCGAGCAGGATCTGTTCAACATTGCCCGGGCAGGTTATCACGGGCAAAATATTATCGACAATATTTATGGTTTGCGTGCAGGTAACCTGATTGCCTGAATCATCGGTAAAAGTCCAGGTGACCAGGGTAATTCCTGCGGGATAGGTTCCGCTGGCATGTGCGGTATTGTTAAAACTGTTCACCACCGAAACAATCTCACCACACGGATCGATGACCACCGGATCCGAAACAATCACTGCCGCTGTGCAGGAATTGGCATCCACATTCTGGACGATATTTGCAGGACAGGTAAGTATCGTTGGCGGGATCTGGTCGCGCACGGTGACAGCAAATGAGCAGTTGGATGAATTGCCGTGAATATCGGTGACTGTATAGGTAACAGTGGTAACTCCGACATTGAAGGAGGTGCCGTTCACATCCCCGGTTCCGTTTTCCATGGTAGCTCCCGTTTTTGCCCAGGTGGTGGTGGCGACACCGCAATTATCGATCGAGGTTAGTGGGCCGATAACAACAGCCGGAAATACGCAAGACGGGGCTGTGGCGGTGACCGTTTCGGGTGCAGGGCAGGTGAGGACCGGACCCTGGTTGTCGACCACCGTAATGGTTTGATCGCAGGTGGTGATATTTCCCGATTCATCGGTGATGGTCCATTGGACGATGGTGGACCCAACCGGATAAATTCCGCTTGCATGGGGAGTATTGTTAAAACTGTTCAATACAGAGAGAATTTCTCCGCAAGGGTCGCTTACTGAAGGATCGGGAACTGTAACAGCGGCATTACAGGCATTGGCATCCGCAAACTGGGTAATGTCGGGCGGACATCCGATGGAAAAAACAGGTTTTACCAGGTCCTTGATCCAAACGGTAAAGGAGCAAGTGTCGGAATTTCCTGCAGCATCAGAAGCGATGTAGGTTACAGTGGTGAGTCCAACATTAAAAGTTTGTCCGCCGGCGTAATTAATCCCGGTTGCGGGACTGCTGCCGGTGGTTTTGCCGCTCAAAGTCCAGGTCAGCTGGGTGACACCACAATTGTCAATATAAACAGGATTGGGTATGGTCACATTATCTAAGGCGCAATTGTCTGGAAGTGCGGTTTGGATTACCGGTGCCGGGCAAGTGATCACGGGGGGCTGGTTGTTGTCGATAATCGTTACCGTTTGAGTACGCGTGGCGATATTTCCGCACGGATCCGTGGCGGTCCAGGTAACAATGGTTATGCCAACGGGGAATTGTGCAGGAGCATTGTTGGTAACCACAGGGGTGGAGCAATTATCTGTAGCAGTGGCCTGGCCCAGTACAATCCCGGTAGCAAAACATTCTGCATTATCGGCATATCCCGAAACGTCGGCCGGACTGAAGGTCATCACAGGTGCTGTAGTATCGGAAACGCGAATACTGGCAACTACAGTGGTCAGGTTACCACACTGGTCAGCAGCGCTGAATGTAACCGGAACAACCGTTCCGCAAAGCATGGCGATATTTCCTGCATAGTCGTTATCAGGAACCAGCGTGACAATGGTGCCGTCGGGCTTGGTGTACGTTCCGGAGGCACTTGCCAGCCAGTTGCTGATTAGTTGAGGTGCATTCGGATTGTCACAGGCAATGACCAGGTCGCCGCTTGGAGGCGCCAGAACCACTGGCCCAATAACATCATATCCAACGGTAAAGTTATAAACCGCAGAGCTGCAGGGGATTCCGTTTTGGGTGTCGGTTACCCTTACTGAGTATGGACCGGCAGTAGTAACGGTAAAAGAGGATGCCGTTGAAAAGGGTACACCGATTGCGTTGGATCCGGTATACCACTCAAAGGTGTAATTCGCAGCCGGATAAACAACAGCGGACACAACAGCTGGTACACCAGAGCAGAGAAGCTGGGCATTGACATCAAGGTTTATTTCGATTTTTTCTTTGACATACACAGAGATGGTGTCACAGTCAATTCCAGTGGCCGAGCAAACGGTCGATCCGATATTTCCGCATACTTTATACTTTATTATAGAAGGAGTCAGACTATCTGCAGTAAAAATGGGATTCATGCAATTGGTGCATGACAGGTAATGATCATACTCACCAACTGCCCCTGGGCTGACACTGGTCCAGGTGGGATCGCTGACAATCCCGCTTGCGGTAAGCTGACCCTGACAATCCACGCGTGCCGAAATATCCTGGCTGGCGATAACCCCGGCAACCGACCGGAATGAATAAGAGTTCTGGTTACTTCCCTCCTTGCAAAAGGTGAACAGATGGAAAGATCCGCTCGGGATACAGACAACATTACCAACAATGGAAATATCCACGCAGTCGATTTTCCATTCTTTATAATCCGGGGATGCTCCATTGATCAGGATCTCAATACCAACAGCATCGGCATCAAGTCGAACGTTAAATGAAATACACCTTTTGGGATTTGCTGCGTCACAGCATAGTCCATTTCTGCTGGCATCAGAGATGACACTGGACCCTGTGGGTTGCCCGGCAAGGTCGACTAAATAGAAAGCGGTACCAGTGGTGCAGGGTGAACAGCCGCATGCCGCCGAAACTGATATGGTTTGCGTTGCATCGGTGTAATTGCCGCAGGCATCAGTTACCCGGTAGATACGGGTAACGCTGGTCGGGCAATATCCTGGTTTTCCGGCCAGGCCGTTGGGAATTTCCTGAAACAAACTTATGTTCACCGTGCCGCAATTATCTGTTGCGGTAACCACATTTCCGTCAGGGGCCGGGATATCGGACGGACAACCGACCGATATATTCTGAACATTAACAATAGTCGGGTTGGTGGCGTCAGTGATAGTGATATTTTGTATGGCGGTGGAGATATTCCCCGAGCAGTCCTCGGCTCTCCAGGTGCGTGCGATGTATGAATTGCCTGGACAGGAACCTGCCGTGGTGACATCCGAATAAGTTACGGTGACCGTACCGTTGCAATTATCCACCGCAGTGGCAGTACCGGTAAATGCCGGGAGAGCGCTTTGTCCGCATTGGATGGAGGCATCAGCAGGTTTTGTCAGGATGGGCTGGATCGCATCGGCAACGGTAATCAGCTGGGTACCGGTGGCGGTATTACCGGCAGCATCCATGACCGACCAGGTGCGGGTTAAACTGTATAGTCCGGTGCAACCGGTAACAGGCGCTCCGTCGGAGGAGGTCACCGTTAAACCCCCGATCGGGGTGCAATTATCAAGCAAGCCTGTTGGACTACCAGTAAATGCAGGCGTTGTATTGGCGACACAGGAATTATTAATATAAACTGTTATTGCTAAAGGAGTTACAAATGTTGGAGGAGTGTTGTCTGTTACCGTAACCGTAAAGGAGCAACTGGCCATATTATTCAACAGATCTTTGACGGTATAGGTAATGGTGGTTGTTCCTGATGGGAAGGTTGCCCCCGGTGCATGGGTTTTTGTCCAAACCAGGCTGCCTGTAACAGTACAGTTATCCGTTGCAGCCGGTTCTGTCCAACTGGCTGCGGCATCGCAAGTTGTCCGTCCGGGTCCTGTAAAAACCGTAACGTTCACCGGGCATCCTGTGATTATGGGGAGCGTGATATCGGGAATAGTATTTACTGTTATCGAGGTAGTCTTTGAACATCCGTTCTGGTCAGTGGCTACAATCGAATAGGCTTGAGCAGTCAGACCGGTAAAAGTGCCTGCCGGTGACTGGTTACCCAGGCTGGGACTGATGATAAAGGTTATTGAACCCGTTCCGCCGGTTGTATTGATCACAATGGCTCCATCATTACCGCCGGCACAGGATACATCAGTTATGGCGGGAGTGGTGAAAGCAAGTGAATCTGCAGGTTGAGTAATGATTGAGGTAGTATTCCAGGTGCAGGTATTAGCGTCAGTGACTGTTACTATGTAGGTTCCTGCGGTCAGCCCGGTTGCAGTAGCGTCGGTTTGTTCCGGGGTGGTATTCCAGGAATAGGTGTAGGCTCCGGTCCCGCCAGTTGCTGTGACAGTTGCTGTTCCAGTTGCATTGCCGAAGCAGAGGATGTTTGTTTGAGCAGTGATGGTTGCGGTGAGCGCGGCAGCCGGTTGGGTAAGAATGGCGGTAGCGGTTTTGGTGCAGCCCCTGGCATCGGTAACATTGACTATATAGGTTCCGGCCGATAATCCGGTTGCAGTAGCTGCTGTTTGTCCCGGTGTAGTGTTCCATGACCAGGAATAGGGTCCGGTGCCGCCAGTTACTGTAACGGTGGCAGTTCCGGTCGAGTTGCCGAAACAGAGAATATTTGTCTGGGCGGTAATCGAGGCTGTAAGTGCTGCGGCAGGCTGGGTAATGATAATATCAGCAGTCTGTGAGCAGCCATACTCATCGGTTACCACAACAGTATATGATCCGGCGACAAGACCTGTAAGGTCCTCGGTTGTTGCAGCAAAGGTTCCGGGACCGGTCCATGCATAAGTGTAAGGACCGGTTCCTCCGGTAACAGTCAGATTTATCGATCCGTCGCTGCCTCCAAAACAGTTTACAGGTATTGCGCTGACCTCCAAACTTAATAGTGAAGCAGACTCATCCACAGTGGTGGAAAGGGTTTGCTCAAATACAGAGTCCTTAACGGTCACCGTATAAGTACCGCCGGCAAGTCCGGTGAGATCCTCGGTGGTGGCGGCAAATGAGCCGGGACCTGTCCAGGTAAAAGTAAACGGACCGGTTCCACCGGTTATGGTAAGATTAATGGATCCATCGCTGCTGCCTGTGCAGGTGACTGGCTGCGCAGAGAGGGTTACGGATTGTGCAATGGCCGTAATTGAAGTTATCGGCAATAATCCCACTAACAATATCGTTAATGTAATTAGCCGAAAGGCTGTAGTCCGGGAAATAACCCCCAATAGGATCGTCTTAATCACGTGATTTTTATTAACAATTACCGCCAACTTTTGCACAACACGATCTTAATCCGGGAAAATCTAAAAGGTAACCCGTGAAAAGGAGGGTAAAATCGGATTTTCAGTTACTTTTTGACGAAAGGATAATAAATAGTTGTCAAAAATTCGATGGTTATTTTTTGAGCTCTGACGAATTGAATTTTTTTGACGGTAAAAGTTTTTTGAATTAGAAAACTTTTTGACGAATGTCACCTCTTGCCCTCAGAATGCGGGTAATCGATGGTTTCAGTTTTTTTATCGTTAATCAATATGGGTGTATCGATTTTTGATTTTTTCTATTGTTGAGCAGAAAATGGTCCGGAATTAGCCTTTGAATAATTCAATAGTGTTGTAAAAACTGCAAATTCCTGGAAAAAAATGGCTGACGAGCCTTATTTTGTATGGATTTGACCGGTACCTCCACCTAATGACTCGAGGGGTCACTGATTATTATCCTGAAGGTGTCCCAAAAACTTAGGCCTGATTAACCAAATTTTGATTACTGGGATATCTGTCCTAACTTCCACACGGTTTTTTATGATTCTGCCATGAGATTTCTTTTCCTTTCTTTACTTTGCTGGTTTTTCTTTCTGCCCTTGAAGGCAAAAGGAGACTTCATGACCAGCATTATTGGTTCCACTACTCAGCAAGACACGCGTTCAATACCTCCATCCAAATTAAGATGTGGAGATGGGAAACTGGGTTACGGACTTTACTGGATGGATAATTCAACAAATGAGATCAAATTCACCGTATACAGGACTGTTAACAGCGCCAACGGTTTTTCTGTATGTTTTGAAGTTAAGAGCAATACTCTAACAACAACAGGATCAGAGTACTTCTGCAAAATCGATTATAAACCTGAAAACTTTTACTTCTATAAGGTTGTCGCTGTTGACAAGTCGGGCAAAATCAGTTCCTCCGAATTGATCACTCTCCCGAAAAGGCCTGTAGGTCTTGCAGTTAAGACTGACTCCGTTTCAGCAATCCTGACTTGGAGCTATCCGGTTGACAATCTGGTGAACTTCGTATTCATTGAAAGGAGTATAAAACCATCAGATGAATTCCAGATCATGTCTCCGGTGGTAAATCAGGGCGGAGTTACTTATGTCGATTATTCAGCCGAGCCGGGGATCGATTATTATTACCGGATCCGGGGAGTCACCTATGACAGTAAGTCTAAGATCACAAGTTATACAATTCCTACGGAAGCCATCGGACCGGTTAAAATAAGCAACAGTGGCAAGGATTACGATGGATTGGTGAATTTCAACGGACGTGATTATAAATATAAAACCTTTCTAAATCAGACCTGGATGATTGAGAATCTGGCTTATTTACCGGAGGTCTATCCCGCCACTTCAATATCAGCATCTGAAAAGAGGTATTATATATATGGATACCAGGGTTCAGATTTGACAGAGGCGATGAAAACCGAAAATTACAAGATCTACGGAGTATTATATAACTGGACTGCTGCCAGTGACGGAGTTGAGATCAGTTCCGCAGATCTTGTTGGAGTTCAGGGGATTTGTCCCACAGGTTGGCATTTGCCAAGTAATAAGGAATGGGTTGACCTGTGGAATAACCTGAATAAGGTTCAGACAGCCAATCATAAGGCAATTGTAGCAGATGCTATGGCCAAAGGCGCAAGAGTGTATGATTCAGTGCAGTTTATCGGAGATTTTGCAAGTCCTGATTTCAATCCGTTTAAGGTTGCTCCTGGCGGCTTCCTTCTGAACGACAGTATGAAGTTTTACTCAGTTGGGGAGGTTGAAAATTACTGGTCATCTACCAGTCGGATTTTGGCGGACAAAGGCATCCGGGTTTCAAATGCCGGAAAAGAGTCCGGATTCCCGGTGCGATGTATCAAGGGGCCGGCTTTGCCCCGGGTGACTACCGTAGAGACTGCTGATATAACTGAAACGACAGCAAAACCGGGCGGAACCGTATTAGGTGATGGCGGTGCGGTTGTAACGGCCCGGGGAATTTGTTGGAACACCATAGGTATGCCAACCATTACGGACCATCTTGCCACAACTGGAGATGGTATCGGTGTATTTAATGGTGTGTTAAGCGGATTAATTGCAGGAACCACCTATTATATAAGAGCTTATGCAACAAACATTGTTGGGACTGCTTACGGGGCACAGAAATGGTTTAAAACGGGCGGCAATGGAGCAGTTCCTTCGGTTTTAACAGTTCAATACGCCGATATTCTCGGAACTTCAGCGTCAGTTAGTGGCATCATTTCTGCCTTTGGTGGAGACTCCATATTGGCCCAAGGCGTGTGCTGGAGTCCAAAAAAGAAACCAACCGTTACAAACAGTATTGTCATTGACAGATCGGGAAAGCTCAACTTTACCGGTTACCTTGCCGGGTTGACTCCGCTGACCACCTACTATTCAAGGGCTTTTGCCACCAATAAATACGGCACCGGTTACGGAGAGGAAAAACAATTTATTACCGCGGCAGGGGTACCGGATGGAACTTTCGCTTACGAAGGCCGTACGTACGCTTATACAACTATCGGGACTCAAACCTGGATGTCCGAAAATCTGGCTTATCTGCCTTCGGTAAGTCCGGTTACTGTGGGATCAAACGATAAACCATATTACTATGTATATGGATATGAGGGATATAATATAGATTCTGCGAAAGCTACAGCAAATTATTCTATGTATGGTGTTTTGTTTAATTGGAATGCGGCTACAACGGCTTGTCCACCAGGCTGGCATCTCCCAGGCCAGGGTGAAATGACCCTATTGACCGAATACCTGACCAATTATGGTTATGGCCGCGGCGGATTTGGGAATCGGATAGCCAAAAGCATGGCGTCAACCACTGGCTGGGAGCCTTCAATTTATCCGGGTACCCTGGGTAACGATCCAGCCACTAATAACCGGAGCGGTTTTAATGCCATTCCGGGTGGCCAATGTTATAGTCTCCCGGTTGGAAAAGCGACAAATATCGGAAAAGGTGCAATTTTCTGGTCAGCCACAGCAAACATGCGGGATCCGTCTTACGCCTATGCCTTGGTCCTTTTCTATAGTAAAGACAATGCCAACCCATACCCCAACGCTGATAAGAAAAACGGATTTTCCGTCCGCTGCCTGAAGGACAAGTAAAGGTACAAGTCAGTAAAATATTTGCTATTTTTCACTTTGGTTGTTATGACCGAACTTGTATAAGACTTACTGAACCTTGAATCTTGATTTTTGTTCATGCTATAATATTTAACCCTTGACTATGAAAAAATCTATACTATTTGTAATGTTGTTGATGTTGACCTCGTTAGCAGGATTGCAGGCCCAGCTGAAGTCAACCAGCCCTGCCCTCAAAGGGGATGGGAAAGTCTTCTTTTATGAAGATTTCAACTGGGGAAATCCCGCTGATCCGAAAGGTTGGACCATGCCGGCCGGATATCAACTCTTGGACCCTGATGATATCGGCTTTAACTTCGGATGGATGGCCCCCGACAGCTTGAACGACATTTTGGTGAGCGAACCGCCTTTCCAGTCCACCTCCTCGCAGAATGGTTATCTGGTCAACTTTTTGTCGGCCTATAATGAGCATTTTGATCCCCGGTTAACCGTGAATAATTCAATCCAGTTTCCGCATTTCAATTGCAGCCAGCATGCGACGGTGGTTGTCCGGTATGAAACCCATTTCATGAATGGCGGGCCCGGTCTTCAACTGATGCAGGTTTCAGCCGACGGAGGGGCTCACTGGGCTTCCTATAATGTGGGGTTCGGTGTGAACCATAAAGACCGTCCCAACGATCTGGCTCCGGGTGTCCCTGCTATTTATGAGGCAAATATTACGGATGTTGCCGCCGGTCAATCCGATGTCATTATCCGTTTACACTGGGGCGAAACCACCCTTTACTTCTGGGTGCTGGATGATTTTTCGCTGGCCGAGGCCTATGATAATGACTTGCGCCTGAAACACTTTACTGCTCAATGGGATAACGACAATCCCGAGGACCCGATGACTCCCTACAATATGATCCCCAAGTCGCAACTGAATGGAACCGGAGGATTTTTCAATTTTCAATCGAGTGTCCTGAATTTTGGCGAATATGATCAGGAGGATGTATACCTGGATCTTAATATCAACAAGAATAATCAGGTGATCTGGCAAAAACAGACTAATCCTCTGTCGGTGGTCCCGACTTTTGAGCTAGATACCATGACCATCGCGGATAAATACATGCCCGTCGATTATGGTCATTACAAGGTCTCCTATGAATATAAGGGTAAGTTTCAGGAGAATACGCCGGAAAACAATAAGGCAGAGTTCTTCTTTCATGTAAACGACAGCGTTTTTTCCCGTTCCGATGATTCCCCTGATCTGGCATGGGCCTACCTGCTTGAGCGGTACGGCGACATTTCCGTGAAATCCATCAACGACTACTTTACCGGTTCAGTATTCCCGATCACCGTTGATTGCGAGGTCAGCTCCCTTTCTACCTATATCATGGGTGGTTTGGCCGATGGAAAAATCGAATTTCAATTCCAGCTTTGGAAAGTGCCTGTTGGTGAGGCCGATCAAACGCCGTATAAGTTGCTCTCTTCTGAAATGGTGGTCCTGGACTCAACCCAATTCCACAAATGGATGACCTTGTCATTTGACAAAGACGGCGAATCCGAGTTCCTGAAAGCCGGTGATCTGGTCTATGCCGGTATTTCGCAGTGGGATTTGCATGAAGATTACATGGTACGCCGCGGGAAATCCCTGAAGATCGGGACCGACCGCAGCCTTAAGATGGTAGGTCCTACAGCCATTGGCCTGTATGATGGTAACATAGAGTATGGACTGGGTTCTTTCGTTCGCAAAAACCTGATGTGCCGCCTAAACTTGAACGACCATGCCAATATCAATGATGGAACCGATATCACCCAGGCAATCAGTAATCTGGGACAGAATTACCCCAATCCGTTCAACACCCGCACCGAAGTTGCTTTTGAACTGGCCAACGGTGAAAACGTATCTGTGGAAATATTGGATCTGACAGGGCGCAAGGTGCTTGACCGTTCGGAAGGTTATAAACCAGCCGGGAAACACGTCCTGACCATTGATGCCGCCGGACTCGATGCAGGGATTTATTTTTACACCGTCAAGGCCGGACCGTTTAAGGAGACAAAACAAATGGTTATTTTCTGGTAGAGACAGATCATAATCTGTCTCTACACGACCTTCTGCGTGATGCACGGTAGAGATGGATAATTATCCGTCTCTACACCTTCACGCGAAGGTTGATCTTCCTGAGCCTGATATTCTTGGGTGTTACCTCCAGATATTCATCCGGTCCGATATATTCCATGTACTGCTCAAGTGAGTACCGGCGTGGTGGCGGTACGGAAACTTTATCATCGGTACCTGAGGCACGCATGTTCGTAAGCTTCTTGGTTTTAGCCAGGTTGATAACCAGGTCGGTGGGACGGATATGCTCCCCGATCACCTGTCCCTGATACACGGATTCACCCGGATAGATGAAGAAAGTCCCCCGGTCCTGAAGTTTATCAATGGCATAAGCGATAGCGGGACCCGTTTCGAGAGCGATCAGCGCGCCGTTCCGTTTGTTGTTGATCTCACCGCGGTAGGGGAGGAAACAGTCGAACCGGTGGGCGAAAATCGCCTGCCCCTCGGTCAGTGTTAATATCTGATTGGATAAACCCATCAAACCCCTCGAAGGGATACGGAAAGTCAGGCTGTTCTGGTCGCCTTTGAATTCGATATTCAGCAATTCCCCTTTTCGTGAACTAACTGCTTCGATTATTTTGCCCTGGAATTGTTCCGGAACATTAACCACCAGGTTTTCAATAGGTTCGTGAGTTACTCCGTCGATTTCCTTCAGCAGTACTTTCGGCTGGCCCATCTGGAATTCATACCCCTCGCGGCGCATGGTTTCGACCAGGATGGATAAGTGCAAAATACCGCGACCGTAAACATTGAGCATATCCGGTGACTCGGTTTCTTCCACCCGTAGGGCAAGATTTTTCTCGATTTCCCTGAAAAGCCTTTCACGCAGGTGGCGCGAGGTGACGTATTTGCCATCCTGTCCAAAGAACGGACTGTTGTTTATCGTAAAGAGCATGCTCATGGTCGGCTCATCCACTTTGATTGGTACCAGTGCTTCGGGATTTTCAGCATCGGCAACCGTATCGCCGATCTCGAATCCTTCGAGTCCCATGATGGCTATGATTTCCCCGGATCTGACCGGTGTTTTGATTTTTTCTTTTCCCAGTCCTTCAAACAGGTACAGCTCCTTGATCTGCTCTTTCTGGACGAGTCCATGCTGTTTAACCAGCGATACCCACATGCCTGTCTGCATGGTTCCGCGAAGAAGCCTGCCAACCGCGATCCTTCCAACATAGGAGGAGTAATCCAGTGAAGTGATCATCATTTGAGGCGTTCCTTCAACAAATGGCGAAGCGGGAATATGTTCCAGTATCGTATCCAGCAAATAGGTCACATCTTCTGTCGGGTGATTCCAGTCGGGACCCATCCATCCTTCTTTGGATGAACCGTATACAACCGGAAAATCAAGCTGTTCATTGTTTGCATCCAGGTGCATCATGAGTTCGAAAACCTGCTCATGAACTTCGTCCGGCTTGCAATTCGGCTTATCAACCTTGTTGATTACCACGATCGGTTTCAGATTTAGATGTAATGCCTTCTGAAGGACAAACCGTGTCTGGGGCATGGGACCTTCAAAAGCATCTACTAGCAAAAGCACACCGTCGGCCATATTCAGAACCCGCTCAACCTCACCGCCAAAATCGGCATGTCCGGGAGTGTCAATGATATTTATTTTAACCCCTTTGTAACGCACGGAAACATTTTTTGCGAGGATGGTTATTCCGCGCTCTTTTTCCAGATCGTTGCTGTCGAGGATCAATTCTCCCATCTCCTGATTGTCGCGGAACAGTTTAACCTGATGTAAAATGCGATCAACCAGTGTAGTCTTACCGTGGTCGACGTGGGCAATGATCGCTATATTCCTGATTTCGTACATGATTCCCTTTCAATAAATTGGCCCGCAAAGGTAATAAAAAAATTGGTAACGAAGCAGAGGGTTTGATAATAGGTGTCGGGTATCGGGTGTCGGGTATCGGGTATCGGGTGTCTGGACATTTCTTCCTGATACCCGTAACCTGATAGCTGATACCTGAAAAAACAATTCTCGTCAACGTAAAATTGCATTTTTTATCTACCTTTGCACCGCATTAAAATTGCATATGGACGACTATCACGCGGATATTTTCAGGTGTAACTAGTCCTCCCGAGGCCGGATCGCTTGCCTCTGGCGGACTTAAAAACGGAGGCAACATATGATTACGTACTGGCAAATCGTTAGAAACGGACTGCTCCCCCTTCAAACATACATCAAAGGTTCAGTTATCAATGCCGTATCACCCTCCCATGAAGAGCTTAACATGCTCAAGAATACGTTCAAGATTGATGAGGATTTCCTGAACGACATTATGGACGTTGATGAGCGCTCAAGAATGGAGGTCGACGAAGGTAAGCTTTACCTGATATACCGGGTTCCCTATTATAATAAGGACAACGGCCTGCCTTATGCCACCATGCCGCTTGGTGTGATGCTTTCCGATGATGCTCTTATAGTGATCGGCTCACAGCACAACGACGTGCTGGCCGAGGTTTTCTCGAAAAATATCAAGAAGCAGGTCGATTATGAGAATAAGATAGAGTTCCTGTTTCATATCATTGATTATTCAACCATTACATACCTGAAATTTCTTAAGCTGATCAACGGCGAAACCAATGTTATTGAGCAGGCA
>Ga0172379_10005276_pt1 | contig 18194 bp, 16 predicted proteins | sample GrowelOW334metaG_FD_119756 | JGI IMG/M metagenome (GOLD analysis project Ga0172379, IMG submission 119756) | Groundwater microbial communities from an aquifer near a municipal landfill in Southern Ontario, Canada - Groundwater well OW334 metaG | ecosystem: Environmental > Aquatic > Deep...
TAAAACTTATCATATGAAAGACCAAGCCAAGCCAAGCTCTCAATTATATTTTCTTCATATTCTTTTTTTGATCGTTCTTTGTCTGTATCTTCAATTCTAAACACAAAAGAACCGCTGTGCTTTTTGGCAAAAAGATAGGCAAAAATAGCGGTTCTAAAATTACCTAGGTGCGGAAATCCCGTTGGGCTAGGCGCAAATCTAGTTACAACTTTTTTATCGGACATGTTTCTATAATAACACAAAAAATCAAATTTTTTCGTGGCTTAAAGCAATATCTACTAATTGACGGGCTATTTTTTCAGCAGCGTCTTTTTTGCTAAAAGCTTTGGCATTTCGCGCCATTTCTTCATAAATTTCCTTGTTCCCGGTTATTCTTTCAATTTCCGAACTCAAGATATTGGCCGTCATATTCATTTCTTCCACCACACTACAAGCGCCCACTCGAGCGTAATTAAAAGCATTTTTTTTCTGATGATCCATATTCGTATTAGTTATCGGTATTAAAATAGCTGGTACACCCCAAGAAGCTATTTCAAAAAGCATTGAACCGGCGCGGGAAATGACGATACTCGCTGCGCCAGCGGCCATTTTCATAGTTAAAGGATTTAAAAATGGGATAGAAAAATATCTTAATTTATTTTTATTGTCTGCCAACACCACCAGCGATCTGTCGGTAACCATTTTAAAATTATTAACACCCGTTTGATGGATAATCTGATAATTATTAACCAGTCTTGGTAATGCATCCAGAATAGTACTATTAATAAGTTCGGCGCCCTGAGAACCTCCTAAAACTAAAATAACCGGCACATCTGTTTCTAATTTAAAATATTCCAGCGCTTCCCTACGCGAAGCAGGATGTTCAATTTCAGTCCTGATTGGTTGGCCTGTCCAAGCTACTTTTTTAGCAGGAAAATAATCCGCCGTTTCAACGAAAGAAACAGCTATTTTTTTAGCAAAACTTCCTGCCCATTTATTGACACGACCGGGAGCAGAATCCGATTCATGAATCACCACTGGAATACGTAAAATTCTAGCCGCTAAAAGAGCTGGAAATGAAGCATAGCCTCCTTTGCCAAAAACAACATCTGGATAAATTGAAAACATTTTTATAATGGCATTTACGGCGCCAAAAATAATTTTGAAAAAATCAGTGAAATTCTTGAGGGAAAAATAGGTACGTATTTTTCCAGCGCTGACTTTTTCATACAAAAGCCCTTGTTCAACCAACATTTCCCTGTCATAAGGATTATCGGAAACATAATAGAGTTTCGCGCCCAAGATCTTTTCCCGATCAATAATTTGGTTAACTTTTTGAGCAACAGCGATGATGGGATAAAAGTGCCCACCCGTCCCTCCGCCCGTAAAAACTATTTTCATATATTAGTTTTTGTTATATTTTGATATTTGGAGCACCATACCCACTGCCGCCAGGGATATCATCAACGAAGTGCCCCCGAGACTCATAAAAGGAAGCGGTACTCCTGTTAACGGAAAAACTCCAGTCACTGAAGCGATATGCATAAACGACTGCATTGTGATCATTATAACAATTCCAGAGACCAAAAGTCTACTAAAAAGATCCGGGGAATTGTTAGCAATACGAAACCCACGCAAGGCAAAAAGCAAATAAAGAAAAATCGTTCCTACTGTTCCAACAAAACCAAATTCTTCGCCTAAAACAGCAAAAATAGAATCTCCTTGAGGTTCCGGCAAGTAGCTGAACTTTTGAATGCTTTGGCCATATCCCCTGCCAAATACTCCTCCAGATCCCAAAGCAATTAAAGATTGTTGAATCTGATAAGAAGACCCGCGCGGATCAGCCGAAGGATCAATAAAAGTTTTCACTCTTTCTTGCAGATATGGGGTAAAAAATACCAACGAAGCGAGAAGTATTAAAGCTCCAGTTCCGACACCTAAAATATATTTCAAAGGAACACCGGAAATAAAGAGCATTACAATGCCAGTGACTGCAATTAAAATAAAACTTTTAGTATCAGGCTGTTTAAATAAAATAACGGCAATAATAGCCAGCATGATGCTAAATGGCAAGATGCCGAAGCTAAAATTTTGTACTCTGTTTTTGGCCCAAGACAGCCAAGAAGCAAAATAAATAATGAAACCAAATTTCAAAATCTCTACTGGTTGGAAAGAGACTGAACCAAGTTTTATCCACCTCAATGCTCCACCGTGACTCCAACCTAATTGAGGAACAAAAACTGCCGCGGTCAGTAATATCGCTCCCAGAAAAATAAGAAAAGAATACTTGCGCCAGAATTTATAATCTATTTTTAAACAAAAATACATGCCAATTAGCCCGCAACCCAGACCCAAAACCAACTGGCTAAAAAGCACGGACCTGAAAATTTTTTCATTTTTGGCAAAAACTCCCAAAGACGCAGAAACAAAAACAGCCACTCCGATCGCCAACAAAAGAAACATAATTATTAAAAAAAATCTATCTACTTTTTTTTCTTTTATCATTTTTTACCGGCTAATAACTGCCAAAATCATACCAATAATAGCAAAGACAATAGAGAGAATCCAAAAACGCATAGTCACTTTATGGGGTGACCAGCCAATGGCCTCAAAATGATGGTGAATCGGCGCCAGTTTGAATAACCTTTTGCCTTTTCTTAATTTTTTAGAAAGACTCTGCAAAATGACCGAGAGAGATGTAACGACGAGAGGCAAAGCGACAATTGGAAGAATTAAAACCGAATCAGTTAAAAAGGCGAGAGTCGCTAAAACAATAGTCAATCCCATAATGCCTGTTTCTCCCATATAAAATCGAGCTGGCGGAATATTAAACCAAAGAAAAGCCAGTATCGCTCCAGCAATCACTCCGGAAAAAGCGGCAATGTCTATTTGATTATTGGAATAAGCAATGGCCGAGTAAGCGGCAAAAATAGCCGCCAACACTCCCCCGGAAAGCCCGTCAATACCGTCAATCACTCCTCCGGAGAAAGTCCCCAACGCCACAATAATAAAAAATGGGATAATTAAAATGCCTAAATATATGTCGCCACCGAATGGAATATGAAATGAGGTCATGCCCAACTTGTAAAAAAACCATCCGCCGATCAAAAGAGCAATAAAACTTACCAGAAAAGCTTTCCATTTACGCCAAGATTTATCATCGCGAGTAAATTTTCCTTTGCCATAAATTTGAATCAAATCATCCCAAAGACCAATAATGGAGCCAATAATCAGAGTAAAAAGCGGTATCAGAGTTTGATTTCGGCTTAAAAAATTCATTTTCTCGCTATCAACTGAAGGAAATAAAATTGAAGCTAAATAAAAAATCAACGTGGTCGTGAGAACAGAAAACCAAATTATAATTCCACCCACGCGCGGTGTTTTTAACTCTGCTGTTTCATTGTGTATTTTGGAAAATTCGGAAATGGTACCCATATTTCGAGAATATTTTTTCCACATTTTATATTTATAGAAAAAATGCGTCGCCACTGGCGTAAAAAAAATACCCAAGAAGAAGGCCACGGCCGTTGGCACAAAAACTTTCACTAAATCCATATACATAAACTCAGTATAGCATTTAATCTTTTTGATTAAAATGCCTTAATATGATAGAGTTTTTAGGTGAGAAAATATCTTCTACATCTGGCTTACGCTGTATTTTTATTGGTTATGATATTATTTGTTTTTGTCCCCTATTTTACGACCGATTTTTTTGATTTAAGACAGCAAAAGGAAAACGAAGAAATTCAAAAAAAATTAGCACAAGAAGAATTGTTAAAAAAACAAGCCGAACAAAAAATCTATTTAATGGGTAAATTTGATCCGGCGCAGAGAGAAGATTTTGTTTTGATACCCCCTGCTTATGCCATTGTCTCCAATCAAATGTATTTAAGAAAAGAAACTTTTAACGCTTTTCGGGGAATGCAAATTGCCGCCAAAAAAGAAGGAGTGGATTTAAAGATAGCTTCCGCCACCAGAAATTTTGATTATCAAAAAGATCTTTGGAATAAAAAATGGAACGGTTATACATTGGTGGATGATAAAGATTTATCAAAAAGTCTACCTGACGGCGCAGAAAGATTTGAAAAAATACTTGAATATAGCGCCGCCCCAGGAACTTCTAGGCATCATTGGGGCACGGATATAGATATAAATAACGCAAATATCGCTTATTTTGAAACAGTTTATGGAAAGAAAGTTTATGCTTGGCTAGTAAATAATGCGCCGTCTTTTGGTTTTTGCCAAACTTATACTCTAAAAGATGATCTCCGAACAACTGGTTATAATGAAGAAAAATGGCATTGGTCTTTTCTACCTCTCTCAAAAACTTTTACTGAGGAATATAAAAATTTAATAACAAATGCCGATATTAATGGTTTTGAAGGAGAAGAATATGTAGTAAATTTTGATTTATTAAATAATTACGTTCTCGCCATCAATCCAGATTGTTTCTAATTTAGCATTAGTACGCGACCGCTTCTTATTGCTAAATTAATACTTAATACACTTCCTGCTGATAACATTTTTCACAGTAAACGATTTCCAGCTGGTCAGGAGCATAAGATGTTTCAAATTCTACTTCGCACTTCCCTGCCCCATGAAAATGATTTTCTTTATTACACATACAAGTTCTATGCCAAAGTTTTAATGGATTTCTTTGTTTCAGTCTTTGGTAATGTCTACAGTTTGGACAAAAATTTGGTAACGGTATATTCATTCTTTGGTAACATTGTAGTTCAGATTCTATTATTTTAAATGCTTCCGTGCATTGTTCGTTGCAAGTTCCTTTATGTTCACATTCAATAACTTTACCAATAATTTCTTCATTTACATCTTCGATATTTCTAGGAATATTTTCACTTTTAATGTCTATCGCATAGTTTCTTTCTTCTTTGTCTCTCCATCTGTAACCCTGTTTTAAAGCTTCTTCTTTAGTTAGTGGAAAATATTCTTGAGCTATAGACTCATTATACGCAAACGGTGATAATTCGGCAGGGAAAAATTCTCCGTATTTGTATATTCTACCCTTACTATCAATATAGGACATGTCATTCATATTCTTAATTATTTTAGGAACAAGTTCTTCATATTCTTCTTTGGTATATTGTTTATTCAGGATGCAGTATTTTTTGTTTCTTAAGCCAATACAACCAAAGCAGTCTGAGCAATTTTTAAGATAATAGTCATAACGACAATTAAAACTACTCCAAATGTTTGCAGAAAATGCCACATCAGACATATCATCTCCGGCACAAAACACCTCATAGCTATTTTCCAGATTCATGCCTATAGCATAACTATCGTAAATATTTTTCATATTTGTGACTCCATAAACTACAAAGTGTAAGTCTTCACCAGGACCCTCTACATCAAAACAATCAGTGCAATTTTTCACATGGTTCAGATAATCACCTTTTGAATTTACTGTATGGCGAGAATTTGAAAATTTTCTGGGGTGTTTTTGAAGTAATTTCAGAAACTTTTCTGTAAATGTTTTACACCCTTCAAGTGTTCCAAGCTTTAAATTTTCCAATTCTTTTTTATATTCTTCCTCGGAATATTGTTTGTTTAAAATACAATATTTAGCACTTCTTAAACCAACACAACCCACACAGTTCTGGCAATTTCGACAATCATAACCATACCTGCAATTAATGCATTCTTCGCAGAGAATTAAGTGCTCGCTTTCGTAACATCTTTCACAATCAATAAGTCCGAAGCATTTCTCATTTTTCCGAGACCCGAGCATATCGAAACAATTTCTATTTTCAATAGAATGATATAAATATGCCGAATCTTCGTTTATATCACTCGCAAAATTCAAGTAACAATTTTTAGATTGGTAAGTATAATTACAATAGTCACTTTTTACATCGTGTAAATTTATCAAAGCCATCGTTGGCACTGACGAAATCAGTTTATTTAATTGATTGAAAAAATTTATTGAAAAGTCGTAATCAAGACCATATTCAATTGGATCCCAATCATCCCCATGCCAATACTTTTGGTCATATACTGGAGTTTTAAATTCCGGTGGATACATTGAGATAAGCATCTCGTCGTGTCCCCGAGCATCACATTTTTTCCTGTATAGACTTCGCTCATTTCGCCAAAGCATTTTTCTTTGCAATCTACACTCCGGACAAAAAGTCGGTAGTGGCACTTTTATTTTTTCATAAAAATTAAAATCGTCCGGCTCAATTACGAAGTCTTTTTTGCAATTCTGGCAGTTTCTTTTTTCACTAATTGTTTTCATCTTTAGAATCTTCTTCTAAATTTTCGGCCGCAATTTCGATAGAGCCATTAACCTCGTTATAGTCAGGTAATTCTTTGACTGATTTTATACCCATATAAGACAAAAGTTCAAAAGTTGGGCTGTAAAGATAACGCCGATTGTCTTTGGAATCTAAGGTTTTTTCTATCAATCCGCGAACGGACAAGGCACGCAAAGTGAAGCTGGAATTAACTCCCCTGATATAATCAACCTCCGCTCGGCTCACTCCATTTTTATAAAGAATAATAGACAACGCTTCCAGACTGGCCTTGGAAAGATCTTTATTTAATTCTTCTTTTTGTAAATGTTCAATTAAACTAGAAAGTTCAGACACGGTGCCGAGCATTATTTCATTTTCTTTTTCAATAAATGCTATTCCCCTACCCTGCAGATTTTCTTTCAATTTTTCTATGCCTTCATTTATTTCTGTTTCTTCCGCTTTCAAAATTTCACCAAGTCTCTTTCGCGAGATTGGTTCTCCCTTCCAGAATAATACCGCTTCAATTTTTGTTTCTAAATTCATTCTTTTATTTGTTTTTCAATAATAATATCAGAAAAATCACTTTCTTGGATGACATTCAATATACCATTACGCACAAGCTCCAACATGGCCAAAAACCCGACGATGACAAAAACTTTTTCTTCGCGCGTGACGGCCTTGCCGGCAAAATCTTTGAAATTCATTTTGAGAGAATTATTTATTCGTTCGGTCAAATTACTAATCATTTCTTCAATACTGATAACTTTTTGCACTTCTACTTTTGGTAAAAATATTTTTTTAGGCATTGAACCCAGCACACCTCGGGCAAAGCCCATCATATTTCTGGAAGTAATTCTTTCGTCCGGCAAAAATACCAGAACTTCATTCTTCCGTTCCAATGGCGCAAAAATCATTTTATCACCAAATATATTTTTGAGATTTCCTCCCAGTTTTGTAAAAAGCTCGTATAGACGCAATCTTTCTTCTAGATTATGGATGTCACCTTCTTCTTCCAAAGTAAGGTTTAAATTGGGCAGAAGCGATTTTGATTTAATTAAAATAAGAGTTGACGCCACCAACACGAAACTGGAAATTTCTGTCGGGTCTAGACTGCCCAGCTTATTCATATAATTCAAATAATCCTCAGTCACCGCCGCCAAAGAAACGTCATTAATAAAAAGTTTTCTTTTTTCTATCAAATTTAAAAGCAACCCAAACGGACCTTCAAAACCGGCTATTTTAAATTGATAAGAATTTTGAATTTCAGTGTCCATCTTAAATTATTTATGCTGTTCAATCATTTTATACAAAAGCCGAACCGGTGTGCCAAGCGCTCCTACTGCCACATATTCTCCAGCCATTCCAGTCATCCGAGGCGCAATGTCTAAATGTGCCCATTTCGGAGTTTTTCCGCCTTCAGTCTTGTTCTTGACAAATTGATAAAGAAAAACAGCGCCATAAATCGCTCCGCCATAACGGGAATCTTTATTGTGGATATTAGTCCAATCTCCTAAAGATCCTTTTATTTCATTTTCATATTCCTCCCTCATGGGCAAACGCCAAAGGTAATCTCCTGTTTTTTCTCCAACTTCTTCCATTATTTTTGCTAAATTATCGTCATCGGTAAAAATTGCCGAAGCTCTTTCTCCCAAAGCCACACAGGCCGCCCCGGTGAGCGTAGCAATGTCAATAATCATTTCCGGATTATATTTTTGCGCGTAAGTTAAGGCATCAGCTAAAATTACTCGGCCTTCTGCGTCTGTATTTAATATTTCAATTGTTTGACCGGACATTGAACGAACGACATCTCCGGGTCGAAAACTTTTTCCGGAAACCATATTTTCCACCGAAGGGATTAAGCCAATCACATTTTTCTTTAATTTCATTTTGGCAACCAGCGCCATAGTATGAATAACTGCCGCGCCTCCAGACATATCCATATTCATGCCAAGCAGGCTATTGGAAGGTTTCAAATTTATTCCTCCGGAATCAAAAGTCACTCCTTTGCCGACTAGAACTATCGGTTTATTTTTTTTAGCTCCGCCGAAATATTCCATAATTATAAATTTTGATTCTTCGTCGGATCCACGTCCGGTAGAAAGAATAGCTTCCATTTTCTGCTTGGACATTTCCTTTTCACCCAATATCTTTACCGTCACCGGCAAATCTTTGACCGCTTCTTGGGCTCTTTGCGCCAGAACACTCGGCGTCATGTCTCCGCCCGGAATGTTGGCCAGCGAACGAGTTTTATTTACTTCATCGGCAATAATATTTCCTTTCAAAATTGCTTTTTGTATATTTTTGTCTGTACCTAAAATGAAAACTTCTTTAATTAAAGAAAAACCTTCTTTGGGCAAAGTTTTATATAAAGTAAATTCATAATTGGCAAAATCTAATTGAGTCCCTATAATCTCCCCAAGATCAGCATCATCAATTTTTATGCCTGCCCCGTAGGAAGCTTGCTTTCCTTCGGAGGTTTTGAATTTGAAATTATCAAAATTAAAAGCTAGTTTTTCAGCTTTAGCATTTTTCGCCATAGTCACCATTTTTCGCGTAAGTAAAAAAAGCTTCCGCAAATTCATCTTTTTCTCGCATTTCAAAAAGAGAGTTCTTGCGCCGTTTTCTTTGATAATTTGATCGTTATTTTCAGGGCCAACAGACACAAAAAGCACCTCCCCATTTAGCTCTTTGACGCTGTCCTTAAAAGTGATTTTCATCATTACAGTATATGCTCTTTTCAGAAAAAATCAAAAATCACTTATATTCTCCTATTCGCGCGAATTAGAGGTATAAAAGTTATCCACACCCCCCACTATCTACTTTACTTGACTAAAGTACTTTACTTTGCTAAAGTAGAGAGATGAAAGAAATTGACTGGAGTAAAAAAGAAAATAAACAATTGATTGAGGCAGTTTTAGCGCTAAAAAACGCTGACGAGACTGAACGTTTTTTGCGCGACTTAATGACTGAAGGAGAAATAAAAGAATTTGCTAATCGTCTTGAAGCCGCTTTCCTTTTATCTAAAGACGTGCAATACAATGCGATTATTGAAAGCACGGGTCTTTCTTCTACAACCATCGCCCGAATAGCAAAATGGCTTAAGGGTTCACTCGGCGGATACCGTTTGATTCTTCCTCGCTTAAACCATCATCACAACTCTTCCAAACTTAGGAAAGGGTTGTCTTTGAGGTCATAATTATTCTTCGAAACTAACCCCTTCCTAAGTTTAGGAAGGGGTTTTGCGTTGTCCCCCACAATGCATGGCTACCCGCCATTAGGGTGTTGTTGTTCTTTGAAAGGAGGAGTTATGGCGACAAATCAAATTATCATGGTCGTGCCAGATGGTTCTATGCAGGAACCTGTCATAGGATTAATGACTAAAGCTGGACTACTTGTGACGGTTAATAAAAAGCGCACCAAAGAAGGAACAGTGAATGTTGATTGGATCGAGAAGATTGCCTTTCAACGACCACAGGAAATTCCGCATTATTTGCATCAAGGACATTTTGATATTGCGATCGTCGGCGAAGACTGGATCGTAAACTGGGGATACGAATTTCCGGTTTTGTTGAAACTCCCGATCGGTCGTAGCGGTAACAAGCCAGTCCGAATTGTCTTGGCAGTAAGTCAAGCAAGTGGGTTCAAAAGTATTGCGGATTTGCCCACAGGATGCGAAGTCTCTACTGAGTATGTTCAGTTGGCGGGGAAATTCTTCGCAGAGAAAGGCAGATCAGATATTCGAGTGGTGCCATCTTTCGGCAACACTGAACACAAGATTGGATTCGGAGCAACTGCGATTATTGATGTTGTTGAAAGTGGAAAATCCTTGGAGGAAAATCAACTAAGAGTCATTTGCCAGATTATGGAATCGCATACTGTCATTGTGGCAAATCCCAACTCTTTAGCTGATGAGCAAAAACGTCCTTACATCGATTGTTTTGTTCGACTCATCCAAGGAGCGCATCGAGCATTAGACTGTGTTATGTTGACCGCCAATGTTCCAGAAAATGTGATCAACGAAGCTAGCAGAATTATTGGTGGTCTGAAGGGTCCGTCTTGTTCTCCTCTTAGAGTTTCAGGATGGTTCGCTCTTCAATCCATCGTACCACGGCAACAAGAACACACGGTGATTTTCAAACTCCTGCAAATAGGAGTCACGGACATCATCGTGAATCGCGACATTCCACTCGTAATGATTTAAGGAAAGGAGAACTCGCAATGCTGATCACTGTAGCAAATTGCGCCCAACCCAACTTCGCGAAACAGGGTTGGTTGCTGCCAGTAATCGTCGAGGAGTACGAGAAGAACAGGAGAGGCAAAGTCTTAATGCTCGCCTATGGCAATAAAGTCTCCCACCGACTCACTATGGAGACTGGACTCGCGCATTTTTGGTCACGCTCTAGAAACAAGCTGTGGAAGAAAGGAGAAAAATCTGGGAACTTTTTGCCAGTCAAGCAAATTTGGCTGGATTGTGACCAGGACACTCTCCTCTACCTGGTTACTTCACCTGGAATAGTATGTCATCTCGGCACCAGCGACTGTTTTGTTAAAGTCGCTGAAGAAGAACTCTTGACGAACTTGATAAATTGGAAATTCACGCTGAATTAACCACTCAAAAGGGGTAGTGCTCGTTTAAAAAACGACCTACCCCTTTATTATTTTCATTATATACGTCGATAATTAGCTATCTGAAAGTCTTTCGTCAATTCTTTCCATGTCTCTCGGGAACATGCAGGCTTCGCGGATATTTTTCAGTCCCAAAAGTTGCATAGTGATGCGCTCGGCGCCAAAAGCAAAACCGCCTTCTGGTGGAACACCATATTTAAATGCTTCCAAAAACATGTGGATTTTTTTTGGATCCATTTTCCATAATTTCACATGTTCCATCAGTTGGTCATATTTATTGATTCGGCGTCCACCCGAAAGCCATTCCAAGCCGCGACACAATAGATCCATCCCTTCATTAAATTCTGGATTCTCGGGATTTGGATATACATAAAAAGGCTTCTGGCGCGTTGGATAGCCATAGACAAAGACAAAATCCGAACCAGTTTCTTCTTTCACAATCTCGCAGATTTCTCTCTCGTCTTGTGGATTTAAATCTTTTTCTCCCCGGACATCCCGACCGAATTTTTCAAATATTTTCTGTTGCACATCTTGCAAAGAGAAACTGGGAGTTTTTTCTATCATCGTCGGAAGCTCCACTTTCAAAAGCTTTAAATGCTCATCATTTCTTTCTTTTACTTTTTCTAAAATAAATTTAACAGTCATTTCCGCCATATCTTTCACATCTTCCCAACTGTCTATAAATGCCATCTCGGCATCCAGCGACACCACTTCGGTCAAGTGCCTTGTTGTGGCGCTCGGCTCGGCGCGAAAAATTTTGTTAACCGAAAAAACCCGTTCAAAAGCAGTCATCACAATTTGCTTATAAAGTTGCGGGGATTGGGAAAGAAACGCTTTTTTGTCAAAATAATCAATTTTAAAAACTTCACTTCCCCCTTCAGCCACTGCCGGCGTAATACTTGGGGCTTGAAATTCAAAAAACATATTTTTTTTCATAAATTCTCTAAAGGCATCTATGATTGTCTCTTGAACTTTAAAAACTGCCTGGATTTTTGGATGACGCAAAACTAGGGCGCGATTATCCAATTCTGTCGTCAATTCCAAATTGTATCCGTCAAGTGACATGTCAAAAGGAAGCGGTACAGCTTCTGATAGAATCTCAATGTTGGTAACTTCCAGCTCCACCTCGCCATTTAAAACACCTTGTTTGATATTTTTCTCTGGACGCTTGTTGACAATACCGAAAATTTTCAAAACCCACTCAGATCTGATATCTTTTGCTTTCTCAATTACTTCTGCCCGACTTGGTAAAGCTACGCATTGCACCCGGCCGGTCATATCACGCATATCAAAAAAGACCATTTTCCCCTGATCCCGCCTGACATCCACCCAGCCAGCTATCGTAATTTCCTTTCCTATGTGCTCTTTTAAGTCTTTTATATATATCCTATTTTTCATATTAAATGCTATTAAATTTTTAATAAACCTTCACCCCGATTTTTTCTCGCACTTCGTCCATTTTTGCAGAAGCTATTTTTTGGGCTTTTTCGCTACCGGATTTTAAGATAGCTAGAGCTTTGGGAATGTCTTTAGCAAATTCTTTTCGGCGTTCGCGCAGTGGCGCGATAAACTTTTCCAAATCTTCTATTAGTAGCTCTTTTAGTTCTTTGTATTTCCCCGCTTTTTCTCTATAGATGGGTAATAATTCGGATTCTGGACGAATTCGGCAATGAATATCCCCAATATTTTTGGGAATTCCTTCTCCTGAAGAATCTGTAACAATACTCATTACCGCCTCTCTTATCTCTTTATATTCTGCAAAAAGTGGAATAGTGTTATTGTAACTCTTACTCATTTTTCTACCATCGGTTCCTATTACCACACCACCATCAGGTAATATTTTTGCCTTTGGCAGTTTAAAAGTTTCTCCATACACATTATTAAATTTTTCCGCAATATCACGCGCTATTTCCACGTGTTGTTTTTGGTCAGCGCCCACCGGAACAAGATCTGTATTGTACATAAGAATATCAGCCGCCATTAAAACAGGATAGTTAAAAGTACCCACGTCAATTTCTTTATTTTTTGCTTGCGCATCTTTAAAAGCATGCGCCCTCATTAAATACGGCATAGTGGTAATTGTGTCAAAAATCCAAGCCAGCTCCGTATGCTCTGAAATATCACTCTGTTTGAAAAAAGTCACCTTTTCCGGATCAAGACCGATTGCCAGATAATCCAGTAAAACATTTTTTATATTTTCATTCATCTCTTTGGGATTTCGAAGAGAATGCAAAGCGTGATAATCAGCTATAAAAATAAAGCCGTCGTGCTCGTTTTGCAAGTCAACAAATTGCTTCATTGCCCCGAAATAGTTACCGATATGGGGTTTTCCTGAAGGTTGAACGCCTGATAAAAATACCTTTTTTGACATATGTAATATATTATCATATTTCTCCACATTTTAATAACAGTTTTACGCACTTCTTTACTTTGACAATTTTTGCGCTGTGCTAGAATGACCTCATGGCAAAAACGACAGCTAAAGCAATCACCAGTTATAAACAAAAAAGTGTTCGCATTCCTCCCCAGAGCATTGAATCCGAACAAGCGGTACTCGGCTCTATTATGCTTCGCAAGGATGCCATGCATGAAGTGGAAGACATGGTTAATCCGGATTCTTTTTATGTTGAAAAGCATAAAAAGATTTTTAAAGCGATGCTTGACCTTTTTCTAAAAAGTGAGCCGATAGACATGCTTTCGCTTTCCACCAAGCTGGCTGAACAAAAATTATTGGAGCAAATCGGAGGCAATCAATATCTGGCAGAAATAGTTAATGTTGTCCCCTCTTCCACTAATGTCAAACATTACGCTGAAATCGTGCAGAAAAAATATGTGCTCCGTAGTTTGATAGAAGCGGCTGATTATGTATCCGAACTAGCGTTTGAAGAAAGTGATGATCACATGGACGACATTATGGATATGGCAGAAAAGAAAATTTTTTCCGTGATTTCCTCTCCGAAAAGTCAAAAATATATAAACTTAAAGGATGCTTTGCCTGAAGCTTATGAACGCCTAGAAAAATTACATGAAAATAAAGGTATGCTACGTGGACTTTCAACTGGTTTCCGAGATTTGGACTCCATTCTTTCGGGTTTGCAAAAATCCGATTTAATTATTCTGGCCGCTAGACCGAGCGTGGGTAAAACGACGCTGGCTCTGGATATTGCCCGTATGACTTCAGTTCATCATGAGAAATCGGTGGTAATTTTTTCTTTGGAAATGTCTTCTCAACAATTAGTGGATCGCATGCTCTCGGCCGAGAGTCGAGTGAACGCATGGAATCTACGCACTGGACGCTTGTCTTCCGACAAAGATTTTTCCCAATTAAGAGATTCATTGGATAAACTTGCTAAAGCAAAAATTTATATTGACGATCAGCCGGGAAATTCTATTGTCCGAATGAAAGCGTTATGCCGAAGACTGAAAATGGAAAAAGGTCTGGATCTTGTGGTAGTTGATTATTTACAATTGATGACTACTTCCAAAAATTACGATTCCATGGTCAATCAAGTGACTGAAATTTCAAGATCGCTCAAAAGTCTGGCTAAAGAATTAGATGTGCCAGTACTAGCGCTCTCCCAACTCTCCCGCGCCGTGGAAAGTCGAGGGGGCAAACCTAGACTTTCTGACCTCCGTGATTCGGGTTCCATTGAACAAGACGCCGACGTCGTCATGTTTATTCATCGAGACGATAAAGGAAAAGAAGAATCGGAAAAAACGAATATTGCTGAAATTTTAATTGAAAAACACCGCAACGGTCCGGTCGGGAAAGTTGAACTTTATTTTGATGAAAAAACCACCACCTTCTTAAATCTGGAAAAAAGCAATCTTAGTGAATTTACCGCGTCCAAAAAAGCGAAAGAAAACTTGGATGAATTTTAATGTATGGATATTATAGAAAAATTAACTGAAATTTTTAAGGAATTTCCCGGCATTGGAGAAAGACAGGCAAAACGCTTCGTCTATTTTTTGATGTCTAGGAATAATGGTTATAATGAAAATCTATCCGGCCTGATATCCGATTTAAAAAAAGAAACAATGCAATGCGGTGAATGTTTCAGATTTTTTATTTTAAATTCTAAAAAAGAAAAGTTATGTGATATTTGTAAAAATACAAACACTGATTCCTCCTCCTTAATGGTGGTTGAAAAAGATTCCGATTTGGAAAGCGTCAAGAAAAGCAGAGTTTACAGCGGAAAATATTTTGTCCTCGGCGGACTGGTACCGATTGTTGAGAAGAATACCAAGAGCCGAGTTCGCATTGAAGAATTAAAAAATAAAATAACTAAAAGCAAAGATTTAAAAGAAGTTATCCTCGCTTTTTCTTTGAGCCCACAAGGCGACCATACTGATTCTTATGTTCGAGAACAAATCAAGGATATAGCCGAAAAACAAAACATCAAAGTCTCTTCTCTCGGCAAGGGTCTTTCCACCGGCACCGAACTGGAATATTCCGACAACGACACTCTCAAAAACGCGCTAAAAAATAGGCAATAAAAAAACCTGCTAAAGACAGGTTTTTTTATTTATTTTATCGAGATAATTTTTACTTTGAAAAAAGGTTGGCGGTGGCCGTTACGGCGCAAGTAACGTGACTTTTGCTTGTATTTTATAATTAGAATTTTTCGAGAACGGCCGATTTCTACAATTTCCCCATCTACTTTTGCCCCCTTGATATAAGGTGTTCCAACCGTAGTGTTTTTACCATCATCCACGAGTAAGACTTTATCAAAAGAAATTTTGTCCCCTTTTTTATACTCCCCTTTTATTTTCTCAATAGAAACAAGCCCTCCTTTAGAGACCTTGTATTGCTTCCCGCCTGTTTGAATGACCGCAAATTCCCCTGTATTCATATCGGCTTATATTATACGATATTTCGCAAAAAGGCAACCCCAAACAAAGCAGAGCTTGGTATGGGGCTAGGTTTTTGCTATACTAATTGGCATATGCAAACAAAGGTTTTAGAGAAGTATTTTTTCTTCGGTCTCTTCTTTGCCACCCTTATTTTCACTTTTTTCATCTTTCGTCCTTTTTGGATAGTGTTGGTACTTGGTATTTCCTTTTCCATAGTGCTTTATCCGATATACGAATGGCTAAACAAAAAATTCCTGCCCAGTCGCTGGCTGTCTTCACTCTTGACTGTACTCCTCTTTTCAATAATATTATGCGGCCCGATTTTAGCTGTCGGCACAATCATCTTTAATCAGAGTGAAAATGTTTATCATGCAGTCATACAAAACAGGGATACTGGGCCATTGATGACTGCGATAAATGATGTAGTGAATAAAATACTACCTTCAGGCATTGTTTTTGATATAAATCAAAAAGCGACAGACTTCATCTATTATGTGTCAAATAACATAGCAAATATATTTAGAGCTACACTTTCAACATTCTTTTCATTTATATTAATGCTTTTAATTATTTTTTATTTTTTAAAAGACGGCCCAGAATGGAAAAAAGCTATTTTTTCACTTAGCCCTCTTGGAGAACAAAATGACGAAAAAATAATCAACAGACTTACTCTTGCCATCAATGGCGTTATCAAGGGATCGCTCTTAATAGCCTTGGCGCAAGGTGCATTGTTGGGATTTGGATTTTGGATTTTTAATATTCCAAATGGAGCGCTGTGGGGCGTAGTGGCGGCCGTTATGTCTCTCATCCCGACTTTCGGTACCGCTTTGGTGTCGGTTCCAGCAATTATCTTTCTTTTTGTGATGAAAGATACCACGTCTGCCATCGGCCTTTTAGCTTGGTCAATTGTTGTGGTAGGGTTGGTTGATAATTTTCTAGGACCGCTGGTAGTCGGCAAAAAAATCAACATACCACCTTTGTTAATTCTTTTTTCAGTATTGGGCGGAATTTCATTACTGGGTCCGGTAGGAATTTTAGTGGGACCCTTAACAGTAAGCCTACTAGATGCCTTTATTTCTATTTGTAAAAATGAGTTTAAATAAGATATGACTCTTCAATTTTACAATACTCTATCGCGTCAAAAAGAAAACTTCTCACCTATTAACAAGAAGGAGGTCAAAATGTATTCTTGTGGGCCGACCGTTTATGATTATGCCCACATCGGCAATTTACGCGCTTATGTTTTTGCGGATATTTTGCAAAAAACTTTAGAATATTCCGGATATAAGGTTAAGCGTGTCATGAATATCACTGACATCGGACACCTATCCAGCGACGCAGACTCTGGAGAAGATAAAATGACTAAAGGACTTTTGCGCGAAGGAAAAGAATTGACTTTGGAAAATATGCGGGGATTGGCAGAATTTTATACCGAAAAATTCAAGGAAGATTTGAAAAAACTGAATATAAAAATACCCAAAGCTTTTTATTTTGCGAGTGATTATGTTAAAGAAGATATTGAGTTGGTAAAAAAATTAGAAGAGGAAAAATATACATACAAAACGAGTGATGGAATTTATTTTAATACCGCTAAAATGCCGGATTATGGAGCGCTTTGGGGAGGAACCAGAAATCGAGATGAAAATTACGCCAGAGTGACTGAAAATTCGGAGAAAAAAAATGGCGAAGATTTTGCCCTTTGGAAATTTAATTCAAAAATCGGTTTCCCCTCCCCTTGGGGTAAGGGCTTTCCGGGTTGGCATATAGAATGTTCCGCCATGGGCATGAAATTTCTCGGTGAGCAATTTGATATTCATACGGGAGGTATTGATCTTATTCCAACACATCACACTAATGAAATCGCGCAAGCAGAATGCGCCACGGGCAAAAAACCTTTTGTGCGATTTTGGCTGCATAGCGAATTCGTTGATACTGGAAATGAAAAAATGTCCAAATCAAAAAATAATTTTTTGAGGCTAGAAAGTTTGACTGCTAAAAATATCAGCCCCACTACCTACCGTTTTTGGCTTTTGATGGCCAGTTATCGAACAAAGGTAAACTTCATCTGGGAGGCTCTGGAAGGGGCAGAAACGGCTCTAAAACGACTCTTTAACCTCTACCTAGAGCTTGGTAACCCGCCAGTTGGCGAAGGAAAAATTGATAAAAAATATCAGCAAAAATTCAAGGAATATATAGAAGACGATTTAGACACCCCACGAGCCTTGTCGCTTTTATGGGACATCTTGAAAGACAAAAATATTTCTAACACCGATAAAAAAGTGACGATTCTTGATTTTGATAAAGTATTTGGTTTAGGTTTTGAAAAATTAAAAGAAATAAAAATTCCAAAAGAAATTGAAAAATTGGTAGCCGAACGAGAACAAGCGCGTAAAAATAAAGATTACAAAAAATCAGATGAATTAAGAAAAGAAATTGAAGTTCTGGGATATGAAGTTAAGGATACCGCACAAGGACAAAAAA
>Ga0172379_10005277_pt1 | contig 18193 bp, 27 predicted proteins | sample GrowelOW334metaG_FD_119756 | JGI IMG/M metagenome (GOLD analysis project Ga0172379, IMG submission 119756) | Groundwater microbial communities from an aquifer near a municipal landfill in Southern Ontario, Canada - Groundwater well OW334 metaG | ecosystem: Environmental > Aquatic > Deep...
TGGTAACGTCATGGGCGCTGCCAGTATGTGCGGTAATTGCGGAATCCACCCTTGCGCCTATGCTTTGGTTTACCGTGCAGTCCTGTCTTAAATACACGTCTTCCACGGTTTGTCCGGTCTTGGAAATATTTAGTTTCCCTCCGGATTCCGTTATTGTGCCTTGCCCTGTTGTTGCAGTCCAGCGCCCCGTATTTATGGAATTATCGTCAAAATCATCGCTTGGAATTCCAACGCCGGAACCACCATTGTCTGCCCCCGGTAAATATCCGGGGATATTTTCAATTCCCCCAACTGTTGCAGGAGGGATATGAGCGCCATAAACGTATAGCTGTCCCTGTTCTTTGGCATCAATAATGTAACCGCGCCCCAGGGTTTTGTTTACGTCTTCGGCAATCAGATTATAAATTTCTGTCCCTACAGCATAAAAACTGTTGCCGTCAAAAAACTGGAAACCCACGTTTGTAAGCCCTATTAAACCCATGTCGGTTTGCGCCCAACTCCACGGGTTTTCTGTCCCAACGGAACCGCTAACTATTTCCGGCACTGCGTTGACATCACCGTTCGGCAATCTTATTGTTTCTTTCCTTGTCATGGCATAAATGTGACCGTTTAATTCAAAGCAAAACTTCAACGGAAATCCGCTTTTGCTCATATTCGCTAGGTATGGAAAATATTCTAAGTCATAATGAGTTCCGTTTAAGCTTCGATATAAATTTTGCGGATCGTTTTTTGGAATTCCCCACAAATAAGAATTTCCGTAACAAAGCCAGTTAAATTCGCTAACCGGGGCATCATGTAAAGAATAATCGCTATAAGCAAGTTCTGTGCCCACAACCTCAGTTGTTAGCGTTGTGCTGGACTTTCCTGCTGCCGGGTTCACTATTTCTGCTCCAAGATATTGTGTTGATCCATCGTGAAGTGTAGCCCAGATAATTATATGCGTTACCCTGGAAGCCGAAGACCTCCACATGTTCGATACCGCTATGCTTCCCGTACTACCCGCTGGAACTGTAACTGTAGCTGTGTAATCAGTAGAGGTTATCATTAAACGTGTGCTTCCAGACTTCACTACATAACTGTAGCTGACGATATAATCACCACCAGGCAAACTTCCACCGCTTGCACTACCCACTAGTGTAGGGGCTTCCGGGGGTGTAGAAATGCCAAATTCAGTCCATGTTGCGTCCACGCCTTTTTTATTCTCGTTGCCGTTTACCATGAAGCAAGCCAAAAGGGCGTTTACGAAATGACAATGCGTGGAAGCCGTAAGCCCTGCCAATCGTTGGGTTTTAGTGGCCTGCACGATTTCTTGAAGTGTGGAATTATTTACGCAAAGTATTCTCTCGTTGTTTCCTGAATCCGGATAGGAATGACTGCCATAAAACGGCTTGGCATCAAAATTGAACCCGGTATTATACAAAGACGTTCCGGGCCTATTTACGAGTTTTCCCACCTTATTATATCGCAAATTTACAATAGATTGATAAAAGTCTGGGTTCGGATGTTTTACATCCCTCGTACTCATGCCGCGCTTGGGCGCTGCAATGGTTATAGGCGTTCTGGCAAATCCCATTAATTCAGTCCTTCTGTGTTGGGGTTCCACGGTAATACGCTGGCCCCGCCGTCATTTAAGTCATAAGTCGGATAAACCACGGTTTCCATGTCGTTTGAAGGAGCAACGGCATTATGGTCTGCTGCCACCGATACGTCTTGTACCTTTAATCTGCGTATGCTTAAAACCGCTTCGTCTTTTAAATCCTTAATTTCTCCCCTATCGCGGTTTCTCTCACTTCTGGCAATAAACCACTTGCCAACATCTAAAATGGTTTCACTGCTATTTGGCATATCCACGAATTCCGCGCTGGTTCCAGCGAATTCTTTAAAAGTTCTCCAATACGTTATATACCGGACTCCACCGGATGTCTTTTGTTTCCAATAATGAATCTGCCTTAAAACCGCATCGGTTAAATCCGCAGGGCTTTCACGATCCATGTAAAAATCGGTTTTCTCAAATTCCCGCCCCCTTTGTCTGGTAAACTGAAAAACATATTTGAGCTTATTAAAGTCACTTGGTAAAGTTATCAAGTAACCGGTTGCATCAATAGTACGTGAAAGCTCATGGACTAAAAGATGTTCCCATTCTCCCTGATAGAAATCACGGATGTATCGCAGAGCGCGGTTTATTAACCTGGCCGCCCCACCGGGGGCAGCGGCCAGATCGTCTTCTGCGAAATCCAACAATTCGGCCTCAATTTGACCGTATGTTAGATCACTCATTATTTTCTCACCTTTTTGGCTTCTTCAAGTTCAGCCTTGAGTTTTGCCACTTGTTCTGTCAAGATTTCAACCTTTGCAGCCTCCGCATACTCGGTTTTGGTACGGGTTCTCCGCATAAGGTCTGCACGGCTGGTAAAAATTTTTCCGTCACGGACAAAAGGAGTCAGTACGGTTTCAACTTCTTTTTCCGTAACAACTCCGTTGCCGTCAAGGTCAAGTTTTTTATTCACCGAATCCACTATTGATTTTAACGGTACGCCAATATCCGCATTGGATGGGCGTTCCACGATAAAGTCGATAGGCGGGAAGGCTTCCAGCAACATTGTGCTGGGGTTAATAGCCCTTTTCCCCTTACGGATTTTAAAGCGCGTCCGAGAAGCGCGAAAGAAATAAATCTTTTCGGCCATTTTAAAGCCTCCTATTTTAAATAAAGTTTCTCAAGAAATATTTTGGAAGTCGCCAGAGTATCCATTCCAGTGACTATCGGAGCACCAGCGGTTTCCACAAACACAAATTCAACTCTGGCCGCATGGACACTGTCAGCCGGGCTGTAAGTCAGCACGGTTGCGCCTTTTCCCTGGGGGCCATTACCATAGTAATAATTGCCAAGTAAATGGCTCTTATACACGTCGGTTCCAGTACTGTTCGGGGCGCGGACGTTATCAGAAGCCGAAAAGCCGCTGATATCATTCAAACTGGTTTTGTTCACGCCAAGAGTACGGGTTCTGCCAGTAGTAGCAGAAGCCAGTTCCCTGACATAAACCTGTGCGCTGTCTCCACTAGCCAGGACATCTGGAAGGAAAAGCGAAATTTTGGCGGGTACGCCACGGGTTTCTGTTCCCTGGTAAATCACGCAAAACGCGCTGTCACCACTGGCCAGCGTGTCAAGTTTGGCAGCGGTCTCATTGGCAAAGCTTAATACTTCTGTCTCAACAACATAAGAATCAGCGGCCATAGAGAGACCCACAACCAATAAAACAAATACTAAAATCTTTTTCATTTTTTGGTCTCCTATTAATTTGTTAACCTGCATACTGGTTTGCACCGTAGAAATGAACAAGGTGCTTTCCACCATCTATCGGAATCATACAAGCACCATCATAATACCACATACCGAAATTCGCCAAGGACTGTGTAGAATCTTTTCCGGCAGGAGCTTCGTAAAGCTCAAGTTTGTTCAATTCCCATATTTCGTTTAAGTCGGCATCAAATACCACGCCCTGACCTTCTTTACCGGGTTGACCAAACCACTGACAAGGCAGAAAATGAATTTCAGACGGACCCATGATGAATTTTTTAGCCATGGGCAACTCGCATTTTTCCGCAAGTTCGGAGGTTTTCACGCGAATGTCGCCATCCATGCAGGCTTCGATTACGGACATAGCCTCAACCGAAGTTGCGCAGATTTTTATTTTAGAACCATAGGTTCCAAATTCAATACCGGCTTGTCTGATTTCAGATTTTTCCACGCTTCCACCGAAATCAAAAATACGTCCGGCCTGTGCAGCCCACCATTCCAAACCACCGGGAGTAGTGACATCACTGGAGCCAGCTGTTGCACTGCGGGTGCTTCCAAACATCGTGGCTTCAATATCGGCCATAATTTCACGTCGCTTGCCCTTTTGGTCATTGGTATAGGTTTTTCCTCCATAACGGTTCACGTTTTCTTCACGTTTCGACCAAGACCAACGTGCCGCAAATTGAGCGCAATAGTTGTAATGGTTATCAAGTGAACGTAAAACGTATGTCAGATTGGAATCGGTTTCTGCTGGTTTCATTCCCATATACAGAATATGCATTCCGGCAGTTACAGCCAGTGAACCCGTGCTGAATTCGCAAGCTACCGCACCAGTGCCGGTATTTCCAGCTGCTGTGGTCATAAGGTCTTCGCCTGTTTCAGCAATCTGATAATGTTGGTCAATGAGAATTGAAGCCGCATCGGTTGTGCTAACATAAATCGTTGTGGCATTTGCCGCCGCATCCGCAGTCACTACAAAATTACGCCCGATGTTCTCATCGGTGAAAATTTCTGGTTTCCATGATTTAGCCTGTCTGGTTTTGATAATCTTCGGACTCGTTACTTCTTTTCCCATTCCGTTGATATGCGGGCCGCCGGAAAGTGGGCCAAAGATATTCAACTGGGGTTCGATAAAATACGCATCACTGGGGCGCACGTCGCGGATAAGCGAACCGCTTCCCGCCGTGGCCTGCTGCGAACTCTGACGCGCAGTTAATTGTGTAGCCATTTTTTTTATTCTCCTTATTAACTTGTTATGTCTTCGTGCATCTTCTTAACAATATCTGCCCTATCACCCGTATTACTGACAAGGTTTTTTAGCGGTGAGCTATTCGGGCGCATTCCTGCTGATCCCCCGCCAATACCTTTCAGAACTTCGGACTTGCCGCGCTCATAATGTTCCTTAGACGCTTTTTCTGTTGCGGTTTTTAATTCCGCATCAAAAGTCTTGGCTCTAAGATTTGAACGCCCCAACTCAATAAGTGACTTGGTTAAATCCTCGTCCTGTGCTAACAACATTCTGACAGCAAGATTAGAGTTTTCACCCTTCTCTTGGTCTGTGTTTCCTTGATTGTACATTCTAGGATAAGCGCGCGCCGCCATCCTATGAGCAAGGAAATTTACAGAACTCAAAATGTTTACAATGGCATCCGGGTTTTTACGTTCGGAATCGTTAAGAAATTTTACTACATTTTCGTTACTCTTTGTCGTGGCCTCTGCCGGAGTAACTTTTTCAGAAGTCTTTGGGACAAGGTTATATTTTTGAGCAAATTCAGTTTCTTGAATTTTTCCCAAATTATCGTTTTTCCATTTTTCAATCTCGTCAACCTGTTTCGTGAGTTCTTCACGCAACACGTTTAAATCCTCAATCGTGGCCTTTCCGTGCTCGATTCTATCGAGAATGGAATTAGCGGCCTTGATTTCATTAACGGATTCCTTATACTTCGTAAAAACAGAATCCCTCGTCAAAGGCTCGTCTACCTCTTTTTCCACCTGTAAGCCCTTTAACTGCTCATTCAAAGTGGATAGCGCCATTCCAGCTTCACCCTTGTATTTTTCCAATTCGTTATACATTTTGTACACCGGATTGAATTCAAAGGAGTCTTTACCGTCCTGCAATATTCCTTTGGCACGAAGGAATGACTCGGACTCTGGATCAACCGCAAATTTTAGAAACTTTGGTTTTCCCGCATCGGTTTCAGTTTTGGTTGTCCCGTCTTCCGGGGCCTTGCCGTCACCAGCCGGGGCCGCTGCTCCGTCTTTGCCGCTTTCCGATTTTATATCTTTACCCTTATCTTCCCCGGCCCCTGCAATTTCACTGCCAGAGTCCGAGACATCAGCAAACATCTTGGATACCACGCTTGCGCGGGTTTCTGTGGCTTGCTCTGTCTGGCCCTCCGTTGGGTTGTCGGTAGTTGAATTCAGGTTTTCTTCGTTCATTTTTAAACCTTTCGTTTCGGCCATAAAAAAAGGTCAAGGCGTTTCCACCTTGACCAATTGTTTTGGCTCTGTTAAAATTTATAGGAGCTTTAAGCCCTCAATTTTCTATCTATTTTAAACGGTTTGAATTAATCCGCATTTCCAACACTTGATTTCCCGTTTTCCTCCTTTTTCGATTTCATCATAAAGTCGGGCTTTACACCGCTTACATCTAATTTGCACTTTCTCTTTATTTTCCACTGCTACCATTTTTAGCCTTTTCCATGTTTTCCCATAAAGGGCACGAATCATATTTTTGTTTATCCACGGGTAAGCGGCTTGTGCGAACATTTCTCCATCCCGCTTTTTTCACATCAATATAACGCTCACCCATTTTTTGCTTCATCAAACTCTTTTGCAAGTTGGGCCTCATCGGTTAATTCCATACTGATTTTTTCCTCTTTGGCGTGTTCAAGTTGGGACTTCACGAAGTTTTTCGCCCGGTCTTCGACATAAATTATCCCCCGGAATTCCAGAACTTTTTCATTGCGGGAATCCACGGTATTCTGCGCCTGAATAATCAAACTCATTTCTTCCTTGCAGGATTCAATGAATCTTTCAAATCCCGGACTCATTAAAACATTAGCTAAGTCCGCAGCACTGGGCTTCGGCAACCAACGCGTTATATACTGGGTTTCGGTTTTTAGCAAGCCAAAATATTTTAAGATTTTATTCATCATACATTTGCTTTACTTTTTCCTTTCGGTTTTCTTCGCTTTCCTTATCCATCATTTTATCTTCTTTGTCCATCATTTCTTCTTCTTTGGCATTTCCGTCCACTGGAACGTATTCATCGCTTCTCACAACTTCTTGCCAACTGTCTTTATCTTCCACAGAAAAATTATCTTTGTCTTCCGAATATTTGGCGCGGTAAGTTTTTCCTTTCATGGAAAACACAACATTGGATTCGTCAAAGTCTTCTACATAACAACCGGGTATATTCGTCACCATGTTTTCGTCTTTGCTTTTTTTCTCTTCTTTAAATTTTTCTAAAGCCGCTTCAAGCCTGCGCCGTTTTTCCTGGTAATACATTGGTTTCCCCTTTGGCTGCTACATCAGCCGTTATTTTTTTTATTTCTTCATCTGCATGATGTTTAAAAATGCAATCATAAATATATTGCTTTGATATCATCACGTTTTTTATGTTGCCGCAAAATTTTACCGCTATGCAAATTGCGTCAACCCGTCCCTCTTTATCTGCACGGGTTCCCAGGTTCAATATTTTTAAATCATCAATGGTCATGCTGCCACCGCCATTTGTTTAGGGTTTGTTTCTATTGAACCTACCTCACCTGTATTCTGATTTTGTGTCGGAATTTGTACGGGCAAAGACGGCGGGAAAATTGCTTTTGCATTGGGGACATTTCCCAGCACAGCGGCTTCGCGTAATAGCGCCCCGACATCGGCGTTAACCGGAACACCCATGCCTTGCGCTGCTTGCAGCACGGGAGCCACAAATTGTAAAATGTTTTGCACGGCCTGTAATTGGGTGTTCTTATTTGTTACCATTCCACTGACAATATCAATTTTGTAATTACCTAAAGACGTGGCCTTGCGAATTTCTATGGGGTCACTTCCGGCAATTTCAATAATCTGGTCATCGGGTAAATACTGCTGCATTGCCAGAAGTTTTTTATCCCAATGGCTTTCATGTTGTTTACCCAATCTTCCAAAGACATAGGATACCTGGGATTTCATGTTATTATCGACAATGTTTGCGCCTGTTGCAGAATATCCGGCATGGTTCAATCCACCCGTAGAAGGTTTGATTCCATAGGTAAACAAATCACTTTGCAGTGTGCTTTTCTGCCCCCAGTCATTGAATAGTGCCAGATACGCTTGCATAGACTGTACGTTTATGTCCCTGCCCTGGAATTCCTGAACGATTTGTGAAACCTGCTGCATTCCCGTAGCGTCCCGGCTAAAGCCAATATATCCGCCATTGGTTTGATCTGTGAAATCTCCTGGAGTAATCCCACTTTCCTTGACGTAAAAAATCAGTCTGCGCATATTTGCAATTAAATTTTCTAATCCCATGCTTGTCACCACATGCGCCATCATGTTTATGTGCATCACGGATTCAGGCGGAGATATGCCTAAATAGCTGCTGATTTTGTCATAGGGTTTAAGCAAAGTATAGGGATGGTCTATAACCGGGTCAATTAAAATCACGTCGTTAATGTCTTCTGCGTAAATGACTTTAAACAATCTGTAATCGTCTTCGTTTCCCTTTACCGGCCAACGCCCATAGATTTCATAATATACGGATTTGCAATCATAGTCGATTTGAACGTCGGTATCTGCTGGACGTACTAAGTTCTGGCTGTGACTCTTTCCTTGTTTTTCTTTAACCACTTTCAGAAGTTTATCAATGTTTTCCGCAATGGCTCCCTCTTGTTTGGAAACTCCAAGAAAGTAAATTGCGGAATCCTCGTTGATTTCTCCGCACCAATTACAGCGATTCTGACCGTGAAAATTATTTCCTCTTGAGCTGGTATCCTGCACGTAGTTTTGCGGGTGAACTCTATATGTGTAATCGTTACCACTCCATTTTTCCACGGTTTGCGTAATGACTTCACCCGTAGGCCCGACAACGGGAGTCGGGGTATAGAATTCTCTATACTCAAAACTCCGCTTAATCACTCCTAAACCTGAAAGGAAGGTATCAAAGGCGGCTTCATCTAAAGATTCTCTGTGCTTGGTTTCTTCGGCATTCCAATCACAAAGCGCCTGCACACCTTTGCCTGCTTGATCCTGGGTGGTTCCTTTGGGAACAATAGTTACAATAGGGTCTGTTTTTATTGCTTCCATAAAACCAGCGTGCCATGATCGCACGGCAATATTAAAAATCGGAGGTACGAAGCGGAATCTTCCCACATATTCGTTTCTGTCCGGGCGCATTTCCATCATCATTGTGGTCTTGCTAATCTTCATAGCCTTAGCTTTTTCCACGTTGGAATTCACGGCAGCCTCAACCCTGGACTTTATCATGGCCGCCAGGTTCTTCCTGTTCTTGTCTTCAAAAAATGCCTTGTATTCAAGCATTAGTTAATGTCTCCGGCTGGAATTTTATCAAAAACCCAAAACATCATAATTATTCTTTTCACGGTTGCACCAAACCCACTATTACCTTTTATCTGAAAATCTGTCATGGGAGAGGGGTCTGGAAGCAAAGAAAAATATCCCTTGCTTATCCACAACGAATCCCCGCCTAAGCTTGTTAAAATCATTTTAGAAGTATCAATGGCGGCACAAACCATAGAGTCTTTAGACAATCCCTCGGCATTAGTAAAAGCAATTAACGTGGTGTCACCGCAAATCGTGCAAAGCGTATCAAATTTAAGAGAATCGTATCCAAACAAATTTCCGAAAGGCGTACAAATTCTCTGTTTGATTTCTACCCCACCCGTTGCACCGGAACCAATATTAATGGTGTCTTGGTCAACTAAATTTGTGTCCTGAATCGCAACTTTACCGATCTTCCAGGCATCCCCGGCCCATGTGAATTTTTTGGAGTACACGGTAGAATTCGCTGCGACATAAACCGTACAGGCTTCAATTCGGATATTCTTTGGATTTCTCCACGTAGCGGAATCCGCAGACAGTGCAAAAATTAAAGTGAGAGTCGCTAACAAAATCTTTTTCATTTTACTGACCTCCTACATTTCGTATTGGCAATTATAGACTTCTTGCCGTTTGTTTTTTTCTATTTTTTCCATCGTTTTTTTTCGTATTCCCGTTAATTCTGTTTTTGGTTCCGGTAATTTTTCAGCCCTATACGTCCCCGATAAAGCATGGATGAAAGCCATAAGCGCGTCAAAGTGGTACTGTCTTTTTTGTCCTCCATGCTCAATTGTGATTCGCTGATCTATCCATTCCTCATAAGATTTTTCGGGATCGGCCTTCATAAAAATAATGTCATCCAAAACCCGTCTTGCCCTTTCCCTTATAAATATCGAACCCGACCGACCTTCTAAAGTTGCTTTTAAAAAACTCCGAATAACCCCAACAATCATTTTGCGATCCGGAGAAGTTTCTAAAAACACTATTGGCCGTGGTTCGTCTTTGGCATTTTTCGCCACCCTGAATTGATCTGCAATTGTTCTAACCGCCCCTGCCTGGTTGGATGCAAACACATCTCTATCTGCGTATGAAGTCCGGCATCTGCTGTACTCATTCCAAATATCTTCGGCCTGATTTTCAACTGTTTTTCCCCAGCCAAGCCAGACATAATCTACAATCACATCGAAATTTTGGCTCACTAGCAGCCGGACGAAAGCAGAAGCGTCCCCCCACTCACTCGTCGCATAGTCGTACCCACCGATTGACACCCATCCCATATTTTGCGGCATGAAGTTGTCTGGAATAAGATGGATATTCTCATTTGCTTCCGGCCATAATGAGCCTTTTGTAACCTTACAACACCCCAACCCTATGGCTCTGAACCTCGGAGCGGTTTCTCCGCCCATTTCCAAAGCCATTCTCGCCAGATATTCGGGGTCTTTTTCTAAAAGAACGGAATTTTCACGATTACCCGGTATAAACAAAAAGCTTTTCTTGGTCTTGTACTCCTTGCCATCCACGTGAATTGTTTCTTCTCGAATAAACTTTGAATTCTTTCCCCGATGTTCAGGACAGGGGCAATTAACTCTGAATCTTTCAATGAGCCAATCAACACCTATGCCTTCCCAGTTACAGGTCAACTGAATCCTGGGCTTTATAAACACCTGCTTTCCGTCAATCGGAGTAACCAAAGTCGATCTTACCCACGGCAATGGACCCATGAACTGATTCTTTTCAAACTCCGCTGCCTCGTCAAGAGAGTAAAAGTGAATTTCTTTTCCCCTGTAGTTGCGCCAATCGTCTAAATTCTGCATGTGGCCGATTGTTACTCTTGCACCACTTGGAAAAATATAAGCATATTTGGGATTTCCATACCACTTCGCGCCGAAACCCGAATACAACTCATAGCATTGGTCAATAAGGTCTTCGGCATCCTTTAATTTTCTCCTGAATATTAGCGCCCTATACTTCTTCACCTTGTAAAGATGAATAGGTTTGTTGTAACTATTCCCGGAACTGTCAAAGATCGCATTCCAGCACAATACCCAAGTTTTTCCTGGGCCTGCTATTCCACCTACAAGGGTTTCATCTGCTGTCGATATTGCGGCTTCAAGTTGGAACCCCGGCCTCGGAGCAATAATTTCAACTTCTTTTTCATTTGCCACGCGCCTTAACCTTCCACCCGGCTTTATCCAGATTTTCTACCATTGCGTTTAATAGTTTTCCATTTTCGCAATAAGCTGGATATTTTTTATTGATCTGCCAAACCTCATCACAAATATCAAATAATGGCCTGACATCTTTTTCTTGAGATAAACTGTTATTCCATTTTAGCCTAAGCCAAAATAATTTAGCCTTTAAGCTATAAGGCTTATCGGATTCACTAAACACCTTGGTCTTATCATTCATGGTTACATGGTCTGCAAAAGTCAGGGATGAGGCGTAAAGTAGCACCACGATAAATAAAGCAAAGAAGAGTTTAAGAATTCGCATTTGCCAACCCCCAGTAAATCCCAAAGCCCAAGAACTGTTCGGGATAAAATGTCATGCTATTGGTCAAAAAACTGGCTCCCAATAACAACAAGCCATAAAAAGCCCAATCCCTGGTTTTAACAAATCCCAGGTTCAATATCAGGGTCAGTAATCCAAAGCCCAAACCTACAATTCCTATCTCATAAAGCAATAAGAGGACTTCGTTATGCGGATGACTGGAACTTACTAAAAGCTTCCAGCTACCCAAGCCGTGACCGAAAAGCATGGTCTTCACGCTTTCCGTCCATCCAGCATAGGCAAGCTTCCATATGGTTTCTCTTGCTGCATCCAACTCAAAACCGTACTGTTTGCCGTAATTCACGACCACCAACACCCCAACGAGAACGGGAAGAATCCAATACCTGGGTTTGATAAAAGCACAGATTAAAGCAGTAACCGATAACAGCACTATGGTGTTTGAATATGACACACAGATAAAATATGAGAATAACACAAAGAGCAAGACCCAGGGAATTACGGAAAGTTTAAGCTTAAAACGGTTTTTCATCGCTTCCTTTAAAATCTATCGGTAATGGTGAATCCACATCATACCCAAAACTAGGCTTACTCTCCATCTGAATTGCTTTTACAAATCCATCGTAAGCCCCAAGATGGTAGGTAATGAAATTAAAAACAGAAACTATGTTGTTAGTATCAATTTGTCCTCTATAGTTATCACCAATCCAGCGTCTTATTCTATTGCAAAATTCGGTTTCGGTCATATCTTCTTTAACCTCCACAACACCGGAAGTAACCCCATCATTACCACTGTCGCAAACCTTATCCTATGCCTAAACGTACCCCAGGAATACAACTGTCCCAAGTCCTGCGTAAACCTCACACTATTAAAAACGTAATCCGCTATCTGTATAACAGCAAAACATATCAACCCCACACCAATAATCTTCTTACTGCTTTTATTTAACCCCGCACAGCTCAATACTATCCCATCAAACGCCACCCACTTTGCCAACTCATTCAATGTGTACCCCGGAACGTAATCCCTTGCCGAAATCAAACACAGCACACAGATAAACGCGCAGACATTCCTTAACAAGTACCCATTACCAGGATAGCTAAATCCATTGATAGCAAAACCCACAAGCACAGTATAACAAAACAACGACACACCGATAATCTGAAAAGCAAACCACCTGATATTATCAAAGTCTAAACCAGGTGTAGAAGCAAAGCTGAATATGGCCAACAATGATAAAATCGAAATTAGGGGGAAAATTTGTGGAGGAGTACGCACACCCATAGGGGGGTATATATATTTTTCCCCCTCCCCCCCCTCTAGTTTTTTATGTTTGGTATACATTTTGCTAGTATCTTTTTGTTAAGTTTACATAATGATTATTATGCGACATTACAAATATTATCTTGTGTGATATCAATATGTTGCAGTAGTTATGCACATTGCTATACATATTAAATAGACTCTATATTAGGTGTTTTGGGTGATTGTTGTGGAGTATCACTACATGGAACAGCCATGGGAACCTGATACTCTTTAATAGATGTATTCTGATCAACTGTTAGCTTATCGCCGTATGTTTCTGTATCATAGCACCGGGCTAACCACTGCCGAGATTTGATGCGATTTGTAGCTTTTGGGCTATCGTTTTCTGTATCGCTTACATCTATTGTTTGCTCAGCCAATATCCTAGCTTTATCTTTTCGCGCGTGTAATAATTTATCCTTTAAATCTTTATTTAGATTTATGTTTACGTGGGTTAAATATGTATCGAGGTTTTTTGATTTGCAGAGTTTATCAAAACTCATTTCTGTAGTGGAATATTCTGTTATGAGGTTTTCGAGGATATTTTTATCAATATGATATTTATCTTGATCCGCTACCATAGCCATAGATGGAGCCGCTCCGCCGTTTATTGGTGTTGTTATGGTGTGCATTTTACCTCTGTTAAAAACCGCAGAACCCCCAAACCCCCTACAAAATTATATTGTAGTGATTTGGGTTATCATTGCCGGATTTCGGTGTTCGGGCTGGGCGTTGCATCCCAGCAAGAGCCTTAACCCGCAGGATCAATGCGGCCATGTACTCCGCCAGTGTGTACCTGCGCCCCGGAATAGATTGCCCCGCTGCTGGCCTCTATCCGGATTTCTCCCCGGATATATCCTAGCGCCTGGTTACATCCGCCAGACCTAGCAATCTATAACCCCATATCAAGATTATAATATTTTATTTTGGAGTTGTCAACAATTTTTTAACATTTTATAAAGATTGTTTCACGTGAAGCGTTTTTAGTGTGGATAAGTAGTGGATAGTTTGAGGTAAATTTTTTATATTGACAAACCATAAAACACATATTATATTAACACTATATTATTATCAATATACATAACCGATAGGAGGAGAACATGAAAACCTATAGTTGCAATCGCTGTAAACATACGTGGTATCCCAGGATAGATAAACGGCCGGTATTGTGTCCTGCGTGTCATAGCCCATATTGGGATAAACCGCGAAAAATAAAAACAGAAAAACTTGAGACTGTCAATTTAATTCCTTAACTCATTGATTAGAGGGGAGATATTTTTGCATTATTTGCTTGACATTGTGTTACGATAGTATTATATTATTATCATACAAACAAACAATTAACCGCCCGCGAGGGCAAGGAGGGAAAAATGGAAGATCAAGTAAACCTTTTAAAAACCGGCGGGCAGTGGTGGTTACAAACAAATGAATCAAGAATTGAAAATAGAAATCCGATAGAAAAAAGAACATGGCTAAAAAAAGAAAGTGCAATAAAATATGCGAAAAGGCACAACTATAAAGTTTTTTTCTATAAAAATGAAATTTAACAATTAACCTAGAAAGGTGGTGATCGCATGTTAAAATTAAAGCTCATATCTGCACAAATAGTGGTTATGAGTATAGTAATGGTTCTATCGGTTTTTTTAATAAGATAGTAGTAAGTAAATTTCTAAAAAATGGAGAATCAAAGAAATAGATGATATGATTAAAGCAGGGGAAAAAGAAACAATCAAAGCATAAACCCATAACCAGGCAGGTATCCATACCTGAGAAACAAGGGGTAAACATAGAAGATATGTTCCCCTTGCCTGGAAATAAGAAAGAATAAATAAAATGAATTTTTTATTAAAAACAAAATATACAGATTGCTTTGGTTATTCTTATCCTTGCTATGTTGTAAAAATAAAAAATGTAGGATATTCAATCCGGCGTGTATGCGGTAATACATTTATAACATTGGAATATTCCACGTTAAAAGAATTAAACGATTGTTACAATATTAATTGTTTTAAATAAGGAGTAATAAAAATGTTAACAGATAAAAAATATAACGAAGTTTTAAAGCCAAAAATGCCAGAAGGATTTATTTTGATTAAAGAATATCAAAAATGGGGTGAGCAGCCTACAATCAAAAATTATAATACTGGAAAAATTATGTTTTGGTTTAATGGTAATTTTGTTACAGGTGCAAAGATTTGGCATGATTTAAAAGATAATTGGATACCTGTAAAAGAAGAGGAAATCAGTTATTTTTGTAATGGAATGGATGAATTGTTAAAAGAAAATTGTAATTAAAAGGAGTATTAAAAATGACAGCAGAAACAAAAAGAATTTTAGATGGTAAAATTATCAGATATCATTGGAATTTTGAGGGATATAATGTTTTTTTGGATTTACCCAGCTATGGAATTTTAGGCGGTAATTTTAACAGAGCAGAAAAAGAACCTGAATTTTTATCAGAAACAAAAAAATATATCGGATTTTTTTGCCATAGGGTAGGTGTAGCATGAATTGCGCATGGTGTGGAGACAATTTAAATAAACCAGTTTCTCACGGCATTTGTTGGCTACACAAATATCTGTGTTTTGATAAAAAGCGGATAGCCAAAAAAAGGCTGGAAAGACGGTGTGAAAAGCTTTTAACGCTTATAAACAACGTTTGATACCAGTTTTTACTTTGGCGCAACCATAGAGCTTTGTTAAGCGGTTTAAGTCTTAGAATTAACGTATTATTGTTAGATATTGCATTTAACCTTAATCTTTTGGTATATTTAAACCATGTTAAATAAATTAAATAGTGTTTTTGGTGAAATTATGGAAAAATTGACAATAGAGGAAATGATTTGCCATTCGATTGCGCCAGAACTATCTATTGCCAAAAAAGAGGAATTGCTGGCTATCCGGCATCCGGTTATTGTTATTGATGATATCACGAAGGCGGAAAAAATCGCGGATTTGGTAATTGATCTTGACTGACCTAAATCCTAAAAAAGGAGTGTTTATGTTTAAATCACTTCTTTTGATTCTTGCGGTTGTTTCTTTGGGTTTTTCGCAGGATTTTGACCTTGATGTGAGTAAAGAGAAAAAAGTGGGTAATAAAACCAAAGCAAGCGCGTATGATTATAACACCGGAGAGTATAAAACTATAACCACTAAGCCGAGCTATGGCAGTTCTAACTATAAAATGACAATAGAAGATGATAAATCCGGCTTTACTACAGAGTACAAAGTCAAAAAAAATACCGAAGTAGATTACGGCTATGTAAAAAAGGTAAAAATCATGGACGAAAACACTCTGGAAACCAAAACCATGAAAACCAAAGATTTTGGGTTTAAGAAAAAAGTTGAAATTGAGTAATAAAAAAACTTGACTTTATAAAAAACGTAAATTATCTTAGTATCGTTCTTTTAAATTTGCTTTCATTTCCGTTATTCACGGTAACGATGAAATAGATTTTAGCCCTTGCGCTCTTATCCTTTTCCTTCTGCCGTGAACAGGGGGAGGGGAACAGATTTAAGCGCAGGGGCTTTTTTATTTTATGGCTCCTGAAAAGAACGGTTTTAATTGGTTTTTTCCTTAAAAAAAGCGCAAGAAAACAAATAGGGGAAAATATCCTAAATGTTAAAACAGGAGACCATCCGATACGGCTCTGACCCGATTACCGTCAACCGATTTAACCCCGAACTGACTTTGAAGGGGCACGATGGAAATTACTCCAAGGCTGGGGAGTAATTAGTTTTTACCTGTTTAAGGCTAAAAGATACTAAAGCCTTTGTGAATCTTTCCTCTTTAATTAAGGGTCTGGAAGAAAAGGGTAATTACGCCCAAACAAATGGAATAAAAATATGAACCTCTTAGTGTAATGAAAATTGAGGGAGCGTTACAGGAGGAAATTGAGAAATATGCAAGAGGATACATCGGCTCTCTGATAAAATCAGACATGTATTATGACCCCAAAGAATTAGACCCTTACGACATTGTTAAAAATTATTATACTGCCGTTGATTGGGCAGTAAAAAACAACAGAACAGATTTAATGAAAACAGACTGGGGAAAACTTAATAAATACGAAAAGAAAAGAATTGTTGCGCACAAATAAAGGGTTTTAATTAATGCTTAATTGCCAATTCTTTCCAGATTGCAAAAAAAACTTAGAAAATTATCCGCAAAATCATCCTGACCGCAAAAAAACCGATCTCGAAAAATGTAAATGCCAAAAATATATAAAAGATAATTCCAGCCAAGAAAAAACATTTGCAGAGTTCTGGGAAATCTACCCGCGAAAAAAAGATAAGGGCAACGCTATAAAAGCCTGGACTAAAATAAAAGAACCGGAAATTGTTTTAGAAAAAATAAAAACCGCCTTGAAGTGGCAAATTAAATCTATACAATGGACAAAAGAGGAAAAGCAATTTATCCCTTATCCTGCCAGCTATTTGAACGGGGTTTGCTGGGAAGACGAACCAGATAAGGTTGATGCAATTATTATTGAAAAGAAAAAATGTCCGCACACTGAAAAAGACGAAGACGGTACAATTTTAGAATGCAAAAAATTTTCAGGTCACGCACTTCCTCATGATTTTATCAGAAAAAAATAAATAAAATAGTTCTTGACATACAAAAGCATACATGTTATATTATTTGACATACCAAAGGAATAATATGAAAAAAACAATGATAAGCATAAGACTTGAAAATGACCTTTTGAAAAAAGTGCGCGAGTTATCAGAGAAAGAAAGCCGATCCCTGTCTGGAATGATTGTTTATGCCATAAAAAAGGTTTTAGGGATTGTAAAATAAATAAATTAAGCGCAAGAAAAATAAAAAAGGAAGGGGAAAAATGAGCTTAATCGAAATCAAAAACAGAGTCAACGGAGAAGTGATTTTTAAACACGACTGCGAAAATAACACCGTGAAAATTACAGTGGAAGAGGCAGTAAAATTAAAAATCAATCTTTCGGGGAGCGATTTGTCGGGGAGCAATTTGTCGGGGATCAATTTGTCGGGGATCAATTTGTCGGTGAGCAATTTGTCGGGGAGCGATTTGTCGGGGAGCAATTTGTCGTGGAGCAATTTGTCGTGGAGCAATTTGTCGGGGAGCAATTTGTCGTGGAGCGATTTGTCGGGGAGCGATTTGTCGGGGAGCGATTTGTCGAGGAGCGATTTGTCGAGGAGCAATTTGTCGGGGAGCAATTTGTCGGGGAGCGATTTGTCGAGGAGCAAAATTGAAGCCGGAATAATTTCAACTTTTAAATTTTTTGGAAATTTCGGATCGGCTGGAAGAAACACTGTTTTTTTAAAATTGGAAAAATCAATTTATGTACATTGCGGATGTTTTAAAGGATTGCTGGAAGATTTTGCCAAAAAAGTAAAAGAGACTCATGGTAAAAATGAGCTTGCCAGAGAATATGGTTTAATGATTGCTATGATAAAAAAATTGTGGAAGATAAAATGAACTACGAAACGGCAAGAATTGTTCTAAAAACCTGCGTAACGGATTATATGTCACAGAGGATGTATTATACGGCTAGCACCTTACAAAA
>Ga0172379_10005278_pt1 | contig 18192 bp, 17 predicted proteins | sample GrowelOW334metaG_FD_119756 | JGI IMG/M metagenome (GOLD analysis project Ga0172379, IMG submission 119756) | Groundwater microbial communities from an aquifer near a municipal landfill in Southern Ontario, Canada - Groundwater well OW334 metaG | ecosystem: Environmental > Aquatic > Deep...
GCGTGTAATACTTGTGCTGATTGTGGTGAGAATACCAGTATGAATTGTAATTTTACGTATCATCCTGGAAACGCTAGCGATCCTAATAATCCTACGTTTGGCGCTTGTACTACCACTACTACAGGTTTTTGTAGGGAAACACTTACGGCTGGGTATAATTCTTGTTGCAATCACACTAGTTGTGTATATGATGACGCCACCACTAAAGAACTAAATAATTATGATGTCGGCACTTGTGCTTTGCAACCACAGATACTAAGTAGTGCATCTATGCCGGTGCCACAAACTACCAATGTTTGTTCAAATGCCAATATCTCAATTAAATTTAATTTACCAGTTACCACTAGTGCCGCGTTTGGTACAGAAGCGGCTAATACACCAGATTTAAAAAATTATGTAACGTTAACAAAAGTAGCTACCGGTGAAGATTTTACTAATGCAGTTACGTTATCAGAAGACGGTACCAGCATTACTGTGTTGCAAAAAAGTTTATTAGAATTTAATACGCAATACCAGTTAACACTACTAGCTAGTGGTAAGGTTGAACCAGGCACCAATCATCAAGGCGGTGTTGTTAGTTTAGCCGACGGAGTAGCAATTGGTTGTGGCGCTGAAGGTGTTACTTGTACCGGTGATAAGCTAACCTATACTTTTACCACGGTACCAGATCAAACTGCGTTCACTAATAATTGTGCGCCAAGTCGAGTTACGTTAGAAGCAAAAAATAGCAAATTCATTGATGCCGGTTATACCTTTACTAAGGCCGGACAAAAAGAAGCCATGAAAGCTGTAGTATATAGTGCTGGAGCCGATAAAGCTTCCACAACAGATGATCAACTAGTTACACCAATTACAGGAGTATATAATTGGACATATAGTTGGAAAGAAAAATATGCTACATTAGAAAATTTGGATGAAAATGAATGTCCGGCGCTTGGTATTATCGAGGGAGGAAATTTTAATGAAAATCAAGCCCAACAAACTGTTACAGCTGGCAAAAAAGATGGTGGCAGTGATACTGTAAGCGTAACTATTAATGCCGATGCAGCTAATGACGATGGTTGGACAGGATCATTAACTGCTACTAGTCCAATGTTGTGGGTTAAGTTTTGTTCCAGCACGGATCAACTAACTATTTATGAAAATAATGATTATAATTTCCGCTGGTCATATTGTCGCGATGGTGATTTACCAGATTTTATAGAAGTTTTTTCTCGTGCTACACAAGATCAAGCTGCCACACAGTACCAGGAAACCGTGCCCTTTCTATACGAAGCAGCGTTTAAAGATGCTACCGCGCTTAAATCTGATAATGATCCGAATGCAAACAACAATATTATTGCTTTGCGGGTTTATCCAAATAGTTTAACTAATGCCTCTAATTATAAAGATAGTGTTAACCCAGATTTATGGTACAGCTTATTTGCTAATACTACAGAAACTCCGCGTAGCATTAATCCAATTGATGGTTATCGGGCGGTACAAGTGAATAATACTTACTATATTGCGGCCACTAATTTAGTAGAAAATGGTACGGCCGGTGTTATTACGCCATATATCTATGTATTGTCTTATAGTAGCAATGCTAATAACGCTACTACGGCGGCGGTACAAGCTATACTAGATGGTTTAGACTTTAACACTAATACTAGTTTATCTTTAGAGTGTCAGGTAGAAAAGCAAAAATTAATACGTGATACAGCTAGAATAAATGATTTTGGTTCCATGGCTTATTTATTACACCAGTATTATGAAACAAATAATGATTATCCTCAATTAGAGTCTGGTTCATATATTACTAATTTAACTACTTCAGTTTGGCCATCCTGGGCGGCTAATTTAGGTAATGCGCTTGGACAAACATTACCAGTTGATTCAGTAAATACTTTTAATAACGCAGCTAAAGAATGTCTTTATAAGCCACCAGATTTATCCGATTCAACTGTGAATCCAAACGCCACCGATCCAACCACCGGTGATTATATTTATTCTTATTACGACGAAAGTGGTACATGTTGGGATCCGGTATTTAAAGATTACAAAGGTCCGGCTGAATCGCATGTTTATCAATATATTTACGATACTACGCAGCGTAATTTTAATTTATATGCTAATTTAGAATATACAAATATTGGTAGTTGGAAAGAAGAACTCAATGATCCTTGTGCACCTTGGGCGCAAAGTTATTCTAAATCAGGCTGTAAGACCTTTAATTATCACGTTGATAAATCATTAACTACCAGCGCTGATTATGGAACCGTTGGCCAATAATGTTAACGCAGAGCCAGTAGTGGAAGATGTGTTTGCTGTGGTAGATAATACAGCTACAGAACCTACTGTTAATACACCAGCCGTAATTATTCCTAAACAAACTAGTTTATCGGTATTTAGTTCAAATATAAAATATTTTTTTTGGCGGTGGCGAAAATTTTTTTTAATTTTGTTAATTATTATATTATTGAGCGTAATAACAGGAGGAGTGCTATTTTGGTTGAAACAACGCGGTCTAACAGCAACTTCAGTAACTAATAAAGCAACTACAAATACAGTTAATGATAATATTGTTACACCATTAACCAATAGTGCTAATATTACACCACCACTTAGCAACACTAATCAAAATAATTCAATTGATAGCGATTTTGACGGTTTAACGGATGGGGAAGAAATAGTGTATAATACAAATCCAAAGAAAACAGATACCGATGAAGATGGTTTGTCCGATCGAGAGGAAGTGCGCGTGTATGGTACCGATCCTAGAAATCCAGATACTGATAAAGATAGTTACACGGATGGTAATGAAGTAAAACATTTTTATGATCCGAATAATACAGATCCAAACAAGCGTTTATTTACTATTCCTAAACAATAATTTTAACTAATTTTTATTTGTAACTAGTATATGGATTTTCCAAAAACAGCTCAAACTTCAATTAATACGCCAGATAACGTGTCGGCTAATACTAATCCGCCAACTGCCAACGACACTATTTATACGATGCCGGATAAATTTATTCAAACTAGCTCTACTGCTGAGCCGGCAGCAAAAAAGAGTGGTCGAGGCAAAACTTGGATATTGATTATTGTAATTGTGGTTTCAGCCATTGCTATTATTAGTGGAGCAGTGTATTACGTGTTAACTAGTGTGATAAATCAACCAGCGGCAGATGCTGTGATAGTAAATAATAATAATGTAACGGCAACTACCAATGCCACAACTAATTTAAATAGCAATAGTAATGCTAACAGGAATTTAAATACTAATAGCAACTTAAATACTAACGGCAATATAAACGGTAACGTTAATGGTTTAGTGAATAATGCCAATAGTAATGTTAATAGCAATAACAACGTTAATAGTAATATAAATATTAATGCTAATACTAACGCTGGTGTAGCAGTGGTTGTAGTGCCAAGTAAAGACACTGATAAAGATAATTTAACCAATGAAGAAGAGGATTTATATAAAACCAAGGCGGATAAACCAGATTCCGATAGCGACGGCTATTTGGATGGCGCTGAAATTATTGCTGGATACGATCCTACCAATGCAGTTAGTTCTGGCCGCGTTAACGCTGGTACGCTGGTAACAACTTACCAAAGTGAGGTTTATGGTTTTAGCATGTGGTATCCCAGTACTTGGATGGCTGAAGCGTTATCGGAAGAAACACCTAATGAAATATTATTTACCTCCAAATCGCAAAATACTGCTGGGCAATTTATTGAAATTTTAGTAGAAAAAAATCCTACTGGTTATAACGCGGCCGATTGGTATACTCATCAAACTGGTACTGCCGCAACTAATCTTAGTAAAATCGTTACATTTGATGGGGTAGAAGGAGTTTTAAGTACCGATGGTTACACGGCCTACTTTACTACTAGTAACAATGCTTATGTAGTTAGCTATCGTTTTGGTAATAGTACAGAGGTGTTTTTTCCAACTACTTTTACTATGATGGCTAAAAGTTTAAAATTTACTAAAAACATGGCTGGTTCTACTAATAGTAATCTAAACACTAACAAAACCAATACTAACCAAGCTAGTAATGCCAATACAACTAATTAAACAAGTAAAAGCTAACCAGCTAAATCAAAAGTTTGTTAACAGGATCTTTCAACAAGTTGGTAAACAAGTACGCTATCCAAAAGAATTTTTAGTTAATGTGGTAACGGTTAATCAAGCGATGATTAAAAAACTTAATACAATTTATCGTCAACAAGCAGCAGTTACTGATGTGTTATCTTTTGCTTATGCACTAAATTATGGAGACATTATATTATGTTATCCACAAGCCGTGGTTCAAGCACAAGACAAGCAAGTGCCTGTAAAACAGGAGGTGGCCTGGTTAATTATCCATGGTATTTTGCATTTACTTGGTTTTGATCATCAAACAGCGGTAACGGCTAAACGGATGCGTAGTTTAGAACAAAATATTATAGCTTATGTTTAAAGTGGGTAATTTTTTTAAAAGTTTTCGTTATGCGCTGCATGGTTTAAGGTATATTTGGTGTAATGAGCAAAGTTTTCGAGTGCAAGTATTGATAGCTTGGTTGGTAATATTAGCCATGATTATTTTTCGGGTGAGTATAGAGCAGGCAGTAGTGTTAATTATGTTAATTATGTTTGTGTTAGTATTAGAAACAGCCAATACTATTGTGGAACGATTTGTGGATATTTTAAAGCCACGCTTGCATTCTTATGTAGAAATTATCAAAGATATGATGGCGGCAGCGGTGTTATTAGCAGCTATAGGTTCAGCTATTGTTGCTTTAATTATTTTTGTACCTTACCTAGTAGCTTTATTTTCGTAGTTATTTTATAATAACACTAAGTACGTTAACTGTGTACAGCTAGGCAGAATAATAATTACTTGCTACAATAACATTAATATGGCCAAAATGAATACGATTACCGGATTAGATATAGGTTCAACCAGTATTCGTGTCGCCGTTGGTCAAATTAATGTCCATGATAATAATCTACATATTATTGGAGCAGCTGAACATCCGGCCGAGGGTATTAATAAAGGAGTAATCACTAGTATTGAAGATGCTGTGTCTAGTATTTCTGGAGCCTTAGATAAGGTAGAGCGCATGACTGGTATACCAACTGAACGAGCTTTAGTAAGTGTAAATGGTAGTCATATTATTTCTCAAGATAGTCGTGGTGTAGTAGCTGTATCTAAAGCCGACGGTGAAGTTCGAGAGGAAGATGTTAATCGTGTCATTGAAGCTGCTCAAACCGTGGCTACGCCACCGAATTATGAAATTTTACATGTTATCCCGCGGCAATTTACGGTAGATAATCAAGCTGGCATCAAAGATCCAGTAGGTATGACCGGAATAAAACTAGAAGTACAAGCGCAAATTATTTTAGGGCTAGTTTCACAAATTAAAAATCTCACTAAATGTGTTTATCGTACCGGTACAGACATTCAAGATTTAGTGTTAGGAGTATTAGCGGCTAGTGAAGCGGTGTTAAGTAAACGTCAAAAAGAATTAGGCGTGGCATTAGTTAACTTAGGTGGTTTAACCACCAGCTTAATGGTATTTGAAGATGGCGATGTAATTCATACAAAAATATTTCCAGTTGGTTCTGGCCATATTACCAACGATATTGCTATTGGTTTACGCACGTCGGTAGAAGTAGCCGAACAAATAAAAATGGAATATGGCATAGCGTTACCAGAAGAAGTAAGAAAGCACGAGGAAATTGATTTAAGCATGATTGATGAAAAAGAAAATAGTCGAGTGGCTCGGCGGGAAGTAGCTGAAATTATTCAAGCGCGCTTAGAAGAAATTTTTACCATGGTTAATAAAGAATTAAAATTAATTAATCGGCACGGCATGTTACCGGCCGGTATAGTATTAACCGGTGGCGGGGCTAAATTAAACAGTATAGTGGATGTAGCCAAGAAACAATTTTATTTACCAGCTTCAGTAGGAGTACCACGGCAATTTAAAACTGCTATTGATAAAATACACGATCCAGTATTTGCTACAGCGCTTGGCTTAGTATTATGGGGTCAAAGTTTAGCTGCTACTAACGCAACTAAGCATTTTTCTTCATTTGCTAAGTTTTCTACGGTTGGTGATGCTACCGTAAAGATGAAAAAGTGGTTTAAGAGTTTGTTGCCCTAAGAACACTTTTTTTGTTCAATAATATTGACTATCTATTCAGTTACTAGTACTATACGTATTAGTAACTATTTGTTATAATTAACACTATATTAATTTTAAATAAAAATATTATATGGCCAATGGAAAATACATGGAAGTTAAACCAGATATAGAAACATTTGCTAAGATATTAGTGGTTGGCGTAGGTGGTTCAGGCGGTTCAGCCGTAGCGCGCATGATTCAAAGCGGTTTAAAAGGAGTGGAATTTGTAGCAGTTAATACCGATGCTCAAGCGTTGCATCATAATCCAGCTAAATATAAAATTCACATTGGCAAAAGTACTACGCGTGGTTTAGGTGCTGGTATGGATCCATCTGTTGGAGCCAAAGCCGCTGAAGAATCACAGGAAGATTTAACTCAACTGGTAAAAGGGGCGGACATGGTATTTATTACCTGTGGTTTAGGTGGCGGGACTGGTTCAGGAGCTGGTCCATTAATAGCAGGTATGGCTCATGATGCCGGGGCGTTAACTGTAGCTGTTGTTACCAAACCGTTTGCTTTTGAAGGAGAACAACGCAAACAAATTGCCGAAGTGGCTTTAAATGAAATGGCTGAACAAGTGGATACTATTATCACTATTCCAAATGATCGTTTATTACAAATTATTGATAAAAAAACCTCATTGTTAGATGCGTTTAAAACCGTAGATGATGTGTTATTTCAAGGTGTGCAAGGTATTTCCGATTTAATTACTGTGCCTGGCTTAATTAATGTGGATTTTGCGGATGTGAAATCGGTTATGTCCAATGCCGGCTCTGCTTTAATGGGTATTGGCAAGGCTACCGGTGAAAATCGTGCAGTAGAAGCTGCTAAAGCGGCTGTAGACAGCCCGTTATTAGAACTAGATGTAAACGGAGCCCGTGGTATTTTGTTCACTATTACTGGCGGTTCCAATTTAGGTATGTATGAAGTAAACGAAGCGGCGCGAGTAATTACCGAATCAGCCGATCCAAACGCTAAAATTATTTTTGGTGCCAATATCGATGAGGCCATGGGTGATGAAATTAAAATTACCGTGGTAGCCACTGGTTTTGGGCATCCTGGTAAGGCTACTAAAAAAATTCAAACGGTTCGACCTAGTCCGTTTTCAGCCGCCACAACTACGGCACGTTCTGTTATTAGTTCCAAATCCGATGATAAATCAGCTAACAACATGCCAGCTTTTCGTAATAAAAGTATTCTTCAAGAACCCCCGGTAGATAATTCCGAAGATGAAGATTTAGAAGTACCGGCGTTTATTCGCCGGAAGATGATGTAGCATAATAAAAAGAGTGCCGGTTGGTGGGATAAAGTGACCGGCGGCACTATAGATAGGAAAGAGCAAATTTATTTCACGACCAGCAGCACTTTATGAGCCTGTTGCTTTTCGAACTGCCAATGTGTGAAATAGAGTGTGCTATCTTTGATGTAGCACACGCAATACATTTTCGGCAGATTTTTACCCTGGTGGGTTTGCCCGTGGGCGTCGATGCTGGAACAATATTCCACTTGTTGGGCACTACATAGCCCATATGCGTAGAGAATTCGTGGAGAAGCTGCTACGAGTACTTCATTGGTATGACGAGCGTTATATTTAACTAGCTCATCATCCAGAAATTCCTGTGGCGTACTTTCTACTCGCTCAAACAGAGCCACAGTGAATTGAGCGTGCGTTTCACCAGCAAAGAACATATCTTGCTCTACTGGGTATTCTGGCGTGTGATCATGTTCCCAAGTCCCGTTACGATTGGACTGTAGGCCGATCAGTTTTTGGGAAAAATCTACCGTGATTACCTGACGATCTACCTCTCTCATTTGGTTCTCCATGATACAAATTTGCACAAAACAACCTCAAGGAAATTCTTGAGGTTGCGTGATAATATTTTAGTTAATACTCAAACACTAACAAATAACCTCAAGTGTGATTGAGTACGACGACGTAATGTTAATGATAAGTAGAATTGATGCATAAATAAGCTGTTATTTTCTTAGCCAATCCCCGGTTTGTTGATTGAGCAATGTAAATATCGAAGCTTGGCGAATGTCTGTTAGACCTAAAATATATTGCATAATCCGGTCGTTACCAATACCATAACCGGCGTGTGGATTGGTAAGTTTTTGTTCCATAATAGTTAAGTACCATTTAAAATCTTCATAGGTGCCACCTCGTTCCCGATGTAATTTATACATAGTTGAAGCAAGCAGACGTTCGTTTAGTTTAGTAAAATCATGTTCACGGACAGCCGAGCCGGTAGCCTCGCCAGAGTATGGCAGAATCAAATCGGCCGACAAACATACTCGTGCATCAATGCTTGATACTTTCATGTTGAAAAATTTAATTTCTTTAGGATAGTGCGTAATAAATACAGGTAATTCTGTGCCGGATGTATTCAGTAGTTGTACTATTTTTGCTTCATGTTTGCTGTGCAAATCATCGCCAAATCGGAGATCTGTAAAACCGTTATGGTTGAGTAATTGTATGGTATCTTCATAACGAATGCGTAAGAACGGCTGAGTGCTGGCTAACTTAATGTTCTGTACATTGTGTTGGTAAGCTTGTGCAAGAATATCGCTATGATCTTTTATTATCGCACTGAACATGGCTTGCACGGCTTGTTGAATATGTTGCAGGAGATTTTCGAACATAGCTTGTTCGTTGTAAGTTTCGCGGGTCATGCCAATCATAGTACAATCAAATTCTTCTTCAATTAAGCGAAATTGGCGTAAATGACGCTCATCTTCAATCTCTTCGTCTCGACCAGAGTGGATAATTGTACATGCGCCAGGAAAAACCTGCAGAGCTTGTTCTAAAGATAATTGACCGGTTTGGGTAAAAAACAGATTCAAGCCAGGCTGATGTGATTGTATTTTGAATAATGTGTCTACATTTTCACAAGCGCCTGTAATACCAACAATGGCTGGTACATCTACATAAGTTAAGCCAGCCTGAGTGTAGTGTTTAAGCACAGCTTGGTGAGCTGTTTGAGTAATGTTTACTATATTTGCAAAATGGTCATTAAATGACAGGTTAGTTGGTAATAAATGTTTGATCATATATGTTAATAGTTATTTTTTATTATATAAAAAACCCTCGTCTCCAACTAGAAACACTTGGTTTCTAGTAAGGGACGAGGATTTATTAAGCCCCGTGGTACCACCCCGATTTCCTTCGATCTTGCCGGTGCAAGCCTCAGGACACTCATTGAGCTATTTTGTTTCTGGGGGCCACCCAGCTAATCCTACTTGTTCCAAGTATTCGGAACTTTCTTCGGTAGCAACCTCGGGAGCGCGCATTTCTCCGTCTGTGGTTGAAATAGTTAAGTTATTAAATTATTAGAATTATGAACTTAGTCTGTTATATCGTCAAGCAAAACTGTGCATAACTGTGTTTAAAAAAAATAACAGGTTGCTTAAAATAATATTAAATAGTAAAATTGCAATATATGCGTTGTCCAGGGTGTTTACATGATGATACCAAAGTAGTGGATTCTCGCGTGCTCGATGAGGGCATGGTAATTAGGCGGCGGCGAGAATGTCCGAAATGTAGTTTTCGTTTTTCTACCAAAGAACAGGTGGAGATTTTGAATTTGAAGGTGCAAAAACGGAATGGTGCTAGTGAGCCGTATTCCACGGAAAAAATCGCTCGCGGTTTGCACATTGCTTTAGAAAAACGCTTGAATGATGAAGAAAAATTTCAAAAATTATTAGCGGCCGTAGAACGAGATGTGCAATTAGCCGCCAAAACTGATACAATAGATTCACGCACTATTGGTGATATTGTGATGAAGCATTTAAAACGCTTAGATAAAATTGCTTACATTCGGTTTGCTTCCGTGTACCAAGAATTTGAGGATTTAGTAGAGTTCCAAGAAGAAGTAGAACGCTTAATTTCTAAACGACGGAAAAAATAAATCAGCAAATAATTATAGTATATGAATCTTCATAAAAAACCAAAACCAGAGTATCATCATAAGAAGCATTTGGGAAAATTACATATTTACACAGGCACTGGTAAAGGCAAAACTTCTGCCGCTTTAGGCACGTTGTTACGTGCGGCTGGCCAAGGCTACACCGTGTTAATGATCCAATTTATTAAAGGGCATAAAGATACCGGTGAATTATTAGCGGCGCAAAAGTTAAAACCATTAGTAGAAATATTACAGTTTGGTCGGCCAGAATTAGCCTCTTGGCAAGAAATCCATGCCATTGATGCCTATTTAGCCGCGCAAGGCTTGCAATATGCTCGTGAAGCCATGCAACAACGCCGACCCGATGTATTAATCTTAGATGAAATTTTGCCAGCCATTCAGCATGAATTATTAAACTTAGAAGACGTAGTGGATTTTTTGGATAATCGTCATCGCAACACCGAAGTTATTTTAACCGGTAGCACGGCTCATCCAGTATTATTAAACATGGCTGATTTAGTAACAGTGATGCAGCCAACTAAACATTATTTTAATCATCCCGATTTTTCCCCAAGATTAGGGATTGAATATTAAAGAATCTCTAGCCACTTATCCACAGTTAACAACCACAACATATTGTGGTATATTGGTATCTAGCAACACTATATATAGTAAATAATAGTATATATAGGTTTTAATAATTTAACCCCTTATTTTATATGTACGAGTTAACTGGCTTAGCCAAACAAGTGTTTTTTGATCGCTATACCTTAAAGGACGAAAAAGGTAATAGCATTGAACAAACCCCAGAGGAAGTGTGGAAACGAGTAGCTAAAGCTATTGCTAAAGCCGAACATACCGAGGTGTTGCGGACAGAATGGGAGCGGCAGTTTTATTCTATTTTGCAGGGGTTTGATTATGTGCCGGGGGGGAGAATTTTGGCCGGAGCCGGCTCGGGCGTGCCATTAACGTTTTATAATTGTTTTGTAATTCCATCGCCCGATGATACGCGCGGTGGGATTGTGGATAATATTAAATTAATGATGGAAATTATGAGCCGAGGCGGTGGAGTAGGGGTTAATTTATCTTCTATTCGCCCACGGGGAGCTTATGTAAAAGGCGTGCACGGCACCGCTTCTGGTGCAGTATCATTTGGCGGTATGTATTCGTTTGCTACTGGGTTAATAATTCAAGGCGGTTCACGCCGGGGTGCGTTAATGCTTATGTTGGATATTGATCATCCAGATATTGAGGAGTTTATTACCGTGAAACGTACCATGGGTCAGGTTACCAATGCTAATTTATCAGTATGTATTTCCGATGCCTTCATGGCAGCAGTAAAGCAAGATAAACTATGGGATTTGCAATGGAGTGGTAAAGTGTATCGCACTATTCCAGCACGCCAATTATGGGATTTAATTTGTGAATCAGCTTGGGCGGCGGGGGAACCAGGCATTATGTTTAAAGAGCGCTATAATAAAGAATCGAATACCTGGTATTTTGAAAAAATCATTGCTACTAATCCGTGCGGTGAACAAGGGTTAGGCGCTTGGTCGGTGTGTAATCTTGGTTCAATTAATGTAGCTAATTTTGTAAATGAGGCTGGTACGTTTAATTATGATCGCTTAGCAGAAGTAGTGCGTATTGCGATAAGATTTTTAGATAACGTAATTGATACTACAGAGTATTTTTTTCCGGAAAATCGAGAAGTGCAGCATAATATTCGGCGCACCGGTTTAGGTACCATGGGCTTAGCTGATGCCTTAATAAAAATGAAAGTGCGTTATGGTAGTTCAGAGTCATTGGAAGTGGTAAAGAAAATGCACCAAGTAATTCGTGATGAGGCGTATCTAGCTAGTGTAGAATTAGCGCGTGAAAAAGGCGCTTTTCCCATGTTTGATCGCACTAAATACGCGCAAGGTAAATTTATTAAGAATTTACCAAATCATATACAGGAAATGATTGGTCGTTATGGGATTCGTAATGCGGTATTATTAACCCAAGCGCCAACCGGTACCACTAGTATTTTGGCCGGAGTAAGTTCTGGTATCGAGCCGGTCTATGATTTTGCTTATCAACGCAAAGATCGCTTAGGTTTGCATACGGTATATCATCCATTATATAAAGCTTGGAAAGACAGTAACCCAGAGGCTAAAGATATACCGGATTACTTTATTAACGCTAAAGCCTTAACGCCCGATGAGCACGTTACAATGCAGGCGTTAATTCAGTCTTACGTTGATTCCAGTATTAGCAAAACCGTGAACGCACCAAATGAACATACCATGGCGGCGGTGAAAGATTTATATATGAAAGCCTACGATTTAGGCTGTAAAGGGGTTACGTATTTTCGTGATGGTTCACGCAGTGAAGCGGTTTTAAGTAGTTTAGATGCGAAAAAACCAGAAACTAAAATACAACCTCGGGAAATTATTTCACCACGTTCTAGGCCAGAGTGTGTACCAGGTATGACTTACAAAATTAAAACTGGTTACGGTACTATGTTTGTTACTATTAATCATGATGATCAAAACCAGCCGTTTGAAGTATTTGCTACTATTGGCAAAGCTGGTGGCGTGTTTGCCGAAGAAGCGGAAGCGATTTGCCGCTTAGTCTCATTATCATTACGCGCTGGTATTCCAGTAACGGCTATTATTGAGCAAATAAAAGGTATTCGTGGACCAATGCCATCGTTCGGCAAACGCGGCATGATTTTATCAATTCCCGATGCGATTGCCCAAGTGTTTATTCAACATCTTGAACAATTAGATAAGAAAAAAGCACCGGATGAATTAAAACAAGACCAAGAAATTGTTGTGAAAGCAGAATCAAAATACAAAACGATTGAAGCGTCTGCTTCGATTGCGAATTTGGGCATTTCTCCAGAGTGCCCGGAATGTCATAGCGTGTTAGCCATGCAGGAAGGTTGTTTAGCGTGCTTTGGGTGCGGCTATTCAAAATGTGCTTAACAGACCTCATCCCCCTAGCCCCCTTCTCCTATCCAGGAGAAGGGGGTATAATTCAATTAATTATATGATGAAATCATTCAACAAAAAAAACATTATTACGGCGGTTATTTTAATTGTTTTTGCGGTAATTAGCCGCATGGTTATGCATGGGCAAAACTATGAAACATTAACGGCCACTACGGTATTAGCCGGAGCCTTATTAGGGCCATATTTAGGATTATTAGTAGGGTTAGGCTCGGTAATTGGCACCGATATGTTTATTGGGAATAGCATGATTTTTGCTTATACTTGGAGTGCTTGGGCAGTGATTGGATTAAGTAATGCGTTATGGTCGAAAAAAGTGGTAAAAACAGCTATTTGGAAAAACAGTGCAATCTTAACAGGTAGCGGCATCATAAGTGTAATATTCTTTTATTTATGGACTAATTTTGGCGTGTGGCAAATGGGTTGGTATTCCTATACGTTTAGCGGCTTAATGCAGTGTTATGTAGCGGCTTTACCATTTTTGAGAAATCAATTAGTGGGAAATTTAATTACACTGCCGGTGGTGGTTACGGTAGGAATAATAACCTATCGTTATTTGCCGGAAGTATTAAAAAATATATGGCAGCTAAGAAAAAAAACATTACCAAAGATACATTAATTGGTGAGGTATTGTGGGAATATCCCGAGGCACAGGAAATTATGCTGAAGTATTTTGGCGACGAAGTGGCTTGTGTTTTTTGTCCTGGGCAATCGTTTGATTCTTTTGGCATGATTGCCGAATTACATGGGGTAGACGAAGCTACTATTAATGCCATGCTAAAAGATATGAACGAGCTAGTTAAAAAAAATAAATAATATAAAAATAATACAAAAAAATATGTTATTAAAACAAATAAAATATAGTTTATTATTTAGCGCAATTTTGTTAGCTGGTTGTGCTATAAATAACAATACGGTTAATACAAATAATAATAATACTAATGTTAGTGTTACGGATCTTGATTTAGCGGAACAAACATTTATTAAATTTTATGATTTATTGAGCAAGCAACAGTATGCTGAAGCAGTAACTATGTTCGATCCAGATTTAGACAATAGTGTTGGCTGGGAACAATTAGAGCAATATGTACCAGAGGAACAGCGTTCAGACCAGGCTAAAATATTAGCCGGTTATTGCACAACGGTAATTGATACTTGTGTGCCAACTACAGTATTAAGCAAAAAACAAATTGGCACCAATAAATTTCATTTTACCGTGCAATTTAAAGATGTAGCCGTTACAACTTGTTGTGATGATAAAGGCAAAATGTTACCTACACAAACAGAATTTACCGCTATTGTAGAAAAAACCGCTACTGGTTTTAAAGTAGTTACACCGCCGGTTTATCACCCGTAATTTAGCTATTCAGCGTAGGGATAGTTTTCGTCGTACGGTTCGGTAGTGAATTGCCATTGTTTACTAAAAGTAACACCATTACGTTTGCCGGAAGCTTTTACGGTGTAAGTAGTATCATAAGCTAGTGGTTTTTCTGGAATAAATATCAAGCTGTTTTGTTGGCTGGCAGAATTAGGATCATTAGAATCATTAGGTGCTTGAAAATAACCAGTTACTTTTTCTCCGTTAGCTAGAAAAAGTTTTAGGTTAGAATCGGTAACTATGTCATACCAGGCAAAAATTAAAGATATTGGATAACCAGCCGGGTATGTACCGTTTACGTTAGCCAAGGGATCGGGAGTTTCACCGGTAATAAAATCAACTGGTACATGAGTTTGCTTAATGCCTGGATAGAGGATTGGTTCATGGTTATCTGGATTAAACGCTGGAGTATTATATTTGTTACTAGTTAACATAGTGCTGGTAGTATACCAACCTTCCGGAGCATATACTGTTAAACAACCGTAACGATAACCTTGTTTTGAAAAATCAGATACCGCCCAGCCCGTAGCGTATAAATTGTTGCGCAACATGGGAATACGATGATAAATGGCGGTGGTTAAAATATCAACGCCATTAGTTAAGCTGGTATTAAATTGGCCAGTTAAATCACTTTGAGTACCAGCTTGATAACCATCTTTGGTATAACCTTTTTTAAAAGGTTTTTCGTAATGAGTAATTTCATCATTCAGGCGCATGTATTCGGTGTGCAGAGCACAGCGTTTATCAATAGAAGTTTTACGATTAATAGATAATAAGCCAGCGGATAAACGTTCCCAATTAAAATAATCCATGCCGGCTTCATCATTATTGTCGCTAAAATAATGTTCAGAGTAAGCAATTTTTTCTGTATTACTAGTGTAAAGTTGAATTACATCAGCATTATTTAAATCAATTATATATTGTTTTTTTAAATACTTTTTCGGTTTCCTTTCGTTATTAGTTTTTACGGCCCGTAATTGAATAGTTGAAACATCGTTTACCAATTTATATTCCAAACGCATTACGGTAAACTGCCGGTCTTCCTTTAAGGCGGCTATTGTTTCAGTAGAAATAATTTGGCCAGCGCTGTTGTATAAACTAAGAGTAATGGTTTTATCTTGCCAAGTAGCTACCACTAAATAAGGTAAATTATTACGTTTTATTGGTAGCGCTTGGATATCATTAACTGCCGCTGGAAAGGTTAGTTCTACGGTAGTATCATTGGTAAATTCAAGCGTGTTATCATCGGTATCTACCGTTACGCTCATGGCTTGCAGAGCAATCGGCCAAATTAAAATACAACTAACTACTAAGCAATAAAATCGCTTTTGATACCACATGCTTATATTTTATAATATTGGCAAGTAATTATCAACCTCGTATTGATGCACTTGGCGGCGGTAATTGTGCCATTCAATTTTTTTATTGGCAATTAATTTAGTAAATGTTTCTTGACCTAATGTTTCGCGCAATAATTCGCTGGTTTCAGCATAATGGATAGCTTCGCCTAAAGTGGCCGGCACGGCTTTAATGCCACGTTTTTTCATTTCACTTGGTTGCATTTCATAAATATTATTTTCGGTGGGCGGTTGCAGTTGATAATTTTCCGCAATACCTTTTAGGCCGGCGCGTAACGCTACGGCAAAAGCCAAATAAGGATTAGCCGCTGGATCTGGACAGCGAAACTCAATGCGTGCGGCGCTTGGATTACCACGTGTTAACGGTACGCGTACCAAAGCCGAACGATTTTGGCGCCCCCAAGCCAAATAAACCGGGGCTTCGTAACCTGGCACTAAGCGCTTATAAGAATTCACGTATTGGTTGGTTACTAAAGCAATTTCGTTAACGTGTTTAATGATACCGGCGATAAATGATTTGGCGATAGTTGATAAACCATATTTATCTTTAGCATCGTAAAAAGAGTTTTTACCATTTTTCCATAAACTCTGATGAATATGCATAGCACTGCCGGCTTGGCCAAACATCGGCTTGGGCATAAACGTGGCATATAAATCATTTTGGCGGGCGATTTCTTTAATAATGAATTTTTGCGTCATCACTATATCACCCATCGTTAAAGAATCGGCATATTTCATGTTGATTTCTTGTTGTGACGGACCTACTTCATGATGGCCACGTTCTACGGTGTAGCCAAGTTTTTCCAAAGCTTCTACTGAACGTTCACGTAAAAAAGTGCCTTGATGAGTGGTTAATTGGTCGAAATAGCCACCATTATCTAATAAAGCAGTACTTTTATCATTTTTAAAATAATAATACTCTAATTCTGGTCCAACAAAATAAGTAAAACCCAGTTTTTTTGCATAGGTCACATTTTGAGCCAGAATATTGCGCGGATCGCTATGATACGGTTCATTTTTGGCATTATCAACCAGGCACATGAATCGAGCGATTTTATGTGAATCGGCATCCAGTGGAATAATAGCGAATGATTCAAGCACTGGTTTTAAAATTAGATCGCTTTCTTCAATACGGGCATAACCATCAATAGATGATCCGTCAAAAAAAATTCCTTCATCCAAATACTGCGCCAAGCGTTGCACCGGACACGTAATGCCTTTTAATTGACCTAATATATCCGTAAACCAAAAACCAATAATAGTAACGTTTTCGGCTCGCACTTTTTTTAAGATGTCTGTTTTGGTCATATAATAAATTTTGTTTAATAAAAAATCTTCGACTCTAACATAGGAGTAGAAGACTACATTGTCTATTTGCATCAGCACGACATTGTGCTAATCAAACATATAATAACACAGCTTTAATTAAATGCCAAGAGGATGGCTTCAGCTACCTCTTGTCTAGTTTTTTTGCTATTCATAGCCTTTTTTCTAATAAGATTGTAGGCAGATTCTTCAGACAAGTGTTGTTGTTTCATTAACAAGCCTTTGGCTTTTTCGATAATTTTTCTAGCCGCCAGAGCTTGTTTTAAATTGACAGTTTCCGATAAAAGTTTGGCGTTGGAAATGGCGCCACCAACTTGGGCGGCGATAGTTTGTATTAATTTAAGTTCTTTAGGAGTATAAATTCTTTTTTTTCTATTTTGAACATTAATTACCCCAACAACATTATTTTGAAAAATAATTGGTACAGAAATAAACGCTTCGAAACGATCTTCATCTAAATGGGGGACAATTTTGAAGCGCTTATCTTGATAAGCCTGCTTGGATATAACGGTTATTTCACGCTGTTGTGCTACCCAGCCGGTAATACCTTCGCCAAACTGCATAGCTACTTTATTAATCATTTTTGGATGTGGAATTTTAGAAGCTTTTAAAATTAGGGAGTGCTCTTGGGTTAAATAAATTAAACAGGAATCAGCGCGCATAGTTTTGGAAACTAAATGTACTATTTCGTGTAATACTTCATCAAGATTTAAGTTATAACTAATAGTAGTTGTAATATGTTGCAATAGTATTAGTTCTTTTTGATGTCGACAGGATGCCATGTTTAATATAGTTAAACCAAGGTTAATAAAATTGCTTCGGCCACTTCCTGTAAACTTTTTTTTGAATCCATAGATTTTTTTCGCATTAGTTTATAGGCTTCATTTTCAGATAGGTTGCGCTGTTTCATTAACAAGCCTTTGGCTTTTTCAATAATTTTTCTGGCGGCGATAGTTTGTTTCAAAATATTTGTTTCAGATAGTAATTTAGCGTTAGAAATAGCGCCGCCTACTTGTGTAGCGATAGTGTTTAAAAGCTGTAGTTCGTTTTTATTATAATGTCTCACATAA
>Ga0172379_10005279_pt1 | contig 18191 bp, 22 predicted proteins | sample GrowelOW334metaG_FD_119756 | JGI IMG/M metagenome (GOLD analysis project Ga0172379, IMG submission 119756) | Groundwater microbial communities from an aquifer near a municipal landfill in Southern Ontario, Canada - Groundwater well OW334 metaG | ecosystem: Environmental > Aquatic > Deep...
AGGAGGAGAAACAAACTACTTGATGCGATTCGGGAAGGAGCTGTAACCAGGTACTCACTGACTTTTTGGGACTGCTTGATGATAAAGCATGGAGAAGTAATTCAAGAAAAACGACGGGAGTTTGTGAACTACATCAATGATTTGTTTGCGCGAAGCGAGCTGTTTAATAAACTAAACTTGGTTTATGACGCCAGTCCGATTAGTGAGGCTCGACTGGAACAATACAAAGATGCCGAAACGGCTTTGGGATATACCTTGGTTGGGCCTCATAAAGATGATTTGGTGATTCGAGAAGAAACAAGAAATCTATCTGTATATGGCTCTAGAGGGGAGCAGAGGATGGCGGTGCTGGCGTGCAAGATGGGAGAAATTTACTATCTGGAGGAAAAAACCAAGAGAAGAGCACTTTTACTTCTTGATGATATTTTTTCAGAGCTGGATGAAAACCATAAACAAGAAGTGCTGAGGGTAATGGTGGGGAGGCAAGTGATTGTAACAACTGCCGATGAAGGAGATGTGCCAATGTTTAAGAAGACAAGCTTGGTTGAAATTTAATTGCAGTTATAATGAAGTTAAGATGATAAGGCGTTTGGACATGCAGGGGATTACTTTGATTGAGGTAATGATTGCTATGGCAATACTGTCGATTGTGTCGGTGTCGTCTTTCGTGGTAATCCAGACTCAGACCGAGAGAGCTTATGATGGCAGGCGAAAATCCGATTTGCACAACATCAAGATAAACCTGGAAAACTATTTTGATGTGGCTGACGAATACCCCGCAGAATTGCCTGAATGCAATGCACCATTGATGCATGGAAACCAGATTGTTATGGCTCAGGTACCATGTGATCCCATAACTCTTGAAAAATATTTTTACAAAATAATAAAAGACGATAATCAGGCGTACCGACTCTATACATTACTTGCTAATGAGGATGATCTTTCGGTGGAATATGTGGGTTGTAAAGGAGGGTGCGGGCCGAATTGTGAATATAATTATGGCGTTTCGAGTCCGAACATAGGCTTGGAAAAATGCTCGTATGTATGTGCGCCGGGTGGAGGCCAGCTTGGGTCATGTGAACGCTATGAGGATCCTGTTCTTAGTCAGTGTCCGGTGTTATATGAAGGGGATCCAACATGCAGAAACGAATGTGGCACGCCAAAGAACAGATGCAAAAATGCCAGTGGTAAAAACAAACCTGATTAAATTGTGGAGTAAGATTGGTTTATGAAACTTGAGGTATTTACACAAAGCAGTTTTAGGGAAAATAAATCTCTGAGTGATGTTGGAACAAAATATTCGTCCGGACAGGTGACAATTATCGGAGGAAGCAGGCTTTTTCATGGAGCGCCGGTACTGGCTTTGAAGGGCGCATCTAGAATTGCCGGTATGGTATTTTTTGCCACTCCTGAAGAAGACAGGGAGATCGCAGAGAAAATTAAATCATCACTTGGAAGTTTTGTGTGGGTGCCGTTTGAGGATCTGGATAGTTATATTGAGAAAAGTGAAGCTATCTTGATTGGCCCAGGGCTGATGAGGAGCCATATTAAAGAACATGACTTTGTTTGTGACAAAGAGGGTGCCGACAGCCGAGATAAAACACTAAAATATCTTTTGCGTTATCCGAGGAAGAAATGGCTGGTGGATGGAGGAAGCCTACAAGTGGTGAGGTTGGTCGATCTACCTGAAGGTACAGCAGTGACACCGAATAAAAAGGAATTTGAAATGCTTTTTGGAGAAGAAATGGAAAGCGATTTGACCAAAAGAGGTGAGCAAATAGTGAGCCTCGCCCGGAAACTTAAACTGGTGATTTTAGCAAAAGACGAAACAAGCCTGGTGAGCGATGGGGAAAGACTTATTAGGATAGAAGGGGGAAATGAGGGATTGGTTAAGGGAGGTGTGGGTGACGTAATTGCCGGAGTGGCTGTAGGACTAATGGCTAAAAATACATCACTGTTTTCCTTGGCGGCGGCATCTTTCCTGGTAAAGAGGGCGGCGGAGAAATTGGCAAAGACGAATGATTTAATGTTTAATGCGGATGACTTGGTGGAAATGGTACCGGTAGTCTACAGAGAAGTGATGTCTGACTTGAGATCTCCGCAATAGTAGCGTAAATTGAAATAAATGTTTGAGCCTTCTTATAAAATATCTAATGATCTGTTGTCTGCGATTGTGGGTTTGGAAAGGTCCAGAGCGGTTTTGGAAATAGTACCGGTTCCAAGTGATTGGGAGGTGAGACTGAAAAACGACGGTTTGGTGAGAAGAATTCATGCTTGTTTGAGGGTGTACGGAAATCAAATATCTTCTCCTGATATCGAAAAAATAGTAGCAGATGATCCAGGACGAGACGAAAAAGCCGAGGAAGTAGCCAAAAGAATCGGGATTGTGGCAAAAGAAAAAGATATTCAGATGGTGCTTAATTTTCTCAATGCAGGGAGGTACAAAGACCAGCTTGGTTATCTGGCGATACGCTTTAAGCAAACCGGTTTTGGAGAGAAGGACTTGGTTCAACTAAACACTTTGCTGATGGAGAAGCTGGTGACGTCGAGAAGTTTGGGGGTGTTTCGGGTGGAGGAGAAAGCAGAAAATTGGGTGGGGAACGGAAGAGTAACCTGTCCGAATGCAGTGGAGGTGCCTTATCAGCTGGAAGATTTTTTTGGCTGGTTTTTGAGTGCTAACGAAAGACAAATTAATCCACTGATTAAGGCGGGAATCTGTTTGAGAGAGTTGATGAGAATTCAGCCTTTTGAAAATGGTAATTTACTGGCCGGGGTGATGTTTACAAATATGTATCTTGTTAGTGCGGGATTTGATTTTAAGGGGCTTTGGATTTGGGAGGAGGAGTTATTGCGGAATAAAGAAATACTTATCGGCAAAATGTTTGGACAGGAAGAAGGAGGGGTAGACTTGACTCCCTGGCTGGAATATTTTGTAGGAGGCCTCACCGAGGCGGCGGTGAAACTTAAAAACAAAGCGATAACCATGATCGGAGGGCAACCGGTATTCAGATCCGAAACCGGCAAGGCGATAGCTCTGTCCGAGAGGCAGATTGCGATTATGGAAGACTTGACCATTCGGGGTGAGACGACAATAAAAGATGTAAGGTCGATATTGCCGAGTGTTTCCGAAGACACCGTACTGCGCGATTTGAAAGATTTGATTGAAAAGAGATTGGTCAAAAAGAAAGGAAGAACTCGTGGTGCGAGATACGCTTTGGGCAAGGTGAGATACATGAGGTAGAATTTAGACATGAAGTTTAAGGATTTTGCCGAATATTTGGAAAGATTGGAGAAAACTGCCTCTCGTCTGGCAATTACGGATATTTTGGCAGAGCTAATCAAAGAATTGGAGGCCGGAGAAGCGCGGGTGGCCATGTATCTTATCGTGGGAAGAGTGGCTCCTGATTTTGAGCCGATAGAGTTTGGTATGGCGGTGAAGATGGTGATTAGAGCAGTGGCATTGGCGAGTAATAAGAAGATTGAGATGGTGGAAAAGGCATATAAAGCAAAAGGAGACGCCGGATCTTTGGTAAAAGAGATGGATCTGGGTGGAAAAGAAGGGGGTTTGAGCATAAGTGAGGTACATAAACGACTTTTGGTTATGGCACAGGATTCCGGAGCCGGGAGTCAGGAGAGAAAAGTGGAGAGTTTGAAAGAACTACTAACGGTGACTAGCCCGGGGGAGCGGAAATATGTTGTTAGAATTGTGCTGGGGAAACTCAGACTCGGGTTTTCGGCCAAAACTATATTTGATGCACTGTCTCAGATAGAGAAAGGGAATAAAAGTTTAAGGAAAAAACTGGACGAACGGTTTCAAATGTTTCCGGATGTGGGAGTGTTGGTGGAGCAAGTTAAGGAATTCGGAGTGTCCGGACTGGCTCGAATTAAAGTTAAAAGCGGAGTACCGGTGGTACCGGCTTTGTGCCAGAGACTAAATAGCTACCAGGAGATTGTGAGCAAAATGAAAGATGTGGCAGTGGAGAGAAAATATGACGGGACAAGAGTACAGATCCATTTCAACAGGAAAAGGGGCGAAATAAGGACGTATACCAGGAATCTCGAAGAAACGAGTGCCATGTTTCCTGAACTAAAGAATATCGGGGAGTGGCTGAAAGCCGACGAAGTGATCTTGGATTCGGAAGCGGTGGGGATAGACCCGAAGACGGGAAAAGTAATGTCTTTTCAGGTAACGATTACCAGAAAGAGGAAACATGGAGTGGAGGAAACCTCAAAGACCGTTCCTCTGCGTTTTTTCGTTTTTGATATTTTGGAAAAAGACGGAGAGAGTTTGATTGATAAACCATATTTTGAGAGAAGAAAAATTTTGTCGGAGGTGATAAAGACGAATAAAGTGGTGGTGCCTGATGGATATGAAAGAGCCGACGACTCCGGTGAGGTAGAAAAGATGCATGAACAGTATTTGAAAGAAGGCTACGAAGGAGCGGTAATCAAAAAATGGGATGGGACATATTTGCCCGGCAGACAGGGGTGGAATTGGGTGAAAATAAAAGAGGCTGAAGGGACAACCGGGAAACTTTCGGATACTTTTGACTTGGTGGTGATGGGGTACTATTACGGACGAGGGAAAAGAACCGGTTTTGGAATAGGGGCTTTTTTGGCCGGAGTGAGAAAAGGAGGAAAGTGGGTATCTATTGCCAAAATAGGAACCGGTCTTAGTGATGAAGACTTTAGGGTGCTTAAGAAAAAATTGGAAAAATATATTGTGAGAGAGAAACCCGGGGATTATGAGGTATCCGGAAGCTTGTCGGCCGATGTTTGGGTGGAGCCTGAGGTGGTGGTGGAGGTGGCGGCGGATGAGATCACCAAGAGTCCGGTGCATGCCGGTGGATTGGCTCTGCGGTTTCCCAGACTGGTGAAGTTCAGAGATGATAAAGGAGCCGATCAATCGACTACCTGGAAAGAAGTGGAAGAGATTAAGAAGTTGTAACTTGGTTTGGTATTGAAACGTAGTGCCGAGGAACTAGTCTTGTTTTTGGTTATCTTCTTGTTTTTTGTTCCAGTAGTTTTTTTGTTCTTTTAGCCATTCTGGATGTGGGTAATTATAACCTCTGGAAATGTACCATGCTTCAGTTTGGTCCAGTGCCTTAAGATACTCATCCGGTGTTAAATCAACGCTGATGGAAGGGGAATTGAGTTCAAGCTCTATAACCATAAGGTTGAATACTGTGTCTACTGCTGATGCGGGATTGCAGGTTAGATTAAGTTTGACCTCAAGAAATTGTTTCTTTTCAAGTAGTATCTGTCTTAGCTTTGCTTCGTGTTCTCTATCAGAAGCATCCATTTCTTCTTTCCATCCCATAACCATATTTTACACTATTTGAGACTGTGTGTTGTTGAGTAATGGTTTAGAATTAAGGGATGGAAATAGTAAAGAAAATATTCGATTTGTTTCTGCATGTGGATAAAAATTTGGCGGTGATTATCGCCCAGTACGGTACTTTGACCTATGGCTTGTTGTTTTTGGTGATATTTATGGAGACCGGCTTTGTGATAACTCCTTTTTTGCCGGGTGACTCACTGCTATTTGCCTCCGGAGCCTTGGCCGCTATGGGATCGTTTCAGATATGGATTCTTTATCCACTGCTTCTTGCCGCCGCCGTGATAGGAGATACGGTGAATTACTGGATTGGTGACTTTTTGGGTAAGGAGGTTTTTGAGAAAAACAGCAAAGTGTTTAAGAAGGAGTATCTTGATGAAGCAGAAGCCTTTTATGCAAAACATGGAGGAAAGGCGATTGTTTTTGCCCGGTTTGTACCAATTGTGAGGACTTTTGCTCCCTTTGTGGCCGGAGTTTCGAAGATGAGCTACAAGCATTTTATTGCTTATAACTTTATCGGAGGATTTGCTTGGGTGACTCTGTTTCTTCTAGGCGGGTATTTGTTTGGCAATATTCCTTTTGTAAAGGAAAATTTTCATTATGTGGTGATAGTGATTGTGCTTATTAGCGTAATACCGATTGTGTTGGAGGGAGCAAAGAGAAAGAACAAAAAGAAAACGACATAGGTAGGGTAATTTATGGTTAAATGAATCTATGTTAGGGAATTTTTTGACAGTGGTGGTTTTGATCATGATTATGGTTTTGGCGACCGGTGTAGCTATCGAGCAATTTGAGAAATTATCGGTTGACTTGAGAGTGAGGAAGTTGTTACTCGCCACTTTGTTGGTGGGTCTATCCACTTCGCTGCCTGAGCTGTTTATCACTGTGACTTCGTCTATATCCGGAGAGTCTCAGATTGCCCTGGGTGACTTGATCGGGGCTAATATTGCCAATCTTAGCTGGGTGATCGGCGGAGCGGCAATCTTGGGGAAAGTAATTCCGGTTGTAGGAGAGTATGCCAGGGAAGATCTGTGGGTGACGATGGTACTGGCTCTGACCCCTTTTATCTTGATGTTGGATGGGGGGCTGAGTAGATTTGATGGTTTTTTACTGATATTTGGGTATTTGGCGTATCTTAATGATTTAATTTCCAAAGGAAGATACAAGATAAAACAGGCGAAGCTTAATAAACATATAGTGTCGAAACATCACCGGCTGGTGCTGAGCGAAAAAACAATTCATCTGATAAAAATGATATTGGCTTTCTTGGTGTTGGCAGTAAGTTCCAGTAAACTGGTGGGAGTATCGGTAAACATCGCCCATGGCTTGGGTGTTAGCACTTTCTGGGTGGGTCTTGTGGTGGTAGCTTTGGGGACAACAATACCCGAGCTGGTGGTGAGTCTTGAAGCGGCGCGAAAGAAAGAGACTTCACTGATGTTGGGAAATCTGTTGGGGAGTGTAGTGGTTAACTCTAGTCTGATAATGGGAATTGGGGCGATAATCAGACCGGTAGTGCTTGCCGAAACCGTTTCAAAGGGACTGGCCGGGATATTTTTTGTCGCCGTACTGGGATTGTTCTGGTTGTTTACCAAGACGAAACATAGATTGGACAGGTGGGAAGGAGCAGTGTTGGTGGGGGTTTATATGATGTTTGTGGGATTGCAGTTTTTGATTTTAAGATAGATTTTCTATTTCTCTTCGAGGCTGAGAAGGGCGGAGATTTTGTCGAGGATTTTGGGTTTTTTGAGAAGTTTTTTAAACGAACCGTCGACTTTGTTGAAAATCTGAGTGGTTTTGATGTCTGAAAATAACTCGCCTCCCATTGGGTACTCTTTCTTTTGATCGACTTTCTGTTTGGTGATGTATTTCAGATTGAGGATGGCATAGTCTTTGACGGCTTTGAGAATGCCGATCTTGCGGAAGCGACGGAGAGAGTAGGTGTAGCGGGGTTCGTGAAAGACCGTGAAGGTAAGCCCTCTTTTGTAGGCTTGTCGGACAAACTCGGTGTCTTCGGCAAAACCTACTTCCGGATTAAACCCGCCGGACTTGGGGAATACTTTGGTGCGACAACCAATCATGGCGCCAAAGGCGGCAGGATTGCCCAGCATGTCCGCCGTCTCGACCAGGAGATTGAGATAGGTGGCGATGGCTCCATCGGAGCTTTTGTTGGTATCTGCCTTGCACCAAACGGTAAAAACATCAACCGGTTTGACGCGGAGATGGTAACGGAGGCCTTCGAGATAATACTTGGGCAGGCTGTTATCGGCATCGTTCCAGAGAATGTACTTACCTTTGGCCTCGCTTGCACCCTGGTTCCGCTGATGAGATACATTTCTGATACTGCTTGTGACAATACGAAGAGAAGGCAATTTTTTTTGCCACTCTTTGGCTCTGGGGACCGTTTTGTCTGTGGACTGGCCGTCGACAACAATAACTTCGAAGTCGCGTGTGGTTTGGGATGAAAGATCCGACAAGAGAGAGGGGAGAGCTTTCTCTTCGTTAAGCACGGGGATGACGATTGAGAAAAAGGGCTGGCTTGGTTGAGTCATAAGTGTGATTATACAGAGTAGTTTTTTTGCTAGAATCGAGAGTATGCACTTGATAGTAGGATTGGGAAATCCCGGAAAGGAATATGAACAGACCAGGCACAACGCCGGTTTTTTGGCTATAGAAAAGCTAAAGAAAAAACTGGGATATAAGGGTGATTTGAAAGAGGAGAAGAAATTTTCGGCAAAAATTGTGAGAATTGGAGACTTACTGCTCTCAACACCGACCACTTTTATGAATGAATCGGGCAGATCCGTAAGGAAGTTGTTGGAGTTTTACAAAATGAGCGTGGCCGACTTGGTAGTGATCCATGATGATTTGGATATTCGACTAGGTGAGTACAAAGTTCAGCAAGGAGTGGGGCCAAAGGTGCACAATGGTATCGCCTCGGTAGAAAGATATCTGAAAACTGACGATTTTCTGCGGGTAAGGCTTGGAGTTGATGGTCGAGTGGCCGGAGGGAAATATGGGAGCGGGGCAGACTATGTGCTTTCAAAGATGACAAAAGAGGAAGTAAGCAAATTAGAAATGGCGATAGAGCTGTCTTTGGGTGATTTAGCGGAAGCTTTTGGCTTGGAGTTCGAATAACTCGCTATAGCGACCGTGATGGCGTGTGAGTGATTCGTGACTGCCGTACTCTTTGACGATCCCCTCTTCCAAAACCAGGATTTTGTCGGCTTTCCGCACTGTACTAAAACGATGGGAAACCAGGAGGATTATCTTGTCGCTTGCCACTCTGAGAATATCGCCAAAAATTTGCTCTTCCGTTTCCGGATCTACATTTGAGGTTGGTTCGTCGAGGATAATTATCGGGGATTCGCGGAAAAGAGACCTGGCCAGAGCGATGCGCTGCCACTGGCCTTTGCTGGGATCAATGCCTTTGTCGAATTCTTTGTCTAAAGGATTGCGGTATTTGAGTGGAAGACTACTGATGAAGTGATGAACACCCGTGAGCTTGGCGGCGGTTCTGATATCGGAGATTTTTGATTTTTTGGTGATGTCACCAAAATGAATATTGTCTTTGGCCGAGAAGGGGTATTGGGCGAAGTCTTGAAAAAGAGCGGAAAGAGAATGGCGGTAGCTTTTGAGGTTGTACGAATTTATATTGAGACCATTAACCAGGATTTCCCCGCGTTGCGGCTCATAAAAACGACAGAGGAGCTTGATTAGAGTGGATTTGCCGGCGCCATTTTCACCCACAATGGCCAGATTTTCTTTGGGATCAAGTTTGAAGGAAACATCTTTTAGTATCCAGTCCGGGGAGGAGTTATACTTGAACCAGACATTTTTGAATTCGATACCGGAAGTAAAGATAGGATTGACCGATGTTTTTTGGAGAGTGTCCTCTTCCGGCAAGGCCATGAATTTTTCGTAGTCTTGAATGAAGAGGTAGTTTTGGTAAACATCGTTTATCTGACGGATAAGACGAGTAACGTTGCTGATATAGCGGGTAACAGCGGTACTGGTCATCTGAGCCGTACCTAGAGTGATGTGGCGGAGAATGGCTTGGTAATAGAAAAATAACTGATTGCCGGTTTCAAAAATGGAAACCGGAATGCCGATACCTTGGCGTTGCCAGGCGTATTTCAATCTGATCTTTATTTCTTTGGCATAAAAACCGAGAGCCATTTTTTGACGTCTCTTGAGAAGAACATCGACATGGTCGAGAATTTTGTTTTCATAAAGGAAACGTCCTTTGACGGCAAAGTCTTCGAGAGCACCCCAAACGCGCCATAGAGGGGCTTGCTGGGTGCGAAGATCGTGGAGATCCCTACTTGATCTAATACCGACTAATATCCCTGGAATGGCGAGAATGGTGGATGGGATCAGAAGAAGTGGTTGGTAGGTGACTATGGGTATGGCGGCCGAAATAATGGTAAAGAAAGTGTCTGGGAAGGAAGAAATGGGGATGATGAGTTGCCAGACGGAACGGCCGGTGTTGTCCATAACTTTCTGGAGAGTGTTTCTGGTTTCCGGCAGTTCGGCAATGCCGACAGGAAGAGAGTTGATTTTTCTGGAGATGGAGAGAGAGATTTTTTCTCCAACAAGATTGGACATAGTGTAACTCCAGGCATTATCGAGATTCCACATGAGCTGGTTGATCTGGTCGATAACAAAGGTGAGAACAGCGGCTGTCAACATAGAGCGGATGCCGGAGTTGATGTCGCCATTGGTAAGTGTGGTCATGACGGCATCGATGAGCATTTTGGTGACTAAGAGCCGCGGATAGACAAGAGAACCGTTGATAGCGTTTACCAGAGTAAGCTTGACAAACAGCCATTTGTTGGTAGCCCAGGCAACTTTGACCGTGGAAAAATAGGTGATGAAGAATTGACGGAGATTGGCAGTGAATTTGGAAAGTTTGGGCATAGTACGAATATATTGTTATTATAGAGGGAGAAGATATGGATAAAAAGGGATTTACAAAAATAATCGGGATTTTGGATAAATATGAAGTGGATGAAACAAAACAGCGGAGGATAAGCAGGGAATTCCAAGACTATGCTTACAGACTGGCAGTAGCCCTTGACGACGTGTCTCATGTGCCGATATATATGAGGATGGTAAAGACAACCCCGAGAGAGTTGATTGAGGGCGCCAAGAGTTTTGTGCTGGATTCAAACGCCAGAAACAAGGCCAGGCTTTTTATGTGGAAGTTAAAACAGTTGAGGATAGAAAGAGCGAGTAAGGGTTGATAAGATGGGAGTGTGATTAAAGGAAGGTTTAATTTTTTCGGAGATAAAGTGTGGAACAGGGTGTTGATGGTGTCTTTGGTGCTGTTTTTCGTTTATCTGGGAGACGCGATTTTGTCCGACTGGGTGCCGGGATTTGTACAGAGCTCGTTGGGAGGGTCTCTGGTGATGGGGTTGGTGGTGTCTTTTAGTTCGATGGTTGGATTTGGAGCTGATTTGGTTTTTCCCCAGCTTTTAAGAATGACAACGGCGAACAAACTGATGACGATGGCAATTGGGTCGAGCTTGGTATTTGCCGGAGTTCTGCTTTGGTCGATACAGTGGCCGTGGGTGGCTTTGCTTTTGGTGGCGATGGCGGTATGGGGAATATATTACGAGTTTTTGGGCTTTGGCAGTTCGCAGTTTGTCAGTGAGACGGTACAGCCCGCCGGCAGAACCGGAGCTTGGGCAGTGATCAGTATTTTTAAGAGCCTGGCTTATTTTTTGGGGCCAATTTTGGGGAGCTATCTGTTTCTTTCTCAGGGGAATAGCTCAGTAGTACTTTTGGCCGCCGGCTTTGTGTCTTTTGGATACTTGGCGTGGCGTCTGACAGGAATGGTTAAAAGATCAAAAGAAATAGAAACGTCTGAACCGAACGAGAAATTGAATATTTTGGACGAAATGGGGCACTGGTGGGTGTTGTTTGAACATGTGTGGCCGGTGCTGATGATTAGCCTGTTTTTGGGTCTAATCGACGCTACCTTTTGGACCACCGGGACGGTGCTATCCGACACTTTGGCTCAAAAACACTGGATGGGGGGAATGTTTTTGCCTTTTTATATGCTACCGCCGGTGATTGTCGGGTTGCTCGTGGCAAAGTGGGGAATAAAAACAGGGAAGAAAAAAATGGCGGAGAAATTTATGCTTTTGGGTGGCTTGGCCTTGGCACTGCTGGGGTTGGGAGATGGCTTGTGGCTGATGTTGGGAGCGGCATTGGCTTGCGGAGCGGTACTGTCTGTCGCTTGGCCACTGACTGACGCGGTCTACTCGGATATCATAGCTAGGATGGGGAGGGAGAGAAAGCACATGATCGGTTTGTCCAACTCAACTATCTCTCTTGCCTATATCATCGGGCCGGTTGTGGCCGGAGGCTTGGCTTCGTGGATGGGAGAGAGGCTGACTTTTGTGGTGATGGGGTTGGGAACGGTGGTAGTGGCGGTAGTGCTTCTCCTGGTGACTCCCAGGAAACTGAGACTGCCACAGGTTGAAATTCAGGAGTGGAAGGACTGAAATTTGACTACAGAGAAGATTGTGGTATTATAGGGTGGCAGTTTGACAAAAATTCATAGACAAAAGGAGATAAAAAAATGCGTTTATACTGGTCTGTTCCGGCAAGTAAGACAATCGTGTGGAAAACAACGTCTGCTGGCTTGGAGATGTATGTGGACGGTAGTCTCTATCGGACGTTTTTGGTGGAGGATCAATACGGTCCTCCTATTAAAGTGGGTGTTACATGGGCAACACCTGGAACAATTCAGACGCCTGATGAGGCCTATGCAGCATATCATCGGAAGATGGGAAATAGTTATCACTAGCATTGTGCGCCCCGAGAGGGGCGCCTTTTTTGAGGTAGAATGAGAGTAGATGAGAAATAAGCTGATGTGGCATCAAGTGGCTCTGTTGGGGGGATTAGCCTTGTTGTCTTTGTGGAAAATAATCACGGGTAGATTGCCTTTTGGTTTGGAGATGATGTGGTGGTGGCTGGGGACGATAGTGGGGTTTCTCATTGTGTTTCTGGATAGATTTGTATATGTAGCACTGATGAAGGAGGAGTCTTTGTCAAAAAAGTTTAAAGATGAATTTGCCGAGGGAAGATGGAGTGAGAGCTTGAAGCTTCTGGTAAATGAACGGCATCAGCAAAAAGAACTGATGATGAGAAGTATGCTGTTTGTATTAGTGTGGATAGTGGTGGCCTTTTTTGCGGTCAGTAGCTCGGCAAGTTTCCTGGCAAAGGGTTTTGTGTTGGGAATCGGAATGCATATTTTCTTTGATTTGATTTCCGATTTTATTATGGACAAGCAAAGATTTGATTTGTGGTTCTGGCAGATAAAAAGGGAGATTCCCGGTGATGAGAAAAAAGTTTTTGTGGGCGTCTCTGTAGTTTTGTTCTTGGCGTTGGCGGTGGCACTTTGATCCACTTGACAGAGGGCCAAATATCTAATACCATGGGGGGGTATGTCAACAGAAGAAAAGAAAAAACTTTCGGTGATGCTTAAACGAATTCAAGGACAAGTGGGGGGAATTGAGCGGATGGTGTCCGAGGATAAGGGGTGTGAAGCAGTGGTGACCCAAATTACGGCGGCGATGAGCTCTCTTAAGAGTGTAGCCAAGACTCTATTGTCTGACGCTGTGGGTAGTTGTAGCAAAGAAGAATATGCAAAATTACTAAAACGATTTCTTTAAGATATATTAAAGTTACAAGTTAAAATTAAATATAAATATGGATATAGTACATTTTTCCGATCAGAATTTTGAAGAGATGGTTCTAAAAAGTGACAAGCCGGTATTGGTGGACTTTTATGCCGATTGGTGCGGTCCATGCCGAATGGTGGCTCCTATTATCGAAGAGCTGGCCAAACAATATGAAGGAAAAATATTGGTTGGCAAGGTGGATGTGGATGCAAACGCTCAGGTGGCCGGGAAGTATGGAGTGATGAGCATTCCGACCGTGATCTTGTTTAACCAGGGGGCGGAAACACAAAGGCAGGTGGGCTATGGGGGAAAAGAGATGTATGAAGAAATGGTTAAGAAAGTACTTAAATAAATGGAAAAGCGGGAAGTTGTCATCATCGGCGGAGGTCCGAGTGGTTTTACGGCGGCAATATATTTGGGAAGAGCCTTGTTAAATCCCTTGGTGTTGGCCGGAGAAAAAAAAGGCGGACAGCTAATGTATACAACAGAGGTAGAGAACTTTCCCGGGTTTCCTGATGGAATAATGGGTCCGGATTTGATGATGAAGATGGAGGAGCAGGCGAAGAAATTTGGAGCGGAGATAAGGCAAGTAAATGTAACCAAGGTGGAGCTTGGTGACGGAACAAAAAAGGTTTGGGTGGGGGATGAAGTAATTGAAACGAAGACAGTGATTATTTCGACCGGGGCCAGCTCTCGAATGCTAGGAGTGGGTGAGGAAGAATTTTTAGGCCGAGGAGTGAGCACCTGTGCTGTTTGTGATGCGGCTTTCTTTAAGGACAAAAGAGTGGTGGTGGTAGGAGGAGGAGACGCGGCGATGGAAGATGCTCTGGCTTTGGCAAAATTTGCATCCGAAGTAATACTGATCCACAGGAGAGAAGAACTGAAAGCAAGTAAAATAATGCAAGACAAGGCAATGAACAATCCGAAGATTAAGATAAGGTGGAACAGTGAGGTAACGGGCGTGATGGGAGAGGGAAAATTGGAGGGGGTCAAGATAAGAGATATCAAAACAGGACAGGAACAAGAGGAGTCTGTGGATGGGCTGTTTTTGGCAATTGGACATCTACCGGAGACAAATCTTTTCAAGGATCAGATAGAGCTTGATGAGAAAGGTTTCCTGACCACGACTACAACGGCAATGCTCAAGGGCAAGTGGAGGATAAATGAGAAGGATGTCTGGCTTGAGGGGTATCCGACCATGACCAGCCGTGAGGGAGTGTTTGGCTGTGGGGATGTGGTGGATTATAGGTACAAGCAGGCGATTACCGCGGCGGGAATGGGCTGTCAGGCCGCATTGGACGTGGAAAAGTTCCTGACAGGGAGGGTGACAAGTTGGTAGTGTATAATATAGGGTAGAAGTATACCTTGAAAACCTTTCTTATAAGGAGGCTGCAAATGGAAGACAAAAGAGTATTTCGGTTGGTTAGAAGCGCGTATCGTGTGTTGGCTCTACACCCATCTAGCAATACTATTTTTGAGTTGGATGAAGATGTTGTGGAGAAAGATGAGTACGTTGAAGATCGATATAAGTTCTGGAAACAAGTGTTGGTTTACTCGCTTTACTGCTACAACGCCTCGGTGGCGACTTTGATAAGTAATATGATGGTTACAGTGTTTTTTGATCGGCTGAAGGCCGAGTACCCATCGATAAACGCATCCCTTGATGTGGAATACTTCCGTCTGTCGCTGGAATCAGCCCTTCGGGAGGAAATAGTAGGAAAGTTTGAGGCTGACCTGATTAGTGGTCTTTAATAAACACCCCACCCACAAGGTGGGGATTTTTGTGACTTGTTAACAATAGAGAATAATGGGAGCTTGACAAAATAATGTATGTGTCATAAAATAATTACCATGCAAGCAATAGTTTCCATAACCAGTCAAGGACAAGTGACGATACCCAAAGAGATGAGAGATGTTTTTGGAATTACCGGTTCGACTAAAGCGTTGGCCAGAAGAGTCGGAAAACAAATAATAATTGAGCCTCAAACCGATTTTTTTAGCTTGGCTGGGAGTTTGGGGGGAGAGGTTAAACTTAGTGACGAGGAATTGAGACAAGCAAGGGATCAGTTTTCCAAAAAATGGTCAAGAAAACAGAATTAATCGATACAAATATTCTTGTAAGATACCTGACGGGAGACAATCCGGATCAGATGAAGGAAATTGATAAAGTATTCAGAGAAGCGAAAAAGGGTAAAAGGTCCTTGATCTTAATGCCGTTGGTGGTGGCGGAAACATGCTTCGTATTGGAGTCAAACTACAAAAAACCTCGAAATCAGGTGGGTGAAGCCTTTGTAAAAATTTTGACACAGAGATGGTTGGTGATCCATGAACGAGGGGAATTGCTTTTTACCATTTCCAGGTACATGGAAGGAATCCATTTTGTTGATGCATATTTGACTGCGTGCGCGAGTATGTCCGGGAGCGGGATTTTTACTTTTGACAAGAGGTTAAAGCGGGAGATGGTAAAATATGGGTAGCTTTGAGGGAAGTCGCGATTCCTGAGCTTGCGGAGAAATCTGCCGGGGTAGCCCGTAATAGCACAAAGAGTTAAACGAAGGGTGGTACCGTCGAATCGACCCCTGACTTGAGTTAAGATTGAATAGATCTTGATTTGAGTGAGGGGTAATTTATTACTTAGTATTATTTATATAGATTCCCGATCAGGTCGGGAATGACACTTATGAAAGCAAAACAAATAATAAGCGAGGCAATAAACAAAACGATTGAATCGTTGGGGTTTGTTTCTGGGGGTTATATTGTGGAGCATCCTGCCGAGAAAAAAAACGGAGAATATGCAACAAACGTGGCGCTGTCAGCTCAGATGTTACAAACTTCAAAAACATATTATTCTCCTTATGAGATAGCTATAGACATCAAGAATAGACTTGATGACGACGTCTCACTAAAGAATATCGTCGAAAAAACGGAAATTGCTGGGCCTGGATTTATCAATTTTTATCTCTCTGATTCATATTTAGTAAAAGAAGTGAATGAAGTGATTGAAAAGAAAGATGGTTATGGTAAGAATCAGGAATGGCAGAATCAAAAAGTGATGGTGGAATATACGGACCCTAACCCCTTTAAGCAGTTTCACATTGGTCACCTAATGAGTAATACCATAGGGGAATCTCTCTCTCGCCTGATTGAATTTTCCGGGGCGGAAGTGAAAAGAGTCTGCTATCAAGGAGATGTGGGAATGCATGTGGCAAAGTCCATCTGGGGTTTGCGAGAGTTGCTAAAAGAAAAGAACCAGACGATTGAAGATATCGAAAAACTTGACCTTGATGAAAGAGCAGAATTTTTGGGGAAGGGGTACGCCTTGGGAGCGACGGAGTTTGGAGAAAGCGAAAAAGTGAAGGAAGAGATTAATGCTCTGAATATGATCATCTACGAAAGAAGTGATAAAGAGATTCAGAAGGTTTATGATTTGGGAAGGAAGTGGAGCTTGGAGTATTTTGAGACAATTTACGAAAAACTTGGAACAAAGTTTGACGATTACTTTTTTGAGAGTGAAGCCGGTTCTAGAGGTTTGGAATTGGTGAATGAGCACATGAGTGATGGTGTTTTTGAGAAAAGCGAGGGAGCGGTGGTCTTTAAGGGAGAAAAGTACGGATTACATACGAGAGTATTTGTGAATAGTTTGGGGCTGCCGACCTATGAGGCAAAAGAATTGGGACTTGCCAAGACGAAATATGAGAGATATCCGTATGATAAATCGGTTGTGGTAACGGGAAACGAAATCAATGCGTATTTTAAGGTGCTGCTGAAAGCTATGAGTTTGATATATCTTGATCTTGCCGCTAAACAAACACACATTGGGCATGGGATGCTCAACTTGAAATCTGGAAAAATGAGTTCCAGAACCGGCAATGTGGTGACGGGTGAGAGTTTGCTGTTTGAGGTAGGTGATGAAATAAAGAAGAAAATGGAAGAGTCCGGAAAGATAAAAGAAATTGAAAGTGTGGATAGAGTGGTAAATGCAGTATCGGTGGGAGCAATAAAATATTCGATGCTCAAACAATCACCCGGGAAGAATATAGTGTTTGATTTTGATACATCATTGTCTTTCGAGGGAGATAGCGGACCATATCTGCAATATGCCTTTGCAAGGGCGATGAGCGTATTACGTAAGAGTAAAAGTGAGAGTGGAGAAATGATGGTTGGTAGAATTGTGGATGAGGAGAAAGATTTGCTGAGATGGATATGCAGGTTTGAAGAGGTTGTTTCCCTGGCGGTAAAAGATATGGCTCCAAATTTTGTTTGTGGTTACTTGATTGAGTTGGCCAGCAGATTTAATCACTTTTATGCCGAATGTAAGATTGTGGGAGATAAAAGGGAGGGGGAGCGTCTGGCGTTGACAAGGACTACAGCCCAGATATTGAAAAACGGACTTTGGCTCCTAGGAATTGAGACGGTGGAGAAGATGTAAAGATTATGAAAGAAGGACTAACAAAAATACCAGAAAGTCTTGAGGGTAGAGTGATATATTCTGATGCTTTGGAACAAATACTATTGGATGCGGAAGATACTAGGTATTTTGACAAAATTGAGAAAGAACTGACCAATAGTGAATTGTTGGTGAAGGTGTTGTCGGATAGTCTTATTACCGAACAAATAGTGGCTGTGTTGGATTGGTGTGAAAGAAACTGGATCTATCCGGTTGATTTGGGAAAAATAAGGGGTGTGATTCCTGAAAGCGAGAAATGGTCTGATAAGTGGTTATGCCTTGTATGTATCGGTGCTTGTGCGATGGAGGGGTTCTCTTTTGGGAACGTGCTTCGGTTTGAAGACTACCAAGGAGAATCTGATGAAGATGATGGAGGATGGTGAGAAGATGCAGAAAGCATTATCTAGAGGGTTGACGATGATAGAATAAACGCATGGCAGGAAGACTAACAGAAATACTAAAAGATAGAGAAATAAAGATAGAACGGTTGAGAGAACTGGGGATTGAGCTTTACCCTGCCCGATCAAAAAAAGAGTATCCAAACAGAGAAGTGGCCGAAAACTTTGAGAAATATCAAGGGCAAAAAGTGACACTGGCCGGGAGAATAACGGCGCTTCGGGATATCGGTAAATTGGCTTTTGTGCAGATATTGGATCAGAGCGGCAGAATCCAGCTTTTTTTGCGGTCTGATATGGTAAGGCCTTTTGATAAAAAG
>Ga0172379_10005280_pt1 | contig 18191 bp, 10 predicted proteins | sample GrowelOW334metaG_FD_119756 | JGI IMG/M metagenome (GOLD analysis project Ga0172379, IMG submission 119756) | Groundwater microbial communities from an aquifer near a municipal landfill in Southern Ontario, Canada - Groundwater well OW334 metaG | ecosystem: Environmental > Aquatic > Deep...
CCCTCCCCCATTTTCACGACGTCGCGGACGATGTTGCCGCGCAGGATGCTGTCGTGCATGCCTCCGTAGATCGCGCCGCCGTCCTGCAGCTCGCGCATGACCCGGTAAATCAGGTTCTCCTCGATCAAATGGCCGCCGCCGCTGCCGATGATGCCGCTGTAGGGAGTGTCGTGAATCTCGTTCCGGTAAAGATGAAATCCCTTGTCGCCGGCGGGCTTCGCGTAATGGCTCACGGACAACGCCACCGCGCTGGGATGATACATGCCGATGTGATGGATGTGATTCCGCGCGATGAGCGTGGCCGCCCCCTCGGCTTTGATGCCGCACGCGCCGATGTGATGAATCTGGCAACCGGTGATGCGGCCATCATCCAGTTGCCGCGTCGCGATGCCCTGCCCGCCGACGTTGCCGATTTCGAGTTTGTCGAACACGCACTGCCGCGCCCGCTCGATGGCGAGCGCGCCGTCGAACGCATACGCGCCGAACCCGCCCGGCTTGAGCGGCGTGGTGGTGCCCTGAAGCGACAGCCCGCGCAACGTGATCTTCTCGACCGGGGCCCTGGCCGTCCCGGCGACGCTGATGATCTTCTCCAGCACCGGCGCAACGACCTTCGCCTTCGTCATGTCCTCGCCCGGCAGCGGCCAATACACCACCCGGCCGGCCGTGCGGTCCAGATACCAGCGCCCGGGTTTGGTCATCCCCTCGCGTGTGTTGAAGATGACGAACTTCTTCACGCCAAACGCTCCCGGCGGCGACTTCGCCGGCGGCTTGAAGATCAGCGCATGGCGGTCCGTGTCGTTGCGGGCGACGCCGACCAGCGATTCGTCCCACATGTGATACACGCGCACCTCGGCGTTCCGAACGTCCAGCGACGCCGGGATGTCTTTCGCGTTGTAGAGCATCGTCGTCAATTCGTCTTGTGTTGGCTTCCGCTCCCAGCCGCCGCCGACCGACGACAGCCAGCGCACATCAAACTTGCTCTGATGCAAAAGCGTTCCCGACTCCGGCAGCCGCGCGCGTTCCGGCATCTGTCCATTGACAACCAGCGCCCGGAAATCCCAGGCCCCTTCCTCCACGCCGGGAAGGTCCGCGGACCAGAACTTCTCCCCATCCTGCCGCCAGCCGGTCACGAGCTTGCCGCCGTAGAGCGTGGCCTTGCCTGCGGACTCGGCCTCTATGGTCAGCGCGTTGTCGCGCGCATCCAGTTCCAGCGTCTTCGCCAGAAAATAATCGCCCGCCATTACAACGACACGATGCGGTCCCGCGCCGGCTTTCCGCGCCGCGTCGCGCGCAGCCTCCAGTGTGGCGAGAGGTTTCTCTTTGGTGCCGGCATTGGCGTTGTCGCCCTTGGGAGCGACGTGGAAGTCGGCGGTGCTCGCTGTGCTGGCACAACAGAGCATGGTGAAAATGGTGAAGAGGAAGTGTTTCATTCAAGGTCTCCGTTACGGTTGTTGTCTCCTGCAAATCTTGGTTGCGCGCGGCATCATCTGAACAGCAAAACTCCGGCTTGATCGAGACGCCAGTTCTCAGCCAGCGTGCCTTCCCAGCAGCGCCAGACGCCGTCCTCGGAGCGGAAGACGCCGATGTTGAAGGCGACCTTCAGGCCGGGAGCTGGTTTTAGGCCGAGCGCGTCCCACGGAATGGCCCACTCGCCGCGCCAACCGTGGCGCCACTTGCTCACGGCGAAGCGGACGGCTTTGCCGAGGCGATCTGCGGCGGCGGCAGGCGCGCCAGCATCGGTGACGCTCTGGAGCGCGCCGCCAGCGAAGCCGTGTATGATGAACGTCGCCGGTTTGCCGTCAGCCGTCTGGCCGGCGATGCAGATCTCCGCACCATCGTCCTTGCCCCATGCAGTGCCGGTGCGAAGCATGTTGATCTGATACAGGCCCGCGCTTATCGCCACATACAGGCACTGGTCGTCGTAGCAAAGCTCGGCTCCCACAGGGACTCCGCTGGCGGGCCAGCGTGATGGCTCGCGGTCCAGGCCCAGACCATCGCCCGGCCACTCGTCAGCGCCGACTTCGCCGTCGAGTGCCGGCGGCTGCGCGACGCGCACGACGACCACTGGCGAGGTCCTGCGCGTCGGCGGCGTGACGGGCGGCATCGCGTCGCTGATCGTAAACGCCTGCGGCGCGTCGTCCTTGCCGAGTCCTTCGCGGAAAACCACGTTGTTCGTCCAGAGCTTGATCGCGTTCGGCTGGTTGATCGTGATCTTACCGGGGGCAAACAGCGTGTTGCGCTCGAAGGTGCAGCCCGCGCACTTGGCGAACGACACACTCATATCCTTGTCCGTGATGAACACGTTGTCGCGATAGACGAGGTTGCGGCTGATATGGTTGTGGGTCGGCATCGGGACGCCGATGGCCACGTTGCGCTCCACAATGGAATCACAGGACTGCTCGTCCAGATAGTAGGCGGACGCGCCATAGCCTTTGCCCTGCTCGACGATGTCCTTCACCATGTTGCCGCGTAACACGCTCTTGGTCAGATGGCCGTAGATCGCGGCACCATCGTGCATCTGTTGCATGACCCGATAAATGAGGTTCTCCTCAATCCGATAGTTGTCGCCGGGATTGCACACGATGCCGCTGTAGGGACCATCGTGGATCTCATTGCGATGGATATGGAGGCCGGAACCGTTTGCGGAAAGGCTGATGGCGGACGGGTAGTTGAGGCCGACGTGATGGATGTGGTTTCGCGAAACCGATGACCCGCTGCCGGTCACTTCGACTTCCACACCACAGGCGCCGGTGTGATGCACGTGGCAGTCAAGAATCTGGCAGGCTTGGTTGCGGACACGCAGGGCGATGCCTTCGCCGCCCACGTTGCGGATCTCCAGCCGCTCAGCCTTGAATTCCCAGCTCCTCTCGACATCCACCGCACCCCAGAAACCGGTCGCGCCGAAACTACGGGCGCCGAGCGGTGTGGTCGTGGCCTGAAAACCAAGCCCGCGCAGTGTGATCTTCTCCACCGGCTGTCTTGCGGTGCCGGCGATGTGGATGATTCGTTCGAGCCGGGGAGCGATGACCCTGGCTTTGGCCATGTCCTCGCCCGGCAGCGGCCAATAGACGAGCCGGCCGGCTGAGCGGTCGAGATACCACTGGCCGGGGCGTGTCATGCCCTCGCGTGTATTGAAGATCACATACTTCTTCACGCCGAACGCGCCGGGCGGATGGATGGTTGGCGACGACAAAACGAAGGCATTGCGTTGCGTGTCGTTGCGCGCGATGCCATAGAGAGACTCATTCCACATGTGGAGCACTCGAATCTCAGCGTTCCTCATGTCGAGCGTGACCGGAATGTCTTTGGAATCGTAGAGGACGGTGGTGAGTTGTTCCTGAGTGGGTTTGGGATCCCATGCGCCTGAAATGTAGCGCGCTCCCTTCCACTCGTTCTTGTGTGTAAACGTCCCGGTTTCCGGCAGCCGCGCGCGTTCCGGCATCTGTCCATTGACAACCAACGCCCGGAAATCCCAGGTCCCTTCCTTCACGCCGGGAAGGTCCGCGCACCAGAACTTCTCCCCGTCCTGCCGCCAGCCGGTGACCAGCTTGCCGCCGTAGATCTTCACCTTGCCGGATTCCGCAGCCTCGATGGTCAGGCCGTTGTCGCGCGCGTCCAGCTCCAGCGTTTTCGCCAGGAAGAAGTCTCCCGGCAGCACGACGATCCGGTGCGGTCCCGCGCCGGCCGAGCGTGCGGCGTCGCGCGCGGCCGAAAGGGTGGCGAATGGTTTGGCCTGCGTGCCAGGGTTGGTGTCGTTGCCGTTCGGCGCAACGTGGAAGTCGGCGGCGGCGGCCGCAGTGGCGATGAACGCCAGGGCACTCACGATGATGCGGTTGAGGGTGGTGTCCATGGTGCGATCCTGCGGGTTTATTTCAATGTCGCTCATGCGGTCAGAATCACGCTGGCGTCCGGATGAATCAGATTGTCGCTCATTAACGCCGCCTCGTGCCCTGGCTGCGGCGCGACCGGCAGCACCCCGGTGAACATGCACAGACAACGGTCCGGCCCCTGAGAGCAAAGGCAGGCTCGGCGCTTGTTTGCGTCGCGGCTTTGACTCAGATCAATACGAATCATCAGGGACGATGCGGAAATTGACGGGTGGCCCAACGCCGTGCGTCTCAGCAGACGATCACGGCGCACTTGAAGCGCGCATTCGATTAATGCTGTTGGCCGTCTGATGCCTGATCTCAATGATGAAAACGACGACATCCCTTCTTCTTCTGTGCCTCGCGGCATTTTCGGCCCAGGCTGCGGACCTTCCCGAGCTGGTGCTGCCACAAGGCGTGGGTGTGAACATTCACTTCACGCGCGGACACGAGCGTGACCTCGACCTCATTGCGGCGGCGGGCTTCAAGTTCATCCGCATGGATTTCGGCTGGGGCGGCACGGAGCGCAGGAAGGACGAATACAACTGGGGCGATTACGAGGAGTTGACGACGAACCTGGAAAAGCGCGGCCTGCGCGCCATCTACATCCTCGACTACTCAAACCCGCTCTACGAGGAGGCCGTCGTGAGCAGGAACCCCGTCACCGGCAGGGAGCAGAAGGACGTGGCCTCCCCGCAGCATCCGCAGAGCGTTGCGGCGTTTGCCCGCTGGGCGGGGGCGGCCGCGAAGCGTTTCGCGGGGCGGCGCATCATCTGGGAAATCTGGAACGAGCCGAACATCAGCTTCTGGAAACCCAGGCCCGACGTGAAGCAATACACCGGGCTGGCCCTTGCCACGGCCAGGGCGGTGCGCGAAGCCGACCCGAACGCCACCATCATCGGCCCCGCCACGAGCGAAGTGCCGGTGAAGTTCATCGAGGAATTCTTCGCCGCAGGGATGCTCTCGCATCTGGACGCCGTGAGCGTGCATCCCTACCGCTCATACAAACGAGGGCCGGAAACTGCGTCGGAGGATTACACCAGGCTCCGTGCGCTCATCGAGAAACATGCGCCGACACCGGCCAGGCAGGGCCTGCCCATCATCAGCGGCGAGTGGGGCTACTCCACCTTCTCGAACAGGGGCGTGTCGCTCGATACGCAGGCGGCGTTCATCGCCCGTCAACAGCTCGCGAATCTCCACGCGGGCGTGCCAATCTCCATCTGGTATGACTGGAAGAACGACGGCACCGACCTTGCCGAGCGCGAGCACAACTTCGGCACGGTGACGCACGACCTCCAGCCCAAGTCCGCCTACGTCGCGCTGCAAACGCTCACGCGCGAGCTGTCCGGCTACCGCATCGAGAAGCGTCTTGCGACCGTCGGCACGAACGACTGGGCCCTGCTGCTCGGCAGGGGTGCCGCGCGAAAATTGGCCGCCTGGACCACGGGAGAATCCCACGCGGCAACGATTGGCGGACTGAACTTCAAGTCGGCGAGTTCCGTCTCCGGCGATGGCAGGCCAGCCGAAGCCAGGCTCGCGTCAGGTTCACTCTCATTGACGCTGACAGCGCTGCCGCAATACGTGACGCTCAAGCCGTGAACGCGCGCGTGCATCCCGGGAGCAATTTGAAGCCGAACTGCGAAGCAGAGAACGCGGATGAAACGGTGACGGTGCGAGGAGCGCGGCGTTCACACCGCAGAAAGGCCCGGGAGCAAAAGTGCGCTCGAATCACCACTGACTGGCGCACGCTTCTGCGGCCTGAAGGCCGCGCTCCTCGCCGGCGATTGCCGTCCACCTCCGAGTTCGGGTCGAAGCCAGACTCCGCCATGAGAATCGCAAGACGGGGGCTCGCCCCGTTCGTGCTCACGCTCGCGTGTGTGCTCGGAGGCACTTTCCTGAGTTTTGCCGAGAAGCCGCCCGCGAAAGCGAAGGCCAGGACACCGGAGGATTATCGCAAGTTTGCGATGGTGCATGACGGTGATGCCTCGCAGGGAAGAAAACTTTTTGCGGATGAACAGAGGGTCGCCTGCTCCAGGTGTCACTCGGTCGATGGCCGGGGTGCGAAGGCCGGGCCGGATTTGGCTGCGATCGGAGACCAGTTCGCGCGCCGCGATCTCATCGAGGCGGTTCTGGTGCCCTCGGCCGCGATTGCGGTGGGTTACGGGACGACGCTGGTGGAGACCAAATCCGGGGAGGAATACCAGGGCGTGCTCAAGCAGGTGACCGGCGCGTGGATTGAACTGATGGGCGGCGACGGACAGCGCGTCCGCATCGCCACCGGGGACATCAAGGCGCAGCGCGGCAGCAGCGTTTCCCTCATGCCGGAAGAATTGCAGGCCGGCCTGTCGTTTCAGGAATTCACCGACTTGATCGAGTATCTTGTGAGCCTCAAACAGCCCGTGACCGCGCTCACGAGCCATCGGGGCATGCCGGAGATGATTCCTGAACTGCTGCATCCCATCACGCTGCGACCGTTCCTCGCTGAAGAACTTCGCGTCCCGCCCGTGGCGGGCAACGCAGCGGCCAATGTCCAGCTGGGTCTGATCTGGTTCGGCCAGGTTCCGGGTTTTGCGCAGCGCTTTCTGGTGGCGCACCAGGCGGGAAAAATCTGGCTGGTTGAGAAGCACGCAAGCGGCGACCAGAAATCCGTCTTCGCCAACTTCATCCCGGAAGTGTTCAGCGCGCGCGGACCGAACGGCCTGCTGGGGCTGGCCTTTCATCCAAAGTTCCGCGAGAACCGGAAGTATTATCTCAAGCATCAGGTGTTCGAGGACGGCAAGATTGCCACGGTTCTCGTGGAGAGGCGGTTTGCGCCGGACTTCCAGACGGATTCCGGCCAGCCTTCACGGCGGCTGCTGAAGATCGAGAGCGTAGCTGAGCATCACAACGGCGGCTGCATTGAATTCGGGCCGGATGGCTTCCTGTATCTGGGCATGGGCGACTCCGCCCCGAACTTCGATCCGCAGGGCTACGGCCAGGATCTGCAGCTCCTCTTCGGAAAAATGCTCCGCATCGACGTTGACCGCCGCGACGCGGGCCTGGCCTATGGCATCCCGGCTGGCAATCCGTTTCTCGGACGGAAGGACGCACGGCCGGAAATCTGGGCGTATGGACTCCGCGAGCCCTGGCGGTTCAGCTTCGATCCCGTCACCGGCGATCTGTGGGTGGCGGATCTGGGGCAGGAGCGGGGCGATGAAATCGACATCGTCCGGCGTGGGGAGAATTACGGGTGGAACGTTTACGAGGGTTTCGAGCTCTTTTCCAGCCAGCACCGCAGGGAAGGCGCTGTTTACGTGCCGCCGCTTTTCGCGACCCGGCGCAAGCATGGCTCGGCGGTGATGGGCGGCCACGTCTATCGCGGCGACAAGCACTCCTCCTTCTACGGGGTTTACATTTTCGGCGACCACAAATCGAAGCGCATCTGGGGGCTGACGCAGAGCAATCGATCACTCAAATCCATTCGCGAACTCGCCATCTCGCCCCAGGCCATCACATCCTTTTCCACGGATGAACAAGGAAACGTTTACGTCGTTGGCTACCAGGGGATGATCTACCGGCTCGATTTCACCGGCGCGAGGTTTGACGAACCGGTGGGGGAATCCTCCGGACCTTCCTCCATTCCATCAGCCGGCAAATCCGTCAGCCAATCCTCGGTGAGATGACACGACGCATTTGAGGCAAAGGCCGGATGTCAGTTGTGTGCGTCAAGTTCAGCAAATTGGAGTGGGGCATGGCGTGGGTGGGGAGCTGTCGGAGGATGGCAAAGGTGAATCGGTCAAAATGGGTTTAGTTGTCGGCGTCCATGCGCTTGAACCACCAACGCAGTCGCTACCGTTTGCCGGCCTTGGGCCTGGCCTCGTCATATTTCACATGGAAGCCGATTTCCCGGCGCTTGGTTTCCGCCGGCGTCATCAACTGTCGGATGGAATCGAAGACCACCTTGAACTGCGCGTCGTATTTGCTTTCCAGCGTGGCGAGTTTGCGGGCCAGCTCCACGTTCGTGGCCAGCATCCGTCGCTGCCGCACGAAGGCCCGGACGACCTGCACGCTGGCCCGGGCCGCTCGCTCGCTGTTCAGCACATACGCGAGCATCAGCGCACCGTGCTCGGTGAAGGCGTAGGGTGGAACCCGTCGGCCACCGTGCGCGCTTGAGGTCACAGATTGTGACCTCAAGTGGGCGAACTCCTCGTTGGACAGCCGGAACATGAAGTCCGGCGGGAAGCGGTTCAGATTCCGTTTCACCGCCTGGTTCAATGCCTTGGTGGTCACCCCGTAGATTTGGGCCAGCTCGGCGTCCAGCATCACCTTCTCGTCGCGGACGAACAGTATCGCCCGCTCGATTCGCTCCAATGGCATCAGGCTCCCGTCGGTGGACATGGTTTTCAATTAGCAGGAGCCGAGGTGGTTTGCGACCAACTTTTGCGCCAAGCCCGTTGCTCGCTGACGCAGGGAAGGCCGACTGGCAGGTCGGGCTCGTTGACTTGCGAGGGCAACGGAAGAGCGGCGGTGAACGCGCCGCAGTCCAGACGCTTCGCGAGTGCAGGGACAAGGGAGGTCGCGCCAGCGTCTGGACTGCGGTGGCTTCAGCACCGCTTTCCGGCGGGATGGAAGTCATGGGCGGGGCCGCTCGCATCGCTCGCTGACGCGGGGAAGGCCGACCGGCAGGTCGGCCCTACCGGGGTGGGGTGAGCGTGTGGCCTTTGTCGGCGTGGCTGCAACGCGGCGGCTCGTTGACGGTGCCGAGGGTGTAGGTGCCGCCGGCGGGGCAGATGGGCAACTGGCCTTGCTTGAGATAGAGAGCGAGGTCAGAGAGCTGTGGAACGACAGAGGCTTCAGGCTTTTTCTCGGACGCCCATTGAGCCTTTGCCCCGTCAAGCTGCTTCAAGTTTGCGATGCAGGAGTTCCTGTGTGCAGTCGGACGCGCCTTCTTGTAACTGGGCGCAATGAACGCAACGAACAGCAACAGTCCGAAGCCAAACAAGCACCCAGCGAGCATTCGCCTCTTGAAGGCCAGCGCGACCAATGCTGTGCCTGTGAACGCACCGAACACCAGATACGGAAGCCAAAGTTGAACCCAAGATGGTTGCATTCGTTCATTCCTTTGGCACCTGGTTCAGCGTGTAGTGCAGCGTGTCGTTCCGCAGCGCGTCACCCCGGTTGTTCTTCAGGTCCAGCGCCCGCAGCATGACGACGTGGCGGGGCTTCATGCCTTCCAGCGTCAGGCGCACGGTGAGCCGGTCGGTGGCGACGGCGGCCTTCGTCACGCGCACGGGCGGGCCGGCGACTTTTTCGTCGCGGTCTTTTTCAGGCACGTTGTGATGGCCGTCGTAGGCGTAGGTGTATTGCTGCGCATCCCAGTTCTCGGCGTCACTGGCGATCGCGGCGTCCACGGGCTGCGTGAAGGTGAGCTCGAAGCCGTTGGTGCGGGCGGACACGCTCTTGATCTCGAACGGCACGCGGCCGGTGAACGCGACGCGGTCCAGCGAGTGCGGCTGCGGCGCGATGCTCGTCCAGTGGCCGTAGCGCAGCCCTCCCACGTAGAGCCGGCTGTCCGGCCCGTAGGCGAGGCGGTTCACGCCGGAGGCGAAGCCCTTCACGAACGGCAGCACCGCGCCCTGCCACTGGTCGTTCACCTTCTCCAGCACGACGCGGAAGACGCTCGCGTTTTGAAATTCGCCCACGAGCATCTGCCCGCCAAACGGCCCGAAGCGGAAGTCGCCGACGGTCGCGATCCCGCTCGCCGAGCGCACCCACGAATAGGGGAACCAGATGGCGGGAGGGGCGAAGTTCGGGTCGCCATTGAACAGTTTTTCGGTCAATGCGCTGTCCGCCTCCTCACCTCGGCGGCTACTGGGCGACGAGCTGGGATGCCCGTAGAAATTCGTGAGTTGAAGGTGGTTGAGCTTGTTCGCCGCGATCCAGTGGCCCTGGTTGTCGGTCATGAAGAGGTCGCCCCGAAATTCGCCGAAGCCGTTGGGCACCCGCAGGCCGGAGCAGAACGGCTCGGTCTTCCAGGCGTCGGTGAAGGGGATCGCGCCGGTGTTGTTTTGGTGCGGGGAGATTTTCAGGCACCAGCCCATGCGGGGCACGTCGTGCATCGTGCGGTGGCCGGTGATGAGCGCGCCGAGGATGCCGTTTTCATCCACGAGCGGGCCGGTGGCGAAGGAGTGGTAGTTGCCGGTGTAGCCCCACGCGTCGCTCACGCACTCGAAGACATCCGCCACGCCGTCGCCGTCCGTGTCGCGCAGGCGGGTCAGCTCGCACTTCTGCATCACGTAGATGACGCCGCCCACCACGCGCAGGCCGCCCGGCTCGTTCAGGCCGCGCGCGAAGCGCCGCCACTTCGCAGCCTTCAGATTGCCGGTGACTCCCTCGACGATGAAGACCTCGCCCTGGTAGGTCGCGATGGCGAGGTTGCCGTCTGGCAGGAAGTCCATGCCCGCGACGGTGAGCTTGAGCTCCTTCGGCACGGGGAAGTGCTCGACGGTGTAGAAGGCGTCACCTGCGGGCTTGTCGGCGAAGCCCGGATCGGGGAGGAAGACGGGCGCGACGCTCGTGGCCTTCTGCGGTGCGGGCAGCGGCTTGAGCGGGCCGGCAAGCTGCCTGGCCAGCGCGGTGGCGGCGTTCAAGTCGGCGCAGACGGCGGAGGCGATTTCAAACGTCTGCGGTTTTTCCGCCGGCGGGATGGCGACGCGCAGCGAGACCTTGCGTCCGGCGACGACGTTCGTGATGAGCACGGAGTAAGGGCCCTTGCCGTCGCGCTCGCCGACGAGCACTTCCGTGACCGGCGTGCTGCTGACGAGCGGGAGGAAGTTGCCGCCGGGCAGGCCGCGCAACACCGCGACGAGCACGCCCGCCGGGGTGCGGATGCCCTGTGCGCCGGAGACGCCGAGGATGTTGACCGGGTCGCCGGGTTCGTCGTGCGCGTTGAGCCGGACGCGTCGGTTGAGCGGGGCGATTTCAAAACGCCGCACGATGACGTCGTTCCCGCCGGTGTGCTCCAGCCGGGGCGATTCGATGACGCCGATCGGAGAGTCACCCGGCGGGTGAAGCTCATAGACGAACGCCGACGTGCCGCCAATCGCGCTGTGGCCCTTGAAGAGGGTGAGCGGCCCGGCCGCGTCCGCCGCGATGGCGTCGAATGTCCACGCGTTTCGCGCGAGGCTGCCCCAGAGGCGCGTGCCGGTGAAGTCGCAGACGAAGCGTGCGGACGTGCCGGTGTAAGGCGAACCGAAAAGATTCAGCGATTCCCCCTGCCAGACGGCATGAGTGCGGAGGAGCTGCGTGTCGAAGGCAAGGTGCAGGTTCGTGGCCAGCGGCACGACGATGCTGCGGCTGGATTGCGCCATCGGCGCGCGTCGGAACGGGAGGTCGGCCGGGTCGTGCGCGGCGGGGATGGTGGCGGGCGCAGCGGTCTTCGGCGATGCCTTGGCCGGGGCCTGAGCACTGGCGGTGAGACGGAGAATGAACAGGCAGCCGAGGCACGCCGTGCCGATGAAGTTCAATGGGAGTCGCACGGACGCATCGTAGCGCAACCCGACCCGTCGGCGAGTGGGAAGTGGCGGCAGCGGGGCTTGCGGGCGCAATCGCGCTCTGTCGCCCCGGAGCGCGGCGTTCACGCCGCAGAAGCGTCCGAAGGTGGCGAACTCAAGCGGTAACTCCAACGCGCCGCTCGTCTTCCAGCCTGCTGCGGCTTGAAAGCCGCGCTCCTTCGGGGGCCTCAAGATGCGCCCGCGGCTTACATTGTTGCGCGCGGACGGCTACTTCTGCTTCGCCCTGGCGGGAGCAGCCTTCGTGGTTTTCACGATCTGCACGGGCACGGTGTTTTGCTGTGGAGCGCCCGGCGTGCTGCGTCCGTCGGCGACGTATTTTTCCAGCAGCTTCGTCAGACGCGCGACGACTTCGGGGTGCTTGTCCTGCACATTGGTCTTCTCGCCGATGTCGGTGGCGAGGTCATAGAGCTGGACGGGCGGGAGGCCGGCTGCTTTCGCGTTGCCGGGGCGGGGATCGCTCCAGCCGCCGGAGTCGCGGCAGAGCTCCAGCTTCCAGTTGGACTGGCGGATGGCGAAGGAGCCGTTGATGGAGTGATGCACGACGGCTTCGCGGAGCGGGGCCTTGTCCTGGCCGAGCAGGGCAGGGAGGAAGCTCACGCTGTCCTCGGCGGCGTTGACGGGGAGTTTCGCGCCGATGATGTCCGCCGCTGTCGCCATGAAGTCGGTGAGGCAGAGCAGCTGGCCGGACTTGCCGCCGGCTTTCACACGCGCGGGCCAGTGGACGAGGAACGGGATGCGGTGGCCGCCGTCGAAGATGTCCGCCTTGTGTCCGCGAAATTCGTGGCTGGGGTTGTGGCCCTTGGCGAGCAGGGCGGGGAAGTCGGCCTGCGGCGAGCAGCCGTTGTCGCTGGTGACGATGACCAGTGTGTTTTCCGCCAGGCCCTGCCCGTCCAGTTCCGCCATGAGCTGGCCGATGCTGTGGTCGGTCTGCATCACGAAGTCGCCGTAGTGGTTGAGGCCGCTCCTGCCCTGCCATTCCTTGGTGGGGGCGATGGGCGTGTGCGGAGCGGGGAGCGGGAGGTAGAGGAAGAAGGGCTTGCCGGCCTTGGCCGCGGCGGCGCGGGACTGCACATGGGCGATGGCCTTCGCCGTCAGCGTGGGCAGCACGTCCTCGACCTCGAAGTCCGGCGCGGCGGGGCCGAGCCGGCACCTGCCCTGCGCGCGACCGAGGAAGAGCGGGAAGTCCTTGTCCACGGTCGGCAGCTTGGTGACGCGGTCGTTCTCGATGAACGTGTAGGGCACCATGTCCAGCGACGCGCTGATGCCGAAGTAGTAGTCGAAGCCGACACTGTTCGGGCCGTTCTTGATGGGCTGGGCGTAGTCCACGTTGTGAACCTGGTCGGCGGATTCGATGTTCAACTCGTTGACTTCCTTGCCCTCCTTCTTCACCCAGTCCATGCCGAGGTGCCACTTGCCGATGGCGGCGGTGTGGTAGCCGTTTTGCTTGAGCAGGCCCGCAACCGTGAGGCGTCCCGGCTCGATCAGGCGCGGGCTGAGGCCGCCGAGCACGCTGCTCTGGAGTTTGGAACGCCAGTTGTAGCGGCCTGTGATGACGCCGTAGCGCGTGGGCGTGCAGACGGAGGAGCTGGAATGGACGTCGGTGAAATGCATTCCGGCCGCCGCGAGCTTGTCCAGGCTGGGCGTGGCGATCTTGCCCTGCGGGTTGAGGCACTTCACGTCGCCGTAGCCGAGGTCGTCGCAGAGGATGTAAATGATGTTGGGGCGCGGGGCGGATGCGGCGGCGGTGAGCGCGACGGAGAATGCGAGCGCGAGGCTGGCGACAATGGTTTTCACGCGCGGCAGTGTAGCGAGGAAGTGCGGCGGCGCAACGCCTGACGCCGTGGTCGCAACCTTCACATTGCGAATCGAGACTGTCCTCACGCAAAGGACGCAAAGGGGCGAAGCGCAGGCTGAAGCCTGCGGCTGCGGAAGCTCACCGCACCGGCAGCGTGAGCCGCACTTCAAGTCCGCGCGGCTCGCGGTTTTTCGCGGTGACGGTGCCCCCGCAGGCTTCGATGCAGGTCTTCACGATGGCGAGGCCCAATCCTGCGCCGCCGGTGGCCCGGGCGCGGTCGGGTTCGATGCGGTAGAACGCGTCGAAGATGCGGTCGAGATGCTCGGGAGGCACGCCGGGGCCGAGGTCGGTGACGGTGATGACGGCGGAGTCGTGTTCGCGGCGCGCGGTGATGGTGACGGGGCCGGCGGCGCCGGCGTAGCGCAATGCGTTGCGGACAAGGTTCGATAGGGCGCGCTGGAGCAGCTCCGGCCGCGCGAAGCAGGTGAGGTCGGCGGGCACTTCGACGACGACCTCGCCCTTGTTGGCCGCCTCGCGGTGCGCGGCGGCGTCGGCGACGGCCTTCACGTTGACCTCCTTGCGCTTGACGTTGCCGGGCTGGAGCGATGCTTTCGAGATGGAGAGCAGTTCGTTGACGAGGTCGCTCATGTGCTGAACCTCCTCACGCACGTCGTCGAGGCACTGTTTTTGCGGCCCGGGGCAATGCTGCTCCAGGATGCCCACGGACATCTGGAGGCGTGCAAGGGGCGAGCACAGTTCGTGGGCGATGTCGCCGAGGGAACGCTTCTGCCCGCTCACAAAGCCTTCGAGCCGGGTGGTCATGCGGTTGATGGCTCCCCCGAGCTGGCCCAGCTCGTCGGTGCGGGTCTCGTCCACGCGCACGTCGAACTGGCCGTCGGCGATCTGCCGGGCGGCGCGCGTCATTTGCGCGATGCTGTGCGTGATGCGGCTGATGAACGGCAGCCAGAAAAGCCCGCACAGCACGACCACGCCCGCGCAGCCCAGAATCCACGGCCGGTAGTCGAAAAAGAATCCGCCCGCGCTGAAGGTGCTGGAGCGCGCGAGCAGCGTGCCTGGCATGGGGCCGGCGCCGTTCACCCGCAGGCCGATCATCAGGCCGACCCAATAGGCGCGGGGATTTTCAGATTGCACGAGGAACCGGTGGTGAATCGGGGTGCTTCCCGGGGGATGGTCCTGGTTCTGCATTCCCTTTTGAGGAGGCCGGTCGGGGGAGTTGGAACCCGGGGTTTCGATCCAGTCGCTTTCCGCCGGCGGACGACGGCTGGCGCCGCCGTTGAACGGTGCGCCGTCCTGAGCGGCGGTTGGCGGGCCTTTTCTGCCGCCGGGCGGGCCACCTTTCCTGCCGGGCGGTGGAAAACCACGGCCCTCGCCGCCGGGCTCGCCACGAGTGGAAAACCCGTCGCCTTCGCCGAACTCACCGGGTGGCGGACCGCGTCGGCCACGCCCGGATCCATCGCCGCCCCGCGGCGGGCGCGGAAGCTGGAGGCGCAATCTCTCCGGCAGGTCCACTTCCTCTCCGGCGAGCCTTTCCAGATCGTTCCCCAGCAGGAAGAACTTCACCCCGTTTGCCTGGCCGTGGCGGGCGAGAATGTCGCTCCACTCCTCACGCGGACGGGTCTCCAGCTCGGCCATGATGGCGCGTGCGGTGGATTCCACGCGTCCACCGACGTGCCCGGCAAGGAATGAGTCGAAACCGCTGCGCGTCGAGTAGCGCAGCACGACCCACGCGATGAGCATGAGCAGGATGAGGTTCAGCGAGAACCAGGTGAGAATCTTCGCGGCCAGCGGGAAGCGCTTGTTCATGCGGCCTCCGGGCGGATGAGCATGTAGCCGGCGGAACGGACGGTGCGGATGAAGCGCGGCTCCCTCGGGTCGTCATCCAGCTTTTTGCGGAGGGCGGAGATGTGCACGTCAATCGAACGGTCAAACACCTCGTAGTTGCGGTCGCGGATTTCGTCGAGGAGCTGCTCACGGGATTTCACGCGGCCCTGCGCGCGGGCGAGGGAGAGCAGGAGGTCGAACTCGACGGGCGTGAGCGTCAGCGCGGTTTGGCCCAGGGACGCGGTGCGGGCCGCCGTGTTGATGCGCAGGTCGCCGGCAACCACTTCGTCATCCGCGTCGGCCTGCGCGCCGGGAGGGGCCTGCGTTCCCCGGCGGGTCACGGCGCGGAGGCGCGCCAGCAGTTCGCGCGTGGAGAATGTCTTCGGGAGATAGTCATCCGCGCCGAACTCCAGGCCGATGATGCGGTCGGCCTCCTCGCCCCGCGCGGTGAGCATCAGCACCGGCACGGTGGACCGGGCACGGATGCGCTTGAGCACCTCGAAGCCGTCGCAGCCCGGCAGCATGAGATCCAGGATGACGGCCTGCCACGATTCGGCGACGGCGCGCTCCGCGCCTTCCGGCCCCGTGTGGATGGCCTGGATGTCGTAGCCCAGCGGGTCGAGGTAATCCTTGATGAGCCGGCAGAGCTTGCGGTCGTCGTCAATGACGAGGACGCGGACGGCCGGAGCGGCGGGTTTTGTGGGCGCAGCCATGAGAGTGACTGGGATGGGGATACCAGAGGCCGCCGCGTTTGGGAACTCGCACGGTGCGTGGAGTGGATGATTTGTGAGCATGGCGGCGTGTTGCCTTTACGGCAGTCTTCCCTGCCACAGCGGCAGCGCGAGCGTTTTTACACCGGCTTAACAAATCTCCCCTGGGCGGCTCATAAACCCTTTACACGCGTCCGGCATGTTGTCCGCAGAAAACATCGCTGCCGCCATGAAAATAACCGTCGAATCCTCAGCCCCTTCGACCCAGCCTCATTGGCTGCCGCGCCGGAAACTTCGCCCGCTCGCCGGCCAGTCGGAGCCCGTCCCATCGTCACGCGCGCCGCATTTCCAGCTCACCAGCCGCCCGCTTTGGTGGTGGAAGCGGCTCGCACCCGCGGCGTCACTCGGCGTCTGGCTGATGGCCCTGCTCGTCGCAGCTCCCGCAGCCGATGTGACGGTTTCCGATGCCATTGTCTCGCTCGCTGCCAGTGCGAACGGGACGAAGAACTACACCTTCACCGACGCCGCGTCCGGCCAGAGCGTCACCGTGGCGCTGGCGATGACGCCGTTTTCTCCCGACCCGGCGGCGGGCTTGTCGTTGCTCGATGGCGACACGCGCGTGGGCGTGGGCAACCCGAATGTCGGCGGTGACGGCAACCTGATTGTCTTTGGCGAGGGAGTGAACTTCGCCGCGTCGCTGGCCGCCAGTTCCGCCGGTGTGACTGCCAGTTCGATCAGGTTCCGCATCCAGGGCCTCGGCCTTCGCGCGGTGGACGGCAATCCGCCGCTCTACTGGCTGTCCTCGGCCACCGCCTCAAACGCCTTCAGCCTGACCAGCGAGACGGTGAACGCGCTCGACACGGCGGGCTTCGCGCTTGGCGGTGGCAATTACTCCGGCCGCCTCGGCTTCACCGTGGACGACGGCACGGACGCCCAACTGAGCGATGCCGGGACGATTGCCGCGCTGGGACTCGTCTTGAACGTGACCTTCACCACCGATGGCACTGCGGTCACCCCTCCGCTGATTTCCTCCTGGTTCACCAAGGACTCCGGCAAATACGCGCGCATCTACGAGACCACCGCGAACGCCACCGCCGGCACGACCTCGACAACTTGGTCGCGTGGCACCGTGGCGCAGACGCTGCCGGCTTACGCGGGCGTGCAGGAAGTCAGCTCCTCCGCGAGCTTCGTGTATGTCCGCACGACCGGTCTCGGCTTCCACAACATGGGCCCGTGGTATCTGGATGCGGGCAAGTCGCAGCTCTTTCCAAACCTGCCCGGCAACACCGCCACCCTCTGGCGTTTCCCCCGCACGCCGGCCGCTGCCAGCACGCCGACGCTCACGTCGCTCGGCGCGATCGGCTACTTCGTGGATGGCGTGGCGATGTTCGACGGGCAGGACGGCTACTATTGGAACGGCACGGCGGAAACGTCCGGCCCGAGCGGCGGCTTGTGGAACCGCGACGCGTTCCCCGAGGAAGGCATTTCCTTCGACCCCGGCAACGCCCACCAGGAGCAGACCGGCACGTATCACTACCACGCCAACCCGCTCGCGCTGCGCTGGCAGCTTGGCGACAACGTGACCTACAACTCCGCGACCAAAGCCTGGAGCGAGAGCGTCGCCGCGCCCACGAAGCACTCGCCCATCCTCGGCTGGGTGAAGGACGGCTATCCCATCTACGGACCTTACGGCTATTCATCACCGAGCAATTCCAGCAGCGGCATCCGGGGCATGACCACGGGCTACGTCCTGCGCAACGGACAGAACGGCACGGTGAACCTCGCGACGACGGGCCGCGTCACGCTCCCCGCGTGGGCCGCGCGCGGACGTGTGCGCTCCGCGACGCTTGCCGCAAACGAATACGGCCCGGGCGTCACCGGCATTTACACCGTGGGCCGCTACCACGAGGACTACGAATACCTCGGCGACGTGGGCCAGACGCAGGGCGTGAGCTTCGACCTCGACGAGCACAACGGCCGCTTCTGCGTCACGCCGGAATTTCCGAACGGCACCTACGCCTACTTCATGACCATCAACAGCAGCGGCACGCCGGTCTATCCCTACAACATCGGGCGCGTCTTCTACGGCACCACCAGCGGCGGCTCGGTCACCAGCATCACGGAGACGGTGACGACCAACTTCGTCGGCGGCCCGAACGTGCCGGTGAACGTGGCGCGTCCGAGTGTCAGCGGCGGAACGGTCACGCTGACGTGGAGCGCGGCGGAGGGCGGAACCTACACGGTGGAAAACCGTTCCGAAGTGAATGGGACTTGGACCACGGCGGCGACCGGTGTTGCGCCGACGGCGAATGTCGGTTCCCGCGCCGTGACGCCCGCTGTCAGCCGGGCCTTCTACCGCGTGGTCCGCACCGCGCTGGCCAGCTACTCGACGACGGCAGCGGGCACGGGCGGTGGCGGTGGAGGC
>Ga0172379_10005281_pt1 | contig 18186 bp, 16 predicted proteins | sample GrowelOW334metaG_FD_119756 | JGI IMG/M metagenome (GOLD analysis project Ga0172379, IMG submission 119756) | Groundwater microbial communities from an aquifer near a municipal landfill in Southern Ontario, Canada - Groundwater well OW334 metaG | ecosystem: Environmental > Aquatic > Deep...
ACTGTTAAAACTAACATAGGAATAAAGGATCTTGATTCTGAAACCGAGTTGGTGGCAAATACTCTTTACAATGTAACAGTTCTTTACGATGGGAATGATTATGAAATTTATATTAATGGTGAATTGGACGCATTCACTTCTTTTTCAGGATTGATGCTGACAACTTCAATTGATTTAATGATCGGGCAAGTTCTTCCAGGTAATACGCAATATAATTTTAAAGGAGTTTTGGACGATATCAGAATTTACAATTATGCTTTGCCTTACAGCAGTATTCAATCTCTCTATGATTTTGTCACTGATGTTAAAGATGAACAAGAAATTAAACCACCTAAGAATTTTGGATTGCGGCAAAACTATCCCAATCCGTTTAACAATCAGACGAGTATTGAATATCAACTCTCAACTCAATCAAGAGTAAAACTTGAAATATTTAATGTGATGGGACAAAAAATTAAGACGTTAATGAACGAAGAAAAATTACCCGGTTACTATAATATAAGTTGGGATGGGAAAAACGATTCCGGCGCATCAGTGAATTCCGGAATCTACTTTATAAAGTTTAGCTCGGCTAAATTTTCAGAAATAAAAAAAATGACACTGCTGAAATGAGAAGTAAGTCGTGTCTTAAAGAGTTTGGTAATGAATTCTAAATATTTTTCAATCGGTTTTGTATCGTTAATCTTATTGGTATTTGCAGCAAGAACTACAGGGCAAAGTAAAGAATCGCTAATGATTAAAAGTACAAAGGAAGTCGGTCAAATTGAAGTTGGAAGTCCATATGTAGGTATCGAAATTCATAAAAGCTTTCCATTGTTGAACCGGATTAGTTTTTATTACCCGGTTGCAAACAGCATTGATATCAGCGAGGATTATTGGAAGCGTGAAAATTTTAGAATAATGTCGATTGGACTGAAAGTTGGTGATTCGCCAAAAAGATTTTTGAAAAATCAAGTTTATAAAGTATCACAGACGCCATACTCTGTTTCTTTTGAAGGGAAAGAATCCGACAGTGAAATTAAAATCAAATACGAGTTCTGTAAAAATGAACCCGCCATGGTGATCACTTATGAAATCACTAATACTTCTGAAACTGAAAAAGAATATGAAGTATATACACGATTTGAAACAACACTCCGGACAAGCCACACGTACAAAATGATTGATAGCGCATACACCGAATATCAAAAAAACGGATCAATAATTAGGGCGAACTATCCAGTTACAGAAACAGGAAACGCTCAAGTATTTGTTGTGAATTCCGGTGTGCAGCCTTCAAGTTTTACTACGGAAAAGGAAAAGAACAATGAATTTAAAAACCTCGATGATCGGTGGTTGAACACGGATGGTGGTCTTCCTGAAAAAATAATTCAGAAAGTAAAACCTGGCGAACCGGTTGCTGCATTCATTTATAAAAAACGATTAGCGCCTTATTCATCAATTAAAATTGTCCAGATTATTGGCTCATCATTGATTTCAGAAGCAAAAGAGAAAACAGATTTCTTGTTAATAAATTATCAAAAGGAAATTGATGAGTATGAGAATTATATCTTAAAAGAATCCGTTGATAAAAAAGAAATCGTTACCGGCAATAAAGATATTGATTTTACTGCGCGGTGGTCAAAAGCGGTATTGGCGGCGAATGCTCATTATTTAAATGGATATATTGTCCCTATGCCTGCTCAAGCAGAGTACAATTTCTATTTTACACACGACGCGTTACTTACCGATCTCGCTGTCGTTAATTTCGATCTGACCAGAGTCAAAAATGATTTAACGTACATCGTCAGTTTAGCTGACACAGACAAAACAATACCGCATGCCTACTATTGGAAAGATACAACGTATAGGACTGAATTTGCCGGAACAGAAAACTGGAATCACTTTTGGTTCACTCTTGTGTGTGCGCGTTATTTGCGGCATTCCGGTGATAGTAAATTTATAGAGCAGCTTTATCCTTATATTGAGAAAAGTATTCAAACTGCGATGAAGAATAAAGGAGCAGACGATCTCATGTGGTCATTCAGACCCGACTGGTGGGACATTGGTAAAAATTTTGTACCGCGTTCTTATATGACGATTCTTGCTATTCGTGCATTAAAAGAATTTAATTTTATCTCAACAGTTTTACAAAAAGATATTTCTGGATTAAAATCATATGAGAACCTTGCTAATCGGATGAATGCGAAATTAGTTGACACTCTTTGGGATGATAAACTAAATTATTTGATAAACTATTTTGAAGACGGAAAAGAAGACCAACATATTTATATGGGTTCTCTGTTAGCTTCTCATTTTAACTTGCTTGATGACGATAAAAATTTAAAGTTGATAACGACAGCAAAGGAAAAATTATTAGATGAAAAACTTGGCATATACACGTTATATCCAATGGATTTGCATCTGCTAATTGATTATATGAAATTTGCCGGTAATGAAGCCGGAGAACCCTACCATTATGCTAACGGTGGAATCTGGCCACACGGGAATTCCTGGTATGCTCTCGCATTAATCAATAATGGATTAAACAAGGATGCTTTTGAATTTATCAAAAAAACTATGACGCTGGATGGAATAGTAAATAGCCCCAATGGTCAACCCGCTTTGTATGAGTACAGAATAAGTGATAAGAACAATCCGGCTGTTTATGGCAAGATCGATAAGCCTCAATTCCTATGGGCTGGCGGATGGTACTTTTATACGTTGTATAATTTATTCGGACTGAGAGAAAATGAATGGAATATTTCATTTAGTCCATTCATTCCTAAAGAAATGGATTCCGTACAATTAACAGTTACACTCAAAGGAGTTCCTGTTACAGTTGATATTAAAGGAAAGGGAAATGTATTATCTTCAATTTTATACGATGGAAAAGAAATTCCATCAGCTGTTGTTCCTGAGAATATAAATCATTTAAAAAAGATTAACTTAAAATTAGAGAATGTAAAAACGCCTTACTTAAATTCAGCCAATGCATTAGTAATTTCTCCAACATATAATGGAAAAACAAAAACGCTTGAATTTGATCTTGAATCTTTTGAAAATCATTTTATTGAATTGCAAGTTGTTTCACCAACGGCAAATCAAAATATTTCTGTAGATGGAAAATATATTAACAGTGGAATTACGGAAACGAAAGAGAATAATATCTATAAAATAAATCTACAGCATCTTTCCGGATCAAAGAGAAATCATTATTCGATAAAATTTAAATAAGTACCAAGGAAGATTGTTATGGCAGTGGTTGAATTAAAAAACGTTTCAAAAGTTTATGATAATAAATTAAAAGTAGTTAGTGATGTTAATTTAACTATCAGTGATTCAGAGTTTGTTGTACTGGTTGGTCCATCCGGCTGTGGCAAATCCACCACGCTTAGAATGATCGCCGGGCTGGAAGAGATTAGTGAAGGGCAGATTTTCATTGATAATAAACTCATTAACGATGTGTCTCCAAAAGACCGGGATATTGCTATGGTTTTTCAAAATTATGCTTTATATCCTCACATGACGGTTTATGATAATATGGCGTTCGGTTTAAAATTACGAAAATTCAGTAAGACTGAGATCAAGCAACGGGTTTCAGATGCGGCAAAAATTTTAGATTTGGAAGAATATCTTGATCGAAAACCAAAAGCATTATCCGGCGGGCAGAGACAAAGAGTGGCGGTAGGGAGAGCGATCGTTCGTAAACCAAAAGTTTTTTTGTTTGATGAACCGTTGAGTAATCTTGATGCAAAATTAAGAGTTCAGATGAGAGCAGAAATTTCTAAACTTCATCATCAACTTGAAGCAACAATGATTTATGTTACTCACGATCAAACTGAAGCGATGACGATGGGGGATAGGATAGTTGTAATGAAAGATGGTTTTGTGCAGCAAGTTGATAAGCCGATGAATTTGTACAACTTCCCGGTAAATAAATTCGTTGCCGGCTTTATTGGCAGCCCTGCAATGAACTTCATTGAGGGGAAGATAAACGACTCGAACGGATTAAAATTTGAATCTGTTAATAAAAAACTGATCATCAGTTTAACCGCTCAACAAACAAATTTATTGAAATCACACACACAGAAAAAAATCTGGCTTGGAATCAGACCTGAAGATATTCATGATATTACTGATGAATCTCTCAAAGACAATTATCACGAATTTGAAATTATGCTTGAACTTGTTGAACCGATGGGGAATGAAGCGCACATATTTTTTAATATCGATAATGTGCAATTCATTTCAAGAATCCCTGCTCGCGATATTCCTAAAACCGGAACATCACGAAAATTGAAAATCAATTTGGAGAAACTTCATTTCTTTGATTTCGAAAATGAGAAGGTAATAATTTAAATCAACACGATCTTCTCAAAATTTAATTACTTCTTTAAGCCTTATTTTTCAATTCCAAATGAAGAAGCTGTTGAGTTGAGTGTTAAGTAGCTTTTTCATGATTCAACATTCCCAATACCCACTTAGCTTTATCAACTTTTGGCGGTTCATAAATTAGAAACTTTTCCAGAAGAGATTCCGGATCGTCATCAATTACAATCATCGCTCGATGTTCCGGCTCAATGAATTTTTCTTCTACGGTATGATCTAAAAACTTTATTAGATCATTATAATAGCCATGGATATTTAGTAAACCGCAAGGCTTATTATGAAAATTGAGTTGCGCCCAGGTTATAATCTCAAAAATTTCTTCAAGCGTGCCCAACCCGCCGGGCAGCGCAATAAAACCGTCGGAAAGTTCTGCCATTAAAAATTTCCGTTCGTGCATTGATCCTACTACACGTAAGTCGGAAAGATCAGTATATGCCACTTCTTTTTCCAACAAATCTTTTGGAATTACACCAATCACTTCACCTTTTGCTTTAATAACAGATGACGCAATTTCTCCCATTAAACCTACGCGGGCGCCGCCATAAACTAAACCAATACCTCTTTTGGCAATAGCTGTACCCAGATCGTTTGCGGCTTTAACATACGCAGGATTAGCCCCAAAACTTGATCCGCAAAAAACACATAATCTTTTCAAATAATCTCCCGGATGAAATGAATAATTTTATTTTATTGAACAAATGTTTATTTACAAATACAGCCTAACAGCAAAGCTGAAACGGGAATACAAACTTATTTTTTATTCACAGATTGTGTAGAACTATCAATCCCAAACAAGTCATAAGGTTTTTCTCTAAAATTATCATTAAATAAAAAGACTGTAAGAAAAATGTATGCGATAAATCCAAAAACAACAAGTAACTGAACCTTGGATGTTTTTTGAATATCTTGTTTTGATTTTACATCACAAACTTCACCGGGGCAGTATTGCGCTTTTTCTTTATAAAACATGGAATAAAACTTACATCCTATACAAATACCAAATGCGGTTTCAAAGAAAAGGAAGATAAGGCAAATGAGACAGATGAGACCCGTTATCGGGCTGAATGAATTTACCACTACCAGAAGAACAAACATTGTAGAAGCCAAAACCACACCAATTATCCAGGCAAACTTTTTTTGTTGTGCCCCAACATATTCGGGGACTTGATTCCTAACAATCAAACGCCCGATTATTAATGAAGGTGAAAATTTAGGATTAACAAAAACACGTATTACAATATCCGTAAGAAAGATAACCACAGCATACTTTAGAAGCAAAAATCCCCCCTTAGTAGCTGCTGTATGAATTGAGATAAACATCATTAAAAAGAGAATTCCTGCGGCTGCTCTTATTTCCCGTTCATTTAGAACGGGGATTTTATATCCTTCTACATCTTCTCCAAATTTTATTATTTTATTCATTTTATACTCCTTTTTTTGTCCTTATGTTCAACACATTGATATTTGGGTTAATTAAATTATTGTAGCTGAATATTTTTATTTCACCAATTTCTAGCGATATAGCGCCGTTGCGCTTAACCTGCCGCCCCGAACAGAGCCGTCGAATTATTTGCACCGCCAAATTTATTTAATTGTTTACTTAGTTAGAACCCTTAGAACAAAAACTACCGAACGAAAATAACGAACCCAAAAACACTGAACCACCGAATCGTGTAAGTGGTCGGCGTTGAGGCGCGGGTTATATTGCGTCCTCTAACAATTGTATTGTATCTATCATAATAATGATATAATTTTGACTCGAACAAAAAAAGGATTAAAAAAATGCCAATAATTAAACCCATTTCTGATTTGAGAAATAAATCAAATGAAATTTCTAAGCTTGCCAATATTTCTAATGAACCAATATTTATAACAAAAAATGGTGAAGGCGATTTAGTAGTAATGTCTATGGCTCATTATTCTAAACTTCAGTTAAAACTCGACTTACTTGGCAAGTTGTCCGTTGCACAAAAACAAAAATCTGAAGGTGACAAAGGGAAAACGTTAAAACAAGTTATGTTCAATGTTAGAGAAACTATTAATGCCAACAGGTAAATACCAAATCCGTCTTCTTAGTATTGCAGAAGAAGACTTTACAGAAATTATATCTTTCACTGCGGCAGATAATCCAACTGCGGCAGATGCAATTGCAAACAAAATAGAAAAGAACTTAGAACTACTCTCAGAAAATCCTAAACTTGGTCGTATCCCAAGAGAAGAAGAAATACGAAATCTGGGATACAGATATTTGATAGTTCAAAACTATCTCATTTTCTACACAATAGAAAAAAGAATAATCTTTATCCATAGAATTTTTCACAGTGCACGAAATTATAAATCACTTCTATAATTCTTAAGCAATATAACGGCGTTGTTTTTAAGCCGCCGCCAAACACAGCAAAGCTGCTTTGAAAACGAACGCCAATAATTATTTATAATTTTGTTTTATCAACTACATTCAAAGAGCAACTAACTTTTACAACAAACCTTTTTAATTATACAAATGCCGAATAGTTTAAAGCGGTCGGCTTGGAAAACTGGTTATACAACCTTCCGCTTATCAAGAATACTAAGTAATAAATGTCGAGCTAAAAAATTTATATTCGCAACATCATAAATTGATAATGAAGTAAAAGCATCACCCAATTTATGAGAAGCAATTTTACTTCTTAACCAACTTGCATATAGTATTGCTTCATAAATATCAATTTCCGAATCTCTAATCGTAAACGAAGCCCATTCTGTCTTTTTGCTCACTACAGGTTTTTTTAACTTTTCAATTTTAGTTGGAGTAGAACGTAAATTCCAAGATAGTTTTTCATTTACATCTATACCCGAATTAATCAATCTTTCTTCTAGATCATTTTTAATAATTGGATTCCACACACCATTAATTTTACTTGGATTTTTTGCAGAGGCTCGAATTTCTAAACCAAGTTCTTCAAGCACTGAATAAAAGAGAATTATAGCATAAGCAATTCGCAAATGATCCGCTGGATTTTTAGATAACTTAAAATATTCTGGATACAAATTCATAATATTATTAGAGTGTAGTTCACAACCTAGTTGGTATTTAAGTAATGCTAAATAATTCTTCTTACTAAAAGATGCCTTTGCTGAAATTTTTGCAGCCATTGGAATATCAGAAAAACTGGAAACAGATTCCCCCAAATAGGTTCTTGGAATTTCTTCTTTGTCATTTTGCATTGGCGTTATTTTTGGCAATGAATCTAACGTAAAGAACGCACCTCCATTTAATATAGCCAATGAAGAAGCGATTAATTGAATTACTTTTCTAGCATTCCTAATATTGTTTGTGCAAATAATTACCTCATAACCATTTGAAAAATGAGAATCCTTATTGACTTTTGAAAACTCAACAACAAAATATTTCCCCTTAATTTTAAGGCGATTATTTGCTTCATTTTCCCAAGCGATTAAACCAACTTTATATTTTTTCATAAATTACAGGTTGTATAACGGCGTGTTATGTTAAAATCCAACACTGCCTTATTAATTATTTAAAGATTTCCATTCTCGTTTTACTTTTGTAAAACAAGTTATTAATTATCAAAAATCTCTACACCCAAAATGACGAAGTTACTATCCTCTAAAATCGGGATATCCTGTTATTCGCTGTCTAACTTGTCCGCCTCTGGCGGATGCAGCATGTTCGTCTTCATATTAATGGACCGGGCCGCAAACTTGCTCTACGCTTTTTTAGCTTTCGCTTTTCAAGCACGCCGTTAGACGCGGTCACCGGTCGCTATTTGTTTGGGGTTTTCATTTCCTTTATTTATGCCGCCAAGTTTACTCTATACGCTTCTTCTTTTGTTATTATTGCGTAGAGCTTGGCCATTAATTTTCTTGTGACAGCTACAATCGCTTTTTGTTTACTGCCGCTCTTTTTATAAACTCTTTCAAACTTATCAAGTAAGGCTCCGTCTTTCCTTACCGTCTTCCAGGCTAACTGGATGATAATAGACCTTAACTGTCTGTTTCCACACATTCCGCTTCTACCCCTATTTACTTTATCTCCGCTGCTTCTCTCTGACGGTGTTAGTCCTAAATGATGATTCAGTTTCTCACTGCTTTCAAAGCGGTCTTTTCTATCAAACAAATAAACACTCATTCTTACGGAACTGATAATTCCTATTCCGTTTATCTTTTCTATCCGGGTTATTCGTGGGCCAAGAACTTCATCTTCCTTTATTCTCCCAATGATCTCTTCGCTGTCTTTTATCTGACTGACTACATATTCATATTCTTTCAAGAGGTTCCCAAATTTAAGATCAAACAGCTTATCTTCAAACGTTAGTAACTTCAGCTTCTCAATCAATCCTTTGTTCCATTTCTCCCATTTCAACGGATGATTCTTTTGCTCAAGGAATGCTTTTACTTGTCTGAGAATTTGTCCCTTGCGCATCTTCTGTTTGTCATAGATTCTGAATATGTATTTGTACTCCCGTATCTTTTTTGATGGAACAATTACTTCTCTTAACAATCCACGTGAAAGTTGGAAAGCAAGTTTTCGTGAATCTATTTTGTCTGTCTTTATAGTATTTCCATCTTTATAAATTCTGTTGGTCGGAGTTACTATTATTGAGTATCCTTTTTCTGAAAAGTAATCGTATATCCAGAACCCGCTGAAGCAACACTCATAAACGATTTTGTATTTTGCTCCGGGATAGGTTGAGAGAAGGAACTTCTCCAGCATCTCTGCTAAAGGCTGCATACTGAATGTTTTCAATTCAAGGTCATAACTTCTAACAGTTACAACCCACTTCGCTTTGTGAACATCCATACCCACGAACAATTCTTTGTTTTCAAAGAACGACTTTTCGAGATTCGTTTGAGTCTCCATTTTTCTATCTCCTTTATTGGTTTTCTAATACTTCCAAATTGGAGATCTAAAAATAATTACTTCCTTTATTTTAAACATACGTACTTGCCGCTAACCGGCAGCCCAAAACAGCAATGCCGTACTTGTTAATATTTTTTATAATTACAAAAAACTTTCATAGCACGATTACTTTGAACAACAAACCCCAAATGGAAAAACTAATTATAAAATTTATAAATTGCCAAATGCGAAAACGGCGTACGGTTGAGTTGTGAGTTATACACCTACAAATTATTAAATTTTATAATTGCCATATTCGACAATACTTTAACAATCTTACACCAATTTTTAATTAATTCGATGCGATAAATATCAAATGGATTGGGTATTTCTGTATCCTCTATTCGCGATTCCCTTGAATGTACAATTGAGTTGCGAAAGTCGTACAATTCTTTAACTACTATTTCTAAGTCATCATTCTTAACTAACATACTGTCAAATGCGATCTTGCATATCTTTATCTTAGTATTAGAGTCAACAATTTCATTAACTAATACTTTCAAATATTCCCTTTCATTCTTAGTAGACGCATGTTTAATTAGCTCCTCATCAGTTATTAAATTATTATATCGATATTCTTTTATTTTATTGAGCTTGCATCTATCGAAGTAATATTCTAAAACTCGGTAAAACCCAAGGAATTGGTTTTCGCCATTTAACGTGCTGGCATAATTAAAGAGCACTAATGGTTCAGTATTGTCATTTATTATTTTTTTCTTTGTTTTTTGCTTAAACGTTTTTGTCAGTTTTGCCTTTAATCCATAAACAGTGGTATAATCATCATCAAATGACAGATGCCTTATTGAAACAGAGAGGTTCATTTTATTTAGTATAGAAGAAATAAGATAATATAAAGCTTGATTAAGAATGTCTTCAGGATCAGTATTCTCCAAATTTTTGATTTTTATAGTAGCAGATCTAGATATATGTTCATAATCAGGGTCCATATCTGAATAGTAATTACCAAGAAATAATATAAAGTATGGGCTGGCTTTACTAATTTCTACATCATATTTATCAATATGGAAAATAAATTTTTCGTCATGAAGCCATAAGTCTTCCCAACTCTGAGGGGAATAATCGCTATAATGGAATTGGATTAAAAACTCCGCATAATCTTCAAATGAGAAGCCGCAATGGTAATGATGTCTAAACTTATGATTCTCTAATGGTTTTTTACCACTATAAAGTACCTCAATATTTTTTGCATTTAATTTTAATGGAGTTGAACAAGATGGAAGCATAATTTCTACCCCATCCGATTTGATTTTATAATCAAATCCTTCACTTTCTGAAAGACCTAATTCAAGTACTAATTCTGTAAATTTTTCACTAAACATAATTTTATTTGGTGTATAACGATTATTTATTCCGTACAGTTTAGTTAATTAAGGAATACAGTACCGCACGGTGCTGCATATATGTATTCCAATTGTTTTGTTTCTCATTCTAACAAACCATCAAACTTTTGATTTGTTAAAAAATGGCTATCTACTTTTACGTAAAATTCTTTTGTTCGTTTTTTCTTTGAAGGTAATAAAAGGGGAGAGGGTAATGTTTCATTTACCCCGTTCGGTAATGTTTTTCTATGTAAAACTAAAGAAGAAATAAAGTCACCTCATCTCTCAATAATTATTATGGACAAACCTAAACATATAATTGGCAATTTTCAAATATTTTAAAAATATTTTTCAACCAATTGTTCTCACTAAAATAATCACAACAAACAAAAAATCTAAAATTCTGAGGATCGGAAACCTCATTATTCCTTTGTTAAGTAAGTTTAAAATGATGAGAATAATTGTTTAATTTTACTCAACAAATTAAACCATTTAGTTGTCCGTGTATATTTAAAATTATTTTTAAAATCGTAGGCGCATTAAACGGGAGCGATTTCAACAGAAATAGTTTCAATTGGAACGTGAGATTTAACAACACACTAAAATTAAGCGCTGAGACTATGTTACAGTTGAATGCGATGTATAATAGTCCTACGGTAAGCGCGCAGGGAAAACGTGAAGGATATATTGCCACCAACTTAGCCGTAAAGCAGTATTTCTTTGATAATCTCCTTACTGCTACTTTACAAATAAGAGATTTATTTTCAGCGTCAACAAATGAAGTTGTGAACGAATCATTTGATTTTTACAACTACCGTTATTCCAAACGTGAGTCTCCGGTTGTTATGCTTAATCTTCGCTTTAACATCAACAACTATAAAAACAACGAAAGTGAAAATGGAAACGGAAACATGGAAGATGATAACGGCGGGTAACCGAAGAAGATAAGAAGGTCATAAGCAAACCCGATTAAACAGCAATTAAAATCTTCCGATCTTTCCTTGACGTTGATGTTTATAACCTGCGGATATAAAACTTAGCAATGATGAAGGTCTTCTCAAGAAAGTAAGAAAAAAGAACTCTGTTAATCAACTAAATACAATTTTTTAGCTGATGCCTTTTTCATTTAGAAAAGCCGAATACTTTTTATCTGAATCCAGGATATGTTCTACTAACCACTTCTTTAAGAAGTTCATCAATTCAAGAGCAAGTATAGAATTTCCGCTTTCTAATTTTTTGAGAAAATCTTTTACTTGAACAATTAAATCGCTATGCTGTTTTGCGTGTGTTTTGAGTTCCGGATAATTATTATTGGTAAGTAACTTTTCTTCAAAGGAAAAATGGAATACAGTATAGTCCACAAGCTCGGAGAGTAATTTCCCTACTACTTCTTTCCCTTTACCTTCTTTCATTTTATCATGAAGTTCATTTATTATATTAACCAATTTTTTATGCTGGGCATCAATTCCATAAACTTTTACGGAGTAATTGTCATTCCAATTAATTAGTGCCATATATCCTTTTCCTTATTAATGAGTTGTTTTTCCAATTATATTATCGAAGAATTTTTGCAAAACCTTAGGCAAAATTTAACTTTTTTGGGAAGTTATTGAACTGTTAAAAAAATAATTTGGTCGTTTTATCATGATGGAATACTTTGTTTAAATAGAAACTTGTAAATTTAAATTGATTTTTGTGTTGAAGTTTCGGATGTTTCAGAAAATTGAAATTTTTGTTTTATGGTCCTTCATTGTGTGATATATTAAACCAAATCAATCATCATGAAAAAAATATTTTCAGCCCTTGGATTTTTTGCTCTAATAATTTATTCTCTTTCCATTATATCTTGTTCTAACGATACAGTTACAAATCCGGTCGTTGGAGTTGATAATGCGAAACTTGATGAAGCATTTGCGCAAGCATAACAAATTGGGAAACAGATCAACAAGGTTACAACAACGGTGGTGCAGGCTTAAAGATTACTCCCTATGATATGATAAAAATCGGGCAACTGATTCTTAACCGCGGTGCATACAATGGGAAAAGGATTGTTTCTTCACAATGGATAGATCAAACCATCACATCGAAAATTTCCACAAATAATGTTATGCCATTTACAAATGGTTATGGTTATTGCTGGTGGACAGGGCAAAGCTCAAAGGGTAACTATGTTTTTGCGAACGGTTATGGAGGATAGTTTATTGTTGTTGTCCCGAACCTAAATCTTGTAGTTGTAGCAACAAATCGGTGGAGTGGCGTTGGGTCAAACGTTGCAAATGATCAGTGGTACAGAACAATGGATTTAATCACGTCTCGTATAGCAACGGCTTTTAATTGAAAAAAGTAACGATTTATTCCACACGAGTACTCATTTACAAAAATCATTTAAAATTTAGCTTGACAAAATCCCCTTGATTTTTTATGTTTGCAAACGTTATCGCAAACGTTTGCAGAAAAAATGAAACATATAACAATAACAGACATAGCAAAAAAATTAGGCATCTCCGCTTCAACAGTGTCACGTGCTTTAAGTGACCATCCGGACATTAAAGCAGAAACCAAAAAGCAAGTAAAAAAATTAGCGAAAGAATTTTATTACAAACCTAATTCGATTGCACAAAGCCTGAAAAACAACCGGACTACGATTATCGGTGTTATCGTTCCTGAGATACAGCATGACTTTTTCTCCTCTGCCATCAGCGGCATTGAAGAAGTGGCGTATCATGCCGGTTATACTATTATTGTGTCTCAATCCAATGAAAATTATGAAAGGGAAGTAGTTAATACCAACGCACTCATTCAACAAAGAGTTGCAGGAATTGTCGCTTCAATTTCACAGAACACTAAGAACGGCGATCATTTTCAGGGAGCTATTGATCGCGGAATACCGCTCGTTTTCTTCGACCGTGCCTGCAGCGATATTGCCGTGAGTAAGGTAATTATAGATGATATGAAAAGCGCTTTCGAAGCGGTTTCCCATTTAACTGAAAAAGGATATAATAGGATCGCTCACTTTACAGGGCCGAAAGATTTGGAGATATGTAAATTGCGTTTGAAGGGATATACCGACGCCTTAGAAAAGGCTGATATTCCACTTCGAAACGAACTTATCTGTTATGGAGGATTGCACGAAACGGATGGTTACCATTCGATGGACCTTCTATTGAAAGAAAACATTATTCCCGATGCAATCTTTGCTGTGAATGATCCCGTTGCTGTGGGAGCTTTCCAGAGAATCAAAGAAGCCGGATTGAAAATTCCTGCCGATATTGGAATTGTAGGTTTTTCAAATAATAAAATTACCGCGTTGGTTGATCCTCCGATAACAACAGTCGATCAACCTTCTTTTGAGATGGGCAAAAGGTCTGCGGAAATTCTGATCGAAATGATTGAGAGTGAAGAACCTTTGGCAGAACCGAAAACGGTGATACTGGAAGCTAAGTTGATTGTAAGAAGTTCAACATAAATCTCTGGAAGAAAAATTTTTTACTAATTCGCAAACGTTTGCGGTAAGGTTTGCAAGTTTGAAATACAAATCATTATTGAGCAAAGAGTTTTATTATTGTTCCGTAACACAGACTTCAGTCTGTACTACGGTTTTATTTTACGAGTGTAATAATTAATGTTAAAAATAATCAACAACCTTCTGTGAGGAAAACATGCAGGCAATCGGACTCTCATTTATTGATTGGATCATAATTTTTGTCTATTTCGGATTTGTTCTCGGCATTGGGTGGTATCTGCGAAGATTCACCACCAGCCAGGAAGATTTTTTCCTTGCCGGAAGAAAAAATTCATCGTGGGTTGCGGGACTCGCATTTTTATCGGCGAATCTTGGCGCTCTCGAACTTCTCGGAATGACAGGCAATACTTTTAAGTACGGTATGTATGTCGCCCACTTCTACTGGATCGGGGCGATCCCGGCGATGCTTTTCCTCGGCATATATATGATGCCTTTTTATTACAGCAGTAAGATCAATTCCGTACCCGGATATTTGAAACTCCGCTTCGATGAAAAAACCCGCGTTCTGAACGGAATTGCTTTTGCCGTAATGACGCTGCTTGTTTCGGGAATCAATCTTTACGCCATGGCGTTAGTTCTCCACACTTTTTTAGGATGGAACTGGGATGTGAGCATGTGGGCTTCTGCAATTACTGTTGCAATCTATGTAGGCTTAAGCGGATTAATGTCCGCTATCTTTACGGAAATTATCCAATTCTTTCTTATCTGGTTTGGCCTGTTTCTTATTTCTATTCTTGGAATAATTGAAATTGGAAGTCTCAGTGAAATTATCGCGCGGATAAATCAATACAGTAATCATATATCCTTTACAACTCTCTGGTCTTCGTCATCAAATCCAACACAGAACGGAATGTTTATTCACTGGGGAGGTATCGTACTTGGTCTTGGTTTTGTTCTTTCCTTCGGATATTGGACAACTGACTTTCTCGTCATTCAACGAGCTTTTTCTGCAAAAGATCTTCGCTCGGCAAGAATGACGCCAATACTTGCATCATTTTTTAAAATGGCTCTCCCTTTTATCGTAATTGTTGCCGGGCTTATCGCAATTGCACTTTCAAATGATCCTAAAAGCGGCTTCTCCCTGCTGCATGATGGAGGGCAGATCAATTATGATTCTGCTCTTCCTCTTCTTATTGCGCGGTACTATCCATCCGGTCTTGTCGGTCTCGGTGTTACTGCGCTACTCGCAGGTTTTATGGCGGGACAAGCCGGTAACGTAAGCGCATTTAATACAGTGTGGACGTACGATATTTATAAAGCCGTCTTAAACAAAAAAGCTTCCGATTCACATTTACTCTGGATGGGACGTATGTCAACTCTCGCTGGTGTTGCCATCTCTTTAGTAACTGCATATTGGGCAAAAAGTTTTCCAAGTATTATGGATTATATGCAAGCAATCTTTTCTTGGGTTAATGCACCGCTTTTTGCTACGATGCTTCTCGGAATGTTTATTTGGTGGATCACTCCCAACGGTGCTTTCTGGGGATTAGTTGCCGGAATGGTTTCATCCTTTACTATGTATCTTGCCGTAAAATTCAGTTGGATTAACGAAAGTATTATCACAATGTCAAGTGTTCGGAGTGATATGGCAACAAATTTTTGGCGTGCATGGTGGGCTTGGCTGATCTGCGCGGTCGTTACTATTATGATCAGTTTGTTCACAAAAAAGAGATCGAAGGAAGAATTGGTTGGATTGGTTAAAGGATTGACACGTGAAAATCATGACCAGCCTGTTCCGTTTACTAAACGTCCGGAGTTTGTTGCTTTGATCTCATTAATCGTTTTAGTCATTCTTAATATTATATTTTGGTAGAAGGAGAAAACTATGTTAGAACATAAAATGAAACCCATTTGGTTTTTTGTAGGACTTATCCTTCTTGTTATGGGAGGATTAATAATGTTGAACGGAATTTATCTTCTCTTCAATCCGTCGCAGCGTGTAACAGTGCTCAGTGAAATTCATCCCGATATTTGGTGGGGAGCCATCATGGCGGCATTCGGCGGATTTATGTATTTCAAAACAAGAAAAGAAACTGTTTGAGTGCTGTATGAACTTAATTCATAAAATAGAAAAAATTTATAAAAATATGTTTAACGATGAACCATTGCTCGTCCGCTCTCCCGGAAGGTTGAATTTAATTGGAGAACACACCGATTACAATCTGGGTTTTGTTCTGCCGGCGGCAATCAATAAAGCGGTTTACTTTGCCGTTGCACCACGCCAAGATAAAACGTGTAAACTTTTTGCCGCTGATTTGAATGAAGCATTTGATTTCACTTTGGATAGGCTGGTCAAGTCAGATAAACACTGGCCAAATTACTTGATGGGCGTAGTCGATCAACTCATAAAAGCCGGTCATGAAATTAACGGTTTCAATTGTGTGTTTGGTGGAGATATTCCGATAGGTGCCGGGCTTTCATCTTCTGCCGCAATAGAAGCCGGTTTGGCTTTTTCTCTGAATCAAATTTTCGATTTGCATATCGATAAACTTTCTCTTGTGAAACTGGCGCAAAAAGCAGAGAATGAATTTGTCGGAGTGAACTGCGGAATTATGGATCAGTTCATTAATATTTTTGGAGAGAGTGGAAACGCGCTTCGGATTGACTGCCGTTCGCTCGATTATGAGCTTGTTCCTTTTGATTATGATAATATATCTCTCGTCTTTTTTAATACGAATGTATTGCATTCACTTGCTTCATCAGAATATAATCTTAGAAGAGCTGAATGTGGTAAAGGAGTAGAAATAATTAAAAAAGAATTTTCGCAAGTAAACAGTCTGCGAGATGTTTCCCGTGATTTGTTGAATACCTTTAAATCAAAAATGGAACCGCTAACATTCCAACGTTGTAAATATGTTGTGGAAGAAAATGAAAGACTTTTGAAAGCTTGTGAAGCTTTAAAAGTGCATGACTTAAATACCTTTGGAGCATTGATGTACCAAACGCATGAAGGTTTGAGCCGCGATTATGAAGTTAGCTGCCCCGAACTTGATTTTCTAGTTGACGAAACGAAAGACATTCCGGCGGTATATGGCGCAAGAATGATGGGAGGCGGATTTGGCGGTTGTACCATCAACATAATTGAAAATGAATTTGTTGAATCTGTCTCCTCATCGATTTCTAAAAAGTATAAACAGAAGTTTAATCGTGAGGCTTCGGTTTATGTAACGAAGATAGGCGGAGGAACAAGTATTGTCTGTAAGGAAGAAAATGCAGCAATTAGATAATTATAAGTATCCCCATAGAAGGAAGAATATTTTAACCGGAGACTGGGTGCTAGTTTCTCCGCAAAGAACAAACCGCCCCTGGCAGGGAGAGGTTTCTTCTTCGGAAGAAATTGTTCGTCCTCAATACGATCCTAATTGTTATTTGTGCCCCGGAAATAAAAGGGCAAACGGAGATGTTAATCCTGATTACAAAAACAGTTTCGTTTTTACAAATGATTTTTCTTCCATACTTGAAAAGATTCCCTCCGGTTCGCAGAAAACTAATAATCTATTGATAACACGAAATGAAGTAGGTATTTGCCGTGTTGTAAATTTTTCACCTCGTCATGATCTGACTCTTGCGGAAATGACTGAGAAAGAAATTCAAATCGTAATTGAAACATGGAAAACAGAATTCAAAACTTTGAGTGAACACCCGAAGATAAATCATGTTCAAATTTTCGAGAACAAAGGTCCGATGATGGGGAACAGCAATCCTCATCCGCATTGCCAGATATGGGCGCAGGAAAGTATTCCTACCGAACCTACAAAAGAATTGAGACAATTTAAAAACTACTTCAAGAAAAATAATCGAAGTCTCTTAAGTGATTATCTGAAACTAGAGTGTAAACTGGAGGAAAGAATTGTTTATGAAAATTCTTTATTTGTTGTGCTCGTTCCGTTTTGGGCAACATGGCCTTATGAAACTATCATCATTTCTAAAAAGAAATATGCATCACTACTTGAATTCAAAACTTCAGAAATAGAAACTTTCGCTAACGCGATTAAAATTATAACGGTAAAGTATGATAATCTTTTTAAAATATCTTTCCCGTATTCTTC
>Ga0172379_10005282_pt1 | contig 18184 bp, 20 predicted proteins | sample GrowelOW334metaG_FD_119756 | JGI IMG/M metagenome (GOLD analysis project Ga0172379, IMG submission 119756) | Groundwater microbial communities from an aquifer near a municipal landfill in Southern Ontario, Canada - Groundwater well OW334 metaG | ecosystem: Environmental > Aquatic > Deep...
CCAGCATACTTTTTTCTCTAGTAAAATTGGTTCTGCATAACGAATAAAAAACACTGAGCAATAACAAGGCTATATAGAATGCTGTGAGCTTTGCTCCAAAAACACCCAGCCATGGATATAAAATCGCAAAAACAAGCGAACCCAATCGAGGAGCAGCAGATTGATAAAGTTCTGGAATGAAAACAACACGTTGAAGATGTGAATACACTTCTGAAATTGGAAGGTGATACCACAATGCATCAAAACCCGTTTCTGGTAAAAAAATACCCACGCTATGAAGCAAGAGTATGCTTCCTAAAAATATGAGTAGGAATTTTTCTGTCTTTGTTAGAGAAAACCATTTCATCAATCGAGTAGCGATCCAAAAAATAAATACTGTAATGCTTGTAAAAAATAGAATGAGCGATAGCCAATAGGTTCTCCACGATAAAAGCCACAAAAAATATCCAGAAAGTCCAAGTAAAAGTACACAAGTACTATTGAGTGATCTTGAGCTCATATCCTGTTCCATAGTGGGTTTGAATCTGGACAGGAAATGAACGCATCTTACGTCGCAATCTTCGGACAAGGACATTGATAGCAGAAGGCGAAGGTAAATCCTCTAAAGGCCACAGTTGTTCGATTGTGTCTCTCGAACATCGATGTGAAGGTTGCCGAAGAAGCAGGTAAAGCAGCTCAAACTCAAATGATGTTAAATGGATATTCTCATCGTTATATTTCACCTTATGTGTTGCTAAATCTAAACAAAATCCCTGGATACAAATCTTTTCTTCCTGCACATAGTGCGTTCTTCGCAAAAGTGCTGAAACTCTTGCTGCTAATTCCTCAGATTGAAATGGTTTTCCCATATAATCATCAGCACCTCTGCTCAACCCCATAACCCTAGAGCAAAGATCATTTCTATCTGTAAGCATGAGCACTCGTGTATCTCGAGCAGACTCATGAATCACGGATAATAAGTTCATACCATCTCCGTCGGGAAGCATTCTATCGAGAACAATCACATCAAAATGCGAAGTATGTAGTTTTTGTTCAGCACTTTCAAGCGTAGATGCATGAACAACATTGAGAGCACATATTTTTAAACTCTCTCGCACCAAACAATAGATCTTTGGTTCATCTTCGATGATCAGTGCTTTATGCTTTAACATAGAATGAAATGGAGAAATATACTATGTTTGAAAAGTTCGAGTTCTATTATGCGTCCTCATTGCCATTTTTGTCCAGAAGCTTGCACAACTTTGAAACTCAGAGAAATCAAGGTACAATGACAACTGATTGAGTGTTTTTACGAAATAAGCGCGACAATAGTGATCGGCACATAATTTTTTAGGAGGCTCTATGCCAAAAGCACAATTCTATGAATCTCTCAAACGAGAAGTTGCTCGCATTGATGAAGCGAAAGTTTCAAAACGTAATGAACGCATTATTGAAGGGTTTTCAAATGATCCTTCTCCAAAGGCACTCATTCAAGGGAAACAGTTCACCATTTTTAATTCCAACGACTATCTTGGACTTCGACACAACCAAACACTTAAAGAAGCAGAACACACTGCTTCTATGCAGTATGGAACAGGGCCAGGAGCAGTGCGATTTATTTCTGGTTCATTAAAAATCCATCGAGATCTTGAGAAAAAAATAGCAGCATTTCATGGGCGTGATGATGCAATGATCTTTTCTTCAGCGTTTGCAACAAACATGGCAGTGCTCTTTTGCTTACTTAAAGGACAAAACAAAGATGCTTTAGTGAGCGGGAATACATTAGTCATTTCTGATGAGCTTAATCATCGAAGTATTATTGATGGCATTCGAGTTGCTGGCATGGAATCAACGCAAAAAGCTGTATTCCACCATTTTGACAGTGAAAACCTTGGGCAGTTGCTTGAACAGAATGCAGGAAAATTTGACCGCGTCATTGTTGTGACCGATGGTGTCTTCAGTATGCTTGGGGAATACCAAGATCTTTCCAAAATTCGCGCAGTAATTGATCGATTTGACGCTTCCTATAGCGAAGGCGTTCTGCTTGTTGTTGATGATGCCCACGGAGTCGGTGCATTTGGTCCTACAGGAAGAGGAACAGAAGAAGTTTCTGGAGCAAAAGCTGATGTGCTTATTGGAACTATGGGCAAGGCATTCGGAGCTGATGGTGGATACGTCACCGGGGATCAAGTCGTGATGGATTATTTACGAGAATCAGCAGCAACGTACATCTATTCAAACTCAATTTCACCAGGAACAGCGGGTGCCGCATATGCAGCAATCTCAATGATGCAAGGAGAAGAAGGCTCACAGCTACTTCGAAAACTCGAAACAAGCGTGAAGTACTTCAAAGAGAAGATGCTTGCAGCAGGATTTTCATTTGCAGCAGATTCCATTCACCCCATACAACCATTATTAATTGGGGATACTGAGAAGGTCAAAGCACTCACCAATGCGCTTTATGATGCTGGGTATTTAGTCACAAACCTTAATTACCCAGTTGTTCCAAAAGGCAAAGATGAGATCCGTGTACAGATTAGCGCAAGCCATACGCAGCAAGATCTGGACAGCTTTATTGCTGCAGCAATCCTGGCTGGAAAAGCAACTGGAGTATTGGCCTAAAGCAGAGGAAACTTACTCAACTATCACATTACCATCATTGTTTTGTATTGGGTCGTGGTATAATGTCTTCTAGTATTATGTTTGCTCTGCTTCGTTCGTCCACGCTAGCGTTAATCCGAAGTGTGATCACAGCAAGTAAGAGACTAAGAAAGGTGGTCCACAATGGATCAACAGAATAAATTATTCATCGGAAACTTGGACTTCACAGTCACAAGCGATGAAATTCGAGAGTTTTTCTCTCAATTTGGGACAGTTACCGACGCAACAGTCGTCGTTGACAAGTTCTCAGGCCGATCAAGAGGTTTCGGGTTTGTAACCTTCGAAACATCTGAGATGGCAGAAGCCGCGAAGAATGAAGCTAATGAGAAAGAGTTCAAAAACCGAAAACTCATTGTTTCTTCTGCACGCCCACGTCAAGACAGTGGTAGCAGACCACAGCATGGCGGCGGTGGAGATCGTGGTGGATTTCGAAGAGATTTCCGTCACTAAACCTCGTTTATAGAAATCTAGAGTCCCGCGGCTTGTCCGCGGGATTTTGGTTTTATTTTGGTTTCGAGTGGAATTTGCGATACAATACGCATTATTGGAGTATTATTGCGTCCATAGCTCAGTTGGATAGAGCAACCGCCTTCTAAGCGGTAGGTCACAGGTCCGAATCCTGTTGGACGCACCACAGGTTTATGAAGAAAACAAATGCTTCTTTTTCTTGGAAAAATGTATGTTCAATACTTATTCATCTGATAAATCTATTGTTTTATTTTCTCTCCCCCTTTTTCTGGGCTTATAGTGCCTATGCTTCCTATTTCTTTTTTTCCTCAATCGGGATAACGATATTTAGTGCTTCGGATCGAAATGTTTTCTATGCATATTTATCATCTTTTTCTTTATATTTCATTACACTTGTACTTTTCATGGGTAGTATTGCGTTCTTCAAAAAACAGAGAAATGTCCCAGTGCGAATAGTGATGCTATTAATTCTGATAATCTCTTTCTCCTACCACTACTTCATGCGAATATCATACGCAGTATCTATCTACTCAGCTGTTTCAAATTCTACTTTTTCACAAAAATATTGGTACTTCTGTAATCAAAGACAGCTCTGGTACCCCCTTAAAGATGCCTGCTATGTATATGAGGAAAGTGGAAAACAAACACCCCCTCTAGTAAATACCTATATCTCAACAGAAACTAGCATGCAGGGTTGGAAATTGTACATTCCAAATCTTGGAGTCTTGGAAATACTGTTACCAATAATGCACTCGTTCATAGCCACTGCTGGAATTTTAAACGTCATAGGTACTATGATGGAGATTGTAAGAAAAAGAACGAGAGCTCATGCAAGATTTTAAAGACAGAATTATTGAAATCACCAAACAACTTAAAGTTGACAAGGAAAAAACACTTCTCTTGTTATCTGAAGCCGATCAAGAAAGATTTTTAAGCAGCATACTTCGATGGCTTACCAACATCATTTTTCAATATATTGAAGGAAGATACGGTGAACAAAGATCAATTGAGCAACGTCGTCCATACCATAGTAAGGAACATACAAGAAAAGTTATGGAAATTGTTGGGAAAATGCTGGAGCATGCTACACCTAAAGAAAGGTTTTTAGCACAGTTCGCTGCTCTGTTCCATGATACCGTCGAAGAATTCAAAGATTCAAAAATGGGAATACGAATTCCCGAAGAAACAAATGAATCAGATTCTAATGAGCTTTTTGTCGTCATTGCGAACTATCTCAATAGGCAGTGCTCTAAATATAGTTTGCCGCTTCTTTTCTCAGATGAGGACTTTAAGAGAGTTGCTCTTATGATAAAAACGACAAAAATTGCCTGGAATTTTCAAGAAGGTGGTCCCGACCAACCAGCACTTATCGAATGTCAAAGGCTCGAGGATTGTGCTCTAGCTTTTGCTGATTTAGGTATGGTAGGAATAGATCCTGATGAATTTTTTACAAACGGACAACTTCTATATCGCGAACAAAATATCAACATAGAGCTTCGCATTCAGCAGCATTTAATAGATCATAAGCCATTTTCAATTGATGAAATTACAGATTTTTCCTATCGATTCCAATGCTGGTGTAAAGCTCAAATACGATTTGTGGATTACAGCAAGATGAGACATTATGAAAGAGATATTCAACGATTAACAGAACAAGATAGGTCAATTGTGGCGAAGTTCTTTTCCACAGAAAACTTTAAACTCAGTCGGGAGAAATATGAGGAATTGTCCGCAAGGTGCAAACCAAGTAACTTTTACGAACTCCTCAAAGACTTTGGCTATGATCCTGAATTAGTTGACCAGATAGCACAACCACTTCCCATACCTTTTTAGAGAGGCTCAATCCGCCCATTTGCCCCAAACCTAAAAAAGAAGTATAATACAAAGTCTGTTCATCAGACCAGCGAAGGCTGGTTTTTTTAATCAGGACGAAATACGTATGGATATCCGAAATATCGCCATCATCGCACACGTTGACCATGGGAAAACAACCCTCGTTGATGCCATGCTCAAACAGACCCACGTCTTTCGAGAAAATCAGGCAGAATTCCAACAGACTACCATTCTCGACTCAAACGAACTCGAGCGAGAAAAAGGCATTACGATCTTGGCAAAGAACACATCTGTCCAGTACAAAGACACAAAGATCAATATCATCGACACTCCAGGCCATGCAGACTTTGGGGGAGAAGTAGAGCGGGTACTAAACATGGCTGATGGAGCGCTGTTGATTGTCGATGCAGCCGAAGGCCCCCTTCCCCAAACCCGTTTCGTGTTACAAAAAGCCATGGAGTACGGTCTAAAAATCATTCTTGTTATCAATAAAATTGAGAAGAAACTCGCAAATATTGAAGAAACACTTTCTCAAGTGGAAAACTTGTTCTTAGCTTTAGCAAAAAGTGATACACATCTAGAATTTGAAATTGTGTACGCTATAGGAAAATCAGGAAAAGCTTGGGATCATCAACCAACTCCAGAGGAAATGGAAGCTCTAGCTGATCTTAGCCCCTTGTTTGAAAAAATTGTGTCCTACATTCCAACCGCTCGCAATGATGACGGTGCGCCTTTCCAACTCCTCATCTCAACACTCGAAAGAAATTCATACTTAGGAAAACTGTCCATTGGTCGCATTTCTCGAGGTCAAATTCATGTGGGTGATTCCGTTGCCCTCATCACACCAGACAAAAACTTAGGAAGACACAAGATCGAAAAGCTCTTTGTGAGCACTGGCTTGGAAAAAGTTCCAGTTGAGTACGCAGTGAGTGGAGATATTGTTGCTATTGCCGGAATTAAAGAACTTAGCATTGGCCAAACATTGGTTGATCCTCTCACCCCCGACGCACTTCCTCCAATTGAAGTGAGCGAACCAACACTCAAGATTACCATTGGACCAAACACATCACCATTTGCAGGAAGAGAAGGAAAGTTTGTTACTTCCCGACAAATTCGCGAACGACTACTCGAAGAAAAAGAAACAAACCTCGGATTAAATATCGAGGAACAGACAGAAAGCTTTGGTTTTATTGTCTCTGGTCGCGGAGAGTTGCACTTGGCTGTACTGATCGAAACCATGCGACGTGAAGGATTTGAGCTCGAAGTTTCGAAACCCCAAGTCATTCTCAAACAGAAAGATGGAAAAACATTAGAACCCGTAGAAGAGGTCACCATTACCATTCCAGATGAGTTTGTTGGTGCAGTAACTGGTGAGTTTGGTCGCCGCAAAGCCACTATTACAGAATTAACTCCCAATAACCGAGGAGAAACCAAGATCGTGCTTGAGATTTCTGAACAAAACTTGCTTGGTGCGCGAACCTCGCTCTTAACTGAGACTCGAGGAACTTTGCAAATGAATGCTGTATTCCTTGAGTACCGACCTGTAGGTGCCATTTTTGAGCGCCACCGAAACGGAGCACTCGTTGCTTCTGAAACCGGAGAAAGCGCCTCTTTCGGGCTTGAGAACGCTCAAGTGAGGGGAGTTTTATTCATTGGTGTGAACGAGAAGACCTATATGGGTATGATCGTCGGGCTAAACTCACGAGAACAGGATATGCGTGTGAATGTGAATAAGGTGAAACCAAGTACAAACGTCCGAGCCGCTTCCAAAGACATGATGATCAAGTTGACTCCTGCCACTCGATTGTCACTTGAGCAGAGCTTAGACTTTCTTGAGGATGATGAGTTGATGGAAGTCACTCCTGAAAACTTGCGCTTACGCAAACGCTGGTTGTCCCCAGACGATGAGAATCGTGCAAAAAAAGGGCTGAAGAGCTAAAAGCAATTTATCCCTTCAATATTCAAACATCATGGGAAAATTAATAGCTCACCCGTTTCAAAATCTAATTCAATCAACTTAAACAAGTAAGAATCTGCAGCGGTTATTACGAAATGAATACCCGTAATACTTAAATATGTTCCAGCTTCTGCGTATTCCACTTTAGATAAAGTATCATCCACCATTCCAAGTATCCTAACTCGAGCGTCTTCCGAGCTGAGCAACTCTACTGCATGTAATAAATCTTCAGTTGTTGCTGCCTCAAGTACAAGGTCAATGTCCGTTGCTTTCAAAGTACCAAGTCCACGATGTACTGATCCCACTACATATAACTGCCCTTTAACAGATTCTGCCGATAATATAGACGCTGTTTCTTGCAATGCAGCATTTGCAATTGTTGCAAGTGCTTCGGCTCGGTCTGGATTTATATCTCGCAATTCAACACTATTATCACCCTTTTTGTATAACACCGGTTGTTGGGGCATCCCCGCAAGGCGATTTCTTAGGCTTTCTATATCGATAGAATCTACCGTGAGTGAAGAAGAATCAACTGCATTGGTTTGTTGGTCTGCAATTATGGTCAAAAGATCTGATAGATCCTCATTAATTTTCTGAGCTGCACGCAAAGCTTCTGCTTTTGATGAGGCAATAATGTAAAATGTCGCATCCGAAAAATGTGCCTCATATATTGCCATTTCACCATTTTTAATTGCCTGAAGGCTTTTTATATGCTCAGTACTCGCATCTACATGCGCTTCATTTAAGATCGCTTCAAGTTTTTGCTCTGAGACTAAGGTAACATCGATATATGATTGTTCCATTTCAATCTCTGTAGACTGGGTGTTGGTGTCCTGACCAACAGTTTCTTTCTCAGGTGGAACTCTGATATACCCCATCCAAGAAAGAATCAAGACCACAGCTAAAACTCCCCCCATCAATATTCTCAGGATGTCTTTTTGATTGCCTCCACCATTAGGGAATCGCTCAGATAGTGCTAACATATTAGTGTATTAATATTCTGTTATAGGTCTTGTAAAGAGTATTACTCAACTCATTGATTCTGGTCTTATGATCATTTCGTCTATTGCTCTAATGGTATTTTGAAAATTGACGATGCTATTTCAGAAGGATCCGCACAATAAATGCTAAAATGTATATATGGTATGCTTAAAGAGGTATAAGCTTGTGCTTGAACTGCTGTTGTAACAGTTAGTTGTAGTTGCTTCCTTGCATACTCAGTAGCAATGAGCTCCTGAAGATCTATAAGATCCTCAAAGGATTTTACCTTGATCAAAATATCAATGTCTGAACCGTTCCCAGGAACACCTTCACTCACTGACCCCACAATATACAGATCCCCACTGAATTCTCCTTCTAGCATTAAGCTATGTACCTTTGTCAACGTTGCATTTGCAACCTGAGCATACGCAATTGCTCTCTCAATATTAATTCCTCGCTCTTGTGTCTCGAGCGCCTTGTTATACTGAATCGTCTCACCCTGGGCTTCGAGACGACTATTAAGGTTTGGAATATGAATAGGGGTTGAAGTCAATTGTTCAGTTGCAACTTCGGCGGATTGATCAGCTGAGAAAACCATTAGGCTGTTTAACTCCTGATTCAAATACTGCGCCGCTTCCTGCGCCTCAGCCTCTGAATAAGCCATGATATACACAGAGGTACCATTAAAGTGCATCTCATATATTCCAAAGGAACCATTTAACGCTTCTTGAAGCCATTCGGCATGTTCCATGCGCCCTTGTATTTTTGCTGCGTCGATTAATGGCTGAAGTCGTTCTGCGGTGAGCGGAGTAAGGTCTACGAGAGACTGGTTCATTACTTGCTCAGAGCCGGTTTCGGTATGATCAGATTCTTGAGAATCGGGCTCTTTAGTAGATTGCGCACTTATCCCAAAATACTGTGAAACTAGTATCATTGAAGCTATAAGAAAACCTCCAACGGTAGTCCAAAAAAGGAACTTGCCTTCGTTACCCCCACCACCCGGAGACATTTCTAAAAAGGATGTAGCCATAATTAATATTATATCATTGTTATAGGACTTGTACAGCAGTATGTATTGATTACATGTTACTAATGTTCCCAAGTTCTTCTCTAGAAGCATTAATAAATATCTGGTAAAATATGACAGTCAACAGACTTGGTGACTGTAGCTTAGCTGGTTTAAAGCGCCTCCCTGTGGAGGAGGAGATCGCGAGTTCAAATCTCGTCAGTCACCCAAATGTATCAATCTAGATCATTTTCCCATTGACAAACTGTTCACATTGTCGTTAAATATACCTATTCACGCCTCGTCCTTGCCTCTGGCTCGACGAGGTTTTTTGTGTTATAAAAAGAAAATGTCCTCCAAAAAGCAAGGGATTCTCTATATTGATGGAGAAAACCTTAAACATTATATTAAGAAAATTCTTGAAAAGCATTCAAAAATTAAAAGTTTTGTAGAGATAGATCTGAATCTCTTATTAGCTTCTGCGCTTGAAACAATTGATATTAGAGACAGACGTTTCTATTCGGCGAAAGTTCGACTTCATCCTTCTTTCGAGAAGAAATCCAATGAATTAATCCAAAAACAACGAAAATTGAAAACCCTCTTAGAGAAACAAGGATTTTATTTTGTTATCGGTGGAAACGTTAGAGGACAAAAAGTTTCAGTCAATGGAAAAGAAAAGATTGTTTTCCATGAAAAAGGTGTCGATGTTAAATTAGCTGTAGATATGGTTTCAGATGCTTGTGATAAAAAAGTCGAAACAATAATTCTATGTAGTTCTGACTCTGATTTGCAACCTGCAGTTTCTGAAGTAAAAAAGAGGGGAGCTGAAATAATTTATCTGGGCTTTGAGTCTCAACCTAACAAGGGGCTTATTTATACTTGTAATCGTTCAATACTAATCAGGGATGCTGAAATTCTAAAAGCATTTAAATAGTAATATTGTGCCGAAGTAAGGAATACCTTGCCCAATCTTTTCAATGTTACAATCAATGGATGAACCCAGAGTTTCGTGAAAAAATAATTGCACTAGCAGGTGAAGCTGGAAAAAAATGGCTTGATGAGTTACCTAACATCGTGCAATCCTACGAAAAGCAATGGAGCATCACCTGCGCCAATCCGTTTCCCCTGAGCTACAATTACGTTTTACCTGCAATTTCAGCAAGTGGTGAACATGTTGTGTTGAAAATTAGCTTTCCGACTAATCACGAATTTGCATCCGAAATTGAAGCGCTTAGATTTTTTGAAGGAATAGGATCTATTAAAATTCTCCGTGAAGATCTCAATAATAAAGTGGTTCTTTTAGAAAGAGCTATGCCTGGCTCAAGAATTGGCGATATCACACCAGATGAGAAACAAATTTCCTTGGTTTCTGAAGTCCTCAAGAAAATGCATAAACCGTTTTTCTCCAAAAACAATCGCACCTTTCCCACTTTGTCAGATTGGGCACAAGCTTTTCAAAGATATCGAAAAAAGTATGAAATAAAATTAGGACCGATTCCCCAAAAAATGTTTGAAGAAGCTGAAGATATTTTCACGCAATTTCTGAAAGAAGATGAGCCAAGCGTATTGCTCCATGGAGATCTTCATAACGACAATGTTCTTCTTTCTGATCGTGGATGGCTGGTTATTGATCCAAAAGGCGTTATTGGAGAAAAAGGCTATGATGTAGGAACATACTTGAGAAATCCTTATACTGATTTATCAAAAGATAGTAATTACAAGCAAATTGAAAAGAAGAGAATCGAGCAATTTTCTGATGAATTGGGACTTGATAAACAAAGAGTTCTTCAATGGACATTTGCCAACGCGGTAATCTCTCTTTTATGGTTTCTGGAAGACGAAAAAAGAATAAACAAAGTGTATCTTGCAAACGCTGAACTCATTTCTCAAATTAAGTTATAAAATACAAAATAAGCAAAAAAGGAGACAGATATGGGCGCAATGACGGAATTGAACACACTTGTCCGATTTCCTGGAGACTTTAACTTCGCAACCTTAAAACAAGGTCTAATTGTTGATCTCACTTTAGAACGAGAGAGAGTTTTACCCCTTCGCATTGCTATCCTCTTCTTTCATACTGATTGGAACTTTCTTGGATATTGTCGTGTTCTTGAGCTAACTCAAAAAGAAGGGAAAACATACCTTAAAGTTGAAGTGCTAACTGTTTTTAATGCTGAAGAACAAGCTGTCTACAAAGCCAAATTTGTTGAAGCTGGGAAATTCACTGGAGAAGCGAAGTAGAGTTTATAAAAACTTCTAACAACTTCCCTCAACCTACCCCAATATTTCAGTTTGGCTCATTTTGCCATTAATAAATTTTGCATTTTGTCTTTAAATATACTTATTCAGCCTCGTCCTTGCCTCTGGCTCGACGAGGTTTTTTCATAGATACAAGGGTTTTAGAATCTATTTTTATGACCTGTTTTCTGCTATACTACTCGAGTATGTACAACTGGAATACTGATACCACTAGACTTCAAAAAGATCCTGAACAATACCAGAAATTTATACTCGAACAACGCATTAACTTCGGGCTCAACAATAAAAAACTTTCTCTGGAACATTTGAAAAAGTACTGGAATGAACTGGATATTGATCCAGCAAAACGTAACTATCTCAATAAAATTGTATGGAATCTATCTTAACGAAGCAACAAAAAGCAGCACTAGCACTCATCTCAGATTCTCCTCTTGCCCAGTCTTTTTACTTTTCCGGCGGAACTGCTTTAGCCCGCTATTATTTACAACATCGCACATCTGAGGATCTAGACTTTTTCAACCAAGAAGAGTTTGATCCACAGCAGGTCACAGTTTCAATAAAAACTTTTCAAAACAAACTAGGCTTTAGCACATTCGACTATCAAAATAGCTTTAATCGCAATTTGTACTTCCTGAGATTTCCTGACAATTACATACTTAAATTAGAGTTTACCTATTATCCTTTTGAGCAAGTAGAGTCACCAGTTAAAAAAGATGGGCTGCTTGTAGATAGCCTCATGGACATTGCTACGAATAAAATGTTTACAATTGCCCAAAAACCAAGAGGTCGTGATTTTTTTGATCTTTTTTCAATCATTCAGAAGGTTAAATATAGTATCGAAGATTTGCGCATGAAAGCAAAACTCAAGTTCGATTGGCATGTTGATCCGCTACAACTAGCAAGTAGATTTTTTGAAGTAACTACGCATTTGGATGATCCTATCATTACTAACACCTCAAATAGAAATCATATCTCGGATTTTTTCCAAACAGAGGCAGAAAAGCTTAAAGGGGAGATTGTTGAGTAACACCAGTAGAGATTTCTAACAACCCCCCTCAACCTACCCAATTTTCTTGCATAAACAGCCCCATCTACTATACTTATAGTAAGTCATGGTCAACATGTATGGAAAAAGCTAATTCTAATCAGTCGAAATCAACATCTTCTTTCAACATATCACTTCCTAAGAATTGGCTCCCAAAAAACTGGGTTGAAATATCCCGAGATAGTTCTGAAATGCAGATTCTTTTCAAACTTGGCCACATTAACCCAGAAGATATAGCAAATCCACTTTTAACAAGCGGTAATCCTGTTGCAAATGTTGGAGGAGAAGCCGTGAGTGTGCATGGTATTGAATCCAGGGGAACTATGACAAAGTTCTTTGAAACCATGACGAAATTTGCAGAAACTGGTTTAATGAAGGGCTATACTCCAGAAAAGATAAAGGGGATACGAAAACAATTCAACACTCTTCGTGACGAAAAATTCGACATGTCAGCGAATATTGCAATTATTCGATATGACAATGCAACTATCACCAAACAAGCTTTGGAACAACAGCTAGCGATGCGCACTGGTGGATTCGCCGACTTAAAGTTACCAGGAATGGATGGAAAATCACTGAATTATCTTGATCATCCCGAAGTGAAAAAGCATATGTCAGCTGAGCAGCAAAAGTTGCTTAAGACAATGATGACAACAGTGGCATCTGAATACAAAGAAAAAACAGCAGAAGTAGGAATGAAAACATTTCTCAGCACAGAGTTTGGATATCCCGCTGTTATCACAGAAATGGATAATCCAGAATATCTTCGACAAGAAGAAGCGAAGAAAAAACCCAAATACGTTCCTCCTAAAAACAGAGTGCAAATGGGTGGATTTGATCCCCTTGCTGGAAAAGGAATCCTTCCACAAAAACCTAAACCAGCACCTCCATCTAAAAAAATCCGTAGTTGTCTTGCAATTCAAGTCGGGCGGTATGTCCTCACTGGAGATCTTCTTGGAATGCTTGAAATGCTGCCCAAAGGTTCAACGTTTCATGAAAGTCTCACAAATACCAAAACATATGTTGAGAAAGAAATAGTGGAAGGAAAAGAATATACAACGAAACACCTTATCCCTGTCGCTAGCACATATCTGAATGAAGGATATGCAAATCAAGAACAAGCTCAAACAATACTTCGTGCTCTCATTGACAGTATAAAAGATAAAAACTAGGATGAACGTATATGGAAAAAACACAGCAACCAAAAAATTCGGGTCTTCAAGCGTTAAAACCATTTGATGTTTGCTTAGGTGTGACGCTTATTGCTTTTGTTGGTGCAATGCTCGGACTCATGTTTCATAGTGCATTCGTTGCACTATTTTTTCTTTTGCCCACTGTCATTTACGAAGTGATCCGCACAGAAGAAGGTGCGTCAACCAAGTTTAGTTCCATTGTGTTGCTTGGTATTATTATCCTTGAACTGTTGTTTATTATTGGTGGAGTAAACTATGATCTTGCAAATTTTTTTGGAGAAACTGAAAAAAATATTGCCGGATACAGTCTTCCACTTGGAGATATCAAGGTATTCGGTCCTTTATTGACTACGATCTTGGCAGTTGTTCTTGTGTTTAGGACCTATGGAACCTATACCAAATGGTTGTCTATCGTCATTGCGTGTGGATCGCTGGTAGCGGTATACCTTATCAGTCCAACGTTCTTTCAAGAAGCGTTAAAAATGATTATTAACAGTTTGCTTGATCGGTTCTACTATGCCTTCTGATCCAACAAAACCAGCTACGTTTACTCTACAATCTGTATTTGCAGTTAAAGGGCAGGGAGTGATGATGGGGGTAGTAAATGATGGAGAAATTATTCCTGGCATGACGACAATAATCAAGGGGAAAAAACGAACAGTGATAAAGATCGAAGGAATGCAAAGCGAAGAAATACATAACGCTGTGATAGGGATCTCTCTTTCGAACACGACAGCGGAAGAACTTCAAGAAATTGGTACTATCGAATTGCTCTTTTCTCCTAAAAGCTAATACTTGATACAATCATTCGCATTCTGTATATATTTATTCTTCTGCATTGCATCCAATATCTTTTGCAACATAGGGACTTTGACGTTCTTTTTCATAATTCAAAATGAAGACTGCGTTTGATGTCTCAACAGATGACAAGGAAGATTCTTTAAATTCTGGATCTAATGTATACCACGACTGTTGAGAAAAATAACACTGCATGTCTTTATGCACAAAGGGACGGCCATGTCGCGCATATATTTCATTTCTTGCTTTTTTCAGATCAAAATCTGATAGATCAACAAGATCTTCTTTTGTGAGTTTCGTGCTATCTGAAGAAGGTAATAGATATGTGCTTTCTTCAGAATCTCCATCCCCATCAGGTACAACAAACGGTTCTTCTTCATCATCTTCTTTTTGTGCGTCATCATCCGGTGTTGGACTAGGTAATAATGGAGGAATTATTTTCTCGTTGGGTTTTTCGCCATCATCTTTCAACTCGGGATGGATTTTAATCTCCGGATCAATAGCATCCTTCTTTTTCATGGTTTCTGGAAGCACGTTGTAGACTGCATCACCAAAAACACGTTCAGCTTGTTGTCCTGCATAGATTGCTCCTATGAGCAAGACGGCAAGAATAACGACGATCAGTAACCAAGCATTCGTTTTTGATGAGACTTGAGAAATTATTTTTTGCTCAACCTCAACTTGCTTGGTTTCCGTTTCTTCTTTTTTAACAGGTTCTGTTTCACTCATAACAATACCTTTCAGTTAATTACACGTTTTCTCTTCTAGCTTTCCGCTGCTATCAAACTCATAGTTACAAAACGTATCACCAATAGTCAGTGTTGCATAATCCATGACATATGTATTGTTCACTTTGTTGTACACAAACATGTTCTCGGGATTTGTCAATTCACCGCAGCTTTTAGTAATTGCTTCTTCTGGAGAATCGGGAATAGCTTCCAAACAGCATGTCTGATATGTTTTTCCATCAAGCGTTATCGATTCTTTTCCCGAAACTCTCATTTTCCCCTGATATGCTTGAAGTGCTGGACCAGCAACACACTCTGTATCTTCCTCCAATTTTCCCGTTGGCGGTTCAGAATCTCCACCATCCATATCTCCAAACTCTTTTTTCGCTTCATCAACCTGTGCTTCACATTCTTTTTGATTTGGTGATTGTTTACATAGACCAATATCATTAAACGACACAGCAATGAGCGCATAACAACCCGTTGTTCCATTCTTTTTACAGGTTTCCAGACCTTCTTCTTTCGTTTTAATTGTGGCATCATCCATGAATTGTTTATATTCTTCCTTGCCAAATGAATGAATATCGAATTTTTTAGTTGTTGTATCTCCTGAAGATGTAGAAGCCAACTTTGTTTTGAAAAAAGAAACTCCAAATGATGCGAAAAAACCAATCAGGATCACTGCTATACCCAATATCGCGATTAAAGTAACAGGAACAGGTTTAGACTGAACAGGAATTGTTTTCATAGATTCATCGTCTACCTTATTCTTACATTCGTCAATATTAACCAATGTCTTGTTCTGAATTCTATATCAATCACCAGTACATATTATTGAATATAAACCTAAAACACTGTACTATTTCGTTAATCTGAATTCATTAGAAGACAGAAGCTTGGAAAGGATAAATATGGAATCTCCAGATAGAACACCTCATAATACAATTGAAGAAAGTGAATTACTACACCATGATGTAGATTCATTTCCTCTTGTAAGCACCGCTCACACTCCTTTTGATCTTGGTCAAGAAACTATTTCTCTCTTTGGCAAAAATGGGAAACTTAAGGATCTCGTTGATTTAAAAGGTAATTACGATGAAATTCTTAGGTTGAAGATAGACGATGGCAATGATGGTGGATGGCAAAAACTTAGAGGAATCGGATATAGGCTAGAAAAACTTAAGGATGGATTACGTTTAAAAATATTTTTCAGTGGAACTTTCACGGACCAAGAAAAGACGATAGTTAGGAATACTGTTAGAGAGGCAATGAAAAAAGATGGCATTCTAGCGGGGTAATTCTTTTCTTCGCTCAATATATTGAGCATACATGCATATAACAACTACATATTGGCATAGCATATAAAGAACTAGCTTTTATTAGGAGCAAAACCCACCAATTTCCTCGATAGGATATATGAGATTGAAAACTAACCACAAAGAATTTTCCATCGTCCGTGTTACCGCTTCAGTAGCTATTTTAGTAGTTGTACTTCTGTCCGTTAGTATCATTTACTTGCTAACAACAAATCAACTGTTTTTTCCTTCAAAACCCAAACCTACTCCCGAAGTTGTGATTCCTGAAACGCCAACGATAACTACGACGATTGCATTAAAACCATATACCATTCACGGCCTGACTGAAAACGAACTCAATGAAGACAAAAAGCGTAAGGGACCTAAAAAGAATGGTCAAGGATACGCCGCAATGACGTACTATCATTTTTCTCCACTCTATACATTAGATGAAGCGCAAATTGTCTGTTCACCTGGTCCAGTAAGCATCTTACTCTCAGTTTCAATACACCTTCCACAATGGGAGAGACCAGAATATCCTCGAGTTGAAAGATCTTTGATAGAAAAATGGGATACATTTCACAAAAATCTTCTTACACACGAATATGGACATGCAGATATCATTGAGTCAAACATACGCCGTATGCTTGCAGATCTTAATACCATAGAACTTCTCAAATCATGCAATGACGTACGTACTAGAATGAATGAAATCCAGAGCAACTATCGACGTATCATTGATAAAGAAAATGAAAAGTACGACGAAGAAACGAAGTATGGATGGACACAGGATGCTTATTTCCACTAATTACAGTAGGCTTTCACTTGTACTCCAATCTCCCCTCAACCCGTGCAGAAGCATTATTATTATTTCTAAAATACTCTTCTAATACTTCTTGAGCAGATGTCGTAATGACTTTTGTTTTCCCTGAAACTAACAATGCTTTTGGGCTCATATTTAAATATTGTTGCGCATTCGAAGCGTGGTAATTCTGAAGACATATGGTATATCGTGCATCAACATCAATGGGCTTACCATCTATTTCCAGAGCAAGTAGTTTGTCCTCTTGATCACTGTATTTCGCCATTACTTTTGCATTTACCTGATAACATTCTCCCTCGCTATTTCTATTTTCTTTTCGCATGATATGGGAAAATATTTTCTTCACTTGCTTTCCAGAAATCTCATAGCGGGTCAGAAAGTCATCATAAGGAAAACATGCCAGAAAATCTTTTAAGGTAATAGCTGGACCCAATTCTTTCACACGAATCGAACCACTTCCGACAAGCACAACATCTGCCTCTGATCTCGCTGCGAACGCATCAGCAACAAAATTCCCAAGTGATGTCTCTATTTCCCGTTGAGGATGGGTCAATTCAGTACTTAATTTACATAAGAGAGCACTGTATTTTTGATCAACTTTATCTTTGAACGAATCAATATATGTTTCCAGCTGTTTGTCTGGTTCTGCGATGGACTCATTGATTTGGACAAGCTCCCATGTATATTCCAAAATGCTATTTGTCTCGTCATCAACAGTAATATCAAATCTACCAATTTGATCAGTTCCAACCCCAGCCTGAGCTATCAAAATATTATTTACTTTTTCTGGCTTTTCTAAAATTGAGTGGGAATGCCCCCCAATGATCATGTCCACTCCCCATTCTGGCTTAAGCATCTTTGCAAGTTCAATATCTGATTCAAATCCAATGTGGGTCAAGATTATTGTTAAATCTACGTCATCATTTTTATACGCATTGCATATTTTTCCAACCTCTTTGCTTGCTTCGGAAAGATTTACAAAACTCCCAATGAGCTTGTCCATTTTTATCGCATCCATGATCTTTTCTGTAATGATGCCAGTAAAAAGAATGTCAAATCCTGCTTTTTTCAAGATAGTGTATGGCTGCATAAGTCGCTTATTATTTTTCCGGATATACAAATTCGCATTCACGATTGGAAAATTTGCAATTTTTTCTA